>Ga0210399_10000728_pt1 | contig 26002 bp, 19 predicted proteins | sample IncBWC14MmetaG_FD_150865 | JGI IMG/M metagenome (GOLD analysis project Ga0210399, IMG submission 150865) | Forest soil microbial communities from Barre Woods Harvard Forest LTER site, Petersham, Massachusetts, United States - Inc-BW-C-14-M | ecosystem: Environmental > Terrestrial > Soil >... | reverse complement strand
CGATCGAATCGTGCGTGAAAATGTATATCGAAGGAATCTCCATCAACGCGCCAAGGCGCATGCTGGGCCGCATGTAGTCGCTGAAATTGAAGAAAGTGGCGCTGAAGGCCCGCAGTTTAGACAGTGTCATGCCATTCACGATCGCGCCCATGGCATGTTCCCGCACGCCGAAGTGGACGTTCCGCCCGCGATACTGATTTGGGTAGAAATCGCCCGCGCCTTCGAAAGTCAAATTCGTCTTATTGGATTTGGCCAGGTCCGCCGAGCCGCCAACCAGCCAGGGGATGTTCTTTGCCAGAGCGTTCAGTGTTTTTCCGGAGGATTCGCGTGTCGCCATGCCTTTCGGATCGGCTGGGAAGTTCGGCAAGTCCTTGTCCCAACCGTCTGGCAACTGGCCGTGCTGCATCCTGTTTAATTGGTCGACGAGTTGAGGAAACTGCTTCTGGTAGTCCTCGAATTTCGCTTTCCAGGCCGCGCGCGCCCCGGCCCCGCGCTTCCCAACTCCATTCTTGAACTGGTCATAGACACCGTCGGGGATGAGAAATTTGGCGTCTTCGGGCCATCCGTAGTTTTTCTTCACCAGCTTGACTTCCGCTTCGCCGAGCGGTTCGCCATGCGCTTCGTAGGAATCCTGCTTGTGGGGAGATCCGTATCCGATGTGACTATCCACGACGATGAGCGTCGGCCGGTCTTTCGAATTGAGAAAATTATTGTAGCCCCCGGCTAGCATCTCCAAATCGTTCGCGTCCGTGACATGCGTAACGTTCCAGCCATACCCCTTGAAGCGAGTTATGACATCTTCGCTGAAAGACCACTCTGCAGGACCGTCAAGCGTTACGCGGTTGTTGTCGTAGATCCAGCAGAGGTTGGATAACTTGAGATGCCCCGCTAGCGAAGCCGCTTCAGAAGCTACGCCTTCCATCAGATCGCCGTCACCGCAGATGGCGTAAACATTGAAATTGAAAATGTCAAAGCCGGGTTTGTTGAAATTTTCCGCCAGCCATTTGCTGGCCATGGCCATTCCCACACTGTTTCCCGCGCCTTGCCCCAGCGGCCCGGTGGTGGTCTCTACACCGGTCGTCAGGTGGGATTCCGGATGTCCGGGAGTCCGGCTGTCGATTTGCCGGAAGCGCTTGATCTCCTCGATCGGAACAGCGAGATCGTTCGAAACTTCCCCGTTGGCGTTGACAGCCCGCACTCCGGCTAAGTGCAGCGTGGCGTACAGCAGCATCGAAGCGTGCCCCGCCGACAGTACAAAGCGGTCGCGATTCAACCAGGTGGGGTCGGCAGGATCGTAGCGCAAAAATTTTTGCCAGAGTTCGTAGACCACTGGCGCAAGACCCATCGGAGCACCAGGGTGGCCCGAATTTGCTTGCTGGACCGCATCGATCGCTAGTGTTCGGATCGTGTTGATGCTCAGCTGGTCGATGGTTCCGACCCGGCCGGGGTCACTTAGAACGTTGACCGCTGGGCGGTCACCTGGAACAGGGTTCGCCTGGCTCACATTCGCTCCTGCTGCGGGCAGGAGGCCTCCCGCAGATCGTAGTCAGATTTTAGATGCACCGCGGACCATAGCGGACCAAGAGATTTTACGCCAAAATCCAACGGCCTGCTCGTTTAGACAGGGAAGGGGGCCAGGCGGCAACGCAGCCGAATCATAAGTTCAAAAGAGTGGGCCACTTTAAGAGGCCATTCGACAGGACGCCAACAGGCCCGAAAACCGCCGCCCGCGCTCTCGCCAGAAAGCCCGCCAAGAGCCAAGCCTAGACGCTACAAGGCTCGCGGAGGCCTGTCAATGAGGTCACGAAATATTTAAGAAGTCTAAGATTGCGATTGCAGGAGGTCTCTTGTGCCGCCGTCTCATCCGAGGCTAAATCCTATTGCGATTTCTGTGGAAAAAGCCTGCGAACTTCCTCCATGAGTGTTTCGGGCATTTGACTTTTTTCCACGAAGCCGTGGGCGCCCCATCGCAGGCACTCTTCCCGGAGGGCCAGCCCGCTTAACTGAGAGTAGATAAGCACACGCATCTCGGGGAAAGCCTTGCGCAGTTCCATGGCGGCTTCCAGACCGTTTTTTCGAGGCATGCTGAGGTCGATCAACGCCAACTCGGGACGAAGGCGCTCGACCTGTTGCAAGGCGTGTTGGCCGTCGCGCGCGGTCCCTACGATCTGGAACGTGCCTTCAAATTTGAGATACCTGCAAACGGAGCGCAAAGCGGTCGGCGAATCATCTGCAACCAGGACCCGAATACGGAAATCGCTGGATTCCACAGCACTCCCCTAGGGAACGGAAAGCGTTCCTGTTCAAGAGATGAGTGTGCGGCAGGAACGATCCGGGTGGAATGCAGCTAATTCCCTAGGGAATTGGCTGTAGTCGCGGCCAGGGGACTTTAGCCCTGAATGATATGGTTGCGCACCGCGTAGCGGACCACATCGGCAAGGGAGTGAAAGTCGAGTTTGAGCATGATATTGGCGCGGTGAGTCTCCGCCGTTTTCACGCTGATTCCCAGATAACCCGCGACCTCCTTATTGCTCTTACCTTCGGCTAGAAGCTGCACGATTTCGCGCTCCCGCGGAGTCAATCGGCTGCGCGAGGACTGGTTGGACGCCAACCCGCCCTCCGTGGTGCTGGCTGCGTTGGAGGCAGCCTCCGATACGCGAGATGACAAGTAGGGTTTGTGGCGCCGAAGCGCGTCCACGGCCGCGATCAAAGTGCGGTCCGCTTCATCCTTTAATATGTAGCCATGGGCCCCTACTCCCAGAACCTCTTGCACCAGTTGTTCGGAGTCGTGCATGGTCAAAATGAGGATCTCCGTCTGCGGAGAGAGTTTCCGAATCTGGCGCGTGGCTTCAACGCCGTTCAGCAAAGGCATGCCGATGTCCAGCACCGCCACGTCGGGCTTGAGCTCTCCGGCCTTCTCCACGGCTTCACGGCCGTTCGAAGCTTCCGCACAGACTTGCCAGCCCGCCTTGGACTCCAGGAGGGCTCGGAGTCCCGTCCGTACCACTTGGTGGTCATCGGCTACGAGGATGCGCACCGCCATCGTTAACCTCGGTTCTTAAAGGAATGGAAACCCGTACAGTGGTCCCCGATGGGCCGGATTCTATCTCCAGTCTGCCGCCAAGCTGGGTCATTCGTTCGCGCATTCCGAGTATGCCCACTCCCAAACGCGTTCCCGAGCCGTTCCCTCGCTCTATGGCTTTCTTGTCCATCCCGCGGCCACGGTCCAGGACTTCGAGGCCGACGCAGGTGGTATCGCCGCGCAAGTGAATCTCGGCTGTCTTGCTGCCAGAGTGCCGTTGAATGTTCGCCAGGCTCTCCTGAACGATGCGGAACAGAGCTGTCTCCGCTTCCTGCGGCAGGCGGCCGAATCCCGCCTGAATCTCCAATTCCAGTTTGATTCCGCTGCGCTCGCTGAATCCCTCAGCATACTCTTTGAGAGCGGAGACCAAGCCCAGCTCATCGAGCAGAGGAGGATGCAATAGATAGGAAAGCGTTCGAATTTCCCGGGACATTTCCACGAGCACTCTTCGAGCTTCCGCCAGTGCATGCCGCGAACGTTCGTCCTTGACCGTTAGAGAGCGCGCGGCTTGCGCCAGATTCAAATTCACCGCCAGGACACTCTGCGCCAGGCTATCGTGGAGTTCCCGTCCCAGGCGCCGCCGCTCCTCGTCTTGGAGCTGCAGCAACCGCGTGGAGAGCTGGTGCAGCGCTTCCTCCGCTTGCTTCCGCTCGGTGATATTTATAAATGTGTTGATCGATGCCGAAACGGAACCATCCTGGGCGAATTGCGGCACGACGTTTCCCATCGTCCAGAGAACTTCGTTAGATCCCGGGCGGCGCCATCCAATCACTTCATTCTTGAATGTCTTTCCCGTCCTCGAAGCTAGCGGCCCGGGTCGCATCGAAAATGGGAGTTCGGTTCCGTCCTCCCGAATGGAGGCCAAGTTCAGTTGTGAAGAGTCTTTCCCATGCGCTTCCGCAAGCGTAATTCCAAACATCTGTTCGGCCGCTTGATTGGCAAATTGAATTCTGGCATCGGGCCCGAGCACGACAACGCCGACGTGGAAATCCCGAACGAGGGTGCGAAAACGCTCTTCGCTCGCGCGCAGGGCCTCCTCCGCCTGCTTCCAAAGGGTCACGTCCGAAATGGACAAGATTGCGCTGGCCACTTCTCCATTGGCGTTGAGGTGAGGCACCGCGTCCATCAAGGTCCACAAAACCTCATTCGAATTCGCGCGGCGCCATCCCACCACCTCATTTCGCACTGGCTGTCTGGTCGCAATTGCTCGAGGCCCTGGACGTCGTTCAAACGGGATTTCGGTCCCGTCTTCTCGAATGGAGGTCATCCCGACGTTCGTACTGCTCCTCCCGCGAGCTTCCTCGTCACTTTCTCCAAACGTCTCTAAGGCTGCTCGATTGGCAAACTGTATTTCCGCATCAGGGCCTAGTAAGATCACGCCTACGTGCAAGTCTTGGACGAGATTGCGAAAGCGCTCTTCGCTGGCCCGCAGTTCTTCCTCCGCCCGCTTGCGCGCGGTGATGTCTCGAACGATCACCAGGGCGCAGAGCTTTCCATCCAGCTCAATCAACGTCCCCGAAAACTGAGTGATGCGAGTCTCTCCCGACTTTGTGAGACAGGCAAACTCTTCGTCGCGGACCTCGGAATTTTCCCGGAGTTTCGCCATAACCTCCGCGCGGCGATCTGCTTCCTTCCATAAATTCAATTCCAGAGGAGTTTTCCCTATAGCTTCATCGTAGGAATAGCCCGTAAGGCGGGTGAAGCTGTCATTGACTTCCAGAAATTGGCCTCCCGGCACCGCGCTGATCCCGACAGCGTCGGGGCTCGAGCGGAAGGCCGTAAGAAACATGCGCTCCGAACGGATCAAGGCCTGCTTCGTTTGAAGGAGATCTTCCGCGATCCGCCGTTGCTTCTCATTCGTGAACACAAGACGCGCCGCAGAAAGAATAAACGAGACGGTGACTGCGATCCACGCGATGGTGATCTGTTCGGCGACGATGCGTCGGCCCATGAAAAGGACTAGCAAGGGTATGAGAATCGGTAACGCTTGGGAAACGACGATGGTGCGAAATCGAGACCGTGCTTCGCTAGGTACAGGATCTTCCTGGCGATTCCAAGTAGCAGCCATGAATGCGGCAAACAGGTAGGGCGCAGAAAACGTGACGTCCGTCCATAACGCACCAGTCCGCGATGTGTACGGCACGGCAAGAAAGACAAGTTCGGAAGCTCCAGCAGCGATGAAGAGTCCGGCCATCCTGCGGAAGAAGGCCCGGGCGGAACTCTCAGTGACCGTCATTGCGCGGATCAAAAACCCCGCGGCGAGTGCCGCATCGCGAACCATCTGCAGCCGAACGAGCTTGACGACCATCTGCGGCCCCTCGGCTTCCCATCGCGAGGGGATATAGAAGAAATACAGGTAAGCGGTAAGGGCCACCACTCCAATCTGCGCAAAATCCAGCACCTGCTGCCAATCGACTGCGCCGGAGTCCTTCGCGGGCCGGGGCAGGAGCATCATGACTGCGGGCGTGACCCAGAGGATGAAAAGGATGTCAGAAGGCCAGGGAGTCAATGATGACGCGTGCTCAAAACACTGGTAGTAGGTCTCTAGTGCCTGGGCGGCAGTTCCCAGAAAGAGCGCCGTTGCCAGAAGCATCCAGAGTTGACGCAAGTAGGCTGAGGAGCGCCTGGCCACCAGGAATGCACAGACAGCAGCCCACAGGATGATCGCGGTCTGCAAGAGATCTGAGAGCAGGAGACTCGTCGCCGGCTGGGAGACTTCTTCAACCACAAAGAAAAGCAGCGCCGTCAGGAGACCGGCGACGGCGAGAACAAGCCAGAAGAACTTGCCAGAGGGACGCAAGCGAGACCCCGCGAACTAGCCTCAGTCTATGTCGAGTTTACCCTGCGAACAATCACCAAGCCTGCTTATGACACGAATAGAGAACACTCCATGTTCAAGGTCCCCAGGCCGCAGAAGCTTTCACTCGGTAAGTGCCACAGACTTTAGTCGGTGTTCCCCTTGAACCCAATCAATAGTCGGGCAGACATAGACGCAATTGGGTTGCCGGGGTCTCTCTGTCCGCTAGATTTGTATCTGCCGCTGCCGGGGGGCGGAAAGGCAGACGCTCTACGGTTTGCGGTTCTCGGCCCTATAGTGGGCTTGCAGGTACAGAATGATTTTCTGCGCGTTGTCCTCAGGAATCCCAGCGCCGAAGGTTTTATTCATCTTGTTCACCTCGGCTTCCCATGTCGCGGCCGGCAGTGGCGGCTGCATGATGATGTAGCGCGGGCTGTGGCAGGTGTTGCAGTAAATCTGGACGTCCTGGAGGCCATCCCCGGGGGCGAGATTCACAGCCGGCACAGGGTACGCCGAAGCCTGATAGTTCGAATCCGGCAAAAGCTCAATGGGCGCGGCCTGCCGCACGCTTCCGAGTTCCGCTGGAGAGTAGTAGCCTTTTTTCAAGTCGGCGTAACCGACACCTGCCGCCACGACCAAGCTACAGATCACAAGAAAAATCGCTCGGACTCTGTTTTTCATAGTGGTTCTCCCTGTGCGCCGGCTAAACCGGCGAGGTTGCAGTGAATGAAAAAGTCATACGAAAGCGGTGTAGCGACCCACATCGGTCCGGATCCGTGGAGAGAGTTGTGCGCAATCATTGATCTCTACCTCGACTCAGCCCGCATTTCCCACGACGATTTCCTGCCGCTCGATCCGATTCCAGAGGTACCCTCCTGGATTCCAGACCGGCTCGTCGGGCTGCGTGTTGCTTTTTTCATCCATCGCGCGCACTGCCAGCGAATAACGCCCTGGCGACTTTGCAGCCCACGACGTCTCCCAGGTGCGAAAAGAGTACGTGCCATGGTCCTCTCCGAGTTTTGCCGCCATCCAACTCTTTCCCCCGTCATCCGAAACCTCCACGCGGTTCACGCGGCCAAACCCGCTGAAAGCGATACCCCGCAGCGTGATGGTCATTCCCGCAGGAATCTTCGAAGCTCCGTCGGGAGAGATAAGGAAAGATCGCACCGGGAACCTCTCGATCGGCACTGTTCTTACCTTGCCCGCTTTCACATCTTCCGGGGTTGTGTTCCCACGCGGCGTATCCGGCACGCGGTATCCCGTCTTCATCCAGAAATTTTCGTCCGGCGTGTCGAGCACGCGAATCCACGTCAGGCATTTGGTCCAGTAGGTTGCAAAATACCCGGGAACAACCAGTCGCACCGGAAATCCGTTGAGCATCGGCAGTGGCTCGCCGTTCATCAGGTAGGCAACAACGCATTCATCCAAGACCGGATTTTCAAGGTCGAGAGATTTGAGAAAAAGATTCGAGCCCAGTCCTTTTGGCCCCGGTCCCGTCTCAAGCCCCTGAAACTGTACCTGCAATGACCCGCTCTTCACGTCCGCCATATTGAGGAGCTCGCGCAGTCGCACGCCAGTCCACACCGCATTTCCCATCGCACCATTGCCCCACTGGCCGCCGGGCACGCGCGGCTGCAACCGGCTGCGGCTGTTGCCCGAGCACTGATTTACCGCTGCGAGTGAAACTGGTTTGAATTTCTGCATCAGCTCGGGAAGGCTCACCGCCATCGGTTTGTTGACGTTCCCCTCGATCCATAGCTTCCAGTCTTTCAGATCAACGGCGTTCGGGATGCCTTCCAAGTGCCAGCGCACATAAAAAGCTTCGTTGGGTGTGAATGCCGTGCGGAAATAGTGCCGTGGCGTTTCGAGCTGAACGGGCCTGTCCGTCAACAGAATCAAAGGAACTTTTTGGGGCTCGGTCACATAGGGACCGACGGAATTCCAATGCAAATTTGCCCCGGGCCCAGTGAAAGTCTCAATCGCCCTTCCCGGAGTCGGCTCCTGGTCCATCGTCACGTCCGGTCCTAGCCATCGACTGACGGCGACTCCACTACTCGACACTCCCAGAATCTTCAGCAGATCTCGCCGAGAAAGACATCGCTCTGTCACATTCATAAAGCAACCTCCGACTTGAGGACTATTGGCTAGAGCGGTGAGCGGTGTCAACCTACTCTTCTTGATTAACCTTCCTGGGTCGCGGCCTTGTATAGGGAAAACCGGGCCCCTTCTTATCCGGAATTTCCGATTTCAAATTCGTCTTTTCGCCAAAGAGTGGGCCAGTCGCCTTCTCGTGTCAATCTCCGATCGCCATGGCCGAGGAGGTTGGGTGGCAAGCGCGACGCACTTCATCTTCAATTTCTTCGACGAGCTCCGTCACAAACTCCCAGCATCAAATGCAGAATCTCTCTCTCATGCTCCTCGGACCAGGGCGGTAGTGTGCGTTTCCTCGCGGCATCCGGGCTAAGTCGGGAACGGGCTCAAGCGCGCCAGCCAGTAGGACCGGCCGTTGAGGTCATGAGGAACTCGGGAGAAAGCAGCCGAACAGCGGTTGGACGCCTCTACAGTGACTCCAACCGACACCGGGGCCTTTCTAGCGGCCAGCTGCTCAAGCTGTGGTGTTGCACTAAGTCCTTCGATTAGTTAAGTTTGAAGTGCCAATTGCCCGGGTGGCGGAATGGCAGACGCTGAGGACTTAAAATCCTCCGGGGATTTTTCCTCATGTGGGTTCGACTCCCACCCCGGGCACCAGTTTTCTAATTGAAGATGAATGAGTTGTTGGGCCGCTGCTTTCCGTGTACCTCTGCTGTACCCCACTTTGCAAATGACGAGCGGATCGCGGCACCAGGCGTTAGCCAAATCCGCTTCCAGTTGTTCTGTCGCGAGCGCACCCATGGTGCGTAGTGCTTCTCTGTGATTCTCACGCTTTGGTGGGCTAGCAGAATCGAGACGCGGTAGGGCAACTGTTCAAAACAGCACAGACACCATTTTCCCACTTGAATATGGTGAGCGTGAAAGGGGTCAACCTCCAAGCCACTCGCCCAGATAGCAATGGACGGCTTTGGTGGCCCATCTGTGGGCTCCCATGGCAAACCTGGCCCAGAAGGACTTGCACCCTGATCTGACGAGTTCCCGGACGGAGAGCACGGGTTCTCACAGACGTCGCCCCAGCCACGTCCTTTTCGCCGCAGAGGTAGTATTGCGGTCAAACGCCACGATGAGGCATGCACTCCTGACAATTTTTGCATTCATGCGAATCGGCCAGTACTGAGGATATGTGTTCGAATGGCCAGTCTGCATGCCCTAGCCCCAAACGGAGGACGAACATGCACCAGGATAAATACGTCTTGAAGCATCGAATCGGCCCTTGGAGAAGGCACTACAAGCGAGTCGAGACACGCCAGGGCGTATGGGTCTATTGGGCTTGTGAAAAACTTGAGGATACTTCACGAGTGCGAGATCTGAGCTTGAGAGGCCTGTTTGTCGCGACCGAGGAAGCGCTGGCTGTTGGAGCGACGCTCAGGCTTGACTTTCTTGTTCAGGAAGGCGCGATCAGGGCCGTTGGTGTTGTGCAGCACGCCCAGCCTGGACGCGGAATGGGACTGAAACTTACCTCCGTGCGTGGTGAAGATGTCCAGCGCTTGGCGGAATTGGTGAATCGTTTGTCTTATTCTAGTTTCCAGCCGGCCATGAGGCAACCCGCTGTTTACTCCGGAAGGGAAGAAGCTTTTTGATACTATCCCATGCACCCGCCGTGTACCACGGTTCGGCGCTTCCGCTGTTTTTCTCGATTTTGTCAACCGTAGAATCAACAAAGTTACATGGCATCAATCTTCCTCCGGCTCGATTCCCGCCTGCATATCCAAAAATTTCTCGGGCCGCATCTCCCTGGCTGCGATCGCGATTAAACACACAAGGATGCTTGCACCGATCACATTTTGCATTCTTGAGAATCGGCCCCTACGAGGATATGTGTTCGAATGGCCAATTTGCATGAACTAGTATTCAAGCGCAGGTTTGCCTCTGCGCAATCCAGAAATTAGGACGAATGGCGGAGCCTGTTTATCAATGCTTCCAGGCGCGCGCGATCGTCCTCACTCACCGCCGTGAACTTCATTGCAAATCCACGACCGGGCTCTGCACGCCGCACAACAGCGCCAGCCTTGATCGCGCCTTCCTGAACAAGAAAATCCAGCTGGACTGTCGAACCCACAACCCCTGACTTGGCTGTCTCGACAAACAGACCACCCAGACTCACATTTCGAACTCGTGAAATGTCTTCACATCCAGCACAGCGCCAATCAACCCACACGCCCTCGGGCGTCTCGACTCGCGAGGTGAACCTCCTTGAATAGGAAACTGGTTGCTGCACCATATGCCACCACCGCCTGCGGGCTTCGCGTCAGTCGTGCAGCACGACGCTCAAGAGAGAAGTATTGATCTCAATTCCGCCGTTATACTTGATGAAACCGAGTTTCCTGAACTTGTTCATGAAAAAATTGACCCGCGAGCGCGTTGTACCGATCATCTCCGCCAGCGTTTCTTGCGATACTTTGGGGAGCACTCCGTGAGGCTTGTCTTCTTTACCGTAGCGGGCCAGTAATAGAAGAGTGCGGGCCAGCCGCTTCTCGCTTGAGTTGAATAGCTGATCGATCAAGTCCTCTTCGATTCGAATGTTCCGTACCAGCATGAAACTGATGAAGCGGTCAGAGAGGTCATGCTGTTCGTGAAGCACCCTGAACATTTCACTCTTCTCAATGACCAGTACCGTGCTGGGCACAACCGCCGTAGCCGTTCCCATGCGAACGGACTGACCTGCCAGACAGCCTTCACCGAAGAAGTCGCCCGGTCCCAGAATGGCGACGACTGCCTCTTTGCCGGCTTCACTGAGGACGGAGAGCTTGACACCGCCTTCTCGCAAGTACATTACGCTCTTAGCGGCATCACCTTGGGAGTAGACAACCTCCAGACCTTTAAACTCTTTGATTCTTCTCTCCACCCCGGCCGAATCGAGAAAAGCTTGGGCGCTAAATCCACGTTTTTTCTCGGGAATATCATTGGATTTTTTGTTCCTGGGATTCACCATTGCTTCAACCTCCGCCTGAGAAAATGTGCGAGACCTCACCATGGATTGTTCTTGCGCCCCAAAAAGATCTTCTAACGTTCTCTTCTTGATTCCTTGATCCGGTTCGATTGCTGTTTCCCGCCGAATTTGTTCTTCAACAATTGTTTTGACTATCTCGAGCGAAATCCGCTCGAAGTGTGTTTTCAGTTGGAGCATGGGAACTCCTTCGGATCAACTAGACGCTAGCAGGCCCGAAGTCGTACGGGTCATATCTTTTGGAATCCGGACTTTGGCTTTAGTCGGAGTTAAACCGCTCGCTTTGCTTACGAATTGGGGGTATTCGCCGAGTCGGGGGGGGCGGTATCGCTCCGAGTCAGCCCGGGCCGAGCCTATGCTTTTACGTTCTGCCATTGTTACTTGTCGGACTCGCTACGATGTGATACGATAGCGTCATGTTTGTTTAGCGCGTGCCAACGCCCACGGAGGACTCTATGGGAAGCGCTCAGACCAAAACCACGCCAATGCACTTCAAGACCATGGTGCAATTGGATGTGCCACAAGGTCGCAATGGAAAGCACAAACTGATTGTCACCACAATCCTCAAGGACCTCGACCGTCTAAAAGCTGGTTCCGCACTCAAGGTCCCATTGAGTGAATTGACGGAATCAAAAGAAAGAGTTCGTTCCGCGCTGAATCGTTCAACTCGGAAAGCTGGACGTAAAGTTGCGACCGCCAGCGACGCCAACTTCTTGTACGTGTGGAACGTAAGCGAGTAGTGGGACTATCGGGCATTTCCCCCAGTTATCCGCCCTGGCTCAGGGGCAGATCGCTGCGCAAACAAATTGCGAAACTGTATGCCAGAGAACAGGCGCGTGTCTTCAGGGAGCCCAAGATTGTCTTGCCGTAAAAGGACTGTTGTGTTGGCCAGTCCATCCCCTTCCAGCCTAATCTCCGCGGCCCGCACGAGGCCTCATCATTTATTCCCAGCGCGTCAATCGAGCAGCTAAGGTTGCCACTTTGGAAGCAGTGGCCCGACAGAAAAATCGGACGATTTTTCGCCCGGGTGTTGGCCTAAAGCCACAAAGAGTTGACTGTTTTAGTTTTTGGAATGGATGGAACGGAGATCAAAGAAATGAGCGCGGCGGCTTGCCGCCGCTGTTCCTCCACCCGCCCGGCTCAACCAGCGCTTCCGCTGCCCCCCCCAAGATACGTGACACTTGGAAGCGCTGAATCGGGTCCCATCAGGCACTCGCCGCCAAGAAACTTCTGCGGCTGGCCCCCAGTTCTCCTACAATCCTCCGGGAAGCGGATAACATGTCCCGGGTGTTAGAACTCCTCGGAGGATGTGTGACCTCGAGCGACAATTTCGATCTGATCGTGATTGGCTGTGGCCCTGCCGGCGAGAAAGCCGGTGCGCAGGCCGCGTACTTCGGCAAGCGCGTCGCCGTTATCGAACGCGCCGAGCATATGGGCGGCAGTTGTATCAATACCGGCACCGTTCCTAGCAAGACCCTCCGCGAATCCGCCCTGTATTTCTCGGGATTGCGGCAACGCGGGCTCTACGGTATCGACTATTCCCTCAAGGAGAATTTAACCGTCCACGATTTCATGCACCACGAACGTGAAGTCGTCGACATGGAACGCCAGCGCATTTTGAAGAACCTCGCGCTCCACCATATCGAGCTCCTGGGTGGACAGGCCGCCTTTCTAGACCCCCATACCGTGGGTGTTTGCGGCGCCCAGGGCACCCGTCAACTAAGAGGGGAAGTCATCCTCATTTCCACCGGCTCCAAGCCCCATCGTCCTTCAGAGATTGCTTTCGACGACATCCATACTTTCGATTCCGACACCTTCCTTCAGATGGATCGCATTCCCAGGAGTCTCGCGGTCATCGGCGGCGGCGTCATTGGCTGCGAATACGCCTCCATCTTCAAGGCCCTCGGAGTTGACGTCACCCTCGTTGATGGCCGCGACCGCCTTTTGCCGTTTCTCGACAATGAAATTTCCGATCGCCTTCGTGACCGCCTTGCCGCTCTCGGCATGCATTTCTTATTCAACGAGCGCCCGGTCAAAACTGAAAATTCCACCAGCGGCGTACGCTTAACGATGAAAAGCGGCAAAGTCCTCGAAACCGACGCCGCCCTTTTTGCTGCGGGTCGCCGCGCCGCTGTCGATGGCCTCGCTCTCGAAAAAGCTGGCCTGGCCATCAACGATCGTGGCTATATCCCCGTCGACGAACACTACCGCACTGCCGTGCCGCATATCTACGCTGCCGGCGACGTCATTGGTTTTCCCGCGCTGGCCTCCACTTCCATGGAGCAAGGCCGAGTCGCCGCCTGCCACGCGTTTGGTTTGAAATATAAAGAACGGGTTGCATCACTGCTCCCCATGGGCATTTACACCATTCCGGAAATATCCGCCGCTGGCGAGACCGAAGAATCCTGTAAGGAAAAGAAAATCGACTATATCGCTGGCCGCGCACTCTACTCAAACAACGCACGCGGCCACATCGCTGGAGACACCGCCGGCATGCTCAAGCTCATCTTCTCCCGCGCTGACAAAAAACTTCTCGGCGTCAGCATCATCGGTGAAAATGCCACCGAACTCATCCACATCGGCATGATGGTCCTCGACAACGGCCTCGCCATCGACGAATTTATTGAGCAAGTTTTCAACTATCCCACACTCAGCGAACTCTACAAGTATGCCGCCTACGACGGCCTCGGTAATCTCGCTGGCCACAAGCTCCGTGAAGGCTAAACATGAGAATCCTTCTTGTCGGCTCATTTCTTCTTTGTGTTCTCTGTATCTCGGCGCTAACTTTTTCCTCCGCACTTTTCATCACACCGGTACTCCCAAAAGCCGCGCCACAGGATCTGCGTTGCTACCTGGGTTTCGACCGCAACGTTTATCCGGGCGATGCCGCGCTGCCAGTTCTCGAGAAAACCTTCACATTTACCAGCTACTGGCTCAGTCCTCCGCCCGGCGAAAAACGGAATACCTGGAAAGGGAAGCGCGAACTCTTCGCCTCCCATAGCTTTGGGTTCTTAGTCTTGTATCTGGGACCCGATAGCGGTGAACTCAAGAATGAAACTGACGCGAAGGAGAAGGGGAATAAGGATGCCAGCGCCGCTGCGGCCGCTGCGGAGGAAGAAGGCTTCGCTCCTGGAACGATTATTTTCCTGGACATCGAAGAAGGCGGCCGCCTCCCCGGCACTTACCACGTCTATCTCCGCGCCTGGCTCGAAGAACTCAAGCGCTCAGGTTTAGTGGCTGGCGTCTACTGTTCCGGCATTCCCGTGAACGAAGAACCCGGCGTCGCCATCACGACTGCGGACGACATTAGCAGTCACGCGCCTTCCCACGAAATCGTGATCTGGGCCTACAACGATGCCTGTCCGCCGTCACCAGGCTGCTCCTTTCCGCAGAATCCTCCGGCTCCTTCGGCGAGCGGCATCTCCTACGCCGCCGTCTGGCAATTCGCGCAATCGCCGCGTCGAAGGAAACTGACCGCGCGTTGCCCCGCGAAATACGCTCCCGACGGCAACTGTTACGCACCAAGCGACACTGCGCACAGGTGGTTCCTAGACGTGAACACGGCCAGGTCCAAAGATCCATCCAGCAGCGCCAAATGATCCTTCGGAGAAAACGCCAAGAGGCGGATTTGCCCCCGCCTCTCGCCCTGCAGCCGTGTTTTAAATTTGCCCAAATCCACCGTCGACAGGGATCTCAGCGCCTGTGATAAAGGACGCATCCTGCGACGCGAGGAACGCTACAGTTCCGGCGATTTCCTCCGGCTGTCCGATTCGCTTCATAGGCACCTGGGAAACAAAGCCTTTAACCATTTCGTCCAGCGCTTCTTTGGAGAGCCCCGTGCGGGCAAATCCGGCCGGTGTCTCGATCGGTCCCGGACTTACGGCGTTCACCCGGATGCCACGTTCCACTAATTCCGCAGCAATCGAACGGGTGAACGAACGCAGCGCGGCCTTTGTGGCTGCATACGCCGTACCGTTCGGCACACCAATTTCCCCCGCCACCGACGTATTGATAATGACCGAAGCGCCGTCATTGAGGTGGGGCAACGCTTTTTGGATGGTGAAGTAAACGCCTCTGGTGTTGATGTCGAACAATTCGTCGTAGAGATCTTCGGATGTGCCTGCCAAAGGCGCGAATTTGTAAATCCCGGCGTTCGCAAACAAAATGTCTATTTTGCCAAGCTTCTGTGACACCGTGGCATAGAGCCGGTCCAAATCCTTCGCAACGGATACGTCTGCTTGCACTGCCACTACTCCGTTTCCGATCGTTTTCACGGCTTCGTCCAGCGTCTTCTTGCTGCGGCCGGCAATGACCACGCGCGCGCCTTCTTGCTGCAGGCGCTTTGCCGAGGCCAGCCCGATGCCGCTGTTGCCCCCGGTTACTACTGCTACTTTCCCTTCGAGTCGCTTCACGTTGATCTCCATTCTCTGTCTAGATTTGACCGAAAGCAGCTCTCCGGTGGCGGATCCGCCGGCCGGGTGCTTTCTTCATTTCGATACTTAGATGACTATCGAAGTATTCGGTTGCATCGTTCGGGAGTCCGTTTTCCGGATCCTGAATCCTGGTGGCCAAGTGCAAGCCGGGTTCGCTACACTTTGGCAAGGCCTATGGACCGCTCCCGGATTGCAAAAATATCGAAAGCCCTGGCCGACAAGACGCGCTTGAGGATTTTTGAAGCCATCTCCGCAACCGGCCACATGAACTGCGGCGAAATCGTCTCCATGCGCGGCGTGACCCCTGCAACCGTTTCGCATCACTTGAAGATTTTGAGCGAGGCTGGATTGATCATCTGCGGCCGCGAAGGACAGTTTGTTTACAGCCAGGCTGTTCCTGAAACCATCGAAGGGTACACTCGCGCGCTCACAGAGATTGCTGGCAGCAAGAAATCGCCGCGCCGCCGATAACCCTTGAAAACTAGTTGGTGGGATTTCTCGGAAATTTGAAGTAGGGAAGCCGGACGCCCTGGTCCATGATTTGATCGGCGCGAATGTTCGCGGGCGCTTCGAAGCCGGCGGTGCCGCCGTTGGTTACGTAGTCGTCCTGATCCACGCCGTCGCCGCTAACACCCAATCCGCCTACTAAAGTACCGCCGCGATACAAGCCTGCGCTTCCGGGAAAGAAAACGATTCCGCTCTTGTTGGAATTTGCCGCGCCGCCCTGAAATCCTTGGGTACAGGGATTCGCCAAGTCCAGCGTATATAAATTGAAAAATGGCCCGACACTCGAACTATCGATTCCCGGCGGATAAAACGGCTGCGCGCCGAAACTGATCGTGCGGTTCGTTACCGCTGTTCCTGTGGGCACGCCGTTCAAGTTCGTTACTGTTCGACTGGCGCTGTCGAAGTACACCATGTTGCGCGCCTTGGACGCGGCCACATCAATGCTGAAAACCGTGGAATCCTGCATCCGCCTCAAACCTATGATCGTTCCATCCAGATCCGCGACGGCAATCACCATGCGAGCTTTCGACCCCAGCGGCAATCGAATCGCCGCTCGCGTCGTATTGGCTGTCGCTTCCGCATTGTTCAAGATTTGCATCACGTCTGAGGCGCTGAGCCCGCCCAGCGTTCCTGCCGCGGGTGTAATCAAATCGCCCTCCGGCGGCTGCCCCTGGCTGTTGGTCTCCGCCAGCACATAACTACCCGTGCCCGCGACGGGCCCAACGGAAAAACCCGCGGGCCGCGCGGTTTGATTGACGAAGGGCAATGCAATGCCGCCGATGAAAACCACTCCCGGAGCCGCGGGTGTGGGCCCAAACGTGTCCGCGGGCCCGCTGCGCGCCGATGTGGCTCCAGTGAACGCGGCATACTCTGCAACATTCAGGTTGCTCGAAGTTGTCACCACGCCGATTCCGCCAACCACGACATTCTTGTAAAAAATTGGCACGCCGCCGGGATTCACTGCTGTCGCATTGGAATCCATCAAATCGGCCTTGCCGGTGAGCACTCCGAGCCCAAATCCTCCTCCCAGGGCCAGCGAAGGGGGAATCTTGCTCTGAAATGCGGGGTCATTGATCAGCGTGCAGCCGCGATTGGTGTTCTCAATGCCATATAGGTCGGCTGGCGGTTGGTTCATCACACCCGGAGGAAAATGAATCCCGCTGATGAACCGCACGGTTCGCGAGGAGAGCGGCGCCTGATCGTTGCTGAAAAACGCACCGGTGCGCGCCAGCGCAACCGCCAGGTCATTTGAGTTCTGCGCTTGGCTAAAATTTCCGACCCCTGTAGCAGGCGCATTCTGAGTCCGAAACACACCCAGCACAAATCCCGCGCGGTCAACGATTGCCACGGTCATGTCGACATTCACGGAACTAACCGCTGCCTGCACGATATTCTGGACATCGGCTACTTGCAGTGCCGGCACCGAAGCAACTGGTGATGCAACTGGTGAGCTAGTTCCGCCTCCACAGCCGACTATTATCATCACCAGTGCTAATGCGATTCCCAAAGCGAGGAAAAGTCCCAGCGCCAGCGTCTTGTTTCGCTGCCGCAGCGCGCGCCGCGATTCCACCGGCCTCCGCAGTGTGCGAGTAGTTTCCATTTTGTGAGTACTCTCGTTGGTACCACACTCGTTTAGGGCCCCTCAACGCATTTGCCGCGGCGGAGCGGCGTACTGGTGAATGGCTGCTGCTGTTCGCTGTGTTATCGAATGTCTCCACCGGTCCCGGAAAAGTGTTGCTCGCTGCTCGTCGATATTGTTAGCTAGTACGCGATTCCTGTTTCTTTCATCGACCCGTGCTGGCTGAACGCATGATCTTTCTCTTCCCGCGGAAATATCGACGCGCGTTCTGCGCGGCTTGCGGTATTTCCGTTCTTTCCGCCGCCGCGATTGCCGGTGCAACTCGGCAGCAACAATCCCCGCCGAGTACACAGGACTCCGCAAAGAAATCCACCGAACCAGGCCCGCCGCAGCGCATTCCGCGGCAGCAAGCGCTGACCAGTGCAGCGCTGGATGGTATTGTGCGCGACACAAGCGTGCCCGGCGCCACGCGCCCCATTCCAGCGGCTGTCCTCACCCTGCGCAACTTCCAATCCGGACAAATTTTCAGCGCCGTGAGCTCAGGCGAGGGGGTCTTCCGGGTTTTTCCATTGCCACCAGGCCATTACCAGCTGCGCATTGAAGCGAACGATTACGCGCCCTTCGTTCTCGCCGACCTTGGCCTCGAGCCAAACGAAGTTGCGACCCTTGAGATTTCTCTCGTCACCGTTGCCGCTGTCGAAGCAATTTCGCGCTTGCCACGTCTCCCGGAGCTTGGTCCGGCGCTTTCCGCTGAAACGCCACGCTCTTACGGAACCTATCGGGAGTTTCGCCATCGCCTCGATTCCGATCCTAATTACCTCGAAAATATTTCTCCGGACACGCTTCCGCCCATAGCTGACGTCTACAACACGGTTCCAAACCGCTGGGCCCTCGAGCAACCCGATTACCGCCGCTATCCGCAAAAGGGCGACTACATTTACACCAAGCAGCGCTGGTACGATCCTTTCAATCGCAATCGCTTCAAGGGTGACGAACCCATCTGGCCCGAGTTGCTCGGGCAGCAGGTTTTTCTGAATGTCACCGCTTCTTCTGAATCTTTTTTCGATGGCCGCCGCGTTCCGGCGCCAAGTAATGTGAGCAGCGCACGCCCAGGCAGCTCCGGATTTTTTGGGAAAGGCGAACAAGCCTTCTTCGATCAAACGCTTCGTTTCTCGTTTGACTTGTTTCATGGCGACGCGGCCTTCAAGCCCGTCGACTGGCGCATTCGCATCACTCCGGAGCTCAGCCTGAACAATTTGAAAGTCCGCGAGCTTGGCCTCGTGGGCCCCGATCCGCGCAGCGGGACCAACCGCTTCGACGATCATGTGGGCCTGCAGGAAGCCTTTGTGGAAGTGAAGCTCCATGAGCTCGGCCCCAATTACGATTTCATTTCCGCGCGCGCCGGCATCCAGCAATTCAACGCTGACTTCCGTGGATTTCTTTTTGTCGACGAACAACCAGCCCTGCGCATTTTTGGAAATCTCCATAGTGATCGCATCGAATACAATCTCGCCTATTTCCATTTCCTCGAAAAAAACACCAACAGCGGACTCAACACCTTCGACCGCCGCCACCAGCAGGTTCTTCTCGGCAACGTCTATCTCCAGGACTTCTTTTTCCCTGGCTACACCGCGGAATTCGTCATCGCCTGGAACAAAGACGATCCCAGCCTGCACTATGACGATAACGGTTTTCTCGTTCGGCCTTCGGCGATCGGCAATGTCATCAACCAGAATCCCGGCGGCGGCCCGATCCTCCACGGCATTCGCGTCGGCTATTTTGGCTGGCTCGGCAGCGGCCATATCCACAAGCTCAATCTCACGCATGCTTTCTATCAAGCCGTCGGGGAGGACACTTTCAATCCCATGGCAGGCCGCCGCGTCACCATCAATGCGCAGATGGCTGCCGCCGAGATCTCTTACGACAAAGATTGGATCCGATACCGCGTTTCCTCTTTCTATACTTCGGGTGACGCCAATCCCCGCGATTCACGGGCCCGCGGATTTGATTCCATCGTCGACCTTCCCAATTTTGCCGGCGGCCTCTTCAGCTTCTGGAATCGCGAAGGCATTCGGCTACTTGGCTCAGGCCTTCTGCTCACCACGCCCGGCAGCCTGATTCCTTCTCTTCGCGCGAGCAAAGAAGAAGGCCAGGCCAATTTCGTAAATCCAGGAATTTTTCTGGCGAACGCCGGTGCGGACTTGGTGATCACGACAAAACTGCGAGGTTTCGCGAATTTCAACTTTCTCCGTTTCGAGCGCACCGAGCCGCTCGAATTTCTTCTTTTTCAATCGCCGATCCACCACACCATCGGCGAAGACTTCGGCCTCGGTGTCGAGTACCGCCCGCCGTTGACCGAAAACATCGTTCTCACTGGGGGCGCTGCGGCCTTGCAGCCCGGCCAGGGTTTCAAAGACATGTACACGAGCCGCACGCTCTTTTCGCTTTTCGGTTCGGTGAAGTTCACTTTCTGAGATGCGCCGGTCATGAACAGCAAACGCCAACCCACTCCTTTCTCTCTGGGGACTCTCGGTGTTCTTTGTGCCGGCGTCTTAACACTGTTCTTTGCTATTTATGCGAGTTCCAAGCCTCCCGGGCGCGCCGCGCAAGAGTCAGCTTTGTTCCGCGGACAATCGCAGGAAGAAGCCGACCGCAAATCTTCAGGCTGCATCTCTTGCCATACCTCCACCGACGAACCCACCATGCATCCGACGAAAACGGTTCATCTCGGCTGCCCGGATTGCCACGGCGGCAACGCCTCCGTCTCCGTTGCATCCGGCGCCGCACCGAACTCTTCGGAATACAATTCCGCGAAGATAAAGGCTCACGTCCAGTCGCGCGATCCGACCTTCCGCAATCGTTCAAATCTTCCCGAACGCGCGTACACGAAGTGGTTTAGGGAATCTGCTGAATACATCAAATTCGTAAATCCCGGAGACTTGCGCGTCGCTCGAGAGACTTGCGGAGCCGCTGGCTGCCACGCTTCCGAGACGCGCGCCGTTTCTACCAGCATGATGACACACGCGGGAATGCTGTGGGGCGCGGCGCTCTACAATAACGGCGGCTATCCCACAAAAAACGCGCGCTTCGGCGAAAGCTACAACCGCGACGGCTCGCCGCAATCGATCAGAACGTCTCCCAAGCCCACGGCGGAAGAGACTCGCACCAAGGGGGTGATTTCTGAACTCGATCCGCTGTTGCGCTGGGAAAGCTCCCAGCCCGGCAATGTCCTGCGCGTTTTTGAACGCGGCGGCCGAAAAAAAGCTGAGATCGGCAATCCCAATCGCGAAGAAGATCCCGGCAAGCCTGACGAAAAACTAAGCGACCGTGGCTTCGGAACCGAGCTGCGGACCGATCCCGTCTTTCTCGGTCTGCAAAAAACGCGCTTGCTCGACCCCATCCTGTCGCTCCCCGGCACCAACGATCATCCCGGTGACTATCGCGCCAGCGGCTGCACCGCGTGCCACGTCATTTATGCGAATGATCGCGATCCTTCGCACTCCGGCGCTTACGCACCATTCGGCCACTCGGGCTTCAGTGCTTCTTCCGATCCGACGATTCCTAGGAACGAGTCTGGCCATCCCATCAAACACGTTTTCACGCGCTCCATCCCGTCGAGCCAATGCATGATTTGCCACATTCATCCAGGTACGAATATGGTCACGACGTATTTCGGCCTCACCTGGTGGGACAACGAAATTGATGGCGACAAAATGTATCCGACGGAGCAGCACAATCCGACCGAAGAGCAGCGCTACCAATCCTTCGAACGTAATCCAGAAGGCGCCGCCGTTCGCGGCCTCTGGAACGACGACAAATTTCTGGAGAAAACCGGCGGCCCTGAATTCAACAAGCAATTGAAGACCACGCAGTTCGGTGATTTCCACGGCCACGGCTGGATATTCCGAGCGGTTTTCAATCACGACCGCAAAGGGAATTGGCTGGACAAGGATGGAAAGCAGATCGCTTTCGATGACCCCGACCGCTTCGGCAAAGCCGTGCATCTTGCCGATATTCATCTTGAAAAAGGGATGCAGTGCAACGATTGCCACTTCGCGCAGGACAATCACGGCAACGGAAAAATCTACGGCGAGCCCCGCGCTGCGGTCGAAATCGACTGCATCGATTGCCACGGTACGATTCGAAAGAAGGCGACGTTAGTGACATCAGGCCCCGCAGCGCCGGAAGGTGGCCGCCATCTCGATGCGCTACGGACTCCGTGGGGATTGCGCCGGTTCGAATCGCTCGGCGACAAGGTAATCCAGCGCTCCATGTCTGAAGAAAACAAAGAATGGGAAATCGTTCAGACTATCGACAGCATCACGCCCGGCAACGTGCACTTCAGCGAAAAATCTCTTCGCGCGAAACTGATGAGCAAGGATGGCAGCGTGCCTTCAGAAATGCCGAGCGACGACGCTTCTCTGGCGCACGGCAATAGCAGCATGACCTGCTACTCCTGCCACACTTCGTGGACGCCGACTTGCTTCGGCTGCCATCTGCAAATGACCGCCAACGCGCGCAAGCCGATGCTCCACAACGAAGGCTTGGTCACGAAAAACTACACCAGCTACAACTTTCAGGTTCTGCGCGACGACATTTATATGCTCGGCGTCGACGGCACCGTCACAGGCCATCGCGTCGCACCGGCGCGCTCTTCCTGCGCCGTGCTGGTCAGCTCGCAGAATGCCAACCGGGATTGGCTTTATTACACGCAACAAACTATTTCTGCTGCGGGCTTCTCTGGGCAGGCTTTCTCCACGTTTGTGCCGCACACCGTGCGCGCCAAAGAAACAAAACAGTGCAGCGATTGCCATGTCTCGGCCCTGAACGACAACAACGCCTGGATTGCTCAGCTGCTTCTTGAAGGCACGAACTTTATGAACTTCATGGGCCGCTACGTGTACGTCGCCACCGGTAGGCAGGGCTTCGACGCCGTCGCCGTTGCCGAGCACGACGAGCCTGAAGCTATTTATGGCAGTGACCTGCAGCGCATCGCTTATCCGGACAATTTCAAGCAGTTTGTCGATCATCACCGCAAACTCGGCGCTGTTGCTGAACATTCCGGCAATGTCCTCGACATTCAGGCTCGTGGAGAATACGCCTACGCCGCCCTCGGCCCTGGCGGACTGCGCGTCTATGACATCGCCAACATCGACAACAAGAGCTTTTCTGAGAAAATTTCCACCGCGCCGGTTTCGCCTGCCGGCCAACGCTTCTATGTGCCCACGAAAAATGCCCTCGCGGTTGCCTCGCCCACGACCCTCGGCGTTGATCCTTTGCGGCAGCAATTGCCCCAAAACGAGGAGCAAGCCATTCATCTCCTCTACGGTTTCCTCTACGTTGCCGACAAGGAAGAAGGCCTCGTCGTCATTGGCGATCCGAATCTAAAATCGAAGAGTCCTGGCGTCGGCACGCTCCTCGACGGCAATCCCGCCAACAATTTTCTGAAGCGGGCTCTCGCGTTCAATCCGGGCGGCGTCCTCAGTGGCGCGCGTCGAATCACCATTGCCGGAACGTTTGCTTACATTCTTACCGAAAAAGCACTTGTGGTCGTCGATTTGGACAATCCCCTTCGACCGAGCGTAGCCGCGACGATTGGTGCTCCAGTACTCAACGATCCCCATGGCATCGCGGTCCAATTCCGCTATGCATTTGTCGTTGATCGCGACGGCCTGAAAGTTCTCGACGTATCCGACCTCGCGCACCCCAAGCCAGTCAGCAACGTCGTAGTTCCACTCGAAGATGCCCGCAACGTCTATGTGGCGCGCACTTACGCGTACGTCTCGGCGGGGAAACAGGGCCTGGCCATCGTCGATGTCGAGAAACCGGACGCGCCCAGACTCGACCAGCTCTTCACAGCCGAACGCGAGCTCAACGACGTCAATGACGTGAAAATCGGCATGGTTGCTGCCAGTGCGTTCGCCTTCGTTGCCGACGGTAAGAATGGCCTACGCGTCCTTCAAATCCTTTCACCCTGGGATGATCCCGCGCACTTCTCCGGATTCAGCCCTCGCCCGACGCCCAAACTCATTGCCACGGCTCGCACACGTGGCCCCGCGCTAGCCATTTCCAAGGGTATTGACCGCGACCGCGCCGTCGACGAGTCCGGCAACCAACTCGCCGTCTTCGGCCGCCGCGGCGCTCGTCCGTTGAATCGCGCCGAAATGCGCACTTTGTACATCCATGCGAATACTGGACAGCCTTACGCCGTCACGGATGATGCCGTTGGACAGCCTCGATCCGCGGTGCCTTCCACCTCCCCACCCCTACTCTCTTCTTTGTTTTCACGGGCTCGAGCTTGGATGAATTCTTTTCAATGAGGTGAGTGCCATGAAACGTCGCAGATTCCTCTCCGAGGCAATAAAAACCGCCTCGGTTGCGGTGTGCTCCCCGCTCCTTCCCGCGGGCCTGCGAGTCTCGCCAATTCTACAACGCGCTCTGCCAAAAACCTCCGCCAACGATTCCGCGCGGCCCCAACTCGCCCTCACGCTCGATGATCCGACGCTCACTCTCGCTTCCGTCCTGAGATGGCAGGAAGCCAACAACCGAATCTTGAAAGCGGTTTCCGACAAAGGTGTCCGGGCCGCGCTTTTCGTTTGCGGGATGCGCGTCGATGAAGCCGACGGCAGCAAACTGCTCACGGCCTGGGATCAGGCCGGCCACCTCATCTGCAATCACTCCTATTCTCACAAATTCTATGGCGAGCAAACGAGTTACGGGGACTTCGCCGCCGATTTTCTGAAAAACGAAAAAGTAATCGCACCCTATCACAACCGTCCGGCGCTTTTCCGCTATCCGTTCCTGAAGGAGGGCGACACGGCGGACAAGCGCGACCGTTTTCGTGAATTGCTGAAAGAGCGCGGGTACCGCGTCGGCCATGTCACGATTGACGCTTCCGACTGGTACGTCAGCCAGCGCTTCACGGCTCGGCTCGGCAAGCTACCCCAAGCTCCCATCGTTCCCTATCGTGATTACTTGGTCGCTCATCTCCTAGATCGCGCGGCGTTCTATCGCCAGCTTGCTCTCGATGTCCTCGGCCGCGACATTCGCCACACGCTGTTGATGCATTTCATACCCCTGAATGCGTTCGTGCTTCCCGAGGTCCTGAGCGCCTTCGAAGGCGCTGGGTGGCAATGGATCGATGCCTCCCTAGCCTTTGAAGACCCTGTTTTCCGCAGCCAGCCACAGACCTTGCCTGCCGGAGAAAGCCTGGTTTGGGCACTTGCCAAGGAAACGGGACGCTTCGAGAATCGTCTCCGGTACCCGGGAGAGGATGAAGTCTACGAAAAGCCGAAGATGGACGCACACGGCCTATGAATCTGCCCGCGAAGCGAGGGTGAAAGGAGCCTGCTGTCAAACGCAAAAGTGTTGTTCCGGGCCGCTTTCCCTTTTCATTCGTCTCCGCTATCCCCTTCAGAGCACTGAATTTGCCGGATTCTGTTGCGTTTTGGTACATCCATCTCCTTTGCTTTGAACCTTTTACACTTTAGAAGCATCCAACTGAAGTATAATGAGTTGTTCACACTTTTAACGCATAGCACCCATCAAAATAATTCGTGGGGCAGTGTGGGGGTAACGCAGGTAAGGTGTATCCAAAGAGGGTGAGGAGGCTTCCCAGAGCAGGCCCACCAAGAAAGGCAGCATAGGAGTACCGGTACATGACTAAACAATTTCTACTGGCTAGTGACTTTGACCAGACGCTCAGTTTCAATGACTCCGGGGTCGTTCTAAGCGAACTGATCGGCTTTCACAGCTTCGATGATAAGGTGAAAGGCCTTTCGGAGATGAACCTCGTCCAGCAGGGCGCCGAACTCAGCTATCTCATCCTGCATGACCCGGACTTTCGCAAGGTACGCCGCGAGCACCTGGTGGAAACCGGCAAACGCATCCGACTGAAGAACGACGTCGCGCTATTCGCGCGCGCTCTCGACAACCTTGCAGATGGCTACAAGTTCCACTTCAACGTCATCTCCGCAGCGCCGCAGGAGATCATCCAGTCGGCGCTGGCCGGCATCGTGCCGCCGGATCGCATCTTCGGCACGCGATTCCGGTACAACGAAGCTACAGGAGAAGTTGACTCCATTATTCGCGCTTCGGCGGGCTGGGGGAAAATCACGGTTCTCGAAGAACTGCGCGCGCGTCTCGGCATCAGCCACGACAGCATCATTTACATGGGCGACGGCAGCTCCGATATTCCGGTCATGATGCACGTCAATCAGTACGACGGCCTCACCATCGCGGTGAGCGAAGCTAAGTTCATCAGCCGCGTCGCCAAGCGCACCGTTCTTAGCGATAGCACCATGAGTGTCCTCGTCCCCGTGCTCGAAAAAGTTTTGCGTTGGGACTCCGCTCGCATCCGTCGGCTTTTCGCGTCGTATGGCCTGACGCTGCTCGAATGGGACAAAATGCGCACTGATCGGCTGACGATCCAGGAAGCCGCCGAGCACGTCTCGGTGGCCTCCGCGTCGCAAGGTAACGCCCACTAAGGGATACCACCCATCTTTTC
>Ga0210399_10000726_pt1 | contig 26031 bp, 23 predicted proteins | sample IncBWC14MmetaG_FD_150865 | JGI IMG/M metagenome (GOLD analysis project Ga0210399, IMG submission 150865) | Forest soil microbial communities from Barre Woods Harvard Forest LTER site, Petersham, Massachusetts, United States - Inc-BW-C-14-M | ecosystem: Environmental > Terrestrial > Soil >... | reverse complement strand
TGAGCTAAACCTGGAAGATAGAGAGTACTTGGTCTTTCCTTATCCGCCGCGGCCACTGACAAAAACCGAGATTGCGGCACGGGATCTATCAGTTCCCAGGAAGATTGATTCCGCTGCCCCGACTGTGCGAATCGAAACAACGACGGTCGATACCGGCGAGAGAAAGGAGCTGTTCGGCCACTTGGCGAGGCACGTCATCACCACGTGGAAACAAACTCTGCTGGCAGGGTTACATGCCGAACCCCAAGAAACAGTGACGGACGGGTGGTACATCGACCTCGATACGAGCACTACCTGCGACCTGAGATGGCCCGGGGACAAAAGATCTCACGCGCATGTGCGATCGGGTGTTGCGCTTGGGGAGTATGAGTTCGTTGATAAAGGGAATGCTGAAACCGGACTTGCGGTGGAACGGAAAACAAGATCGCTAAGTACCTTGAAGACTTCCAACGGAACAAAAACAGAAATTGCATACACCAGTGAGCTGACGATCACCGAACTTACAGAAGGCAGGCTCGATCCAGCGCTGTTTGAGATACCTCCGAACTTTCGCCAAGTCGACAATATAAATAGCGACCCACCACTAACGCTTGCGGACAGGTGGTTTTACACGCAAGCCTGGTTTAGAGCGGTGGCCAAGTCAGTCTTTAAGTGAAGGAGAGAGAGTTCTCGCGGGACAAGGCTATGCTCGCTGAGGTTTGTTGAGAAACGCGGTTACCACACATCTCTAACAATGTTGTCCCTACCATCATCCTTGCCCCTACGTCGCATGGGCTACTCGGGTCGAGGAACAGACATTGCTGTGCAATCATGTGATTTCAAGTTTCCGATTACGCTACCAGGCGTTGCGATTTGTCGTTCAAACCAATCGAACGTTAATTGCGGCTCGGAGAGCATAGGCCTTGCGTTCCTTCGTCAACGACGGACGTTCCTGTAAATAGCGTTCAATAAGCTCTCGTGTGCCAGGATGATGCAGATGCCCTAAGCCGTGAAGCGCAGCTCCTTGGCAGGGTTCAGAATCGAGAAACAATACTTTCGCTAAGGTCTCAAAGAAAACATCTTGCAGTTGCAAATCCTCGCCACCAAGCTCTCGCTTCCTGTTCCCACAATGCCAGTCGTAGCACAGCGAATCCCACCACATGAAAACGGACGTATCCAAGAACTCAAATGCGAAAAGTCCTTTGAATAGTTCGAACATAGCTCTGATGCATTCTGCACGAACGGCAAAGGGCAGAACGGTGTCTTCAAGTATTCTGCTGACCGAGCAGTCTAGATTCGGACCCTGTATTGCCCAGAATCCCTCTTCAAGTTGAGCCCTCGAAAATCGTTCAACAACAATTCCGGGCTGTTGGAACAACTGCGTATAGTATTTGCAAATTTGCTCCGAAATGAAGGTCACGTCAGTGTTCCAATACCAGGGTTTCCGCTTCTCGCTCCCAGGGTCCGTTTCCGGAATTTCTCTCGCGAATAGAAACATAACGAACTCGTCAAAAGAATAGCGGGTGAGATCAACTCCAGATGGTTTCATTTCGCAAAAGGTATCCGCTGCCGCCTTACGCGCTCTGGGCCCGACTGCAGCTGCGGCTTCGGCGCCGAGCTTCACTTTGCTCTTCATGAGGGAGCTTGCCCCGTCGGGATTCTAGTTGGCATACTGCCTGGTCTGAGATCGGCTTGGATCGACGGTGGGAAACACCACGCCCCAAAAACCAGGCGACGGTTTCAAGAACTTTATAGCCGCCAGACCTAGTCCGCCCGCTAGGCGCATCGGCCGGAGATAGACAACCTGGGACTCCGCGATTTCTCCGGTAGCCTGGTTGAACACGTATAGTGTTTGGTCTCGTTCGAGGGCCGCTCCGAAAGCGATCAGCCCGCCCCAGAGGCTCACGTTCACAGCATATGCCTCGTCGTCGAGAAAACGATGGTTTGAGCCCCGCTCATAGATTTTCAGCGGCACTCGCAGCGTCACGCGACCGCTACGTCTGGTTTCTGGGCCGTTTCTTTCAGGCATAGCCTCACTCCGTGGGTGAGTTACGGGTCGGTATGCATAGGTAGAATCTACCAGAGGTCCGCAGTCTTCAATAGTACATCAGGATAGTTGCGCTTAATGAGGCACTCCTACAGCCAGTTTGGGTAGTTGCGCGGAAGTTTGTACAAAGACGAGTCCGACAGTAACCAACCGCAGTGGAGCTTGCCATTTCGTGGGCCAGGCGCCAGCGGTTAGAGGTTGGCTACTGCTTCAATGTTTCAGTCCAGTTGAGAACGACTTCCTGAGCGTTCGATGGGCCTCCGGTTAATGGCTTCAGAGCGGGGAAGCGTTCGCCGGGTGCCACTGGCCCGATCGCGTCGAATTCATTCGAGTGGATCGCTAGCGCGGATGGGGCTCCGAATTCGAAGGTTTCGACGTTCTGAATTGCCGCCACCATGAGCTTACTCCCGGTGTTGTAGAAGAGCTGTTTCCCATCCGGGCTCCAGGAAGGGGAAGCGCCGCCACCATTGGAGACCTGCCATTTCCCTCCGGGGCTGGGGAAGGCGGTCACATACACCTCAGGCCTTCCCGATTCGTCGGAAGTGTAGGCCAGCCATTTGCCGTTCGGCGACAGGACCGGGCTTGTTTCGTTGGCGGGCGAATTGAGAAGTGGGGTCAACTTTCTGTCGCCGTTCAGATCGAGATAGTAGACGTCGAACCGCGTGGCGCTGTTCTGCGAATTGAAAAAAAGATACCGGCCGTTTGCGGACCAACTCGACACCGAGGCGGGGACTCGGGGCGACTCCAGCGACTCCTGGTTACCTGAACCACTCGTCGGCTGGATCCAGATTCGACCCAACGCTCCAGCGGCAGTGGCGGTGACCGCAATCTTCTTCGCGTCTGGAGAAAACGCATAGTTGATGAGGGTACCTTCAGCGAACGTGCTGCGCGACAGCGTGTTTCGCCTGGTATCGGCGACCCAGACATCTCCCCTTCCTGTGTCAGGATCCGTCCGCACCAACCCGACCAGGTTTCCATCGGGGGAAGGTTTTGGCAAGGAAAATAGGTCGGGCTCGCCAAACTGACCGAGATCCTTGCCGCTGCCGTCCACCCACAGGGGCTGAGTCTTTTGCAACGAGCCGTGACGGAAGACGAGCGTGCCGCGTGCAGCAGTAAAGGCAGCGATGTCGCGCGCGTTCCAGTAATCGAGTTTTTCGGCCACCGGCTTAGGGTCGCCGCTGAATTGCAGCGATTTGGGGTCGAAGCGGTGCGCTACCAGAACGGTTTCGCGCACGTACAACAGGTAGCCCTCCGCATACTGGACATTGGAACCGCGTTCCAGTATTTGACGGGGTTTCTCGCCAGAGAGAGAAGCGCCATATAAGGCACCGGCGGGCATGTAGAGTGAGCTCGTGTCGCGAACCAGAAATAGGTAATGATCGCCGTCGGGTAGAAAGTATGGATTGCGGTGGGTCCAACTCGGCTTTGTCTCGGTGAGCTTCTCGGGAGTGCCGCCGCCCTCGGGCACCTTGTAGAGGGATTCGGCAATGTTGGGGGTGAAGATGATCAAACCACGCGAACTCCAGGATGCTCCGCGCCCTTCGGGCGCATCACAGAGCACCTGCACCGGACCACCAGCCAGAGCTACTTTCTTCAATTTTCCCATCGAGAAGAACCCAATGGACTTGCCATCGGGCGACCAGAACGGAAATGTCGGCCGTTCAGCTTTTTCGATCAGCTGAACCATGCCGGTCGCCACATCGCGTACCCACAACCTTGACTGGGAAACACGACCGCGATCCTCCGGGCCAGAGCCGGTCAGGAAGGCAAGCTTCGAGCCATCCGGGGAAAGTGCCGGCGCGCCGGGTTGGACGACAGCAAAGTCGGTGTCGCTAGGGGGAAGCCAAGATGCCGTCATTGGCCGACGCGCTTCTTCAAGCTGGGCGCGGCTGGAGAGGAAGATAGCGAGAGCCGCAGCGGCAAGAATCCAACCCAGAGTCGCGGTAATCACCAATGTGCGTTTCTCTACGACGCGGCGGTTGCGAACCAGGGCAGGTGCAGCCAGTTGGCTGGCAGATGCCTCCGCGATCCACTTCAATTGGAGTTTAAGGTCGTGGGCGGTTTGGAAGCGCTCTTCGGGGTCCTTGGCCAGGCAGGTTTTCACCACTTGCGCCAGCGCGGGTGGCGTCATAGGCTGCAGCACCGAAATCGGCGCAGGCTCGGATGCCAGAATCGCAGCGACGATGCTGGCCTGGCTTTTCCCGGTGAACGCCCGCTTGCCGGTTACCATCTCGTACAGCATCGCGCCCATGGCAAAGATGTCCGAGCGCGCATCGGCTTCTTTGCCTTCGGTCTGCTCCGGGGACATGTACTGGAACGTTCCGAGCAAAGTTCCTTGTGCTGTCAGTGGCCGGTCGGGGGTCGGGCCGGAAAGCGTTACCGTCAGGCTGGATGCCGGCGCGACCCCGGACAGGGTTGCTTTGGCCAGCCCAAAGTCCAGCAACTTGGCCCCGGACTTGGTTAGCATCACGTTTCCCGGTTTAAGGTCGCGGTGCACCACGCCACTCTTGTGCGCTCGCTCCAACCCCTCACAGATCTCAATTCCGTATTTCAGGACCAAGTCTGTTGTTAACGGACCCTTGAGCAAGCGGTCGGCCAGTGTCTCGCCCTCCAGGAACTCCATGACCAGGAAATCGGTGCCATCCTGACGGCCAACATCGTGCACCGTACAAATGTTGGGATGGTTCAGAGAAGAGATGGCTCGGGCCTCGCGTTCGAAACGCTGCCTGGCTTCGGGGTTGTCGGAAAGATGATCTGGCAGAATTTTGACCGCGACGGTACGGTCGAGGCGAGTGTCCTTGGCTTTGTACACTTCGCCCATGCCGCCAGCGCCCAGCGACGATTGAATTTCATAAGGACCGAGTTTTGTGCCGGAGGTTAGACCCATTTGCGGGCGTAATGATAGCATGCGCGACTCTTCGGACGATTCTCGGCGAATGGCGGGCCACTTGCAATTAATAGCGTAAGTCTTCCAGAAGGCCGGTTATCGTAACTGTGATTTCAAGTTTCGACTACGCGACCAGGCGTTACGATTTGTCGTTCAAACCAATCCAACGTTAATTGCGGCTCGGAGAGCATAGGCCTTGCGTTCCTTCGTCAACGACGGACATTCCTGTAAATAGCGTTCAATAAGCTCTCGTGTGCCAGGATGATCCAGATGCCCTAAGTGAGCCGGCAGACCTCAGGTCATCGCGGGGCGATGGCCATTCAGCCGATACTCGCCGAGGTGATCAGCGAGAATCCAAGCTGCTCCGGCAATCGCGAAAGTCTCGGCGTTTTCGCTCCAATTCGTATGATTGTGGGGATCCGCGATAACCAACGGCACCCACACGAGCAGCCCAAAGCTCACGACCATCATTGTCAGTAGGCGAGCCGCGAGAAGTGCCATTCGATTCGCAAGAAGAGCCACGGCCGCGAGTGCGAACGAAACAGTCGTCGCTACCGCCCAAAACATCTGACTTGGCGGAAGCCACTTCGGAACAAGATGGGCTGTAGCATCAAGGTAAACCGCCTGTTCGAGGGTAAAAGAAGCGGCACAGATGCCCAAAAAAATGCCGCCGATCCGGCTAAGCGTTTCCGGTGACCATGCCGATGACCAGCGCGAATAAACGATCGCCGCTCCGGTCACCAGAGAGAACTGTTCGAAGAAGTTGCCCCAACTATTGTAGATCAGCGGTTTGACGACGATTCCTGGTACGCACAGTAAGGAGAAGACAAGATAAGCCGCAGCAAGGACGGCTGCGCCCGTTTTCGCGGTCCGACGGAACTGCATCGCAACGCCGCCGAAGATCTGGCCAGCGGCGGCGGCGTAGACAATGTAACGCAGTTGCTGCCCGTCGTAGTCGTGCCAGGCCAGCGTGACGACGCCAAAAGCCAAAGCCGCCACTCCAAACACATGACGGCCGAGGTTCAAACTAGGCGTTGATACAGTCATTTGTTTTCAATCCCGTTCACACAGGCGTGTCACGATGCGGGAGCGCCGATGGTCGGTAACGTTCATTTGAGCAACCGGGGATCGCCAAGGATGCACCGAGCTTTATACAACGGGAGGGTAAAGTGCCACAACGTTGGCGTGGGAAGGGGCCACTCGATCTTGAAGCGCCGCGAAAGCGTCGTTCTACATCGTTCGCGTAGCCCCTGATCAGCCCGAGATTTTAGTCCAGGAAGGAGTTAAGCTATCAGCGTCACAGCCTTTTCGTTGACTAAGGGAGTTGGACAAACACGCTGAGGAACTATTTGACTTCGAATGCGTCTACTACTGGGGGGAGTGTGGGGTAGAGGTTGGCCCGCTGACGCGCTGGCGTAGGCTTCAAGCCATGTCCCCTACCGATTACTCCGCTTGCTCTAGGAGGTACCGCGAAGATGCGAACCTTTCCTTTCTTTGAGACTTTCCGCGCCGATATACGCTTCGCGACTCGTAGTTTACTGAAAAATCTGGCGTTCCTGGTGGTCGCTGTCCTGTCCCTTGCTTTAGGAATCGCCGCGAACAGCACCATCTTCAGCGTTCTGGACACATTTCTCTATCGTCCCCTGCCCTATCCCCATCCAGAAAAGTTAGTTGTGGTTTGGCAGACCGAGTCATCTCATCCGGATCGAACCATCCCGCCCCCTATAGCAGAATTGGTGGACTGGCAAAAACAAAACCACGTCTTCGAAGATATTGCGCTGATCAGTTTCAACGACACCACCAGCGTTTCCGGACTCGGCGAGCCGCGGCCTTTGCGTGTCGAATATGTAACTCCGAATTTGTTCAGCTTGCTGGGGGCCAAACCAATTTTGGGGCGAATTTTTCTTCCCACGGAAGCGCAGGATCGTGCCCAGGCTATCGTCATCAGCGCTGAGTTCTGGAAGCGCGAGCTCAACAGTGATCCGCAGGTCCTGGGGAAAACTTTCGCTATCGAGGGCGTGGTCTCGTCCATAGTTGGAGTCATGCAGCCGCATTTCGCTCCGTTCTACGGCGGGCGCCTCGACTTGTGGATTCCCATCAACGCCGCGAGCAGCCGTTACTCTGCGCGGATCGACCATTGGCTCATGCCCGTGGCGCGAGTAAAGCCCGGCGTGACTCTAACGCAAGCGCAAACCGAAATGGACGTGGTGTCAGGCCGGCTCGAGCAGGAGTATCCCGCGACGAATAAGGGTGTGGGCACGAAAGTTCGTCCCTTACAGGAAGACCTTTATCGCTTTGCCGGACAGGCGCTCTACCCGCTTCTTGGCGCGGTGGCCTTTGTTTTGCTGATTGCCTGCGTGAACGTTGCCAACCTCCTACAGTTCCGTACCGAGACGCGCCGCAAAGAGTACGCGCTACGCGCTTCTCTCGGTGCGGGGCGGCGCCGCCTGATCCAGCAATTGCTGACGGAGAGCGGAATCTTGGCCCTTTCCGGAGGCTTGCTGGGCATCGGCTTGACCTTTGCCGGAATAAAGTTAGTCGTCGCGCTCGCCGGAGAGTTTCCCAACTCCACCGAAATCACCGTGGATGCCCGCGTGCTGCTGTTCACACTTGGCGTTTCGCTTTTGACAGCAATCTTGTTTGGATTGGCACCTGCAATGCAGGCTTCACGTCCCGACTTAAATGTCGTCCTTAGGGAAGGCGAACGCCAGACGACAACCACGTCCGCGCGCCTGGCTCGGCATTCGCTTGCCGTAGCCGAGGTAGCGTTGGCCATGGTGCTTCTGGTAGGCGCTGGTCTAATGATCAATACAATTTTCCATTTGCAGCGAGTCAACCCTGGATTCGACGCCAACCATGTCTTAAGCATGGACCTACAGCTTCCCGAAGGAGGAAGGTATCTGGAACGCGTCCCCGGCGGCGACATGGAAAAAACGCTGCCCTCGGTGACAGCTTTCTATCAGCGCCTGCTGGAAAAAACCCAGGTGTTGCCAGGGGTGGAGTCCGCCGGGGTAATCGGCGCATTGCCCACGCGCTGCTGCCCGGAATTCTATTCGTTTGCGATTCTCGGACATCCCGCTCCGTCTCCTGAAAATCGTCCGCGAGCCGGATACAGTGAGGTTAGCTCCGGAATATTCAGCACGCTAAAGATTCCGCTGGTCAAAGGCCGCTACCTTGATGAGCACGATACGGAAGCTGCGCCGTGGGTCATCGCGATAAACCAGTCTTTTGCGCGCAAGTTTTTCCCGAACGAGGACCCCATCGGCCAGCAAATTCTTCTGCGTTACGATCCCTACCCGGTCGACGAACAGCGTCCCCGCCAAATCGTCGGCATTGTCGGCGACGTCAAACATTTTGGCTTAGGAGAAGAAACGCCTCCATTTGTCTACGCGCCTTTCACACAACAGCCGGCAGTGTTTCCCGGCGGCGCAGCGAGGGCCCACCTGCATAAAGCATTAGTGCTGCGAACACCTTCCGGTCCGATGACCGGCGGAAAAAATTCGGCGGTCAGTGTCAAGCAAGCTTTGGCGGAGATCGATCCCAATCAACCCGTCACCAACATCATGACCATGGAAGACGTTTTGTCGGCATCCCTCGGTGATTACCGGTTCTATATGGAGCTGCTCGGAATCTTTGCGGGCGTTGCAGTCCTGCTTGCCGCCGTGGGCATCTACGGCGTAATGTCCTATTCGGTCAGCGAGCGCACGCACGAGATTGGCATCCGCATGGCGCTCGGAGCGCGTCCGGGCGACGTCCTGGGCTTGGTCGCCAAACTTGGACTCAAGCTCACCTCCCTGGGCGTGGGCATTGGAGTCGCCATGGCCTTCGGCGTCACTCGCTTGATCTCCACGTTCCTGTTCGGAGTCAAGCCTACCGATCCGCTAACGTACGCCGCGGTCGCGCTGAGTCTCGCCGCCATTGCATTGCTGGCTTGCTATCTTCCGGCGCGGCGCGCCACGCGCGTTGACCCCATGATCGCCCTGCGCTACCAATAGAACTGATTCTTGGTGAGCCGCGCGTTGCGACCTAGTCATGATTGGCGGAGAGGATGCTCCCTGGTTTTGTGAATTCGCTGCTGTCTACGTAGGCCTCCCATTTACTGGCCACCGACAATGCGATGAAATGAGGAGAGCGGATGATCTCGACAAACTGAGGGCCGTGACTCTAATACCGGCAGTACGATAAATGTCTTTGACGCGCATCGCTACTGCGTGGGCATGGATATAGGCGCCCGTTATTCGGAATTTTCCAGAGGTGAGTTAAGATAGCCGCCTCACGGATGGAGGCAAAATGCGGATGATACGATTGTTGGTGATTGTGCTGGTTTGTGCCCTGCCTTCGGCTGCTCAAACTAATGCTCAGCATGGAATTCAGACGGATGATTTGGATAAGAAGTGTGATCCTTGCACGGACTTCGCGCAGTATGCGAACGGGACTTGGCACGCGCAGAATCCGATTCCGGCGTATATGGATCGGTGGAGCAGGAGGTGGCAGGCAGGGGAGGAGGCCAAAGACCATTTGAAGGCAATTCTCGAAGAGGTTTCTAGCCGCACGGATTGGCCCAAAGGAAGCGTGGAGCAGTTGATCGGTGACTACTACAGCTCTTGCATGGATGAGGGACGCATCGACAGGCTTGGGCTGTCACCAGCCGAACCAATGATGAAAGAGATTCGCGAGATGAAGAGTGCGGGTGATCTTCAGCGGATGATCCTGAGTTTCCACGAGCAGGGTATCTTTGTTCCATTCGGGTTGCTTTCGCGGCCAGACAATCACAATCCAGCGGAGACAATTGCCATCGTGTTTGCCAGCGGGTTGGGCTTGCCGGATCGCGATTATTACTTAAAACCAGAGCCGCGATTCCAGGAGGCGCGCGAGAAATACCGAGTGCACGTGGCGACCATGTTCAAACTGGCGGGGCACGACGAGAAGAGCGCGAAGGCCGCCGCCGAAACGGTTTTTCACGTGGAAGAGAAGTTGGCGGAGAACTCGCTGGACAATGTGGCGCTGCGGGATCCTGCGAATACCGATCACAAGATGACCTATGGGTCTTTTACAAAGCTGGCTCCGGCGATGGACTGGGATGGGTATTTTGCGTCAGCAAAGATTTCGCGGGCGGACCTGAATGTGTCTGAGCCGAATTTTATGAAGGAAGTGGACCGGCAACTCCGCGAGACGCCGCTGGCCGACTGGAAGACGTATCTGACGTGGCAGCTTCTGAACGCGAAAGCCGAGGTGTTATCGGAAGCGTTTGTGAATGAGAATTTCGCGTTTCAGGGAAAGTATTTGAGTGGGGCCACGGAAATTAAGCCGAGGTGGAAGCGGTGTGCGGAGTCCACCGACCAGCTCTTGGGAGAGGCGCTAGGCAAGAAGTATGTAGAGAAGTATTTTCCTCCGGAGGCCAAGGCGCGGGCCCAGGAAATGGTCATGAATATCGTTGCTGCGATGCATGACACGATCGAAGGGTTAAGCTGGATGGGACCAGACACGAAGAAGAAGGCGTTGGAGAAGCTGTCGACGCTTAATCCTAAGATTGGGTATCCGGACAAGTGGAAGGACTACAGCAGAATTCCGTTGAGCCGCGATTCCTTCTGGAACAACCAAGCCGCTGCGACGCGCTGGAATGTAATCGATGACGACTGGAATTTGATAGGGAAACAGACGGATCGTAGCCGGTGGGGTATGACGCCGCCGACGTCCAATGCCTATTACAACGCGCTATTGAATGAAATTGTTTTTCCAGCGGGGATTTTGCAGCCGCCGGCGTTCGACGTGAGGGCGGTAGACGCGGTAAATTATGGATCGATTGGAGTTGTGATCGGGCACGAGATCAGCCACGGATTTGACGATGAGGGCTCGAAGTACGACGCGATGGGGCGTCTGAAAAATTGGTGGACTCCCGAAGACGAGAAACGCTTTGAAGTGAAGACTGCGTGCGTCGTACGGCAATTTGATGGTTATTTTGTCGAGCCGAATATCCACCATAACGGGAAGCTGGTTTTGGGTGAGAGCATCGGCGACCTAGCGGGGGCGAAGATCGCTTATCTGGCTTTTAAGAAGGCGCAAGAGAAGCATCCGGCTGCGACTTTGGACGGATTTACGCCGGGCCAGCAGTTTTTCATTGCCTGGGGACAATGGCGTGGGGACGAAATTCGTCCGGAGACGCAGAGAAAGATGGTGCAGGGAGATCCTCACCCGATCGCGAAGTACCGCGTGATCGGGCCTCTGTCGAATTTGCCAGCATTTGCGGAAGCCTTTGGTTGTAAGAAAGATTCGGCGATGGTGCGCGCGCCTGGGGAGCGGTGCGAGGTATGGTAAGGAGAGAGCTGGCCGCGACATCAACCTAAGGGAAGGGAATCAAATCGATTCCGCCGCGTTGCTCCAGACAACTAATTCATGATAAACGCTAGTGCTTACCGGTAATTTGCTTTTCGCGTCCCCAAAGCCAAGGAAACGCTTTTTCTGACATCTCCCCGGATCCCGCGCTATACTCGGACCACTCGACATTCCTGTCGACATCGGCGTTCCTGCCGAGAAGGAGGTGATCCTGTGAGGTACGGTTTACGTTGACGCAGTAGGGAGGCGCTTGTGAAGTTGCCGAGCGCCTCTCCCTTTTGTCCCGCCTGTCCGAATTCTGCGTATTGTCCCTTATCCAGCGCCTGATAAAATCCATCGATCAGCCGTCAGGCAGCCCAGTAGGGGATGGGGCCGATCTGGTCGATCAGCAACGAAACCGAGTTCCGCCACCGCCCTCGACAACCCAGAATAGGTCTGCGCTATCGGTGGCGCTGGGGTTAGAAAATGGCCGCTGGCGGTAACGAGGTCTGTTGCTTGCTAACACCTGGGTTTCCTGTTCCGCCGTTCCGCTCGAGTTCAAGGGCAGTTGCCGGGGGCGGGAAGACCGGCAAATCGACCGCGGATCCAACTGATCTGTTCGCTGACCGAGTTTTGAAGAACGGCGCTGGCATTGAGGCCCGGATACGTAACGAACAGTACGCGATCTTTCTGTTTGCAAAGCTGTGCTACAGCAGTGGCAGCAAGGGCTGATGGCACCTCAGCATCCGCTTCCCCACTGATCAGCAAAAGCGGCCCGTATGCGGGTTTCAGGCCCGGCCGGTTCCTCCTGAAAAACTCTTTGACGAAGCGGTTATTCTCCCAGTCAGGTACCAACATTTCCCTGGCTGCGGGCTCCGGCCCTAACCTGGTTTCGCAAGCGTGGCTAATGTATTGGTATAGCGGGATGGCCTTCTCAGTCAGCATCTCCTCAACTCGAAACTCGGGAAAGACAGTCTTGATTCCGTGTGCCAGAAACACGAGCATGGAGTAGTTGGGTCCTCGGAAAAGGCGTTCAAAGATTTCTTGCGGCTCCCCAACTCCTGAAATGGCGATGGCCCCGAAGTAATGGGGATCGCCGATTTCACTGCCGGCTTCGGCCACGCCGACGGCCACGAGACCTCCTTTAGAATACCCCGCAGCCACCCAGTTGCTACCGAGTTGTGGAACTGCGGCGCGAGCCGCCGGAATGGCGTAGATCACATCCAAGGCGTTGGACCGCATATCCAGAGCTGCCTGTGGAAAACTAGTTCCCAATCCAGCGTAGTCGGAGGCCACCACGGCGTATCCGAGGTGAGCGTACATCGAAAGTAGCGGCCCCTCATTCAAGTCTCTTAGTAATGACGGAGCACACTCCCGGGCGGAACCGGTGAAATCATGAGCCCATGCGATCACGGGCCAGCCGCTTGCTGGCGGCGCTCCATTCGGAAGCAGCACCACGCCAGATACGGCTACATCCTCTCCATGGGGGGAGTGCGAATGATAGAGAATGCGAACGGCTGATATTTCGTATGACAGATCGTAATTGTAGAACGGCTCGGAGCGGATGAGTTCGCCCGGTTTACCAGCAGGCAGCGGATCGGGCGTGACATAAAACTTCGCGAGCGGAAGCGTGCGCAGCGCAGGAGAAACCTTTGGCGAAGGCGTCTGGGTTTGTGCGAACACCGCGGAGCCTGCGAACAAAGCCGCCGCCCAGAAGACATTCTGAACCAGAGGGAAGATTCTCATCCGCAGGCGGCCGAAACCAGGAACCTAGATTTCAGGAAGAATCTCAACATGCGGAGGTCGTGCCCCTGTCTCTCGCAGACCGCACATTTCACTTTGCCATGCAGGTGGCCACATGGGGCAGGAAATCCGCGAGGGAGTCCTGTTACCAATTGTGATCCGAGTCAGGCGCGTCATCAACCTGCCTAAACTGATTGCGTTTACGATACACAATAAAAATCATGCCAACCGACATGAACGTGGGAGGCACGATAAGAATCAGAATCCCACTGCGCAGGGCCTGAATCATGCGGGCCCCGGAAGAGGCCGCCCGGGCATAGCAAAGCGAGCAACTCTGGGCGACTGCCGGCAGGGGCGCGGCAAGCATGAGGAGTCCAACCAGCGCTACACCAATAAGAAGGAACCGTCTCTCAACCCTCATTCTTCGAAACATCTTTGGCCTCGGTATGCTTCGACTCGTGCTTCCCTTCATCGATCATTTCGAAAATGGCGCTCCGACGACCATACGGGTGCTGTCGGTCCACCCATATTGCATCCCCAGCAGGACAGCAATCGTAAAGATGGCCACAAACAGCAGAAAGCCTCGCTTTTCCGTCCAAAGATGCATGAAGAACAGTGCTGCCAGCCCGGCCTCGACGCAGGCGACCGCCAGCATGCGTCTGAACATATGCGAGGCATCGGTATTCTGATAGGCAATCACGAATTGCAAGCCCGCCAAAGCCAACAGGCAGACATAGATGACTAGATCCTTCCCGATTCCATTGCTCTTGTGCTCTTCCGCTGTTGTCATAGCATTCTGCTCCCAAGCTTTTCTTGATCTAGTGGGCGAGATTCAAAAGGTAGACCAACGGTACGACGAACATCCAGACCACATCCACGAAGTGCCAGTAAAGGCCCAAAACCTCGATGTCATCAGCATTGTAGCGGCCACTCTTGTAGCGCACACCGACCACGACTAGGGCGACGATTCCACCCGTAACGTGCATAAGATGCAAGCCCGTGATGCTGAAAAATGACGCCCCGAACAATCCGGTTCCCCACGGATTCTTGAAAAGCGTCATACCTTCGTTAACGAGCCCCAGCCACTCGCGAACATGCAGCGAGGCAAAGAGAAAACCCGCCGCTGCGGTAATCATGGTCCAACGGAAAGCTCCAGCTTTGTTCCCCGCCCGCGCTGCCCGCAGTCCAATCAGCATGGTCAAGCTGCTGGTCAAAAGAATGAACGTCATCACCGCGACGTTGGTGATACTGTGGAACGGCCGGGGCCAGTCCACTGACCCATTGCGGAGGAATCCATAGGCCACCAGACATGCGGCAAAAGTCATGGTGTCGGCGATGATGAAAAGCCACATCGCCAGCTTTTTCGTAGGAATTGAAAACGCCGGTCCTGTCGTCAGGCCTGCCGCGTGTCCTTCCAGGGTCGAATGCGCTTGGCTCACGGTGCCTCCCGATGGTCGAGTCGTTTAAACTTTAATCCAAAGCAGTAACAGCAGGTACAGCCAAAGCGCGTCCATGAAATGCCAGTAGTGCGCCGTGGCATCCAGCGTGCTCCGTCGCAGCGACGATTTACTCAGCTTGCGAATAACGTAGCCCAGCCCGGCCAGGCCACCCAGCACATGCAATGCATGGGTGGCGGTGAGCACATAGAAAAAAGAACTGCTTGGATTCGTGGCCAGATAGAGTCCCTGGGCACTTAGCTGCGACCATGCAACGTACTGACCAGCCACAAAAAGCAGGCCAAGAAAAAAGGTCACCAACAGCCAGCGCGCCGGGTTCCTAACCTTATTCTCAAGGTTGCGAAGGAAAGCAGCGATGCGGCGACGTGAGACTTCCAGAGTAACGCCGCTGGCGAGGAGCAAACCGGTGTTGAGGAAGAGGATCGACGGCAACTTGAAGGTACGCCAGTCCAGAGAGGATCCTTTGCGCACGATCAAAGCACTGGTGAAGGCAGCAAACATCATGGTGATGGCATAAAGCACAACCCACATGGCCGTTGACGACGGTGGCGGTGAGTACTCCAGCGCCACACGCCGGCCACCATCCCCTGGGACTAAATTCCGCCCGCCATCGTTCCCCGAGTGTCCATGATCGGGCAAACGCTGTGGGTCGATCTGCGGCGGTTGATGAACCGTAGTTGCCATAAGCGTCTAAACTCCCTTTCGCCGATGCCCTCGGCGGGTTGGTACGCGAGTTATTTCTCTTCCTGCCCCGACTTGACCTGCTCCGGGGAAGCCTGCATGACGTAGTCTCCAACCGAACTCTCGACACCGTATTGATAAGGATCGTGGTAAACCACCGGATGCTTACCGCCAAAATTATCGAAAGGCGGCGGCGTAGCCGTGCTCCACTCCAGTGACGTAGCCTCCCAAGGGTTATCGGGCGCCGACTGGCCACGGAACCGGCTGTGAACCAGGTTGTAGACAAAAATTAGCTGGGCCGCACCGGTAAGGAGAGCAGCGATGGTGATTAGCCGATGCACCGGGATTAGGGGCTGCAGGTAGTCTTCCGGGAACGACGAGTAGCGGCGCACATTCCCGGCCATTCCCAGATAATGGAAGGGCATGAAGATGCAGTACGTCCCCACGAAGCTGAGCCAGAAATGAACTTTCCCCAAAGTTTCGTTCATCATGCGTCCGGTCATCTTGGGAAACCAGAAATAAGTTCCGGCGAAGATGCCAAACATGGCCGCGACGCCCATCACCATGTGGAAGTGCCCGACAACGAAGTAAGTCGCATGGAGCATGATATCGATCGAAGGCTGAGCCAGGAAGAAGCCACTCACACCGCCGCTCACGAACATCGAAATAAAGCCCAAGGCAAACAAGGAAGCCGAGTTGATACGCAACCGGGAGCCATACAGACTGAACACCCAGATCAGCACCGTGATGGTGGCCGGGATGGTAATGACCAGGGTTGGGAAAGAGAATGCCAATGCGGAGATCGGATTCATCCCGCTGACAAACATGTGGTGGCCGTAGACCATATAACTGAGAACGGCAAGGGCTCCCATGCAATAGATGATCACTCGCTGGCTAAGCATCGGCTTGCGCATGTTGGCCATAAGGACATGGGAGACGATGCCGATTCCAGGCACGATGGCAATGTAGACCTCAGGATGTCCGAAGAACCAGAACAGATGTTGCCAAAGCAAAGTCGATCCGCCAGAGTGCGGCACCAGTTGATCGTTTAGGACCAGACCCGACGCGACAAAGAAGCTGGTCCCGGCCAGGTGATCCAGAATCACGAGGATACAAGCCGGCATTAATACCGCGAATGCGGTCAGACCCATACAGGATGTGATGAACCAGGCCCAGGCGCTGAGCGGCAGCCGCATAAGGCTCATGCCCTTGACTCGGAGATCAAGCGTGGTGCTGATGAAGTTCAAGGAGCCCAGCAACTGGCCGATACAAAAAAGCCCGATCGAAGTTGCCCACAGGACCACACCCAGGCCTTGGCCCGGACCTGCAACCGCACCGACGGCATTGAGCGGAGCGTATTGGGTCCAGCCACCCAGGGTGGGCCCATCGCCCAGGAAGAAGGACAACATTAGGACAAGGAAGGCCATGAAGGTGACCCAGAACGACATCATATTGAACCGCGGGAAGGGCATGTCCTCGGCGCCAACCTGGATGGGTAGAAAATAATTGCCGAAGGCCGCGAAGGGTGCCGTAGTGAGCACAAAAAAGACCATGATCGTGCCATGCATCGTCATCAATTGCAGGTAGAACTCCGGCGTCATCACGTCGCCAGGAGCGCCATTCTTTGAAAGCCATTGCAGGCCAGGGATTCGGGCGTTCGTCCAACCCAGGTGGATGCGCATCAGCCAGGAAAGAACCATACCGGAAAGAGCGGCGAGCAGGGCCAGCGCGTAATACTGCTTGCCGATCACCTTATGGTCCAGACTGAAGACGTGTTTGCGAATAAAACTCGTCGGAGCCTGGTGCTGGGCCGCAGGCGCTGAGATATCGGGCATGTAAGCTCACCTCCAATCGAAATGTCTGCAAACCACCGGGGCCTGAATGCGGAGGGAAGAGCTACTGCATCGCCGCTTCCTTCTTCAGCCAATCGTTGAAATCCTGCTCGGACAGTACGTCGAGGTATGCCTTCATGTTGTAATGTCCGAGGCCACAAAGCTGGGTGCAGACAATTTCGTACCTGCCGACCTTCGTTGCCGTGAAGTGCAGAGAAACATCCAGCCCGGGAACAAAGTCCTGTTGTACCCGTAACTCCCGCACAAAAAAGGAATGGCCAACATCCTTGGCGTGCATGAGCAGATGGATTTCCTTGTTCACCGGGACCGCCATCTCGGCGGTCACGATGTCGTCCCGGGAATCCGGGTCGTGCTCTGGATCGAGGCCGAATAAATTCTGGGTGGCCTCATTGATCAGCTCCGGATGAAGCGCACCGAACTTTCCATCCGGACCGGGGTAGCGGAAATAGAAAGCGAACTGTCCGGCTTGGACCTGGACCGGCATGGCGTTAGCCGACGGCGCGGTCAGATAAACGTCCGCCCAGGCCTTCACTCCGAAGACTCCCAGGGCCAGGACTTCCGCGCCAACCAGAACTAGGGCAGCAATCACCAAACCCATGGCGCCGCCGGGAAAAGTCTTAATCTTTGCTTCAGCGCCACGGTTTGAAAACTGCCAGATGAAAATGGCCAAAATAATCTGTGCGGCCAAAAACGACACTCCCGCTTCGAGCATGGTCTCCGACATCTGCTCATCAATCAAATGTCCATGAGTCGAGACGTCTGCCGGCGCTTCCCAGGTGTGCATCACTACGGGAATCGCCGAAGCAATGGCGATCACTATGATGGTCACTGCAAATATTTTGCCCATCGTTCTCCGCCTCTGCCCGTTGCGTGCCCGGGCGCTATTTCGATGGATTGGCTCCGGCCTTCGTTCTCATGCCCATGGTGTTTACGCTCTTAGGAGGTCAGTAGAGCTTGGCCTTGAAGACAAAGTTCAGCGTCTTAGTTTCGCTCCCCGCGATGGTGACATCCTGCGTCTGCTCGCCGTAGGACTCATGCCAAGCGGTGACCGTGTACTTGCCTGGCGGCAGGTTCGGCAAAGTGAAACCCCCCGTCTCGCCCGTGACCGCGTAATGGGAAGTCTTCAGCACGGCAAACGTGCCGTGCATCCAAGGATGGACGTTGCACTTCACGGCTATGAACTCGGGCTTGTCAAACTTCTCTGAGAAAGGTGGGGTCCCTGGCGGCTGCGACTTATTCCATTCGCGATTGACCTTCGCCAAGGGGTGAATGTTGTGCGATGTCTGATCAGCGTTTACGACCTTAAGTTCCTGGTTGACCACCATCGGAACGACGTGCGGCAAGTACTGGCACCCCTTCTGCGTGATCGTGACCGCTTGGGCAGGTGTGGAAGCCTCATCCGGTGCGCCGGCCGAGACATAAACAACCACATTTTGCAGGGTGTTCGCCGGCCCCACAACGACCGTTTCCGTGGTGATCGGAGTCGGATGCTGCTGGGCACAGCTCGGTTCCTTGGACATGTCGATCGGTTTCTGCTTGGCGGGGGTACCTTCGTAGGTTACTTTGCCGCTGACGCCGCCGCCGCTCGGTCCGGCGAAAGCCATTGCAGACGCAGCGAGTACCGCCAGCACTGCGGCATAGCCTAGCTTGGTTTGCATAATCATTCCTTCCTGAGTAATCAATTCGAGAGCTCAAGGTTATTGTTTAATTCCGGAACCCGTCGGCGTGCCGTTAGCCTTGCTGGCTGCCACTTGTTGCGCGCCTTCCTTGGTGGACTCCCACAATGCCAATTCCGGGCTCTTGTAGGTGAGCTGAAGCGTTCGCAAGAAGTGCACCAGGTCCCAGGCCTCGTCAGGTTTTATGACATCGGCGAAGGAGGGCATCGGTGTACCGTCAAGACCAGTCATAAAGATTTTGTAGAGATCTTGATTGGTCGCTCCGCACTTAAAGCGCGAACCCACGGCAAAGTTATACGGGCGAATGGGCTGATCGTTGCTGTCGGTGAGAGTGGAAGCCGAGGGACCATCCCCACGGCCTTCCTGACCATGGCACTTCCAGCATTCCAACTTCTGAAAGAGTTCTTGGCCATGCTTGATGCTCTCCACGGTGAGCTTCGGTTCTGGTGGAACACTGATCGGATCGCCGGACTTCTCCTTCTTCCATCGGGCAGAAAACGTCTTGATGAAGGCGATCAAATCGGCACGGTTTTGGGCGGTTAGAGTAATCCACGATGGCATATTGGACATGACGAAACCGCGCTTGATCGCGTTGTACAGGTCTTCATCCGTTGGCAAAGTGCCTGTAGGCGTCGAGCGGCATTTGAAGGTTGCCGCAGAGAAAATGCGCGGCTGGATATTCAGGTATGGTTCTAAGAAGGAACCGGTGGGGAGCCAATTCTCACCGTTACCGTCACCACGGAATCCGTGGCATCCCCAGCAATACCGGAAGTAGAGCTCTCTGCCGGCACCGGAATGACCGGTGAGTTTGCCGATGTGCGATTCCATCTGCTGTGCCGATACGGCCAGCGGAAGAAGGAAAGTTGCAAGTATTAGGATCCCCAGGATTTGTGACTTCGTAATTTTCATCAGGCTCATCGTTTTCACCATTAGAACGCGAAGTCAAATCCCACCAACAAGCTGCTGTTAGTTACGTCCAGGCCGTTGACGGGCGATACGCCACGCTGGCGGGAGATGGCAAACTCGTTGTGGAGGGCGAAACCAGCGCGGCTGGAGATAAATGGGTAGTAGCGGTACCCAAAGGTCAGTGTGTCGATATCGCCGAAGTTGGCTGAGTGCACGCTTACGCCGGGCAGGAAGGGGTTGGTGGCATCGATTGGCAGAGCTTGCCGAGACATGCGAATCAATTCGTAACGGTTGATCAGGATAAGTTGGGGGTTAAAGTTGTAATGAGTTTCAAACAGTCCGCCGTTCCAGGTCGGCGCCCGCGCCCCCGTGGGAAGCGCGGCGTCGGCCCGGGTGCCAGTGCCGAGAAAGGCGCTGTCCCAACCATGGAAGAACATCGTGGTCAGGTCGAACTTTTTGATGTACCACATGCCAATCAAACCGGCACGGTAGTAGCCTTTGTTGCCGACACCGGTGCCAGCAACGTTGGTACCTGGCGAAGTTGAGTTGTTGTACTGAAAGTATGTAGGTGCTTGCCCGATATAGGCGAAGGCGCCGACGCGCTGGAGTCCCAAGCTTCCTGCTTCGAAGGCTTGACTGGCTGCGAAATAGCCATTGTAGCCGCGGCTGGTTGGTAGGCTAAACTGACCGTCGTTTGCGCTCAGCAGCGATGCGGAGATACGTGTCCGGTCATTCTTTGAGTGCCCCATCCATTCCACCCCATCCTGGTTATCACCAATCCCGACCACAAAGGGAATGGCCAAGGGGGAGGCAGCTTCCGTAACAGGCTGAAAATGATAGTTCTGGTAAGTGCCGGCTATGTTGGTGAGAGTAAGAATACGCTTCTCGGAGAGCAAATTATCCAGCTCGAATTTGCCGAGCTTGATGTTTAACCAACTGCTGCCCAACAGGTTATCGAATCGGGCCCATACAGACTCAAAGTGGAACGCCCCCGCGTTGTTCGACGAAGGGAGCACGTAGAAACTGACGTTCTTGGCGAGGGTGCCGCCGGTATGGAAATCTAGGCCGCTCCAATCGAAGCCGTGGGTAGTGAGACGCTGTTCGACAGCTGTCACCCCTCCGCCAACGGCGGGACCATCGACAGCCTGGCGACCCAGACTCTCGCGGTGCCAGATCGGGGTGATGCGGAAGGTCACCGGCCAGTAGGCCGGCTGTTGGAAGATGGGGGCGTCGCGATCGTTCCCCATCTGGTAGCCGTTATCCTTGAATGACTGCCCGAAGGGGCTCAGTTTTGGCCACGCTTCATGGCAGGATGAACACGGCATTCCGTACTTTCGAGCGAACGCCGGAAGCGCATATAGATCAGCTTTGGGAAGCGGCAGAGCGGTGGCGGAACGACTGTCTGCGAGGAAAATCGCCAGGAAGAGAAACACAAACCAAACTCTTTTCGGTGCTAACTGCGGCGCCCATTCGTGCATACTGCCTCCATCTTGAGTTCATGCCAATCGCCGGAGAACATCTGTGTATGGTTCGGCCAGGGAAGGGGGGTAACACGAAAATCCGATGCACACGGAGGGCCAAGAACCGTGCAGCTTCACAAGACATGCATCAGAAAACCAGCCCATAAGCATTCGGATCCGTCGTTGTGCGATAACAAGCAACGTTCGAATTTCCTCGATTCCCTGAACGGCGGGACTCTACTCCCCGGAAACCTAGATTGCAAGAACTTTGTAAATTATTTGTAAAATCTTTTTGGCTGCGGAATTCCGACCCAACGTCAGTATTAGACCGATGTTCCGGTGACGCCGCTAGCCCGCGCCCCGCTCCTTGCACTTTGAACTACTAAGATGGGGGAATAGGACATCGACCAGCTGGCTAACGAGATCCGGAATGGAAACTCGTGCCGACCATGCGTCAACCTTGCTCTACAAGATGGTGGTAGGGCCGGCAATTACATTCCAATGGCTGTTTTCGGAAATCAAACTATCCACGGGGCCCAGGTATTCAACAGGGAAGGAACGCTTACGGGGCGATTGCCGTGGAATCGACACCGCTTTTCGAGGAAAGAGGGAGGCAAGGTTTACGACTTAGACTCTTCGGTAAGAGTAAGTGCCTAGTGTGCAGCAGTTTAGGTGTCCCCAGGAATTGAGACTCTGGATTCCACCGCACCTAAAGTGGAAATTGCCCGGCTTAGCGACAGGACGCCAGAATGTGCCGGGCTTGAACGATACCTACGAATGGAGCGTTCAGGCTCCTTTCTTCAAGCCTGAACATTCTCTTGGTGGACACAACGGGGAATTCCCTCATCTCATGCGACTGCCAGCGACTAATGACTTTGCCCGGCAATTTTCGCGGCTAGCGCCTCGTCATAACCGCGCTGATAGCCAGCAAGGAACAAAGCACGATCCTTGGAGTCACTCCAGCGGCCAATGCTCGGTCGCACTTTTCTGCCATCCGTGGCGTCGAGCTTTCCTAGGTAGAATCCGTCCCGAAAGGCCGCATCCGTTTGTTGGCTCGCACTAGCGGGATCGACCTGCCTCGTACGGGTCACTTTGCCAGCTAGTCCCACCGTTGCTGCTCCAAACGGAATGAGTATCAGGGAGAGATACACAGAAGCCTTCTTTGCTTTCTTAGTCATAGCTCCTCCAGAACGGCCCTCTTCTTCCTTTTAAATGCGCTTGAATCACTGGAGTCAGGAAGTAGGGGGCAAAACGGCTAATCCCAACTCGCAGACATCGGAAGGAATGTCCGGGTCCATTAACTAACTTGCAGCATAGTTTGAATCATTTCCATTTCCTTGCCTTGCAGCAATCTCAGGTATGCCCTCGACGGGAGTTTACAAAGACTTTACATCGTGGTTTTCTGAGGGCCAACTCTCGATCAACTAGGGTCTAAGACCTGTCATTCAGAAGATGTACTGCAGCTGTTGTAGATGGGTCATCGAAGCAGGGCATGAGGTACGGATTTTCTTCTGGCGGAAGCAACGTCCATGATGAGGAAATCCATGCCATTCTTCCTGGGGCTTGGCCGTCACTGCGCGAAGCGGTCGAAGAGCTTGTGGCAAAGCACATTCGACTCCACCAACTTTCAGCCGCGAGTCTTCACTTCTGTGCGCTCGCCCGAGTCAGCAGCAACTTTTCGGTCCGCCTCGGTTTATCATGCGAGGTAGGCTCGAGCTGCGGATCCACGGCAAACACAAGCTCCATTTCCTCAACGTGGATCGCTGCCAGCCTGTGGGCTTTACCCATGCACTCCACCAAGACGATATTACGTGCATGCGCCTCGGCCGGTGGCCGCACGAGGCCTGCAATTTCCAAGGTTTGACCCTTCTGAGTCAGTGTGGCCCGGCCAGTCTTTCCATCGGAACGGAGTGAAATCGCGTAGCGACCCGGCAGCAATCTCTTTCCAGCGCATCGCAGGCTGTAAGGAAGCTTGAAGTTACCAACAAAATGCACTCTCTCGGCGTGGGCGGCGACACCTTCTTTGGTCTTCGGTTGCGGAAAGGGTTCTGTACTGGGAGAGTCGAAATGATCGGGATGAACCTCGGATTGGCCGTAACTGCCGGGCGTCGCGAGTGCTCCGAATCCCCCTAGAAGAATCAAAAGGTTTATGATCTTTGTGGACTTCATGCTAAGTCTCCTCCCTTAGTTAGTGCTGGCAATCGCGGGAGCGTTTCTTCTGATCGCGTTTGTGCCTTGGAGCGAGGCCGACCGGTTGCATCCAGGTCGGTCTAAACAAGAATTAGTCCGCAGAGGGGGACCCGATGAAGCGCACGTGGACGATCATAGGGGTTGGCGACGTGCCGGGCAGCTTCAAATGGTACCAGGCGCTGTTCGGTCAGCCGGCTACCCTTCCTGCCCATGATTACTTTGGGCAAATCCTCGATTCAGATGGAACTGTCTTGCTTTGCCTGCACGAGTGGGGAACCCACGAGCATCCCTCATTGATGAGCCCCGATCACGGGACACCCGGCAACGGGCTCCTGTTGTTCTTCCGTGTCGATGATTTCGACCTGGCGCTTCAAAGGGCACGCTCTCTCGTCACTCGGCTCGAAGAGGAGCCCCACGTGAATCCGAACACTCAAACCCAGGAGTTCTCGCTCCGAGATCCGGACGGATATTGCCTGACGATCAGTGCGCTCTCTGCGGCCTGACAAGGCGCTGCAGCTGCCGAGGGCTGGCCGGGGCTTCATGGGGCAGCGCCGGGCAGACCTCGCTCCCTCTTCGCAGGGCGGCTCTTGCCGTCTGATCGCCCATTGCAATAGGGAACGTATCGCGGAGTTTCGATTATTCTGATCGTGTCACGGGCCACTCTTCCCTAACCCTGTAAAGGAAGGGTTGCCCCCACTCAGAACCCAATCCGTTATGTCTCACAAGCATATCCGTTGACGTCCTATCCATAGACAATCTATGATCAAACCTATGCACAAGAAGCCCGAGTTATTGCCTGGAACGCTCGACATGCTGATCCTGAAGACGCTGGCGCGAATCCCGCTGCACGGATACGGTATCGCGCTTTCCATTAAACGGCTTTCCAGCGATGTCCTGACGGTCGAAGAAGGTTCGCTCTATCCTGCATTGCAGCGGTTACTGGTGCACGGTTGGGTGAAGGCCGAGTGGAAGATGACGGAGACGAATCGTCGCGCGCGTTTCTATACGCTGACGGCAGCGGGCCGCAAGCAGTTGGGCACCGAGTTGTCCCAATTTGAGCAGATGATTGCGGCGATTGGACGCGTTTTGAGTGACGCAAACGAAGAGGTCTAGATGATGAATATCATCGCCAGATTCATGAGGCGAGTACGGATTTTCTTCAGGCGTGAGCGGTTTGTGCACGAATTGGATGAGGAAATGGCATTCCATCGCGAGCAGACGGAGAAAGAATTGATGGCGGAGGGAATGACGCCGAAAGGCGCGCATTACGCGGCAATGCGGCAGTTCGGAAATGCGACGAAGTTGAAGGAGCAAAGCCACGACGTAGTAGCGTTTCAGGTCGAGACAGTGGGACAAGATCTGCGTTTCGCTATGCGGCAAGGGGCAAAAAATCCCGGACTGGCGTTGACCGCGGTGCTGATTCTTGCGATGGGCATGGGCGTGAGTGTGGCTATTTTCGGTTTCGTGGACGCGGCTTTACTGCAACCTCTTCCCTACGCAAATCCCAACCGGCTGGTGTCGGTGAACGAAAGCAATATTGAATCGGAACAATGGCCGCTGTCGTATCCAGACTACCTGGATTGGAAGCGGATGAACCGTTCCTTGAGCTCGCTCGAAGTGTATAGCCAGGCGGGCTATCTACTGCGCACGCACGGCGTCGTAGAGCCGGTGCAGGCCGCGCGCGTGAGCGGCGGGTTCTTCCGAACGCTCGGTGTGCGTCCTATGCTGGGGCGCGATTTTTATCCGGATGAGGACCGGCCTGGCGGGCCAAACGTTCTGCTGCTGAGTTATGGCGCTTGGCTGCACCATTTCGGTGCACGGCAAGATATAGCGAGCCAGACCGTGGACCTCGATAACGCAGCTTATACCGTCATCGGAGTACTGCCCCGTAGTTTTTCGTTCGGGCCAAGCAGCAATGCGGAGTTCTGGGTTCCTATCAACAGTTTTAGTCCTCACGAGAAGATGCGAAATTTTTATAGCTTCTCGGGAATCGGACGGCTTCGTGATGGCGTCGCCGTGAAGACAGCGCGGGCCGAACTGGCGGGCATCGCAAAGCAGCTCCAGCAGCAATATGCGATAACCCGGCCGCCGAACTTGAGTGCTGCTAGTGTCGTTTCACTCTCTGAGGTCATCGTCGGCGATGTGCGCCCCATTCTGCTGGCACTGATGGGCGGGGCGGGCCTGCTGTTGCTGATCGCGTGCGTCAACGTTGCGAGCCTCGTGCTGGTGCGGTCGGAAAGCCGGAGACGCGAGATTGCGGTGAGGACGTCGCTGGGAGCGTCGCGGGGGCGACTGCTGCGGCAGTTTGCTACGGAAGGGCTACTGCTGGCGGGAGTAGGAAGCGCGGCAAGTGTGATGGTGGCGAGCTGGCTAATGAAGCTTCTTGCGCGCATCGTACCGAAAGACATGGAAGCGAATATGCCGTTTCTAGGCGGTGCCGGATTGAATGCGCATACGATGGCATTTACGATGATCATTGCGTTCATGGCCGCAGTGTTGTTGGCTGCCGCTCCCGTGTTACGACTGACTTTCCAGCGGGTGCGTGATGGATTGAGTGACGGGGATCGCGGCTCCGCCAGTCAGCTCTGGCAAAGGCTCGGAGCAAAGATGGTGATGGTGGAACTGGCAGTCGCGGTAGTGCTGCTCGCCGGTGCGGGCCTCTTGGGCCAGAGCTTTTACCGGCTGTTGCACGTGCGGTTGGGCTTCGATCCAAGCCATCTGGCGACCGTGCGAGTAATGGCTCCCGATACTGCGTACAAGGATGATGAGCAGATCGTAGGACTTCAGCGTGAAATTGTTCGCCGCGTTTCGAGCCTGCCGGGAGTGGAGTCGGCGGGATT
>Ga0210399_10000725_pt1 | contig 26035 bp, 20 predicted proteins | sample IncBWC14MmetaG_FD_150865 | JGI IMG/M metagenome (GOLD analysis project Ga0210399, IMG submission 150865) | Forest soil microbial communities from Barre Woods Harvard Forest LTER site, Petersham, Massachusetts, United States - Inc-BW-C-14-M | ecosystem: Environmental > Terrestrial > Soil >... | reverse complement strand
CGAGAACCAGACGCCCGAGGAGTTGGCGCGCCATGTCAGCGCCTACAAGGCAAAAGAGTTGTATCCACACAATACCTTTCTGGAAATATTGTTGGAGCACGGCGTCTTCGGACTGGCGCTTTATGTTTGGCTGATGTGGGAAATCTTTCGCCTGGGCCGCGGGGAGGTTCCGCGCTCCGAACGCGACGGATTGTTGAACCGGCAATTCCATTCGATGTGGCCAGTGTTGCTGGCTGTCTACTGGGTGAACGCCGCTGTTGTCGTGATGAATTATCAATTTGTGAACGGCCTGCTGTTCACCATGGCCGGCATGTTGGCGGCTCAGCAGCGGCGCGTGGCCAATGAAGGCAGAATTCGCATGGCGCCGGCGCGTCGGACATTTTGAAGGTTTGCCACATAGCTCTTGCCTTAACACATTTCGCAATTCCTCCACATGGTGACAGTCGCCTACCTCGCCAATCAATTTCCCTCAGCGGTAGAGCCTTACGTGAGGGAGGAGATTGAGGAACTAAGTCGCCGGGGAGTTCGAGTGATTGCGGGCAGTGTGCGAAATCTAGATAACTTTTCGCGCAAGCCCGCAGTTCTACCGTTCGGTCTGGAGGTCCTTTATATGCAACCGGTTCGGTTGCTGACGCTTCTTCGCGCGTTAGGTCTGGTGCTGAAGCGTTGGCAGCTCATTGGTGATCTCGTGTCGCGAGCGCTATTGCGCGGGAAGGAATCTCCAAAGCGCCGAGTGAAAGCTCTGCTGCACACCTGGCTGGGAGCTTATTACGCCGTGCTGCTCCAGAAGCGCGGAGCGGAACACATCCATGTGCATCACGGCTATTTCGGATCGTGGATTGCAATGGTTGCAGCGCGGCTGCTGGGAATTACTTATAGCCTGACACTGCACGGGTCGGACCTGCTGGTCAACGGCACCCATCTTGACGCTAAGCTGAAGAATTGCCGATTTTGCCTGACGATTTCCGAGTTCAACCGCGACTACATTCGAGCGCGTTTTCCGGGCATCGATCCTCCGAAGATCGTTGTCTCGCGACTCGGAGTGTCTGTGCCAGAGCGCGCGGCAGACCTGCGGCGGATAGATTCAGCCCATCGCAGGTTTTCTTTGCTGGCAGTAGGCCGACTGCATGCCGTCAAGGATCATGCGTTTCTGGTTCGTGCCTGTGCCCGACTTCGCGGCGGTGGGGTTGACTTTACGTGTGCTATTGCGGGGGATGGATCGGAGCGGCAGCGTTTAACGGCACTCATCCAGCACAACCACCTGCAGGCACAGGTCAGCCTCCTCGGATACGTGGCCCGCGAGCAACTCGATTCACTCTACCGGCGAGCCGATCTGATCGTGCTTACCAGCCACAGTGAAGGGCTTCCACTGGTGTTGATGGAAGCGATGGCACGAGGCGGCATCGTGCTCGCACCGGCGATCACCGGTATTCCCGAGATTGTGCTTCCGGGGAAAACAGGATTTCTCTATGCTCCCGACGATCTGGAAGATTTTGTGGCGAGAATTTACTTCCTGCAGGAACTCGTACACGGTGAGGGTGGATATGCGACGAGCCGATTGGACTGGATCCGGCATGCGGCGCGGTTGCAAGTGCTTCATAACTTTAACCGCACGAAGAACCTGACGCAATTTGGCGACCGCTTTCTGCAACTGGCCGCGCCGCATGACCCTACAACGCGAGATGGGAGCGCACCATATGAGGATCTTATTCTGCAACAAATATAACTACCCGTTCAGCGGCACCGAGGTCTATCTCTTTGAAGCCATGAAACTTTTGCGCTCGCAAGGGCACAAAGTGGCTCTGTTTTCGATGGCCGATCCCCGAGGTCAACCAACTCCTTACGACCAACACTTTGTTCCGCACATCGACTTCAAGAACGCGCAGGGATGGCTTCGCAAAGCCCGGCTGGCAGCACATGCGATTTATTCGCGCGAGGCGCGGCGGCGGATCCGGGCGATGATCGCGGACTTCCGTCCGGATGTGGCCCATGTGCGCAACATCTATCATCATCTGTCGCCGTCGATCTTGTGGGAGTTGAAGAAGCAAAGAGTTCCCGTCGTCTATCACCTCAATGACTTCAAAGTGCTGTGCGCCAGCTACAACCTAGTGTTGCGGGGGGAACCCTGCGAAGCCTGCAAAGGCGGCGAGTTCTGGCACGCGCTGCAGAAGAAATGCTATCCGGGACTGGGAGCGCGAATGACTTTAGTGGCGGAAGCGTACATCCACAAATGGATCGGAACCTACGGAACTTGCGTTGACTGCTTTCTGGCTCCGAGTCAATTTGTGCGCGACAAGTTTGTCGAGCATGGATGGGACGCGGCCAAGTTCGAGGTGCTCCCTCACTTCCAGTCGGTCAGGCAGGTTGCAGAGCGCAGCGCCGAGAATGCTCCACTACTTTACTTCGGACGATTGTCTGCCGAAAAAGGTGTGGACGATCTGCTGCATGCGATGCAGCGGCTGCCCCATCTTCGCCTGGTAATCGCAGGGGACGGGCCGGAGCGCGGTCGGTTACAGCAACTTTCCAACCACTTAGGATTGGCGAATGTGGAGTTTGCGGGACACATGAGTGGAACCGAACTGGATCGCGCGATTGCCGGCTCACGCTTCACCGTGCTGCCTTCACACGCGTACGAAACGCTGGGCAAGACGATTCTGGAATCTTATGCGCAAGCACGAGCGGTTGTGGCGACAAATCTGGGATCGCGGCGGGAACTGATCCAAGAGGGCAAGACAGGACTCTTGTGCCGGACTGGCGATGTTGAGCAACTGGCCTCGGCCCTGGAGTTCCTCAGCTCGCAACCGGAACTCGCGGACAGAATGGGACGCGTCGGTCGCGAGCAAGTACGAACAAATTACACTCCTGAGGCGCACTATGAGGCGCTGATTCGTCTATACGAACGCCTGATTGAAGGCCGCAAACAATCAACAGGTACGCGGGTTCGCTCGAACCTCGTCACGACACCAATTCTCAAGACACCAAGGCTTCGCGTTGCATTCATCGGTGGGCGAGGGGTCGTCTCCAAGTACAGCGGTATTGAAACTTACTACGAAGAAGTCGGGAAACGGCTGGCGAGCATGGGCCACCGGGTCACCGTGTATTGCCGGGGCTATTTCACTCCACCTGGAAAGGAGTACAACGGCATGAACGTGGTGCGCCTGCCCACGATCCGGTCCAAGCACCTGGAAACCGTCGTGCACACCTTTTTGAGCACGCTCCATGTTCTAACGCGGCCTTGTGACGTGGTGCACTATCACGCCCTGGGACCGGCGCTGTTTTCGTTCATACCGCGCCTGGCAGGAAAGAAGACTGTGGTCACGGTGCAGGGCCTGGACTGGCAACGCAAAAAGTGGGGACGAATCGCAGCGGCTGTCCTGCGGCTTGGAGAGCGAGCTGCCGTGAGTTTGCCCACTCAGACGATGGTTGTCTCCAAAGAACTGCAGAATTATTACAGAGCCCGTTGTGGAGTGGAAACATGCTACGTACCGAACGGCGGCATGCTGCGCGAGCGGCGATTGCCTGAAAAGATCTTCGATTGGGGTTTGCTGCCGGGGAAATACGTTTTGTTCTTGGGAAGGTTTTCTCCGGAAAAAGGCTGCCACCTTTTAGTTGAGGCGTTTGAGACGTTGAATACCGACGTAAAGCTGGTGCTGGCGGGAGCGTCGAGCTATTGCGATGACTACTCGCGCCGCCTGAAAGCACACGCGAGCGAGCAAATCAAAATTCTGGACTGGGTTTCTGGAGATGCTCTTGACGAATTATTGACCAATGCCATGATTTTCGTACTGCCCTCTGATTTGGAAGGCTTGTCCCTGGCTTTGCTGGATGCGATGGGCGCCGGACTGTGTGTTCTGACCAGCGACGTGGCGGAAAATCGAGAGGCCGTTGCCGAAGCAGGATTCACTTTCCGTCGCGGCGACGCAGCCGATTTGGCGGAACGACTACGATTCTTGATTGCGAATCCTTCGGTTCGCGAGGCGGCCGGTCAGGCCGCGGAACGCCATATCCGGGAACATTACCAATGGTCGATGATTGCCTCTGAGATCGAACGAGTCTATTTCGAAATGATGGGCCGGACATTAACAGAAGCGCCGTTGAAGAAACCCAGCCAACACGAAGCAAGGCATTCATCCACAGTGGAACGCAAGGTTGGGTAGGACGCGTATGTATCTGAGCGCACGCTCCTAACTCGTGTAATTCCGATTGGACTCAACAAAATCAGGCTCAACAAGAGGACGGGGAATCCCGTCCTTTTTGTTTACAATGATGAATCCGGCCAGTGACGGCTTCGAGCAAAGTGGCCCGTATGCAATATAGATAGCGCAACTCACTATGGACAATACGATCCTGATCACAGGTGGGGCGGGTTTCATCGGATCTAACTTCATCCTGCAAACGATGAAGCGTGATTCGGCTTCAGTGGTGAATCTGGACAAACTTACGTATGCGGGAAATCTGTGCAATCTAAGAACAGTCGCAACCGGGAATAGATACGAATTTGTGCGCGGCGGCATCGAAGATCGTGCCCTTGTGAGAGGTCTGCTGGAACGCCGGAGGCCGCGAGCGATTGTGCACTTTGCAGCAGAGAGCCACGTCGACCGTTCCATACGGGGACCCGAAGATTTCATCCGCACGAATGTGGATGGGACGTTCGCGCTGTTGGAGGAGGTCCGTACTTTTTGGGAAGAGTTGGCAGAACGGGAGAAGAACGATTTCCGATTTCTGCACGTTTCTACTGACGAGGTATATGGATCGCTGGGACCGGCCGATCCTGCCTTTTCTGAGACCACCCCTTATGCGCCCAACAGCCCGTATGCGGCGTCGAAGGCAGCGTCCGATCATCTGGTTCGCGCCTATCATCACACCTATGGATTGCCCACCCTGACCACGAACTGTTCCAATAACTACGGACGATTTCAGTTTCCCGAAAAATTGATCCCACTTGTGATTCTGAATGCCCGCGATGGTAAACCGTTGCCGGTCTATGGCGACGGCCAAAATGTTCGGGACTGGCTCTACGTTGAGGATCATTGCGAGGCGATCGCAACCGTATTGACGCGCGGGCGAGTGGGACAGACTTATAACATCGGCGGCGGGAATGAAAAGCGCAACATCGACATCGTGCATGCAATCTGCGACATTGTGGATGAGATGGCGGGGAGACTTACCCACCCGCGGCACGACCTCATCACGTTCGTGGACGACCGTCCCGGGCACGACCGGCGTTACGCCATGGACGCGACTAAGATTCAGTGGGAACTTGGCTGGCGGCCCAAGGAAACTTTTGAGAGTGGGATTCGTAAAACGGTGCAATGGTATCTGGAGAATGACGAGTGGGTGCGCGAAGTGACAAGCGGGAGTTACCGCGAGTGGATTGAAACGCACTACTCGTCCTAAAAACGACGAAGCAAATATTCCATTCCATGACGAAAGCTACTACCGAGTGCAAGGGAATCATCCTGGCAGGAGGGTCGGGCACGCGCCTGTACCCCGTGACCCACGCCATGGGTAAGAGCTTGTTGCCGGTTTACAACAAGCCAATGATCTATTACCCCTTGTGCACGCTCATGTTGGCGGGGATTCGTGACATCCTTCTTATTACCACGCCGGAGGATGTGTCGAAATTTCAGACGCTGCTCGGGGACGGAAGTCAGTTCGGAATCCAGTTACGCTATCAGGTGCAGCCCAGGCCGGAAGGAATTGCCCAGGCTTTCCTCGTAGGCGAGGCGTTTCTGGGCGCCAGCGCTTGCGCCTTGGTGCTAGGCGACAATATTTTCTATGGTCATGATCTGGCGAAGGACTTGCGGCAGGCTGCCAGCAAGACCAATGGGGCGCGGGTTTTTGCTTATCCCGTGCACGATCCCGAACGGTATGGAGTTGTGGAATTCGATAACGATGGGCGCGCACTGAGCATTGAGGAAAAACCAGCGGAACCAAAATCACGTTACGCGGTGACCGGACTCTATTTTTACGACGACAAGGTGGTTGAGATCGCTAAATCGCTGAAGCCCAGTGTTCGGGGCGAGTTGGAAATCACAGACGTAAATCGAACTTACCTGGAACGCAACCAATTAGAAGTGGTCGTAATGGGGCGCGGCATGGCGTGGTTGGATACGGGCACGCACGAATCCCTGATGGATGCGGCGCTCTACATCCAGGCCATTGAGAAGAGACAAGGGCTGATGGTGGCTTGTCCCGAAGAGATCGCGCTGCGCTCAGGCTACATTACGGCTGAGCAGGTTGAGAAAATTGGCACTTCCATGAAGAACAACAGTTACGGCGCTTACCTGCTCCAACTTCTGCGCGAGAAGGTATTCTGATGAATGCAGTTCAGGCAATTCGTCCGCCAATGAACAATTTCAAGAAAATTCCGACTTCCCTGCCGGGAGTTTTCATTCTCGAACCGCGAGTATTCGGGGATGAGCGCGGGTTTTTCTTTGAGAGCTACAACCAGCAGATGATGGCGGAGGCTGGAATCGCTGAAAGATTTGTGCAGGACAATCATTCCTGTTCCTCACGCAACGTGCTGCGAGGGTTGCATTATCAGGTAAAGCATCCCCAGGGAAAACTGGTGCGGGTTGCCCTGGGAGAGATCCTGGATGTCGCGGTCGATATGCGCCGAAGTTCGGAGGGCTTCGGCCGATGGGAAGCGGTGCGACTCTCTGGAGAAAACATGCGCATGCTATGGATCCCGGCGGGCTTCGCGCACGGATTTCGTGTGCTCTCGGAAAAAGCGCACGTACTTTACAAGGCGACGGACTTTTATGCGCCTGAACACGAGCGCACGCTCGCGTGGAATGATCCTGACCTGAAGATCAACTGGGAACTGGATAGTGACCCGATCGTATCTGCCAAAGATCAGACCGGCTACTCGTTCCGCGCCGCCGAGTCTTACGAATAATCCCAATGCGAGTCGCCATTTTTGGAGCATCCGGCCTGTTGGGGCAAGCGCTCATGCAGGAGTGGAGCGGAGACACCGTGACCCCGTTCAGTTCGGGCGATGCAGATCTCCGCGATGCAAAGCGGGTGCAACAGTTGGTTCAGGAAGCTTGTCCTGACTGGATCGTGCTGGCCGCAGCTTACACCGATGTGGATGGATGCGAAGGAAATCCGGAGTTGGCGTTCTCGGTAAATCGCGATGGAGCGGTTAACATTGCCGCAGCAGCCAAGCAAACCGGAGCGCGGCTTCTTTTTCTGAGCTCCGATTATGTCTTCGACGGAAGAAAGACTGCGCCTTACGAAACTGATGACACACGAAATCCGCAAAGTGTTTACGGACGCACCAAGGCCGAGGCGGAGATCAAGCTGCTTGCGCTGACGCCGGATTGTTGCATCGTCAGAACGTCGTGGCTTTTCGGAGGCGGCGGCAAGTGCTTTCCCGACTCCATCTTGAAGTTGGCCGCGACCCGGTCCGCGCTCGATGTGGTGAACGACCAGCGCGGCTCTCCGACGTATACAGTCGATCTGGCAAGAGCGCTGATTCAACTGTGCCGGAAGAATGCCAGCGGAATTTTACACGCCACCAACGCGGGCGATTGCACTTGGTTTGAGTTTGCGCAAGAGATTATTCGCGGCGCGGGCCTTCCCACAATTGTGCGGCCGCTGAGCAGCCAACAAATGGCGCGGCCTGCGCCTCGGCCCGCTTATTCAGTTTTGTCGCCGGCTTCTATGCATCGCCTTGATATTGAAATGCCTGCCTGGCGTGACGCACTGCGGCGCTACCTGGAACGGCGACTACGGCCGGCAACCTAGCGCAGATTGCTTCGACTCCGGCAGCCCTGCTAGGATTGCCGAAGCCCGCCTGGGGAACTCGTGAAGTTAATCCAAAACTATATTGACGGTCGATTCGTGTCTGGGAAAAACGAGTTCGCGGATGCGAATCCGGCCGACGGCACAACGATTGCACACGTCACTGAAGCTGATGAAGGACAAGTGGACGAGGCGGTGCACGCGGCCCGCCGGGCACTGAGAGGAGATTGGGGCCGGATCGGAGTCCGGGAGCGTGCGGCGCGATTGCACAGGGTTGCGGACGCCATTGAAAAACGCTTTGAATGCTTCGTGCAGGCGGAAGTGGCCGACACGGGTAAGCCGGTTTCGCTTGCCTGTCGGCTAGATGTTCCTCGCGCAGCGGCGAATTTCCGCGTTTTTGCCGACCTGATAAAAATGTCGGGATTGGAATCGTTTCAAACCGAAACTCCGGACGGAAACCATGCGCTGAACTATGCAGTGCGGAAACCTTTAGGCGTAATCGGCGTAATCACTCCGTGGAACCTGCCTCTGCTTTTGCTCACGTGGAAAGTGGCGCCGGCTCTGGCCTGCGGGAATGCGGTGGTGGTCAAACCCTCGGAAGAAACTCCCGCCACGGCCACGCTACTTGCTGAGGCCATGCAAGATGCCGGAATTCCTCACGGCGTTTACAACGTGGTGCACGGCTTCGGACCCGGGTCCGCAGGAGAGTTTCTCACGCGACATTCCGATGTGGACGCGCTCACATTTACGGGGGAATCGAAGACCGGCGCTGCGATTATGAAATCGGTTTCTTCTACGGTGAAGCCGGTTTCCTTTGAGCTGGGCGGAAAGAATGCAGCCATCGTCTTTGCAGATTGCAACTTTGAAGAAGCAGTCACTGGATTGGCTGACGCGGTGTTCCTTAACACCGGACAGGTTTGTCTGTGTGCGGAGCGCGTTTATGTGGAACGCAAGATTTTCACCGCATTTGTAGATGCAGTGAAAAAGAAGGCGGAGGGGATGCATTCGGGGTGGCCGACCGATGCGACCACTGATTTGGGTCCGCTGATTTCGGCGCAGCATCGCGAGAAGGTGCTGTCTTATTACCGATTGGCGCTGGAGGAAGGCGCGACGCTTATAACTGGCGGCGGTGTTCCTGCATTCGGTGACGATCGCGACCACGGCTTTTACGTGCAACCGACAATCTATACTGGACTTCCGGAATCGGCCCGCTGTGTGAAAGAAGAAATCTTTGGGCCAGTGTGCCACATCACGCCGTTTGATTCGGAGGAAGAAGCCATCGCCATGGCCAACGACACGAAGTATGGCCTTGCAGCTTCGATCTGGACCAGCAATCTGAAGCGCGGACATCGCGTGGCACAGCAAATGCGCGCGGGAATCACCTGGGTTAATTGCTGGTTTTTGCGCGATTTGCGAACTCCGTTTGGTGGGGCAGGTCTTTCCGGCATCGGTCGCGAGGGCGGAGTACATTCTTTAAATTTCTATTCTGAGTTGAACAACATCTGCATTCGCCTGTGATATCTGACGGTGGCGCGAGTTATAAGAATGAGCGGGACCGAAAGCAAAGTCGTCGAAGGAAAAGCCAAACCGCTCGGCAGGTATCCGCATGTGAAGCGGGCGGGCGATTTCTTGTTTGTGTCTGGAACCAGTGCGCGCCGTTCCGACAACACCATCGCCGGCGCAGAAGTGGATGCACTCGGTACTGTACGGCTTGACATCCGCCTGCAAACTCGCGCCGTCATCGAGAACATCCGCGACATTTTGCAGAGCGCCGGAGCGCAGTTGAAAGACGTAGTCGAAGTGACCACTTATTTGGTGAACATGAATGACTTCGGTGGGTACAACGACGTGTACGGCGAGTTTTTCGGGTACGATGGTCCGGCAAGAACAACGGTGGCAGTGCGTCAGTTGCCGCATCCGCACTTGCTGATCGAGATTACGGCACGGGCGTACAAACCGCTGAATTAGGAGAAATGATGGCGTCCATCAAGAACCTGAAGGCTTTCAACTTTCAAGCCTGGATCGAAGAAAACAAAGATAAGCTTAAGCCTCCCGTGGGAAACGCGCAGGTGTGGGAGGACGGCGAGATGATAGTAACGGTTGTGGGCGGGCCCAACCAACGACGCGACTATCACGATGATCCTACAGAGGAATTCTTTTATCAGTTGAAGGGAAACATCTCTGTTCGCATCATGGAGACTCCGGGCAAGCCACCGCTGGAGATACCGATCAAGGAAGGCGAAATCTTTCTCCTGCCCAAACACCTTCGCCATTCGCCGCAGCGGCCAGCGAACACGATTGGTGTAGTCGTTGAAGTTCCGCGTCCCGAGGGCTCCTTGGACGCCTTTGAATGGTACTGCCCGAATTGCCATCAGCTGATTCATCGGGCGGAAGTCCGGCTGAAGAGCATCGTCAAAGATCTGCCACCGTTGTTTGAACAGTTTTACTCGAACGAGGATCGGCGTAAATGTAAACACTGCGGCGCGGTTCATCCGGGCAAATAATGCAAGTTATCGATATTCACAACCATTTTTTTCCCCAATCATGGCCCGACCTTGCGGCGCGCTTCGGCACTCCCAACTGGCCCTGGATCAAGCACACGGACCATGGGAAAGCCGACATCATGGTCGGCGATCGATTTTTCCGTCACATTTACTCGGCGTGTTGGGATCCTGAGATTCGGCTGCAGGAAATGGATAGAGATGGAATCGGCGTGCAGGTCATGTCGGCAACGCCGGTGCTGTTCGCGTATGAGCGCCCGGTAGAACAGGCACTGGACTGTGCGCAGTTGTTCAATGATGCTGCCCTTGAACTTTCCGGTCGGGGACAAGGCAGGTTGAAATCACTCTGCCAGGTACCGTTGCAGGATATTGACGCCGCGTGCGGGGAACTCAGCCGTTGCATGCGTGCCGGTCACTTAGGCGTACAGATTGGAAATCACGTTGGCAGCAAGAACCTGGACGATCCTGGGATCGTAACCTTCCTGCATCACTGCGCAGACGAAGGCGCGGCGGTGCTGGTCCATCCGTGGGATATGCTGGGCGCGGAGCGGATGCCGAAGTACATGATGCCATGGACGGTTGGCATGCCGGCGGAAACTCAGCTTTCCATAGTTGCACTAATCCTAAGCGGTGCGTTTGATCGGCTGCCGAACTCGCTTCGGATCTGCTTTGCACACGGTGGCGGGAGTTTTGCGTTCCTGTTGGGGCGTTTGGAAAATGCGTGGCATCATCATCCGGTCGCACGCGGCGAATGTCAGCATCCCCCTAGTCACTATCTCAATCGCTTCTATGCTGACTCCGCTGTGTTCGATCAACGTGCGCTGCGGTTCTTGGTGGATACGATGGGAACCGAGCGGGTAGTGCTTGGTTCAGACTATCCGTTCCCTCTCGGCGAAGAACGCGTCGGTGCACTCATACGCGGAAGCAGTTTGCCCGAGGCTGCGCGCAATCAACTTTTAGGCGGGAACGCTGCGCGGTTTCTCGGGCTTCAGGTGCCGGAAGCCGAAGTCGCGATTTCTCGCACGGCCACCGGAACTACGCCGATCACGCCCGCAGCCGGGCAGCTTACGTATAGCTCGTATCTGAGAGTTCCGGAGCTGTTGGAATTACAACACCCGCAATCATCACCGATTCACCACGATGAATTGCTTTTCATTCTCGTTCATCAGACCTATGAGTTGTGGTTCAAGGAATTGCTGCACGACCTTGACGCGGTCGTGGCTAATTTGCGCAGGGCTGGCGTGGCTCCGCAATCGCGGGATGAAGTCTACGAGGCTGCGCGGTTGCTGCGCCGCTGCACGGAAATCACGCGGGTATTGGTGGAGCAATTCACCATTCTTGAAACCATGCTCCCAACTCATTTTCTCGCTTTCCGCAGCCTGCTGGAACCAGCCAGCGGATTTCAATCGGAGCAGTTTCGTGAGATTGAGTTTTTATGCGGCTTGAAGGACGAGAAGATGTTGCGCTACCACCGGCCCACGCCGGAAGCTCACGCCAGCCTCAAACGCCGACTGGAAGAGCCGTCACTGCGTGACGTATTTTTTGGGGCGCTACAAGCGATGGGTAAACTGGCTCCGGCGAGTGCCGGCACAAACGAAAGAGAGCAATTCGAGGCGCGAGCCCGTGCCGTTCACGAGCTGTATAAAGACGAGCACCATCATCGCGACTGGATTGATGTTTGCGAGCGGCTGACGGAGTTTGACGAACTGGTAGTGAGCTGGCGTCTGCGCCACATTCAACTGGTCGAGCGCATCATCGGCATTCGCATGGGCACTGGTGGAAGTGCGGGCGCGTCTTACCTGAAGCTAACGCTCGACAAGAAATTCTTCCCCGAATTGTGGGAAGCGAGAACGCTGTTGACCGAGTGAACCGATTCCGCGTGATTCGATCTGATGCAAATGTTTGCCGACCTTCCAAGATGAAGTCCGTACCTGACAAAATTACACTGATTGGCGCCGGCTTGAACGGTCCGCTTCTGGCAATTCTGCTGATCCAGAGAGGATTCGCGGTTGAGATCTACGAGCGGCGTCCGGACATGCGAACCGTGCGCATGAGCGCAGGGCGCTCCATCAATCTCGCACTCTCAACCCGGGGCATTCACGCGCTCCAACAGGCGGGCCTATGGGAACGGATGCGTAGCATCATTATTCCGATGAAAGGGCGCATGATGCATTCCGTTGCAGGAGACCTCACTTTCCAACCTTATGGAAAAAACGAGCGGGAAGTCATCAACTCGATTTCGCGGGCGGAGTTGAACATCGCTCTCATGAATGCCGCGGAGGAACAAGGCGCTGCCATTCATTTCAATCAGCGTTGCAACGGATTCGAGCTGAAAACCAGTGCTATAAAATTGCGCAACGAGGAAACCGGAGAAGAAAGTACCAGAGAGACTGGCGTAGTGATTGGGTGCGACGGATCAGCATCTGCGATCCGGTCGGAGATGCTCAAGCTGTCACGCTTCAACTTTTCGCAGCAGTATCTGGACTATGGCTACAAAGAGTTAACGATTCCAGCTGGCGCCGGTGGCAAACATCTATTGGAGACGCACGCGCTGCACATATGGCCGCGAGGCAACCACATGCTGATCGCATTGCCCAACATCGACGGCACGTTCGCCTGCATTCTATTTCTGCCTTTCGAGGGCAAGGACAGCTTTGCTGAACTCGCCACCCCCGCCGATGTCAATGAGTTTTTCCGGTCTCGCTTTCCGGACACCCCCCCTCTGATGCCGCAATTGGCAGAGAACTACTTCGCGAATCCGACGGGCGCGATGGTTACCGTCAAATGCTCGCCGTGGAATGTGGAAGGCAAGGCGTTGCTGCTGGGCGACGCGGCTCATGCCATTGTTCCGTTCTTCGGGCAGGGACTGAACTGCGGATTTGAAGACTGCACCTCTCTTCTCACACTTCTCGACCGGCATGGACCGGACTGGCCGCGGGTTTTCATCGATTTCGAAAAGGACCGCAAGATCAATACCGACGCGATCGCCGACATGGCCCTTGAGAATTTTACGGAGATGAGAGATCGCGTGGCGGACTCGCGGTTTCTTTTCCGCAAGAAAGTGGAATTGGCTCTGGAGGCGAAATATCCCGAACTCTTTGTGCCCAAGTATTCTATGGTGACTTTTCATCGGATTCCGTACTCGGTCGCTCTGGCTCGCGGAGTCGTTCAGGATCGAATGCTGGCTGACCTCTGCGATTCCATCACTCGACTTGAGGATCTCGACTGGGACAAAGCAGATCGACTGATTCGACGCGATCTAACGCTTTTGGAGCTCATGCAGTGAGCAACCTCCGACCAGAGTTTGAATCCGGCGAAGACTTTGCGCTTGCGATAGATGCAAGCGATCCTCTCGGAAGCTTCCGCAAACGCTTCTTTATTCCACAAACGTCTGGAGTCGATTGCGTTTATTTATGCGGACATTCTCTGGGCTTGCAGCCTAAGGCAACAGGAGCATACATCGAGCAAGAACTGAAAGACTGGGCTCAACTTGGCGTAGAAGGACACTTCCACGCGAAGAACCCGTGGATGCCTTATCACAGGCTGCTTACGGAACAGACCGCCAAGTTGGTGGGGGCGAAACCTCTCGAAGTCGTGGTCATGAACTCACTCACGGTGAATCTTCACCTGATGATGGTCTCGTTTTACCGCCCCACGAAGGAGCGTCACAAAATTGTCGTCGAGCGTGGGGCATTCCCCTCGGATCAATACGCGGTGCAATCTCAGATTCGCTTTCATGGCTTTGATCCAGCCACCTCCCTGATCGATTTAACTCCGCGGCCTGGCGAATCCTGCATTCGCGAGGACGACATCGAAAATATGATCGAGCGCGAAGGAGATACCATCGCGCTGATCATGTTGGGTGGGGTGAATTATGCCACTGGCCAGGCGTTCGATATGGCGCGCATCACTCGCGCCGGTCACACGCGAGGCTGCGTGGTTGGTTTTGATCTGGCTCACGCCGCCGGCAATTTGCAGTTGAAACTTCACAAGTGGGACTGCGACTTCGCCGTGTGGTGCAGCTATAAATATTTGAATGGCGGCCCGGGATGCGTGGCCGGTTGTTTTGTGCACGAACGGCACTCGCACGCCTGGGATGTACCTCGTTTCGCCGGTTGGTGGGGTCACGACGAAGAGTCGCGGTTCCTGATGGGGGCGCAGTTTCAACCGATGCCTGGCGCAGACGGCTGGCAACTGAGTAATCCTTCCATTATCAGCCTCGCTGCCTTGCGGGCCTCAATGGACATCTTCGATGAAGCAGGCATCGAAAATCTACGCGCCAAGAGCGTGTCATTGACCGGATATCTTGAGTTCCTGCTCAGGCAGAACGCCTCTCCAAGCTTCTCCCTCATCACGCCGCCGGAAAAGGAGCGACGCGGGGCACAGCTTTCTATCCGAGTTTCATGGCGCGGGCGGACTCTGCGTGATCGACTGTCTCAGGAAGGCGTTCTGGGCGATTGGCGCGAGCCCGACACGTTTCGAGTTGCTCCAGTGCCCCTGTACAACTCGTATCACGATGTTTTTCGGTTTGTCCAGCGATTCATCGCCGCAGTGGGCTAAACCGAGCCTCGGTTTACGTCAACCCCACGATTACTTCGGTAATGCGCGCACCCTCTGCGCCGAACATACACTCTTAGCGTGAGCGTAATTTCGGGGAGGCGGTACGGTTGGTGGACGGGAGTCGTGTGCGCAGTCGTCGGCGTACACGTGCTCGTGTCTTGGCTGGTGCCGCGCAGCACCGGGCTCACAGCGTTTGGCGATCTCACGCAGTTTGCGCTTCTTTTCTGCGCAACATTATCCATCCTCTCGAACATCCGAACCAGCTACAAGCGAGCGCAGCTCTTTTGGGGTCTCATGGCTGTCGGTTGCGGGATGTGGCTCTGCACGCATGTGCTTTGGACTTACTTCGAAGTCTACCTGCGGCAAGATACGCCGAATCCATTTGTTGGCGACGTCGTTTTGTTTCTCCACGTTGTCCCCATGATGGCAGCCCTGGTAGTACAGCCGCATATTGAGCGAAATGACCACTCCCTGCGGCTCGCCTCTCTGGATTTCTTTCTGCTGCTCACGTGGTGGCTTTATCTCTATTTGTTTATCGTGATCCCGTGGCAATATGTGTCGCCGAATGAAGCCGTGTACGGACACAGCTTCGACGTGCTTTACGCTTGTGAACAGGTTGTCCTGATGGTTGGCGTGGGTCTGGTTTGGAAGCGGAGCCACGGAGCTTGGCGCGGTATCTATGGACAGCTCTTCAAAGCGGCTTTGTTTTACAGCGTGGGCTCGATCCTCGCGGGTGTGGCAATTGATTTTCACCTGTACTATACCGGAAGTCTTTATGACATTCCGCTTGTTGCGGCAATGGCTTGGTTCGCGGGCGTGGGGCTGGTTGCACGCGAATCCGGAACCGGCGAGCCGACAGACAAGGAAAGTCGTCACAGTCACAGTATGTGGACCGCGCGACTGGCCATGGTAGCCGTATTCTCTACCCCGTTGATGGTGGCCTGGGCGGAGTTCGGAGGCGGAGCGCCACAGCGGGTGCGATCCTACCGGCTGTTCCTTACCGTAGCTGCGATGATCTTTATGGGCACCCTGGTGTTCCTGAAGCAGCATTGGATGGATCGTGAACTGCTCCACTTGCTCCAGCTCTCTCATGAAAATCTGGACGAGATGTGCACGCTGAAAGACGAATTGGAAAACAAGGAACAGTCCTTGCGATGGCACAGTCTGGAACTGCAGCGCAAAAATCTTGAACTTCAGGAAATTTCTTACACCGATCCGCTCACCGGTGTGTGGAACCGCCGCTATCTCGAGGAGATTGTTACCGCGGAAGCGGGACAGGTGTTGCGAAACTACGAGCGCGCCCGCGGAAGCGACATTCGAAAGCTGGACCACCGCGACCTTGTCTTTATCATGGTTGATATGGACTTTTTCAAGGAAGTGAACGACGTTCACGGTCATCCTGCGGGCGACCGTCTGCTGCAGCGGGTAGCTGAGCGTTTAGGCAAGGTCGTGCGTAAGTCCGATGTCTTGGTCCGTTGGGGAGGAGAGGAGTTTCTGATCATGTCCCGCTCGGCGGACCCCTCTGGCACTCCCGCGTTTTGCCAAAGAATTCTCGACATTATGGCTTCAGAAGCGTTCGATCTGGGCCATGGTGTTCGGGTGCGAAAGACCTGTTCGGTGGGTTGGGCGCCATTTCCCTGGAGCCGTGGAGTCTATGAGGCGCTTTGCGCGGAAGAGACCATCGAACTTGCCGACACCGCGCTGTACCGGGCGAAAAGCGGCGGACGAAATCAGGGCGTGGGAATTCTTCCGGGCGACGGGGCAGACGCCTCTCCTCACGCTATTACGCTAGAGTCCCTGCAAAAGGACAAGGGAACATTGACTCGCAGTGTCACGGTGCATCCGCGTGCCGGCACGGATACCCCCTCCTTCACAGAAACCTTAATATCCAGCGATCATCGCGATATTTGAGCGTCTGCTAATCTACTAAACCATTCGCTTGACCTTCGAAGCCTTCGTTGCATACAGTGAGAAGCCGCCTTGCGGAATGTGAGGTTGGCAGCAAAATGTAACGAGCCCGTGCAATTCAGGAACGAAAATCTGTCAGAAGATTCTTTGTGAGGCACGTTCGATGATGAATGCGAAAACTCCCTCCCGCAAAACAGGTCTGCGCCAGAAAGCGCAACTAATGTCGGCGTCAGAGATAGAGCGCACGCTGGTGCGACTGGCGTACGAAATTGTCGAGAAAAATGGTGGCGTTGAAGGTTTGGGTTTGGTAGGAATCCGCCGGCGCGGCGTGCCCCTCGCGGAACGTCTGGGGAAAATTATCGCTCGCATTGAGAACGCCAAGGTTCCAGTAGGAACCCTGGACATCACTTTTTACCGCGATGATCTTTCGACGCTCGGCCCCAAACCGGTAGTGCAAGACAAGGAGATCGGGTTTTCGATTGAAGACAAAAATATCGTGCTCGTGGACGATGTTCTTTTCACCGGACGCACAACCCGGGCCGCGTTGGACGCGCTGTTTTCCCACGGCAGGCCGCGGCGGGTGCAACTGTGCGTGCTGATCGATCGAGGACACCGCGAAATACCCGTCGAGGCCAGCTTCGTGGGACGCATTGTGCAGACCACCCTGAACGAAGTGATCGAGGTCAAGTTGACTGAGATCGACGATGCGGAAAAGGTTCTTATGATGGAACGGTAACCCGACGCAAAGAAAGTTAAATAAAAAGGACGGCGATGAACGCCGTCCTTTTATATTTTAACGATCGGTGACTACAATTTGGTGCAGATCGCCTTGGTTTGTGTGTACAAGTTCAGGGCGTCGTGACCCATCTCGCGGCCCCATCCAGATTGCTTATAGCCGCCAAAGGGGAGCGCGGCATCGAAAATATTGTAACAATTGATCCACACGGTGCCAGCGCGAAGAAGTTCGGCGGTGCGATGCGCTTTGCTGATGTCGCTTGTCCAGACGGCAGCAGCCAAGCCATATTCGCTGTTGTTGGCGCGGGGCAAAAGTTCCTCGGGATCGCTGAATGGCATCGCCGCCACCACGGGCCCGAAAATTTCTTCCCGCACGACTTTCATGTCTTCCCGAGTGTTCACCAGAACAGTAGGCTCGACAAAATAGCCTTTGTCCCCTTTTCGATGGCCGCCGGAAAGAGCAGTTGCACCCTCGGAAAAACCTGCCTCAAGATAACCGCAAACGCGGCTTAGCTGTTCTTGCGAGACAAGTGGTCCCATGCTCGTCTCGGGATCGAGGCCCGATCCTACCTTGATTTTCTTCGCGTGGTCTGCAACGCCCTCGACAAACTGGTCGAAGATCGGTTTCTCCACATAGAGGCGCGAACCGGCGCAGCAACACTGGCCGTGATTGAAGAAGATAGCGCTTGCAGCGCCCGGGATCGCGGACTCGAGATCGGCGTCTTTGTAGACGACGTTGGGAGACTTGCCACCCAGTTCCAGCGAGACCTTCTTCAGATTGCCGGCTGCTGCGTGCACGATCAACTTGCCCACTTCCGTGGAGCCCGTGAACGCCACCTTATCCACGTCCGGATGCGCGGCCAGTGCGGCGCCCGCCGTCTCGCCATAGCCCGGAACAATGTTGACGACACCCTCGGGGAAACCGGCTTCCATGATCAGTTCCCCGAGCCGCAATGCGGAGAGTGGCGTCTGTTCTGCTGGCTTCAAGATCACGGTACAGCCGGAAGCCAAAGCTGGCCCCAGCTTCCACGCCGCCATCAGCAATGGAAAATTCCAGGGGATGATTTGAGCCGCGACACCCACCGGCTCTCGCAACGTGTAGGCGAGATATTTTGCGCCCGGCGTATACGGAACGGAGATGGGAATGGTATTGCCTTCGAGTTTCGTGGTCCAACCGGCCATATAACGGAACAAGTCGACTGCCAAGGGCACATCGGCGGCACGCGCGATAGTCAGCGGTTTGCCATTGTCGAGACTTTCCAGATAAGCGAACTCTTCGGTATGTTGTTCCAACAAATCAGCGAGCTTCCAGATCATGCGGCCGCGTTCGGATGCGGTCAACCGCCGCCAGGGACCGTGATCAAAGGCTTTGCGCGCTGCCTTCACAGCCTGTTCAACATCTTCCCGGTCGCCTTCTGCCACTTGCGCCAGCACTTCCCCGGTGGCGGGATTGTAGGTAGGAAAGTTCTTACCGGAAATCGAGCTTACCCAATTTCCGTTGATCAACATTTTGCGCGGCTTTTCAATGAAGTCCGCGACCTGCGGATGAATCTGCGGTGACACTGCAATGCCCATACGTCCTCCTTGATCAAGCACGAGATCGACTACTGAATCAGGCCAGAAGTTTGCATGATTTGACGCTATTGATGCCGGATGAAGAAGAATAACGAAGGTATGCTAGTCCGGCGCAGGGACAAAAGCAATGGCGATGCGAGCGGCCCACACTTGCGACTATTCGCCGTAAGGAACCCAGATATTTTTTACCTGAGTGGCGTGTTCCAGAAACCAGCGCCCTTCCGCGATTTTCGGATTGAACCAGTCGATGGCACGGCCTTCATTGGTCCAGACCTGTTTCAGATTACCGACTGACATAGCCTTCGCGGCAGTGGCGCTGGTGTCATCGCCGAAGACCCATAAGGCATCCACGTCATCGTGTTCCGCGAGGGTTTTCAAAAGCTGTGAGGCATAGCCCGTCACGATATTCACCGCTCCGCCGGGAAGATCGCTGGTATCAAATAGTTGATAGAGATCGGCAGTGATCAGCGGATATGCTTCCGAGGGCACGGCAATCACCGTGTTACCCACAGCCAGTGCAGGCAGCACGAGCGATAGAAAGCCAAGCAGGGGCGCTTCATTGGGACAGATGACTCCCACGGTACCAAGCGGTTCGTTCATGGCGATGGCGATATTGCGGAATGGCGGATTATGCACAGCGCCATCAAACTTGTCAGCCCATGCCGCATAGGAAAAAATGCGTTCGATACCAAGGTCGACTTCGGCTGCAGCCTGCTTGGCTCCGACCACTGCTGTGAGCCCACGAACAATTTCTCCGCGGCGTTGGGAGAGATTTTCCGCACAGTAATAGAGAACTTGCGCGCGATTGTGTGCAGTTGCTTTTCCCCATGTTTCGGCTTTGCGGGCGGCCTCGACGGCATTGCGAATGTCTTTGCGATTTCCCAGCGACGCTTCGCCCAACAAACGTCCGTCGGATGAATGCACTTGGATGCTGTAGCCCGAGTCCGGGCGCACCTGCTTGCCACCAATGTAGAGCTTCACGGTGCGATCAATGGCTGGAGAGCCGGACTCTTGTTCTTCTTCAGAATGTGCCGCAACAGGCGGGTGAGTGGCCGCCAACTTCGGAGCATTCTTGAACCATGAGAGTTGCAGATATTCCACCAAGCCTTCTTTGCCGCCTTCGCGTCCGAAGCCACTCTCACGGTATCCACCGAATCCGCAAGAAGCGTCGAACAGATTCGTGCCGTTCACCCAAACCACGCCAGATTTGAGTTGAGCGGCAATGTGCAATGCCACGTTGATGCTCTCGCTCCAAACACACGCGGCCAGGCCGTACACGGTGTTGTTAGCCAACTCGACCGCTTCCCTCGGCGTTCGGAATGTCATGGCCGCCAGCACCGGGCCGAAAATTTCCTGCTGCGCCACGATGGATGTGGGATGCACATTGCTCAGCAGCGTTGGCGGATAGTAAAAGCCTCGCTCGGGTAGCGTCATCTGCGGCTGCCAGCAGGTTGCGCCCTCTGCCATCCCTTGACCCACCATGCTCTGAATTCGGTCCAATTGCACCCGCGCGACAATCGGCCCGATATCAATCGCCTTATCCAAAGGCTGGCCGACGCGAAGTTTTCCCATGCGCTCGCGAACTTTGTTAAGCAGCGTTTCCGCGATGCTTTCCTGCATCAACAAGCGCGAACCGGCGCAGCATACTTGTCCCTGATTGAACCAGATGCCATCGACCAAACCTTCGACAGCACTGTCGAGATCAGCGTCGTCAAAGACGATGAAAGGAGACTTCCCTCCCAACTCAAGCGATAAACGCTTTGAAGTCGCGGAAGTGGCGCTGCGTATGGCGCGTCCGACATCCGTGGAGCCCGTGAAGGCAATTTTGTCGACGTCAGCGTGTTTCACCAACGCCTCCCCGGTTGAGCCGTCCCCGGTAACAATGTTGACGACTCCGGCGGGCAATCCGGCCTCCTGGCAAAGTTCGGCAAACGCAAGCGCGGTCAGAGGAGTGAATTCCGCGGGTTTCAAAACAACTGTATTCCCTGTGGCAAGAGCGGGAGCAATCTTCCATGCCGCCATGAGCAGGGGAAAGTTCCAGGGAATAATTTGGCCCACAACACCGCAAGGTTCGTATTCAGGAAATTCTTGATCGAGAAGTTGGGCCCATCCGGCATGGTAGTAAAAGTGCCGCGCCACCAGCGGAATGTCGATGTCACGACTTTCGCGGATGGGCTTGCCGTTGTCCATCGTCTCCAGCACGGCGAGAAGCCGGGAATGTTTCTGGACCAAGCGCGCCAATGCATATAGGTAACGCGCCCGGACGTGCGGGGTGAGTGCGCGCCATTTTGGAAATGCTACACGTGCTGCATGCACAGCCTTGTCAACGTCGGCGGTTGAGCCTTGGGCAACCGAAGCAAGCTTTTCTCCGTTAGAGGGATCGATTGTGTCGAAGTATTCCACGACGGCCGGAGCCTGCCACGCGCCGTTGATGAAGTTTCCGAAGCGGTTGCCGTGACGAGCAAGCCAGGCTTGTGCCGGCTTCGAATCTTCGGGAGCCGGGCCGTACTCCATCGTCACAAATTTTTCAGCGATGCTCATGTCGGTCGCTCAGTCCTCTTCGTTACAAAGGCAAAATCTGGCACCTATGCCAGGGGATGACGATACTCCGCCGAGTAGCGTCCCGTCGCGTGATGTTCCAGTTGCCGCTCGATGTCGCCCAACAGACCACTAGCGCCAAAACGAAACAGCTCGGCGTGAATCCATGGCTCGCCCAGTTCTTCTTTCATCATGGCCAGCCAGTCCGTCGACTGCTTCGCTGTGCGAATACCGCCGGCAGCCTTGAAACCCACAGTCATTCCTGTGCGCTCCGCGTATTCGCGAATCGCGCGAGCCATCACCAAGCCCACGGGCAGCGTGGCATTGGTAGGTTCCTTTCCGGTGGAGGTCTTGATGAAGTCAGCTCCTGCCATCATGGCCACGACGCTGGCACGCGCAACGTTGCGCAGGGTCAGCAGATCACCGGTCGCGAGAATCACTTTCATGTGAGCCGCGCCGCAAGCCTGCTTGAAAGCTGCAATCTCGTCGTAGAGCGCCTGCCATCGACCGCCAAATACATGGGCTCGTGTTATCACCACATCAATCTCGTGGGCGCCGGCTTCGGCCGAGCGCCGAATCTCCGCAACCCGCTCCGCCAGCGGAGAAAGACCAGCCGGGAATCCGGTCGAGACGGCCGCCACATGCACGTCGCTTCCTTCCAGGGCATGTAGAGCAGTCTCCACGAACAGGTGATAGACGCAGACGGCGGCGACTTTCACATCGAGTTCTTCGATTTCTAGCTTGTGCACCAGTTCCTGCTGGATGGGTTGCCGGGCTTTCGCGCAAAGGCGGCGCACCCGCTCTTCCGTGTCATCCCCGGAGAGAGTGGTCAGGTCCATGCAGGTGATCGCCCGCAACAGCCATGCCGCCTGCCAGTCTTTTTTCACAGTTCTCCGCGCGACCTGGGTCTGAGCACGGCGTTCCACCGCGCTGGTGTTCACCCGGACTTCCTGCACCCAACTCAAATCGAGAGGAATTCCGGAATTGCGTTGCAGTGTGCGCCCGCCGAGAGTTGCGAAAGAAGACTTGCCAGCAGATCGACGGTCTTCGTTCTCCCCCGCTTTCTGGTGCGCTGCTCCGGATTGATTGCGATCCACCGGCACTGATTGCTGCCTCCTCGCGATGTAATTGTACGGCAGGAAATCTCGGAGTGCGAGTTCGTGATATACCAATTTCGCCTGTCCGGCTGGAATCATGACTGAATTAAAAGCGCGGGATTGTTTGACCAGGGTTTACAATGTCCCACGATTTCCAGTCTCAGTGAATCTTTCATCCATGCCTAAAAAGACACTGCCTGCGGGCACTCGTGCCAAGCTGCTGAAGTCCGCCAAAAAGGTGATGGAGAACGCGCATGCTCCTTACTCCAAATTCCGTGTGGGAGCCGCGATCCTCCTCTCTGACGGCAAGATTTTCGTAGGGTGCAATGTGGAAAATGCCTCGTACGGTATGACCAACTGCGCCGAGCGCACTGCAATTTTTTCCGCCGTGGCGCAGATGGGGCCCAAGATCGAAATCCGTGCCGTGTCGGTAGTCAACGACCATGGCGTCCCCTGTTCACCCTGCGGGGCTTGCCGTCAGGTCATTTACGAATTCGGCCCCGACGCAACCATTTTCTTCCAAGGGGCTGAGGGACCGAAGCAGGCTCACATTACCGCATTGCTTCCGGAAGGATTCCGCCTCCTGTGAATCCAAAACCAGACTCGGCGCAGACGTTCCGCGCTATCGATGTGATTCGCACGAAGCGAGATGGCGGCGAATTGTCTCCGGGTGACATCGAGTCCCTGGTAAACGCATACACGCGCGACGATATTCCTGACTATCAGGTATCAGCCTGGCTCATGGCGGTTGTGCTGCGAGGGATGACTCGAGCTGAGACGGCAGCACTGACCGACGCCATGCTCCACTCGGGCGAAGTGCTCGACCTATCGTCTCTTCCGGCGAGAAAGGTTGACAAGCATTCGACGGGCGGAGTGGGAGACAAGACTTCGCTCGTTCTCGCGCCTCTCGCAGCCGCTGCAGGCGTGGCCGTTCCCATGATCAGCGGCCGCGGCCTGGGCCACACCGGCGGTACGCTCGACAAACTTGAAACCATTCCGGGCTTCAACGTAAATCTTCCCGTCGCACAATTTCGCCGCGTACTCGACACCTGTGGATGCGCCATGATCGGGCAGACGGCTGAGATCGCTCCCGCCGACCGCAAACTCTACGCGCTGCGCGATGTAACCGGCACGGTGGAAAGCCCCTATCTTATCTGCGCATCGATCATGAGCAAGAAACTTGCGGAAGGGATTGATGCCTTGGTGCTCGACGTCAAAACTGGCTCGGGGGCCTTTATGAAGAGCATAAAGGACGCCGCCTTTCTTGCCGACCTTATGGTTGAGACCGGCGAGCGAATGGGCAAGAAGATGGTGGCGCTGATCACGGATATGGATCAGCCTCTGGGACGCATGATCGGCAACGCGCTTGAGGTGATCGAGGTTGTGGAAGTTCTGCGCGGCGAAGGGCCAGAAGATTTGCGCCGGCTGTGCGTTGAACTTGCAGGATGGATGCTGTACCTGGGTGGAGTTGCTGGTTCAGTCGCAGCAGGAAGGGAGCAAAGCGAAAAGCTGATTGCCTCCGGCAAAGCACTCCAAAGATTCCGACAGATGGTCGAACTGCAGGGAGGCGATCCTCGCGCGATTGATGACACCAGGAAATTACCCCTGGCGGAGCGAACGATGACACTCTCCAGCCCCAAGGGCGGATACGTCTCATCTCTGCAGTGCGAACAGATCGGCACCACATGCGTGATTCTGGGCGGCGGTCGCGAGCGAAAAGAAGATTCTGTCGATCCTGCCGTTGGAATCGTTTTGCACAAGAAAGTTGGTGATGGCGTCGCCGCGGGCGAACCGCTGGCCACAATCTACTACAATGCCGAAGCGCGTTTGGCTCGTGCCCGGCAACTGCTTGAACAGAGTTTTGAAATTAGTGCCTCACCCATGCATGAGAAGAGGCCGTTGATCCATCGCGTGATCGGAAAATCCGGAGAAAAAAACTGAATGGGACGCTTCACTGGAATCCTCGGTCTCTTGACGATGCTCGCACTGGCTTATGCCTTCTCAACCAATCGCCGTGCCATTCGCCTGAAGACTGTGGCGTGGGGCTTGGGCTTGCAGTTCGCTTTTGCGGTATTTGTGCTGAGAATCGACGCTGGGCGGCGGGTTTTTCAGAAAGCTGGCGATGTGGTGAACCGCCTTTTGAGCTATGCCTTCGTGGGCTCGCAGTTTGTTTTCGGTGACCTCGGCAAACAGGGCTCTCATCTCGGTTTCTATTTTGCCTTCCAGGTACTGCCAACCATTATTTTCATCGCCGCATTTTTTGCCGTGCTGTATCACTATGGCGTTATGCAGTTCGTCATCAAGATCGCGGCGTGGATCATGACCCGCGTAATGGGTGCGAGCGGTGCGGAGTCGCTGAATGTTGCTGCCAGCATTTTCATGGGACAGACCGAAGCGCCCTTAACCATCCGCCCATTTCTGCCCGACCTGACGCGCTCCGAGTTGATGACCGTCATGACCAGCGGCATGGCGCATGTCTCCGGTGGAATCATGGCGGCCTACATCGCCTTCGGCATTGAGCCCAAACACCTTCTCAGTGCGGTAATCATGACTGCGCCCGGCACGCTGCTCATGGCGAAGATGCTTGTGCCAGAAACCGAGCAACCGAAAACTGCCGGACGGGTGGTAATGAGCGAGGACGAAGAGAAAACTGAGAAAGAAGAGAATCTTCTCGGTGCGGTCGCGAGAGGTACGACCGACGGCCTCCATCTGGCGCTGAATATTGCCGCCATGTTGATTTCGTTTCTTGCACTAATTGCCCTCACGAATGGCATTATGGGTGGCTTGCACAACTGGCTGGCCTCGCACGGTATGCCGTGGTTTCCAGCAAGTCTCGAGCGGGTCTTCGGAGTTTTGTTTGCACCTATAGCGTGGGTGATCGGCATTCCCTGGCATGATTGCGGAACGATCGGCAACTTGCTGGGCACGCGCATGGTGCTGAACGAACTGGTTGCATTTTCCATGCTCGGCCCCATGAAGGCGGCACTCGATCCGCGCTCCTTCACCATCGCTACGTTCGCACTCTGCGGCTTCGCCAACCTCAGCTCTATCGGAATCCAGATTGGCGGCATCGGCGCGCTCGCGCCCAACAAGAAAGGTGAATTGGCGCGGCTCGGCATTCGCGCGATGCTGGCTGGAACCATGGCGAACCTGATGTCAGCTTCCATCGCCGGCATGTTGTTGTAAGCCAAATCGACGTCTGGACAAAGAAGTTTCTCTGTCAACAATCCCGCATTCTGGATTCGAATGGGACGTTGAAGGAATGCTCGTGAACTTATCCTCAGCCGTTGGCCCGCGCAACCAGAAAAATCGCCAGGCCGTAGAAGACGAACATCAGGCCCAGGTAAGCCTTGGCGCGCGGTCCTGAGTTGG
>Ga0210399_10000724_pt1 | contig 26088 bp, 25 predicted proteins | sample IncBWC14MmetaG_FD_150865 | JGI IMG/M metagenome (GOLD analysis project Ga0210399, IMG submission 150865) | Forest soil microbial communities from Barre Woods Harvard Forest LTER site, Petersham, Massachusetts, United States - Inc-BW-C-14-M | ecosystem: Environmental > Terrestrial > Soil >... | reverse complement strand
AAAAATTTCGAAAACACGATTCCACCTCGAGCGGCGTCATTTCGCGGCTCAGGTGCAAATAGATCGTCGACAATATTCCCCGCGGAATCGGAAGCAGGTGCGGCGTAAAAATCAGCTCGGCCATGCCTAGCCCGAGTTGCTCGACAATCTCGCCCACATGTCGGTGGTTGAAAACCGAATACGCCGAGAGATTGTCGGCTACCGAAACGAAGTGCGTCTTGGCCGAAGGCTCCTTGCCTGCGCCCGACACACCCGATTTCGAATCGGATACGATCCCGTGATTCCGATCGACCACTCCGGCTTTGAGCAGCGGCGCCAGCGCCAGGATCACCGACGTCGCGTAGCAACCCGGATTCGCCACCAGCGCAGCGTTCGCCACGCGATCGCCATTTAATTCAGGCAACCCGTAAACTGCCTTCTCGGTCAGTTCTGCAGCGGTAACCGCATCCGCGTCCTGAAAGTTGTAAATCGCGCGATGCTGCTCCTCCTTCAACCTCCACGCTCCGCTCAAATCGATGACGCGCAGGCCCTGCGCCAGCGCCTCCGGCACCAGCGAACGCGATGCCTCATGCGGCGTCGCCAGAAACAACAATTCCACTCCTTGCTGCTTCATCGCCGGCCATGACAGCGGGCGCAGTGGGTACCCACCATTGCCGGAAAGAGCCGGGAACACTTCCGCCAGATCCGTCGCGCTGCCGTTGTCGGCCGAGCGCCGCAGCAGAGCAGGCTTCTCCAGGCGCGGATGACGCAGAAGAATCCGCGTAAGCTCCAGGCCGGAATAGCCCGTCGCCCCCAGCACCGCAGTCTTGAGTTTCGCCGTCATCTAACTCAGCATTTCCTCGATGCGCCCCGCCAGCTTCCGGGCGTCATCCTTGTCGGGACAAACAATCAGGATCGTGTCGTCGCCGGCAATCGTGCCTACCACTTCCGACCAATCGGCCTCGTCCAGAGCCGCCGCCACCGGCTGCGCGCTGCCCACGATGGTCTTGATCACCAGCTGGTTCTGGGCCGAGCGAATATCCAGCACGAACTCCCGCACCAGCCGCGACACCGGCGGCAGCGCAATGCCCGCCCCGCCGTCACCCTGGGGCAGAGCGTAACCGTGCGAGGTCTTGCTCAGGTTCAGATCGCGGATATCCCGCGACAGGGTCGCCTGTCCCACCTTGAACCCCCGCTTGCGCAGAAGCCGCTGCAGGTCCTCCTGGCTGGCGATCGACCCGTGCTTCAGCACGTCCAGAACCGCCCGTTGCCGCAATGTTTTATTCATAATGCATAAATATTCATAGATATGAATAAATATGTTCATATCTTACGGACCTGAGCCGGAATGTCAAGAAGAAATGCCCGTCCCGGTTACTTTCCGGCGACCCGCGAAATACCTACGCCGAACGCCGTCCCTTGGTAGACTACTTCGCGGCCAGGAAGCGCCGTCCAGTCGAGCGCCGGAGATGCGAATGAACCCCAAGCCCACCCTGATCGCGGAGTTGATCGCCGAGTTCCTCGGCACCTTTGTCCTGATCCTGTTTGGCACGGGCGTGGTCGCTATGGTCGTGCTATTTCCGTCGAGCAACCCCGGTGAGACCATTCACGGCGGCTTCACCAACATCACCCTGGGTTGGGGACTCGCCGTGACCATGGGAATTTACATCGCCGGCAAAATTTCGGGAGCGCACCTCAACCCCGCCGTGACCCTGGCCCTCGCCGCCTTTCGTGGCTTCTCCTGGCGCAAGGTGCTGCCCTACTCCATCGCACAAACCGCCGGAGCCTTCGCAGCAGCTGCCCTGGTCCATTGGAACTACCTGCCCGCCTTCCGCCAGGCCGATCCGCAACTCGATCACACCGCCGGAATCTTCACGACTTTTCCCGCTTTCCCCGCCATGCCGCAGGCAGGCTTTCTCGATCAGTTCATCGGTACCGGTCTGCTGCTGCTTCTCATCTTCGCGATCACCGACGAATTCAATGCGCCGCCGGGAGCGAACCTTGCGCCTGTGCTGATCGGACTGGTCGTGGTTGCCATCGGTATGAGCTTCGGCGGCATGCACGGCTATGCCATCAATCCCGCGCGCGACTTCGGTCCGCGGCTCTTTACCCTCGTCGCCGGATTCCGCAACAACGGCCTCACCGACGGAACTCGCGTCTGGTGGATTCCCGTCGTCGCCCCGCTGCTCGGAGGGTTGGCCGGCGCGGCCCTCTATGATTTCGGAATCAGACGCTACTTGCGTCCGTCGTAGGCAGTGAACGTGCGCGCAAGCCGAGTTTCTCCGTGTCCTCTGCGGCTTTTCTCAGCGAACTCTGCGGTTCACGTTTTTGCTTTGGTCAGGCCGCGACGCCACTAGAACTCGTGTCAAGAGGAGGGTACCGTGCAATACGTCTTAGCGCTCGACCAGGGCACAACCAGTTCGCGAGCTCTTTTGTTCGATCGGCACGGAGCCGTTCGCTCGGTCGCCCAAAAAGAATTCGATCAGCTTTTCCCGCAGCCCGGATGGGTCGAACACAATCCCCAGCAGATCGCGTCGTCCCAAATCGCCGTTGCCCTGGAAGCCCTGGCCCAAGCCGGTGCCCGGCCGAGCGATGTGGCCGCGATCGGCATCGCCAACCAGCGCGAGACCACGATCGTGTGGAATCGCGAGACCTCGGAACCTGTCTACAACGCGATCGTCTGGCAAGACCGCCGCACCGCCGATTTCTGCGAGCGTCTCAGAAGTGAAGGCCACGGTCCCCTGATCCAGCAGCGCACTGGCCTGTTGATCGATTCCTATTTTTCCGCCAGCAAGATTTCCTGGATTCTCGACAACGTCGCCGGCACACGCGCCGACGCTGAAGCGGGCAAGCTCGCATTCGGCACGGTGGATACCTGGTTGCTCTGGAAGCTGACCGGAGGCCTAGTTCACGCCACCGACGCCAGCAATGCCTCGCGCACCATGCTTTTCAACATTCACACCGGCGCTTGGGACCACGAACTCCTCGATCTGTTTCGCGTGCCTCAATCGATGATGCCTGCGGTCCGCTCTTCCAGCGAAGTCTACGGAGAAGTCAGCGTGGTCCAGGGTTTGGAAAAGATTCCTCTCGCCGGCATTGCCGGCGACCAGCAAGCGGCCCTGTTCGGTCAGCGATGCATCCGGCCCGGTCTCACCAAGAACACTTACGGCACCGGATGCTTCATGCTGCAGAACACGGGCCGCCGGGCGGTGCCATCCTCTAATCGGCTGGTCACCACCGTCGCCTGGAAAATCGGAGATGTAACGGAGTACGCCCTTGAAGGCAGCGTCTTCGTGGGCGGCGCGGTCGTGCAGTGGCTCCGCGACGGCCTGGGATTGATTCGAAAATCAGAGGACGTCGAAGCCCTGGCAAACTCCGTGCCTGACAACGGCGGTGTCTATTTCGTTCCCGCATTCGTCGGCTTGGGCGCGCCGCACTGGGATTCCTACGCGCGCGGCTCGATATTCGGACTCACCCGCGGCACCACCGCCGGCCACCTTGCCCGTGCTGCGCTGGAGAGCATTGCCTACCAGGTCGCGGACTTGCTCGACGCTATGCGTCTCGATTCCGGCGCCTCCGTCGAGGAACTACGAGTCGATGGCGGAGCAGCCGCCAACGACAGCCTCATGCAATTTCAGTCCGACATTCTCGGGGTCCCCGTCGTTCGCCCGGCCGTCACGGAAACAACAGCGTTAGGCGGGGCCCATCTGGCGGGCCTGGCGGTCGGCTTCTGGAAGTCCGACCTCGATGCGTCGGCCGCGACCAAAGATCGCCGCTTCAATCCGCAGATGCCCGCGTCAAAGGCGCGCCTGCTGCGCAACCGTTGGAACGAGGCCGTAGCACGATCCAAGAACTGGGAACCCGGTTCGATCGACGGTGCCCTTTGAAGGGCTGAAGCTGCAACCATCGTTGTAGAGAGGACATCTAGCTAAGCCATGTGGGGACAGCCGCCCTCGGCTGTCCGCTGGGCGTAGCCCGTTGGTTGCGTACACTGGTCGATCATGAAAGCCGCAGTCCTTATCTCGCCGCAAGCGGTTTCGCAACGCCCGCTGCGAATCACCGACATCGCCACTCCGCAACCCAAGTCTGGACACGTTCTTCTGCGCGTGCGCGCATGCGGCGTTTGCCGCACCGATCTGCATATCGTCGAAGGCGAACTGCCTTCCCAGCAGGCGGGCATAACACCCGGCCATCAAATCGTGGGCGACGTCGTCGGCGGCGACACGAAAGAAATTCCTCTCGGCGCGCGCGTCGGCGTGTCGTGGCTCGGCGGGACCGATGGCACTTGCGCCTACTGCAAACGAAGCATGGAGAACCTTTGCGACTCGCCCACCTTCACTGGCTATTCGGTCCCGGGCGGCTACGCCGAGTTTGCCCTCGCTCGCGCTGACTTTGTCTTCCCGCTGCCCGCGGCGCTCGATGACCTGCACGCTGCCCCGCTGCTCTGCGCGGGAATCATCGGCTTCCGCAGCCTCCGTGTTGCCGGGGTCGAGCCCGGCGAACGCGTCGGCCTGTTCGGCTTCGGTGCGTCCGCCCATCTGGCCATCGCCGTTCTGCGCGCGTGGAAATGTGATGTGTATGTTTCTACGCGTGGAGAATCTCACCGCGACCTGGCTGCATCGCTAGGCGCGGCTTGGGTAGGAAGTGAAACCGAGAAGCCGCCAGTGGAACTCGACCGTGCCATCACCTTCGCTCCAAGCGGGGACGTCGTTATCGCAGCGCTGGCCAGCCTGCGCAAGAGCGGCGTGGTCGCGATCAACGCCATTCATCTCGATCGCATTCCTCAGTTCGATTACGACCGCCTGCTCTGGGGCGAGCGCCAGCTACGCAGCGTGGCCAACATGACTCGCGCCGACGCCCGCGATTTTCTCGCTCTGGCCGCGCAGATCGGCCTCCAGCCCAAGGTGACGGTGTTCCCGCTCGATCAGGCGAATGAAGCGTTGCTTGCGGTGAAGAATGACGCTATCGATGGCGCGGCCGTGATCGTCCCGTAGGCCGAAAACAGGGGTAAGTTGGCCGATTCAAAGGGGATACGAAAGTTTTCCACAGTGTTCCTGCAGGAACACTTTTCTTACGATAATGTACGTACAATTATGTACGAAAACTACCGTTTTTCAATAAGTTACAAATCGTCCTGGCGCCAGATTTGGAAGAGGGCCGCCGAGTCCGGTCCCGATAGCTCGGCTGGCTCTTGACACGGTTGCAAATCCCCACTTCTCGCGCCAAGAACGCGCGAGAAATGGGGCACGCGGCGTCCAGGCTCTCACCCGCCAGCCTTCGAGAAGCGAGCGATTTTTAAAGCGGCCGGTTGGCGCCCCCCGCGGGCTACTTGGCCAAACTGCGGATATAGGCGACCAGGCCCTTGATGTCCGCGTCAGACAGTTTGCCGGTGAAGGACGGCATCTTGCCTTTGCCCTTGGTGATGATGTCCGTGAGCTGCGCATCGGTCTCGGCTTTCACTTCCGGAGATGCGAAGTCGCGGGTTCCCATCCTCCCGCCCTTTCCGTCGGGGCCATGGCACACGGCGCATTTTGATTTGAAGGTTGCGGCTGCGTCCTGCGCTACCGCCGACGAAGGGCAGACGGTCATCAGGCCGAACGCCAGCGGAGTTACCAGGCCGATTCGAAAATAGAAGCTCTTCATGGTTTACTTCCTCCCGAGGAAGATTTTGCTCTGCACGATATCACGGAGCAACGCTGTAAGTTTCGCAACGTTTGCGGACTATCGCGCGCCCCTGCCTACGCCATGACTGGGGACTTGTTTGCCGCGGAGTCTGGCTGCCCCTACCAGCCGTCGAGCAGCTTCTTCCCTCCCACTGTGCAATTTTGAACAGCACGACGCGAAGGTAATGCTTACCTTTCTTCGATGGGATTCTCTTAAGCAGAACTGCAAGCTAGATGTTCCGAGGCAAGAAACTGCGCTTGGCATCCATTTTTTGAACGGACCGCCTGTGAAGGGAAAGCTCGTGGTTTCCCGGATTTGTGATTGAAATCACATTCCAGTGTGATTCAACATCCGGCGAACTTGCACCCATCCTCGCTATTATCAGGCCATCATTGCAGCAGGACCAGAGGCCGGAAGGTGGACATTCCGGGCGAAGCAATTGATAGAAAAGGAGATCCAGATGAAGAAAGCGGCAGCCATCATCCTTGTGGCAGTTCCTATCATATTTCTGCTGTTCTTTACCGCAGTCAATCCGCCCAAGGTTCAGGCGGTTCCAAGCTATGCTCGGCAGACCGGTTTGCCCTGCAGCGGCTGCCACTATGCGCCCCCGGAACTCAATCCCGCCGGACGGCGTTTCAAGCTGCTCGGCTACGTGGATAAAGCGGATGAGACCAAGGTTATCAAGTCGGACGGAAGCAAAAGGAACGCTGCGCTGGAACTTCTTGGTTCGCTACCGCTATCGGTGATGCTGGACGCTTCCTTCACTTCCACCAAGTCTCCGATCCCGAACAGTCAGAATGGAAACGTGGAATTTCCCCAGGATATCTCGTTGTTCCTCTCGGGCGCGTGGACGAGTCACATCGGCAGTTTTCTTCAGGTCACCTACGACACGCAAGCCGACCATTTCAGCATGGATAACACCGACGTCCGCTACGCGAACAAGACGAAAGTAGCTGGCAAGGAACTGATCTGGGGATTGGACTTCAACAATAATCCGACGGTAGAGGACCTGTGGAACAGCACACCGGCATGGGGTTATCCGTGGGTGGCCAGCGATTTCGCGCCCACGCCGAACGCTTCCGCAATCATCAACGGCGGGTTGGCGCAGGATGTGGGAGGCGTGGGTGGGTACTTCATGTGGAACGACCATCTGTACTTCGATGCCGCGATCTATCGCTCTGACCACGTGGGGAGTCCGCAGCCGAACACGGGAGCCGGCGCTGGAGTCAACATCCGCGGCGTCGCTCCGTACTGGCGTCTGGCCTGGCAGCAGTTGACGCCGAAGACGCAGTATCAGATTGGCACCTACGGGATGCACCTGCGATCGACTCCCAACGCAATCACTAATAACGACGGCTCTCATATTCCCTTCCAGGATTCGTACACCGATTGGGGCGTGGACACTCAGATCGATCAGACATTGTTCAGGAAGGATGTGCTTTCCTTTCGGGCCACTTATATCCGGGAAAATAACGATCTGTTGGGCACTCTTAATCAGGAGGGGGCAGCGCAGGGATCGCACCATTTGAATACGGTCCTGGCCAATGCGGAATATCACTTCGGGAACAAATACACTGGCACGTTTGGTTGGTTCAACACGACCGGGACTTCCGACCTTGGGCTGTTTCCGAACAATACACCCGTGACGGGCAATTTCAATGGTGACCCGCGGGGCTCCGGGTATATTGCGAACGTCACATATTGGCCGTGGCAGAATCTGATGCTGGCGGCGCAGTACACCGCCTACACGCGCTTCAATGGCGCCCAATATAACTATGACGGCTCGGGTCGCAGTGCAAGCGCCAATAACACGGTTTACGTGGATGCAAAAATCATTTTCTGACGGGCGGTTGAGCACGATCAACGAACTCTAAAAGGAGAAGAAATGGCAATGAAAAGCAAGGTCTTATTGGTAGTACTGACGGTCGGTTTGTGCAGCGCGGCCTGGGCGGGCGACATCGAGGGCAAAGTTACCGGCATGAAGGGGCACTCGGTGGTCTACGTCGACGCCATCGCCGGCAAATCGTTCCCCGCTCCCAAAGAGCAACCGGTGATCGATCAAAAAGGATTGCTGTTCGTGCCGCACATCGTCACGATTCAGCAGGGCACAACGGTTGAGTTCCTCAACAGCGACAACGTAGCGCACAACGTCTTCTGGACAGCAATCGGCAGCGACAAGAAAGCGGGACACAATCTCGGAACCTGGCCCAAGGGCGAGAAGCGTCCCTTCACCTTCGACAAGGCCGGAGTCGTGCCGCTGTTCTGCAATGTCCATCCGGACATGGCGGCGTACATTGTCGTCAGCCCCACTCCCTACTTTGCCGAGACTGACGACAGCGGCGCTTACAAGATCAAAGACGTTCCGGACGGCAGCTACACGCTGGTGGTCTGGCACGAGGGCGCCAAGAATCAGTCCAAGCCCGTGACCGTGGCGGGCGGGGGCAAGGCGGATTTCACCCTGACAAAGTAAGAGCAGGTCCGTCGGTGTGACAGGGAGCGGTCCGCTTGGGGCACCGCTCCTCTGTTGTTCGCACCCCTGCTCTTACGTCAAACCAGAACGAATTTTCAGCCGCTGTGCAGAACTTGAAAGATCGCGAATGCTGAAACGATTCAAGAACAAGAAGGTCGACGGGGATTGGCTGCACACAAACTTCCCCTGCATGATGGCCTGCCCGGCCCACACGAACGCCGGACGCTACGTTGGCCTGATTGCCGAGGGCCGATTCGAAGAGGCCTACCGGCTGGCGCGCGAGCCTAATCCGCTGGCCAGCATTTGCGGGCGAGTGTGCGCGCATCCTTGCGAAACCGCGTGCCGCCGCGGTGAAATCGACCGGCCCATTTCCATTCGCGCCTTGAAACGCTTTTTGACCGAGCAGTATGGGCCCGAGTCGAAGCATCCCATCAACGTCAACGAAGGCCGTGTTCAGAAAAAGCTTTCCTACAAGGTTGCCGTTGTCGGCGGAGGCCCGGTGGGACTTTCGGCCGCGCATGACCTCGCTCTGATGGGCTACGCGGTCACGATCTTTGAAGCCGCTCCCGTTGCCGGCGGAATGCTGTATCTGGGGATTCCGGAATACCGTTTGCCGCGCGATGTGGTGGAGGCGCAGGTCCGCGAAATTCTTGAGACCGGCGACATTACTCTGAAATTGAATCACGCCGCGGGGCGTGACTTCAGCATTTCCGATCTGCGCCGTGAATTCAACGCCGTGCTGGTTGCGGTCGGCGCCCATCGCAGCCGCGATCTGAGTATTCCCGGTGTCGACCTCGATGGCGTCTACAAAGGCATCGATTTCTTGCTCAACGTGAATCTCGGTTACAAGTTCACGATTGGTAAAAAAGTAATTGTGATTGGCGGCGGCAATGTTGCCATGGACGTCGCCCGTTCCGCCGCGCGTGAAGTCGTGAAGCAGCATGCCCCGGGCGTGGAAGATCTCGAGCCGTCGGACGAAAACGTGTCGGCGGTGGCAACGAAGGAAATGGTGGACATCTCGCTCTCCGCGCTGCGCATGGGCGCGCGCGAGGTAAACCTGGTTTGCCTGGAACGCCGTGAAGAAATGCCCGCCGCTCTGGAAGAAATCGTCGAAGCCGAAGAAGAAGGCATCATCATGCATCCCGGGCTCGGGCCCAAGCGCATTCTCGGCAAAGACGGAAAAGTCACCGCGCTCGAAACGCTCAAGACGAAGTGGGTGTTCGATCAGAATAAGCGCTTCAATCCCGCGTTCTACGAGAACAGCGAAACCCAGATTGAGTGCGACACCATCATCATGGCGATCGGGCAGGCGCCGCGGCTCGACTTCTTTACGCCCGAGGACAAAGTTGAACTTTCGCCGCGCGGGTTAATCGCGGTGAATCCGCAGACGCTGATGACGTCGGCCGCGGGCATCTTCGCGGGCGGTGATTGCGTGTTCGGTCCGCGCCTGATTATCGACAGCGTCGCCGACGGCAAGCGGGCCGCGGTGGGCATCGACGAATTCCTGCGCGGTGGAAAACATCCCGATCCAATCATCGAAGTCGAAGTGCTCAAGCGGCATTCGATGCCGCTCGACTATCTCGACATTGACCGCCAGCCCGTGCCTATGCTTCCGCTCGAACGCCGCACCGGCGTGACCGAGGTCGAAATCGGATACGACGCGCCCGCCGCGATGGCTGAAGCGAAGCGCTGCCTGCACTGCTGGGTCAATACTGTTTTTGAAGGCGTGCCCGAAGACGGAAGCATGTGCATCCTGTGCGGCGGGTGCGTGGATGTTTGTCCGGAGAAATGTCTGGAATTGGTTTCGCTCGATCGCATCGCGTTCGAGCCGGAAACCGTGCAGCACATCCGCGACAACCAGGAATTGTTTGGCGTGGAGTTCGACGAAGTGGCGGCCGACGAGCTGGGCGTAGTCACCGGAGCGGCCATGCTGAAGGACGAAACCCGCTGCATCCGCTGCGGCCTGTGCGCCATGCGGTGTCCCGTGGGCACGATCACGATGGAGTCGTACAACCTGATTCCCGCCGAACCGACCGGCTTGATTTCGCTGGCGTCAATCGGCGCGGGATTGCAGAAGTAGGCATGAGGCAACCTTGTCAGAGGAAAAGATGGCAGACGAAATCAAAAACAATGGCGACGTGAGCCGCCGGCAATTTTTCGCGAAACTCGGCCTCGGTTCACTAGGCATCGCCGCCGCGGGCACGGCGGCTTTCGCGTATCAGTATCTCGAACCCAATGTGCTTTTCGAACCGTCGCCGGTGGTGAATGCCGGGAAGCCGGACCGCTATCCACTGGGCAGCGTCACCATCGACGTGAATTCTGGCATATACGTCATTCACTCGGACGAAGGCTACTTTTCGTTGAGCGCGGTGTGCACCCATCTGGGCTGCATGACGACGTGGAAGCCCGAGCTGAACATAATTGCGTGTCCGTGCCATGGCAGCAAGTTCAATGAGGACGGCAAGAAAATTGAGGGTCCGGCGCCCAAGCCGCTGCCGTGGAAGCGGATCTGGCTGAACGACGATGGCGATCTTCTGGTCGATCGCTCGACCGACGTGCCGCCGCTGGCGCGGGATTCCTTCGTGAGGGTCTGAGTTAGAGAGAAGCGCATGGCAAAAACAATCGACCAACATTTCGACGACCTGCGCGGCACCCGGGTGTGGCGCTCGATCTTCCGCAGCGGCACCGGGTCCAGCACGCTGAAGCGCGCGCTGGCCATTCAGCAGAATGTGTTTCTGCACCTGTTCTCGACCAAGGTGCGGACGCGCATGCTAAGTTTCAGCGCGACCTGGCACCTGGGCACGCTGACGCTGGGGACGTTTCTAATCCTGGTGGCGACCGGTATTCCCCTGATGTTCTACTATCACCCGTCGGCGCCGCAGGCCTACGCCGATACGAAAGACCTGCAGTTCGTGGTCTCGTCCGGATTATTTCTGCGCAACCTGCATCGCTGGTCGGCGCATGCCATGGTGTTTCTGGTGTTTGCGCACATGTTCAAGGTGTTCTACCGAGGCGCTTACCGCGCGCCGCGCGAGTTCAACTGGGTTATCGGCGTCATCCTTCTTCTGGTCACGCTGCTGCTCAGCTACACCGGATATCTGCTGCCCTGGGATCAACTGGCTTACTGGGCCATCACGGTGGGGTCGAACATCGCATCGGCTGTCCCGGTGATGGGCGGGAAAATTCACTTCCTGCTGCTCGGAGGCAACGCCGTCAACGCCAACGCGCTGCTGCGCTTCTACGTGCTGCATTGCATGATTCTTCCGCTGGCGGCGATGTTCTTCGTGGCCATCCATTTCTGGCGGATCCGCAAAGATGGCGGCCTCTACTCGCATGGCAGCGAGCCGGCGACGGTGCGGGCCAATGCAAATGCCGACGCCCCGCCTGCGAAGGAGGAGAAATAATCATGGCCGATTCCAAAGACTTCACCGCCGGCGTCGACTCCAACGCGAAAAAATTTCCGCGCCGCATCGTCTTCATTACGCGCCGCACTTCCGCGCAGGTGAAAGCTGAGACCGAAGATCAGATCCAGACATTTCCGGAGGTGCTGTTCCGGTCGGCCGTTGCGATCATGTCGCTGGCTGTCGTGCTGGTGTGGATCGCGCTCGTGTTCAACGCCCCGCTCGAAGGCCTCGCCGATCCCTCGCACACGCCCAATCCCGCGAAAGCGCCATGGTACTTCCTGGGGCTGCAGGAGATGCTGCACTATTTTCCGCCGGTCGTCGCGGGCGTACTGGTTCCGGGACTGGTGGTGATGGCGCTCATCGTGATTCCGTACTTCAAAGTCAACATCGAAGCGGACGGGCTTTTCTTGAAGGAGCGCGCGAAGCGGTTGGCGATTTTTTATGCCGTTGCGATCGGCCTGTCTTTGTTCCTTCTTCTATTCAAAGTTTACGCGGCGCTGGTGCCGACCCTGATGATGGCCGGAGCGATGCTGGTGGCGGCGCAAAGTTCTCCGCAGTCGCCTTCGGCGTTCCGCCGGTATCTGGCCGGAAGGCCGCTGTCGTATTGGGTCATGACCTGGTTTTTATTCGAACTAGTGGTGCTGACCGCGATCGGAACATTTTTCCGCGGGCCGGGCTGGGAGTTTGTCTGGCCGTGGCAGGGTTGATGCACACGTTTATAAGGATGCGGCGCCCATGAAAGAAAAACTTACGTCGCTCTGGCGAAAATTATTCGGGGACAGCGTGCGCGCATTCGGCGTCGTAAGCCTGATCTTTCTGGGCTCGCTGGCCATCGCTCCCGCGAAAAATTTCTTCAACGAGTGGCGTCATTACCAGCACGGCTATCTCCGGATGATCCGCAACCGCAGCGATGCCACCACGCTGCAGCGCCACTTTCAGGGCGGCATCCAACAGATCTGGCTGCCCGAACTCGGCGTGGTCGACCGCTGCACCAGTTGCCACGTCGGACTGAAAGAGCCCAGCCTTGCTGATGTTCCCAACCAGCCCTATCGCACGCATCCCGTCATCCCGCACAAGCTGGAGCAGTTTGGATGCACGGTTTGCCATCGCGGGCAAGGCGCGGCCACCACGGTCAGCGAAGCGCACAACAGCACGCTGGCGTGGGAGCAGCCGATTCTTCCGGCGAAATATATCGAGTCTTCATGCGGCCAGTGCCACCGCGGACCGCTGCCCGGCACTCCGCAACTGAATCTGGGACGCAACCTGCTGTCCCGCGAAGGTTGCGTGCATTGCCACACGGTGAAGCTGTCGGATGGAACGGTTCTGAAGGCGACAGACGATCCTCCATCGCTCTCGCACATTGCCGACAAGACTTCGCGCGAGTGGATCTTCGCGTGGCTCAAAGATCCGCAAGCCTACGCTTCTACGTCAACCATGCCGAACTTCAAGCTGAGCGACGACGACGCGCGCGAGATGTCGGCATTCCTCATCGCCAATAGCACGCCCCTGGCTGGAGACAACAGAGATCTGACGCGCGTAGCTCCGCCTGATCCTGCCGGCGGCGCCAGCCTCTACGGGGAATCCTTCTGCGCATCATGTCACGCCGTGCAGAACGCCGCCGGAAATGTGGTGGGCGGCGACTTGGGCCCGGAGTTGACTCGCATTGGCAGCAAAGTGAAACCCGGGTGGTTGCTGGCGTGGTTGAGTAATCCGCGGACGTACGATGCGGCCACGGCCATGCCGCACTACCGTTTTACTGATTCGCAGTTGGCAACCCTTTCCGGATTCCTGCTGGCCAAGGCGGATCCGGATTACCTCGCTAACGTTAAGCTGGATGCCGCAACGCCCGAGCAGATCGCCCACGGCAAGCGCTTGGTTTCCGACTACGGCTGCGCGTCCTGCCACGAAATCGCGGGGATCAAGAAGCCAGAAAACTTCGCTCCCAATCTCAGCCTGATCGGCAGCAAGCCGGTCACGCAACTGGTTTTCCTGCCAGGCATGCAGCACACGCTGCCCGACTACATCGCCACTAAAATCAAGCAGCCGCGAGCGTTCGGGCAAGGCTTGAAGATGCCGCAGTACAGTTTCACTCCCGCGCAGATCGATGCGCTGACCACAGCTCTGCTCTCATTGAACGACCGCTCGAGCACGCTGCCGCCGTCGCTGGCGGTCGCGGCCACGCCCGAATCGGATTACCAGCCCGCGGGCAAAGCTGGAAAGTTGATGACCGATCTCGCCTGCTTCAGTTGCCACCGCATCAATGGCCACGGCGGAGACATGGCGCCCGACCTGACGTGGGAAGGCAGTTCGGTGCAACGCGAGTGGCTGGCCGAGTTCTTCAAGAATCCCGGGACGCTGCGGCCCTCGCTGATTCGCCGTATGCCGCGCTTCAACCTGACCGACGCCGAGGTCAACGAACTGACCGACTATATGATGACCGTCTATCAGAATCCTGCGGTCGATCGCGACTCCATGCCGTTGAGCGGCTACTCGCAAGGCGAAGTGGAACTTGGCAGGCAACTTTTCTACGGCAAGTATTCCTGCCAGGGGTGTCACATTGTCGACACCAAAACCGACAAGGGCTACATCGGCCCGACACTGACGCAGGTTGGCTCGCGCCTGACTGCGGCCTGGATTTACCGGTGGATGAAAAATCCGCAAGCGTTGCGCCCGGGGACGATCGAGCCGAATCGCGCTATGAGCGACGAAGATGCGCACGCCCTGACTGCATTCCTGATCTCGCAGAAGGGTGGAGGGAAATCACCACTTCCCGCAAAAGCAGCGGGAAATGGGGCACCCGCGGAGGAGGTCGCCACGAAATGAATCGCCGCTACCTGGCAGGGTTTTCGTTAGTCTTCGCAGTGCTGGTTGCATCGCTAGCGACATCTTGTTCGCGCAGCATAGTGTCAGTGTTCGTCGCCAAGCCCACGGCCTTCGGCGCCGCGATCGTCGAATCCAGCGGCGGAAAGCAGTTTGCCCAGACGGGCTGCCTGTTGCCGCAACCAGTCGTTGTGCAGGTGAACGACGAGCAGGGAACTGCCGTCGCCGGAGCGCTCGTGCAATTCTCAGCCGCTCCCGGAGTTGCCTTCGATCCTGCGGTCGCACTCACCGATTCCAGCGGTCAGGTCACGACCAGCGTAGCTCTCGGAGGCATGGCGGGCCGTTACCAGCTCGTCGCGTCCACCACGGATAAGTCGCATAAGAAAGTCGAATTGAAGATCGAAGAGATCGCACTCGGATATCAGCAGGCGCTGGGCCGCCATCTCAACGATCAGTACTGCGAGCGCTGCCACAATCCCGAGTCGACGGTCGAGCGCGTTTCGAACTACGACAACCTCGAAGTCAAGCCGCACCCGTTCACCGAAGGCGATACTCTGAACAAGATCAGCGACGCCGACCTCACCGCCATCATCAGCCACGGCGGCCCGGCTCTCGGCAAATCGGCGCTCATGCCGGCGTGGGGAAACACGCTCAGCAAGTCGGACATTCAAGCATTGATTTCCTACATTCGCGCGATCTCCGACCCGCCATCTCGGAGCGCTGGGCCGGTTTATGCGAAGAACTAGTCTGCTTCCAAAATAGGGCAATTCGCAGAGCGGCTCGAGAAAGCAAGCCACCCCGGTGTGACCGCAATCACAAGTCCGCGTGACGAAGTGCACGGTGCTTCCCGGCCACCTCTGTCATTCTTACTTCCAAGCGAGGTGCCCTATGGCTCAAGATCAACGCGACATTCTGGAAGTACTGAAGTTCGAACTGAGCTTCGTGCAAGACGGAGGATACGGACGATCTCCGCGCGCTCCCTGGCGGGCGCCCGCGGTGTTTGAGGATTCTCCCATCTGTCCGCATTTTTGCGATCCGGCGCGGCCGCATCCTTGCGAGAGCTGCCTGCTGGAGCAGTTTGTCCCTGAAGGCCGTCGCAGTGAGGCCGTGCCCTGCCGCTTCATCCAACTCACGAAAGAGGGTCAATCGGTCGAGGATTTTTATCGCACCGGCACTCAGGCCGAAATGGAGGAAGCGTTGGCGGGCTGGCTGCGTGCCCAAATTGACAGGATTGAGCTAGAGCGTGGTATCTCGGCGAAGCAAGAAGTGGCCTAGAGGGCTGCTCCGCAGCAGCGCACGCGATTCACTGAAACACAAGGGAGTCTAGAAAGTCTCCCAAGGAGTGGCGAAGATCATGAGCCAAGAACACGCATATCGAGTGGCAGCCTGGTGGACGTCGGGCCGCACCGGTCTGGTCAAATCAGATTCCGCCCTCAGTGCGATCCACTTCACCGCGCCCACCGAATTCGGCGGCCTGGAAGGCCGCTGGACGCCTGAGGAACTTCTGCTCGCCGCCGTGGCTGGTTGCTATACCACGACTCTGCGGACGATTGCGGGCAGCGCTCAATTCGATTTTACGGACCTGCAGGTGGAAGCCAGTGGCACCGTGCGCAAGGCTGAGTCGGGCTATAGCTTCACCCAGATCGTGGTTCGTCCCAACCTCAAGATCGCGTCGGCCGAGGAGCGCGATCGGGCGCTGGATCTGCTGAAGCGCGCTGAGAAGCTGTGCCTGGTTTCGCGGGCGCTGGGTACAAGCGTGAAGTTCGAGACGCAGCTCGAAATCGTCAAGCCGGCGGCAGTGTAACGATTCCCATCGAAATGCGGGACCCTCACTGTGGTCGCGGGGGTTGGGACACCGGCCTCGTCTCCGGCAGCCTGGGCTTTCCGTCGCGGTCTTCCGCGCCGGTCACGATCGACTCCGGCGTCCAATCGTAGGTGGGCCGGAAAGATTGGTCGTTCAACTGAATCCCCTGGGCCGCGAAAGGCATTCCTCTCGTGAGTCCGCTGGCGCGGACTGCGATGCGAAGAATTCCTGCGTCCCGCAAAGAAATTACTTCACCGGGATCGCAGACGCCATTCCCGTTGCTGTCGCGCCAGATGGCGATGCCGGCGAGTTCGTCTCCTTCGAGCCAGCCGTTGCCATCGTTATCGAGGGCTGCCAGCGCCGCGTAGCCGTCGCGCCAGAACAGCCACCAGGTCACCGAACCGAACAGTTGCCGGCCCGACTCGATGTGCTGGCGGTTCTCGGGATCCCACACCAGAAAACCGGCGTCGGAATTTACCCAGGGCCACTTCGCCGGCACGCCGTTCCCCGCAAGATCGAACGACACGGCGCGTCCGGGAGCCAGCAGCGCCTCAAGCGGCGCGGGTCCACGCAGCGGAAGGATGATGGGAGAAATAATCCGCGGCACGCTCTCCGGGTTTTTCCTCGCGCGTTCCTCAGCATCTTCACTCACCTTGCGCGCGCGGTCTGTGTCCGCCTTCTCCTCGGGAGATAAGCCTGGTCCGGGAAGCATGCGCAGGATTGCCCGGCTGGCTTCCAGCCGCATCCCTTCTGGCGACTCCAGGTGGACGGACTCCGCGTCGAAGAGATCCTCGGGATTGCGGGCCATATGGCGATAGATCGCGAGCGCTTCGGCGCGCCACTCCTGCGCAGAGGCTCGTCGGGCAGGCTTGGTAAAAGAGGCGTCGACCTGGTCCGCGAATTGCGCTCCCTGCTCCAACATCCAGCCTAATCCAAGAAACGCCAGAGGCTGCTTGGGTTGAAGTTCGGAGGCGCGCCGGTAGTTTCGCAGCGACTCGGTGAGGTGCCAACGGGCCGCTGGGGGCAGAATCTTCCCCGGCACCGTTCGTTCCTGGCGAGGGACTGGTTCCAGAAAGGGCGATGGCGGCAAAGCGGCTGGGTCGTAGAGAGCGTAATACTTCGACATCTCGGTCTTGGTGTTCCCGGCGAATGCAAAGCTATGCAAACGTCCGAGCAGATAATATCCCTGCGAATCCTTCGGGTGGGCTTTGATGTATCTGGTGGTGTTACTGATCAGGCGGTTCACCGGAACGCTGACGGTGGGATCCATCATGACGATCGCTTCGAGGGAGCGAGGTAGGGAAAGAACCAGCCCCAGCGCGACACAGACCGCCAAAACTCGTCGCATATTCGATTTCTCCGTTTTAAAGTTCCAGCATCGCTGCAACCGTCGATGGATCGTCCATCGCGCGCAGCCGGAACCCCAGCTTCTTGAACATGGCTTGGGTGGCTAGATTGTCGCGCAGGATTTCGCCGGACAGCCGCTTGAACTTTTCTTCGCGGGCCACCCGGGCCACGGTGGCGAGCAGTTCGGTTCCCAGCCCCCGTCCCTGCCAACGATCGGAAACCAGCACGGCGGCCTCGGCCTCTTCGCGACTTATGGCGCAGAACCGGCCCACGCCTAGAATTTCGTGTTGCCCCGTCGCAGGATTCGTACGATCCGCGACTAGCGCGAATCCGCGGTCATAGCTGTGGTGGCAGATTCGCACCAGTCGTTCATGCTCGATTCGCGTGTTCAGACTCAGAGAACCAAAATACCGCAGGTACACGCTCCGTTCGGAAAGCGTGCCGTGGAATTGCACCATGAGCGGCTCATCGTCCGGACAGATCGGACGGATCGTCACCGGAGTCCCATCTTTCAATTGCCGCTCCCACACATACTCAGCTGGGTATGGCCGGACGGCGGGATGCGGCAACGGCTCGGGCTGCACCGTGAATCCTCCTAAATTAACGCGGATCCGCAGATTTGTTTCGTCGCTCGCGGCTAAGAACCTAACGTCTCCCCGCGCACACCCCACCCATGATGGCACAGTTTCTCACGTGCGTCTGCGATCGTCTGAACGTCAAATCACGTGCCCTCGTGATAGCGATCACAGGCACAAATGCGGTGCTACAATTCTCTGAGAAAGAGGTGCCCAGTGCGCGCCCCGTATGGACTAAATATTCTTGATAATTGCCTCACGTGTCCGGTGCGCGAAGAACATTTATTCTGCAACCTTTCCGTTCAGGCTGGACAACGACTCAACGAAATCAAATCCACCGCGGTCTATCCCAAGGGAGCGATGCTGTTCATTGAAGGGCAGCAACCCCGCGGCGTTTTTGTGCTCTGTGCCGGGAAGGCGAAACTTTCCACTTCCTCCCGCGAAGGCAAAACCATCATCACGAAACTCTCCGAGTCCGGAGACGTTCTCGGCCTCAATTCAGTGGTTTCCAACCGTCCGTATGAAGTGACGGCCGAGATGCTGGAACCGGGCCAGGCCAATTTCATTCCCCGCGATTCCTTGCTGCAGTTTTTGAAGGACCACGGAGAAGTGGCCTTGCGCGTGGCCCAACAGTTGAGCCTGAACTACTACACCGCATACGAGGAGATCCGCACGCTCGGTCTCAGCAGCTCGCCTTCGGAAAAATTTGCCAAGCTTCTGCTGTCCTGGTCGACCAAGGCGCCGCAGAGCGATGGTTCGTCGCAGGTTAAGCTCACGCTCACTCACGAGGAGATTGCGGAGATCATCGGGACCACCCGCGAGACGGTCAGCCGCCTGTTCTCTGATTTCAAGAAGAAACAATTGCTGCAGCTCAAGGGCTCGACCCTTGTGATCCGCAACCGGCCGGCGCTGGAAAAAATCGTCCAGTCGTAAGACAGGTAGGCCATGTGTGCGACAACCACCCTTCGGCTTCGCTCAGTCGAAAATCCCCACCCTTCGGCTTCGCTCAAGGCAGGCTTTCTCGCGCCAAAAACGCGCGAGAAATGGGGCACCCGTTTTATCCCGCTGTGCTGGTTTACAATCGCCCTTCACCGCACGTTAGCGATGGCCGATCGCAGAATCTAAATGACCCAAATCCACTGCGCCTCTCTCCTCTTCGACCTGGACGGAGTCCTCATTAACTCCACTCCTGCCGTAGCCCGCGTCTGGCGCGGCTGGGCCATCGAGCATGGATTCAATCCCGAGGAAGTTGTCGCCCGCGCCCACGGCCGCCCCAGTCTCACGACCGTCCGCGAATATCTTCCGCACGCCGATCATGAAGCCGAGAATCGCGAAGTCGAGCGCCGCGAAATCGAAGACCTCGACGGCGTCGTCCCGCTGCCCGGGGCGCTCGACCTGCTGGCCAGCCTTCCCGCTGACCGCTGGACGATTGTTACGTCGTGTACCCGCCCGTTGGCCGAAGTCCGCATCCGGGCCGCCGGGCTGCCGCTGCCGAAGAAGCTGATCACCTCCAACGACATCATCCACGGCAAGCCGCATCCCGAGCCCTATTTGAAAGGCGCTTCCATCCTGGGATTTCCTCCTGAGGAATGTATCGTCCTTGAAGACGTCCCCGCCGGAGTCCGTGCCGGCAAGGCCGCAGGCGCCAAGGTAATCGCCTTCAAAACCACGGTTCTGGAATCGGTCTTGCGGGAAACGGGCGCCGAGTGGATCCTGAACAACTGCGCCGATCTTCGCTTGCTCGATCGTAAGCCGAATCTAAAACTGGAGCTTAGGGAACCGTAAAACTTCAAAGCCGCTTGGCTTTCAGCGAACGCCTTCGTGTCCTCTGCGGTTATCTCAAGTTTGTGCCTAAAGTTCCTCCCGCCCCTGCCGATCAAGTCTTCAGCGTGCATCCGTAACGAGGAGAGACTCATGTCGACAGCGGCTGTTTCCACAAGTTCCATTTACCAGGAAGTGCAAGCGTTTTATCAGCAGCGCGGCTCCGATCTGCAGCAACTTGGTAAAGCCCTCCAGTCCGGAGACCTTGCCGGGGCCCAGAAGGAATTCGCTGCCATCCAGACTCTGGGCAAGAGCGGCCCGTTCGCCAGCGGGGACCCCTTCGTATCCAAACAGCGCGAGCAGGACTTCGCAGCCATCGGTCAGGCCCTCCAATCTGGAGACCTGGCGGGAGCGCAGCAGGCCTTCGCTCAACTGCAAAGCACTTTCCACCAGCATCATCAGCAGGTCACGCAGCCGCCGCCGGCCATCGTGGTGAACCTTAGCGGATCGAATCCAGCATCGCCTGCTCCAACATCGCCGGCCACGCCCACCAGCACCGGTGCGCAGCCTCCCACTGCAACCTCGACCGCGCCTGCCGGTGGAACAGAGATCGTCCTTAATCTCGGCGCCGTCACCCCGGGCGAGCAGATCACCATCGGCGTGAACAACACAGGCAACGGCACCGAGCAGGTCACCATCGGAGTGGCCAGCCAGGCGAACCAGGCTCCCGAACAGATCACCCTCAACCTGAATCAGAACAGCAACCAGCAAATCATCCTCAACCTGTTCAACGGCACCGCCGCCAGCGGCGCGCCTCAGGGCAGCGGCGTCAACGCTACAGCCTAGGCGCTTCACCCACACCAGTGCGGGCGAGCGCTCTCGGCAAACCGCCGGTCCTGCTCGCCGCACTGGCGAACTCAGCCGCATCCACTGCCCCGCTCGAAAATTGCTCCCCTGATGGAGTAGACTTTCCCACCTACCCCGGGAATCTTATCCGCAAGGAGCGACCAATCATGAAATCGAGGCTGCTGATTCTGCTCGCCGGTTTTTGTGCGCTTTTCACCCTGGGCATTGCCCAGGACCAACGCGATCAACCCTCCGCCAAATCTCAGGAGCGCATTATCAGGGAGGTTCGCCACGAACTGCTGATGCTGCCCTACTTCGGCGTGTACGACTACATCGCCTTTAAAGTGGACGGTTCTACCGTCACTCTCCTCGGCCAAGTCATACGGCCCACCCTCAAGTCGGACTCCGAGAATGTGGTGAAGCGGATTGAAGGCGTCGAGAAGGTCGATAACCAGATCGAAGTTCTTCCCCCGTCTCCCATGGATGACCGCCTTCGCACCCGGCTCTTCCGCGCGATCTATCAATACCCGGCGCTGCAGAGGTACGAACTCGGGGTGCAAAAACCGATTCGTATTATCGTCAAGAATGGCCGCGTGACCCTGGAGGGCGTCGTGGACAGCGAAGGCGACAAAAATCTTGTCGGCATCCGCGCCAACGGAGTCTCTGGCACCTTCTCAGTGACCAATAATCTGCAGGTCGTAAAACCGTAAACGGCTCGCGTAGGGGCGGACGCATTCGTCCGCCCCGCGAGCGAAGCGAGTGCCCGGACCCTTCGACTGCGCTCAGGGCAAGCTGCGTCCGGGGCTACGTGTTTTTGGTTGTGACTACCCCTTGCTTACCAAATCGATTTTTCTGCCACTCTCCAGCCCCTCCTCCCGCGTATAATGCTCCCGGATTCGACTTCGCACCGCTCGAAGCCATCGGAGGAACGCCATCATGAGTTTGCAGGCTATGAACCGTCGCACGTTTCTGGAAACCGCAACCACCGTTACCGCCGCCACGTTATTGACCAGCCGCCTGGGTTTCGCTGCCGGCGATCACAAAATCGAAAAGGTCGGCGTGCAGCTTTACACCGTGCGCGACCTGATGAAAGACGATTTCGAGGGCACCATCGCCAAGGTCGCCAAGGTCGGCTACAAGGAAGTGGAATTCGCCGGATACTTCGGCCGCACCGGCCAGCAAGTCCGCGCCGTGTGCGAAAAGAACGGTCTCGCGCCGGTCTCCACCCACGTGCAATACGACGAACTCGACGACAAGTTTCCTGCCGTCGTCGAAACCTCCAAGACCATCGGCTTGAAATATATTGTGTGCCCTTTTATCCAGGAGGAACTGCGCAAGTCACCGGACATCTGGAAGCGGGCCGCCGAGAAATTCAACCGCTGCGGCGAGGCCACCAAGAAGGCTGGCATCCAGTTCGCCTATCACAATCACTGGTTCGAATTTCTTCCCGTCGACGGCAAGCTTCCCTACGATGAACTGCTGAAGGAATGCGACGGCAACCTGGTAAAGATGGAAATGGACTTGTGCTGGATCACCGCGGCCGGGGCCGATCCTCTGAAGTATTTCAATCAGTATCCCGGACGCTTCCCCTTGGTCCACGTCAAGGACCTCCATTCGATTCCCAAAGTTACTGCCGGCGGCGCGCAGAACTACGGCGATACCGTCGACCTGACCGAGGTGGGCAGCGGCCTCATCGACTGGAAGAGAATTTTTGCGCGGTCAGACGAAGCAGGGATTAAGCACTACATCGTGGAGCACGATCATCCCAAGCAGCCGCTTGAGAGCATCGCGAAGAGCTACGAGTACTTGAACACGCTGCGCTGGTAGTGGAAGAGCGGCCCTTCTAGGGTCGCGTAAGGCATGTGGGATCACCGTAGGCTTGCCCCGGGGGAGATCTGCGGTTTACTCCTCCGGTCATTTTGAGATAGAAGAGAGATCGAATCCTGGGAGATTCATGCAAGTCAAACGCACACCCAAGACTTACGACGTTTGCATCATCGGTTCGGGCGCCTCGGGGGGCACGGCGGCCAAGGTGCTCACCGAAGGCGGCCTGAGTGTCGCGTTGCTCGAGGCCGGGCCTCCGGTCGTTCCGGAAACCGACTACAAGGAACACGTTTGGCCTTACGAGTTGCCGCATCGCGGCGCGGGTGTCGGCGGCCGGGCGCGGCAGGGACTCGAGGACGAATTCCTCGCCCCCAATGGCGCCTGGGAAATCGAAGGCGAGCCGTACGTTTCCGCTCCCGGTTCAAAGTTCCGCTGGTTCCGTTCCCGCATTGTTGGCGGACGCACCAACCATTGGGGACGCATCGCCCTGCGCATGGCTCCGGTGGACTTCAAAGTCCGCTCGCACGACGGCATGGGCGACGACTGGCCGCTCACCTACGACGACGTCGCGCCCTATTACGACAAAGTCGAGTCCTTTATCGGAGTTTTCGGGACCAAGGAAAATATTTCCAGCGCGCCCGACGGAATTTTTCTGCCGCCGCCCAAGCCGCGCTGCACCGAAACCATTATCAAGAAGGCCTGCGACCACCTGAACATTCTGTGCATCCCGTCGCGCCTCGCGATTTTGACTCAGCCTCACAATGGCCGCGCCGCCTGTCACTACTGCGCGCAATGCGGCCGGGGATGCATCACTGCGTCCAACTTCAGTTCAAGCCAGGTCATGATTCCGCCCGCGGAGAAGACCAAGCGTTTCACGCTGATTACCGGCGCCATGGCACGGGAACTGGTTGTCGGCAAAGATGGCAAGGTCGAAGCTGTCTCTTATATCGACAAGGCAACGCGCGAGGAGAAGCGCATTCATGCCCGCGCCTTTATCGTCGCCGCCAGCACCTGCGAATCCGCGCGGCTGCTGCTGAATTCGAAGTCGACTCTTTTTCCCGACGGGCTGGCCAATTCCTCGGGCGTCGTGGGCCGCAATCTGATGGACACTGTGGGCAGCAACGGAGGCGGATATTTTCCTCAGCTTGAAAAAATGCCGCCGCACAATCACGACGGCGTCGGCGGCATGCACATGTATTTGCCGTGGTGGAAGTTCGACCGCAAGAACGACTTCCTGCGCGGCTACCACACCGAATTCGGTGGTGGACGCGGCATGCCCGGCGTCGGCGAATTCGATGGCTTGTGCAACAAGTTCGAGGGCTACGGCTCGGCCTTGAAGCAGGAGTGCAAGAAAAAATACGGCGCCTACATCGGCTTCTCCGGCCGCGGCGAAATGATCCCCAACGAAAACTGCTATTGCGAAATCGATCCTTCGGCCGTGGATCAGTGGGGTATCCCGGTGCTGCGCTTTCACTGGAAGTGGAGCGACAACGAAATCAAGATGGCGAAGGACATGCAGGAAACCTACCGCGAAATCGTGGAAGCCGCGGGCGGAATCTACCTGACCTCGACCCAGCCCGATGGGTCGCATCCCTACGGGATCGCCGATGGCGGCGTGATCATTCACGAAGTGGGCGCCGTTCGCATGGGAGAGCGCCCCGCGACGTCAGCCTTGAACCAGTACTGCCAGGCGCATGACGTGAAGAATTTATTTGTGACCGACGGAGCCAGCTTCGTCACCAATGCCGACAAGAATCCCACGCTGACCATTATGGCGCTGACCTGGCGCGCTTCGGACTACTTGCTGGATCAGGCGAAGAAAGGAAATCTGTAGACCCGAGCGGCCTATGTCCATTTCACGACGCGACATTCTCAAATCACTCACCTTCACGGCGATCACCGGATCGGTGTTGCGCGTGATTCCGCTGGAAGCGGCCGAATACGCTCATCGCATGGTTCGCGCCGAAAAGGCCGCCGCAGAAAACCAGGCCTACGCGCCCAAGTTTTTCTCCGCCCACGCCTACAAGACGCTGCAGTCGCTCTGCCAGAGCATCATTCCATCCGATGACGACGCCAAGGGAGCGATCGAAGCCGGCGCGCCTGAATTCATCGACCTGATCACCAGCGAAAACAAAGAGTACCAGGTCTCTCTCGGCGGAGGCTTGATGTGGCTCGACAACACTTGTCTGGATCGCTACGGCATCGCCTATCTCGATTGCACGCCGGCGCAGCAGAAAGAAATTCTCGACCTCATCGCCTACAAAAAGAATGCGAAGCAGGATCCCAGCCTCGGCCAGGGGATCGAGTTCTTCGCATTCCTGCGTAAGCTGACTGCTGACGGATTTTTCACCAGTGAAATTGGCATTGCCTATCTCGGCTACATCGGCAACACCTTCGTGCGAGAGTTCCCCGGCTGTCCGCCGGTGCCGGAAGCGTAAGACCTGATGCGGCGCGGGCGCCCCCGCCCGCGAACAGCCGGCTGTGACTCAATAGGCCATTGGCAAGACGAGACCTTCTTGGCGGTCGTGCGGGCTGCAGACCTCGAAGAACTCAAAGTTGCCACCTTGCAGATCCTTGCCGATGCGCGCCGCGGTGCATGTCCCGCAGAGAGATTCTGCAACATTTCCCCATGCGAAAAGCGTCTGCTCGGGCCCTTTTTCCAGGACGTCGCCAAAGTTTTCAATGGTCAGCCCCTGCGAGTGCATCCACAGGCAGCGTGCTTGCGCTTTACAGTCTGCGCAAACATCGATTTGCTGAAGCAGGGACGGAGAGATGTTCTGCTCGCGAAAGACATAGCAGGGCAGTCCTGCTGCGGGCGCAATGACTACCGCGTGTCCCCGAAACTCAACATAATCGCTGCGCAATTGCTCGATGAGACATGCGAGACATAGAGGCGTGATCTGTTTGGGATCCGATTCCGCGACCTGCGAATATCCGTGCGCAGCCTGCTGTCCACAGCGCGCGCATTGTTTCTTTCGCGGACCCCACTTCAGAAAATCAAACAAGCCCATGGCTAAGCTTTCCCGAACGGATCTTCCAACGACAAGGTCTGCGGCGTGAACAACTCCGCGCCATTTTCCGTGATGTGCATGTCGTCTTCGATCCGCACGCCGAACTCACCGCGAATATAAATGCCGGGCTCGTTGCTCGTGGTCATGTTGGCTTGCAGCTTGGTCGCATTGCCGCGGACAAGATAAGGCCACTCGTGCCCATCCATGCCCAGGCCGTGGCCGAGCCGGTGCGTGAAGTACTTGTAGTTCGGGCCATAGCCCGCGTCGGTGATTACTTTGCGGGCCGCCGCGTCCACCGCGCCGCACTCGGCTCCCGGACGCGCCGCTGCCAGCGCCGCTGACTGGGCGCGGAGCACGATGTCGAACACGCTCTTCATTTTGTCGCCCGCTTGCCCTGAACCTTTGCCGAGAACGAAGGTCCGCGTGATGTCCGACTGGTAGCCTTCGACCGTGCAGCCGTCGTCGATCATGACAAGCGAGCCTTCGCGGATCACCTGCGGAGTCGCCGAACCGTGAGGATAGGCGGTGGCCCCGTCGACCATAATGCTGGCGTCGCCGGGAAATCCTAACTGACGGTAAGCTG
>Ga0210399_10000722_pt1 | contig 26095 bp, 26 predicted proteins | sample IncBWC14MmetaG_FD_150865 | JGI IMG/M metagenome (GOLD analysis project Ga0210399, IMG submission 150865) | Forest soil microbial communities from Barre Woods Harvard Forest LTER site, Petersham, Massachusetts, United States - Inc-BW-C-14-M | ecosystem: Environmental > Terrestrial > Soil >... | reverse complement strand
GCCGGCCGACCTTCTCGACCAGCGCATTGGTCTCGGCATCGTAGGACAGGGATTCGTTGGAAAGCACCTGCTGGTAGGCCTGCAGGCCCATCTGGCGCTCTTCGCTTTCGCTCACCAGCATCATCTGCGAACGGCCGGTGACCGGCGCCGACTGGCAGGCGGCAAGGAGCGCGGCAACGCCGCACAGAGCCAGCAGCGATCGCAGAGCAGGGCGCATGCGCCGGACTCTAGTGGCGGCGGCTGATCAGGTCGAGAGGAAGCCCGGGCCGCCGCGGCGCTTGAGTTCGTGGCCGGCGTCGCGGCCCAGCGTCTCGGCATCGGCGGTCGTGCCGCGCCGCTCCGTCGCGATCAGCTCCGAGCCGTCGGGCTTCACGATCAGGCCGCGCAGATGCAGACCGTCCGCGGTGAGAATCGCATGACCGGCGATCGGCGTACGGCACGAGCCGTCGAGCACCACGAGCATTGCGTGCTCGGCCGCCACGCAGGTCGCGGTCGGCCGATGGTCGATGGCCGCGAGCCATGCGCGGACCCGCACATCCTCCGCGCGGCATTCGACGCAGACCGCGCCCTGGCCGACGGCCGGCAGCATCTCGTCTTCCGGCACCGGCGTGCCGACATGCGCCATGCCGAGTCGCTTCAGCCCGGCCAATGCCAGCACGGTGGCCTCGACCACGCCGGCCGCGCGCTTGGCGAGCCTCGTGTCGACATTGCCGCGCAGATTGACGATCTGCAGGTCGGGCCGGCGATGCAGGAGCTGGGCGCGCCGGCGCAGCGCCGAAGTGCCGACGATGGCGCCCTGTTTCAGGTCGGCGATGCGCTTGGCGTCGCCTGCGATCAGCACATCGCGCGCATCTTCGCGCGGCAGGAAGGCGGCGACGACGAGGCCCGGCGGCTGCGCCGTCGGCATGTCCTTCATGCTGTGCACCGCGACATCGATGCGCCGCGAAAGCAGCGCCTCCTCGATCTCCTTGACGAACAGACCCTTGCCGCCGGCCTCGGACAACGGGCGGTCCTGGATGGCGTCGCCCGTGGTCCTGATGGCGACGATCTCGACGGCGTCGGGCGCCGCCAGCGCCGGAATCGCCGCCGCCAGCGCGTCGCGCACCAGACCGGCCTGGATCAAGGCGAGCTTGCTGCCGCGCGTGCCGAGTCGCAGGAGGGGAGGCGTCATGGCGCTGCTCTAGCGTAGGTGGACGGCCGACGCTAGAAGACACGCATGCATGTGATGGGAATCGAAACGAGCTGCGACGAAACGGCCGTGGCCATCGTCGAGGCGCCGGCCGCCGGCAGCGCGCCGGTCGGCCGGATCCTGGCCAACGTGATCTACAGCCAATTGACCGAGCATCGCCGCTTCGGCGGCGTGGTGCCGGAGATCGCCGCGCGCGCCCATCTCGAGCGCATCGACGGGCTGGTCGAGGATGCCCTGGCCGCCGCCGGCCTCGATCTCGCCGAGCTCGACGGCATCGCCGCGACCGGCGGGCCGGGCCTGATCGGCGGCGTGATGGTGGGGGTGATGACGGCCAAGGCGCTGGCCTTCGCCCACGACAAGCCCTTCCTCGCCATCAATCATCTCGAAGGCCATGCGCTATCGGTGCGATTGACCGAACAGGTGGGCTTTCCCTATCTGCTGCTGCTGGTCTCGGGCGGCCATTGCCAGCTCCTCACCGTACGCGGTCCGGGTGATTTCACGCGGCTGGGCACGACCATCGACGACGCGGTCGGCGAATGCTTCGACAAGACCGCGAAGCTTCTGGGCCTGGGCTTTCCCGGCGGCCCGGCCGTCGAGCGGTTGGCCAAGGTTGGCGATGCGCAACGCTTCGCCCTGCCGCGGCCGATGTGGCGCAAGCCCGGCTGCGACTTCTCCTTCTCCGGCCTCAAGACGGCGGTGCGCCAGACCGTCGAGAAGCTCGATCCCGACGACAAGAGCGCGATCGCCGATCTCTGCGCCTCGTTTCAGCGCACGGTTGGCGACGTCCTGGCCGACCGATGCGCCAATGCGCTCGCCGCCGCGCCGTCGCCCACGCTCGTGGTGGCCGGCGGCGTGGCGGCCAACCTCTATCTGCGCGGCCGCCTCGACGAGGTTGCCGCCCGGCACGGCGCCCGCCTGGTCGCGCCGCCGATAGAGCTCTGCACCGACAACGGCGCCATGATCGCCTGGGCCGGCATCGAGCGGCTGCGGCTCGGCCGGACCGACGCGCTCGATTTCCGGCCGCGGCCGCGCTGGCCGCTCGATCCTTCCATCGTCGTTCGGGTGTAGAGTGGCGGCATGAGCACCGCCTCCGAGATCGTCCCGCTATTCTCCACGCCGATCGTCATTTCCGACCTGCCTGACGCGGCGGCGCTCAATGTCGAATTGCGCAAGGCGATCGACCAGCGCCACAAGACACATCCCGGCACGCAGCATTCCAATCTCGGCGGCTGGCAATCGAGCTGGGACATGGAGCGTTGGGGCGGGGCGCCCGCGATCAAGCTGCTGGCGATCGGCCGCAATACCGCCAACCGCGCCACGACCGACCGCGAAGGCAAGCCGGTGACCGTGACGTGGCGCGCCAACATGTGGGCCAACATCAACAGGAGCGGCCACGGCAACGAGTTCCATTCCCATCCCGGCAGCTTCTGGTCGGGCGTCTACTATGTCGACGACGGCGGCATCGCCGCCGATCCGTCGCTGGGCGGCGAGCTCGAATTCATGGATCCGCGCGGACCGGGGCCGGCGATGTACGCGCCGCATCTTGCCTTCGCCATGCCGGGCGGGCTGTCGGTCGGCGCCAACGAGACGGTGCCGCCCCGGACCGGACGCCTGGTGATGTTCCCGGCCTGGCTGCTGCACCAGGTGCGGCCCTACCGCGGCGACGCCGAACGCATTTCCATCGCCTTCAATCTCAGCCTGTGAACGCCATCGGTCACATCGGCGTGGTCGGCGGCGGCGCCTGGGGTACGGCGCTCGCCTGCCTGGCGCGTCGGGCCGGCCGGCGGGTGACCCTGTGGTCGCGCGATCCGGCCATCTCCACGGCGATCGCGCGCGATCGCGCCAACCCGGTCTACCTTCCGGGCATCGCGCTCGACGCTGGCATCGAGGCGACGGCCGTTCCCGAGAGCCTGGCGGCCTGCGACGCCCTGCTGCTGGTATGCCCGGCGCAGGCGGTGCGCGACGTGGCGCGCCACTTGGCGGGAGCGGGCCCGGTCGTCATCTGTGCCAAGGGCATCGAGGCCTCGACCGGCCTGCTGATGCCCGAAGTGCTGAACGAGGTGCTGCCCGGCCGGCCGCTCGCCATGCTGTCGGGCCCGAGCTTCGCCGAGGAGGCGATCCAGGGCCTGCCGACGGCGGTCAGCATCGCCACGCCCGATCCCGCCTTGGGCCGCACGCTGGCGGGCTCGCTGGCGGCCGGCGCGTTCCGGCCCTATTGGACCCACGACGTGCTGGGTGTCGCCCTGGGCGGCGCGGTCAAGAACGTGCTGGCCATCGCCGCCGGGATCGTCGAGGGCCGCGGCCTCGGCCACAACGCCGCCGCGGCCCTGGTCACGCGCGGCTTTGCCGAAATGGCGCGGCTTGGCCAGGCGATGGACGCCGAACTCGAAACGCTGACCGGGCTGAGCGGCCTCGGCGACCTGGTGCTGACCTGCCACGGCCCGCTGTCGCGCAACCGCTCGCTGGGGGCGGCGCTGGGCCATGGCACGCCGCTTGCCCGATACATGCGCGGCCGGCGGCAGGTCGTCGAAGGCGAAGCGACGGCGCCGGCGGTCCTGGCGCGGGCCGCACGGCACAAAATCGAGATGCCGATTTGCGCCGCCGTCGATGCTATCCTGCACAAGGGCGCGGACCTCGACGAGGCGATCCGCGCCTTGCTGGCGCGTCCGTTGCGCCGCGAAGCGGAGTAATAAAGGGGAGTGAAATGGCGCATTGGCTCCTGAAGTCCGAGCCGTCGGCTTATTCGTGGGACCAGCTGGTGAAGGAGAAGCGCACCTCGTGGACCGGCGTGCGCAACTTCCAGGCTGCGATCAATCTCAAGGCGATGAAAGCGGGCGATCGCTGCTTCTTCTACCATTCCGGTGAAGGCAAGGACATCGTCGGCATCGTCGAGGTCGTCAAGACGGCCTATCCCGATCCGACCGACAAGGACGGCAAGGCCGTGACGGTCGACATCAAGGCGGTGCAGCCGGTCAAGCAGCCGGTGACGCTGGCGGCCATCAAGGCCGATCCCAAGTTCAAGGACTTCAAACTGGTGCGCCAGTCGCGGCTCTCGGTGGTGCCGGTCAGCGACGAGCACTGGAAGCTTCTTATGAAGATGTCCGATACCAAGTGATCGACAACACCCGCGGCATCCTCGCGATGTCGGCGTCGGTCGTGGTCTTCATCTTCAACGATGCGTTGATCAAGCTCGCGGCCGAGTCGGTGCCGTCGATCCAGGCGATCGGCGTGCGCGGCGTCTTCGCCACCCTGTGGTGCGCGCTCGCTCTGCTGGCGAGCGGCGCCTGGCGGCAGATCGGTGCGGCCGCTCATCCCTACGTGCTGCTGCGCGGCCTGCTCGAGGCAGCGGCGGCCATCGTCTACCTGGTGGCGCTCTTCCATATCCCCTTCGCCATCGCCACCGCGGTCAATCTCTCGACGCCCCTGGTCCTTACCGTGCTGGCTGTGCTGATGCTGCGCGAGGATGTGCGCTGGCGGCGCTGGAGCGCGGTCATCCTGGGCTTCGCGGGCGTCCTGCTGGTGATCCAGCCCAGGCCCGGCGATCTCAACACCTGGACCTGGGTCGCCCTGGTCGGCACCTTCATCGGCGCCTTCCGCGACGTGCTGACCCGCTACCTGCCGCCGGGCGTGCCGACGCTCGTCGTGTCTTTCACGACCGCCATAACCGTCGCCATCGCGGGCTGCGGCGGGGCGCTGCTGGAGGGTTGGCAGCCGATGAGCGGACACGCGCTCGGCTTCATCGTCGCCTCCTCGCTGCTGCTGGCCACGGGCTACCAGCTGCTGGTGGTGGCGCTGCGCTCGGGCGCCGAGATCTCGGTCATCGGCTCATTCCGCTACGGCTCGATCCTGTGGGCGATCGCCATCGGCTACGTCGTTTGGGGCGACGTGCCCAACGCCCTCGCCCTGTTCGGTATCGCCGTGATCGTGGCGTCTGGCCTCTACATCCTGCACCGCGAGCGTGTCAGGCGCTGAGCTGCGCTGTAAGAGGCCAAGCTGCCGACGCCGCTTCTTTGAAGTGTTGGTCCAAATTTTGGGGATTTTCGGATTAAAGCTTTGCGCTTAGGGCTTTAAAGGTGAGGGCGTCCGACGGCAAAAGGGCACCGCGCAATGCGACTGTCGCACTTTGATGAATTGTAGCCGCGCCGGCTCTCGGCATGACTTTACCTTAATCTCCGACGCCTTCTCACTGCGGACATCCGACACCAGGATTTGCGCACACTCCTCGCCGCCTCTAGGAAGTCGGCCTGCATGCCTGTCTTACGCGGCATCGTGAAAAATGATCCCAAGCGTATGGCGGTGTCCCTCACGAAGTTTACTAACTCCATGGCGAAGGGCCACACGATAGTCGCCACGGGTGCCCTTGTGGGGTCGCTGATTGACAGCGAACACGACGGCGTCGCCCTTTGTAAGTGGTACCACCTCGGGGCGAGATTGCATGCGCGGCCGCTGCTCAGTCAGCACAAATTCTCCCCCCTGGAAATCTGTTCTTGGTTCTGACAGCAGAATGGCCACCTGCAACGGGAAAACATGCTCTCCGTAGAGATCCTGATGGAGACAATTATAGTCTCCGGGGCCGTATTGCAGCAGAAGCGGCGTCGGCCGCTTCTGTCCGGCTGCGTGGCAACGGTCAAGAAACTTCTGATGGCTATTCGGGAAACGAACGTCAATCCCCATGCGCTCGTTCCACGCATTAGCGATAGGGACCAGGAGCGGATAGATCGCTGTTCGCAACTCCTGAACCAGCATCGGCAGTGGATACGAAAAATAGCGATATTCGCCCTTGCCGAAGCCATGCCGCGCCATGATGACGTGGCTTCGAAAACCTTTGTCGCCGTCTGCATACAGCCTCGCAATTGCATTGCATTCCGAGGCGTCAAGAAGCTTAGGTACGAGCGACCAGCCCTGCGCATTCAAGTCGGCAGCTGACGCCACCCAATCAATGGCGTCGACCCTCTTCGCGGGCGCCGGCGGTGTCACGACATCCTCGGAATGCAGGGGAGAATGCGGCGCGACGCAGCTCGTACGCTGGCAGCGCACGCGCGACCACCCGCAAGCGAACCATTCGTTCTCACAAGTCGATTTGTTGACGCCACGATCCCGAGCATTGGCGCGGCTTCCTCGGCATTTTCACCGCGAGATGGGCCGATCGTCGGGTTGCAGATGGCGCGCGAGAGTGTGGCGACCGTTGTGGCAAGGCCTGCGGTGTCTTCTTCGATGATTGCATTGGGAAAGCGTGCTAGCAGACCACCGACTGGGTCGGCGCCGACGGCAAGTTCAAATGCCACCAAGCCGCGCTCCGACATGGCAGCGATGAAGTCGCCGCGGGCACTCTGGCCCAGCGCATAACGAATACGGTCGCTCATGATTTGGCTCCTACAGATATTCGGGCAAGCCGGCCGGCTAGCGCGTCGCGCTTGGGCCGAAGGGAAAGCAACCGGGGAAATCGACGAAGCGGGCGAAGGCTGCAATTGTCGATTTCAGGCCTATCGCGTCTTCCTCAATCACCGAACCGGGAAACCGCCGACGCAATGCGTCCACTGCGTCACTAGTAGGAAGCGGAAACTCGAACGCCACCAAGCCCTCTCCGGCCTTGGCAACGATGAAATCGCCGAAGGGACTGTGCCCCCAGGCATAGCGAATACGATTGCTCATGATCTGACCCCTACTCTGATGGGTCGGTTTATCTCTGAGCGATGCGGGGATGCGCTCCGGTTCGTGCTCTCGAATTCGACATAGATTGCGATTCACGCAATCCGCGTGACGCCGCCTTGACCTAAGTTGAAGATCGCACCGGAGGCGAGACTTAAGCGGATGTCACCGCTCTCAAGCACGGTCCATTCCGCAACGCCACTTTCCACCAGCCCGCGAAGCAATCGCAGGACGAATTCGCGATCCGGGTCGATGCGCGACAGTTCGGGCTTGGCGCCGATGTCGGCGCTCCTCTTCTCTAAAGGAGAAGTGTGCTCTGACGAGCCGGTTGCAGTTGAGTCGGCAGCACAGGTGCGGCCGATTGCATTACTCAAGAGGAGGCCTCCGCATCGAGAAGACGCCTCTTGCGCTCGACACCCCAGGCGTATCCTGAGAGCGAGCCGTCGCTCCGCACGACGCGGTGGCACGGGATCGCCACGGCGATGTTATTGGCAGCGCAGGCGCCAGCGACGGCACGTGCTGCGTTTGGCAAGCCGATCTGAGCCGCGATATCGGAATACGACGTGGTCTTTCCCACAGGAATCTCCTGCAAGGCTTGCCACACACGCTGCTGAAACGCGGTGCCCCGGACGTCGAGGGGCAAATTGAGGCCGATCGCGGGCGCTTCGACGAGGCCGACGACCTGGGCGACGAGCTTCTCGTACTCTTGGTCACCACCGACCAGGCGCGCTTTCGGAAAGCGATCCTGAAGATCGCGGGCGAGCTTGTCCGGGTCATCGTCGATCAAGATCGCCACAACGCCCTTGGCGCTTGAGGCGACAAGGATTGCGCCGAGCGAGGACTGACCAATGGCAAATTTGATCTCTTCGTTCATGCCACCCTCTCTATAGCGGGTCGGCGTCATGCCGAGCATTTCGTTGGATTTTTCGTAAAAGCGTCCGCTCGAGTTGAATCCGGCGTCATAGATCGCCTCGGTTACCGAATGGCCTTTCGCGAGTCCCTCGCGGACGCGAGACGCGCGGTTCGCTGCCGCATAGTTTTTGGGAGTGAGACCGGTCGTGGCTTTGAACAGGCGATGAAAGTAGCTGGCGCTCAGTCCAACAGCCCTGGCCAGGATTTCGAGTGGGATCGATTCTTCGCTCTGATCGATCAACCGGCAGGCTTTGGCGACTAACGCTCCGTGTTGCGCACTCTGCGAGGCGCCATCAGGGTTGCACCGCCTGCAGGGGCGAAAGCCCGTTGCCTTCGCGGACCGCAGGTCATCGTGGAGGGAGACGTTTTTTGGATTTGCGGTTCGCGACGGGCAGGACGGCCGACAGTAGACGCCTGTCGTCTGGACTGAATACCAGAACTTGCCGTCCGCGGATCCATCGCGCGCGACAACTTGGGCCCAACGCGGATCGTTCTCCGTGGCGGTGCTTTCCTCGATCTTCGTGCGGTCAGGTGCCGGTGCCATGACGATTCTCCAACTCGCTCTTCGTCAGTGACAATGGTCCTTCGTCGCCTGCCCAACACTCCGCCTTCTGCTTTCAAATTCGCATTCTAACGGGCCCCTGTAACTCATTGATAATGCCCTATCTTTTGAAGACTGCTCTGGGCTTCGTCTGCGGCCTTAATATGCTGGGCAGCGTAGGCGCGACATGGCGCGCGACATGGGCGTCACGCTTCGGCGCGGGTGAGAAGATCAATCGGCGTCGGCCGACGTAAGCACTTCACGAAACGTGGCCAGCGCCCTTGGCTAGTCGCTCGCGCTCGACCAGTTCACGCTTGCGTTTCGAGCCCCAGCGATACCCCGAAAGCGAGCCGTCCTTCTTCACGACGCGATGACACGGAATCAAGATCGCCAGTGTGTTGGCGGCGATGGCGGTTGTTACATCACGGGCATCGCGCGGCGTGCCCATCTTCGCGGCGATCTCTCCGTAGCTCGTCGTGGTTCCCGCCGGGATCTGACGCAAGAGATCCCAAACTTTCTTCTCATAGTCCGTGCCGCGGACATCGAGCGGGATTCCCGGATCTTGATCGGGGTGATCGACGAGATGAGTGAGGGCCGCAATAGTCTCTGCCATGGCCACGGGGTGTTCCGTTATAACCACGTTGGGAAAGCGCTCCTGCAGGTCTTTGACTGCATTGCCGTCGGGGTTGGCGAATTCGAACGCAACGAGACCGCGATCCGATTTGGCAGCGATGAAATCGCCGAGGGAGCTGTTGCCCCACGCATAGAGAAGGAAATCGAATGGGATAAGGTCGCACATTGCTCGCTTCCTTGAGTGTTCCTAGTGCAACCTCATGTAGGAGTGTGAGCGGATGGATGCGTCTCGCTTCTTGCTTTCAAATTGGAATCGGCACCGGGGACTGGCGTTTCAAGCGGGAGGTCTGACGATGAGAACGCCAAGGAGCGTGAGAACCTTGGAGGACTTCGGCCGGATCCGGCTTTCAAAGTCCTTCTTCATGCGTGACTTCCTCTATAGCGACATCGCGACCATCCATCGGATGACCAACTTACCCGGCGATCCCGAGCTCGCCATCGCCGCCGGTCGGGGACTCTGCGAGTATCTGCTCGAACCTCTTCAGGCAACTTTCGGTCGCCTGGCGATTCGCTCCGCCTACCGATCGCCAGAAGTGAATGCGGTTGGAAACGACCGCTACAAAAGCTGCGGCTCGAACGAAACCAATCGGGGCCTTCATATTTGGGACCAGCGCAGCAACGACGGAGGCATGGGGGCCATGGCATCAATCGTCGTTCCATGGCTGGTCGATCACAGCAAGCAAGGCGTCACTTGGCAGGCGATGGGGTGGTGGATTCACGATCACCTTCCCTACAGCGAGCTTCAGTTTTATCCGAAGCTCCTGGCCTTCAATATCGGCTGGCATGAATTCCCGAAACGGCGAATCACGAGCTTCGTTCAACCGCGCGGCCTTCTAACAAAGCCAGGGATGGACAACCACAAGGGCGATCACAGTTGCCAGTATCCCGGCTTTCCCGATCTTGTGGTGCCTGTGGCCACCTGAGCGCCGTCGTCCTCCGAGCGGCCCGCACGCTTCTGCGCGCGGGCCTCTTGGCAGTAGCCGCCCAAACCGATGGGGCGATGGTTACTTGCGCTTACGCGGCCTTCTTGATGAGACCGAGCTGCGACAGCGCTGTAACGCCGTCGTCGAGGCCGATTTCCGAGACGATCATGCCGTTCTCGACCTTGAGAACGGTCGTGCCAGTGAACCGCATCTTTCGGCCCGTCTTGGCCGGGAGCGATCCCATCAGGAAGTCGCTGAAGGCCGGACCGGTATGCGTGCCGCCACCCACCCACTGGCCGACGACGTAATCGCCTTCGGCGATCAAGTCGGCGGCGCCACCGAATGCGAGATCGGGAAACGCGCGTCGGAAGTCGGTCATGAAGGCCTTGATGTCGGCGCGGCCGCGACGTGGCTCATGCAGGGAGTACTGCAGGAGCATATCGGGTGCGGCGAGTTCATCGACGATGGCGAGATCGCACTTCTCACCCCAGAAGCTGGTGAACCAGCGGCCGATAATGGCTTTGTTATCGCTCTCTTTTGACATGATCGTGTCACTCCTTGTTGCGATCGGTTAGGCCCGCCGATGCATTCCGCGTGGGGCCTGTTCGCAAGCTAGGTAGTGAGGGAGCCCGACAAACTCCGATTCTTGTCGTGATATCGATCAAAAGAACTCGAGCAAAAGAAGTGCGCCGCGACAGTCGTTAGTGCCCATGGAACGGAAAGAAGATGCAGGCGGCCGGCGAACGAATATGCGACCACACGCGGGCACTAGAGCCAACACAAGCAAGCGTTTGTCACGGGGCCAAGGCCGGTGTCCATCCGCAGAATGACTACGGCCAATCAAGCTCCGCTCCACCAGTAGCTTCGCTGGTGCATCGCCACGTAGGGCCACGGGTCAATTGGAGCTATCCGATTCCCGCTTTCAAAATTGAAAGCAGGAACCGGAGTGTGCTGCTGCCATGTGGTCGTCGATGCTTGTTCTCGATCCGTCGTCTCGAGAGCCGAAGTGGAGGGCTTAATGAATGCACCAAGAGCCGTGCCGAAGCCCAAATTCCTAAAGATGTGCATGGCGATCTTCAGTATCGCGTTGATGTCCCCTGTCGTTGCCTTGGCCATGACAATCGAGTGTCGCGATTTGGCGTCCGGCCAACATCTGGGCAAACTATCCGTCGCGGTGGATCAAGGCCGCGCGACCGTTTCGTCCGAGGCCGGGCAATTGCTAGGCCGTTACACGTTCGAAATAATCCACCAAGGTGCCGACCGTGTCGTCTTGCTCGGAACGCAGTCGACGCTTCCATGGGTGTCGTCGGCCGTAGTGTTGAGCATTGATCTTGGAGCAGCCGAACTTTGGACCCATCGTGACCTTACTGGGGCGGTCGAAGTTTATCGAATTGCAGGCGCAATTGAATGGGCTTGTCGACTCGTCGAGTAGATCACCACAAGACTCCAATGTCGATGCTGCGCAGTGCGATGATCAACGTCGAATATGAAGGCAAGAATCGGAGTGTAGACGCTCGACGCGATCGCCACTTTCACCAATCGAAGAAATACCAGGCCGCCAATATCGCCGGGTGCACTTCCAGGATTGTCGTGAAGGTGTGGGAGTCGCGCATGAGTACGTCCGCTTTTTCTCGCGAAGCTGATCGCGCGACGTCAGGCCCCGGCCAGCACGCGTCCCGACGAGAGGATCCTTTGATCGGCGACGGAAAGCATACGATCGACATCGACTGCGATGGACAAGCGTATGCGGCGGTCGTACGTAGTGAGGCAGCGCACGGCATCTTGAGAAGCATTGATGCGAACGTGGCGCGCGGCATGCCGGGCGTCCTCGGTATTTGGACTGGCGCCGACCTGACCTCAGCCGGCTACGGTCCACTGAGAGACTTGATTCTAGTACCCAATTGCGACGGAGCGCAGGTTGCGACTCCGATCCGCTATCCGCTGGCGATCGACAAAGTGTGCTTCGTGGGCGATCCGGTGGCCGTCGTCGTCGCTGCATCATTGGCTGAAGCAAGGGATGCTGCCGATGTCGTCAGGCTCGACATCGAAGCGCTGCCAGCCGTGACGGAACCGCGCGAAGGTGCGCGGCTCGATGCGCCACGCGTCTTCGACGATGTGCCCGGAAACACCTGCTTCAACTACTACCACGGAGACTTCGACAGGATCGTCCAGGTCTTTGAAAAGGCCGCCCATGTAACGCGGTTGCGCTTCATCAATCATCGAATCGCCGTCTCCGTCATGAAGCCGCGGAGCGTGGTGGCCCATTACGATTCTTCGAGAGACTGTTGCATTCTTTATGCCGACTCGCCGAGTGGCGGATCGATACACCACATGCGAGAACCATCAAAGAGTTGCCCAAAGCAGATACACACTGCGGCCGATCACGTCACTGAGCTGCTTAGTATGAAGGACGCCTTTCGCTCAGAGCATGCAAGCCTCTTTCATGCGTCCAAGGTGCTTGGTCGTCCCATCAAGTGTACTGAGGATCACCCGGGTTCATTCCTCCACGACCAGTGTGGTTGTGACTACGATTTCGAGGGAGAACTCGCGCTCGACAAGGGCGGCAACTTTCTGGCGATGCGCCAGAGCGGCTTCGTCAACATCGGCGCTTGCTTGATGAATACCGAGCGGCTTACGAGCACGACGGAGTTTTCCAGCAATCTCGCTACCGCTTACCGTACACCGCTGATCGAGTTGAGGAGCAGGATCGTGTTCACGAACACGTTTCCGCTCGGCGGGTATTCCGGATCCGGTCGACCCGAGCCCAACTATTTCATGGAGCGGTTGATCGACACCGCTGCGCGCGAGATGAAGATCGATCCGATCGAGCTCCGCAAACGCAACCTCATTCGCCCCGAAGATATGCAATTCAAGGCTGTGTTCGACACGACCTACGATAGTGGCAACTTCACGGCGCTGCTCGATAAGGCGGCTGAAATGGCGGACGTCGCTGGCTTTGCCGCTCGCAAGGCCGAGAGCGCAGAGCGTGGCAAGTTGCGCGGATTGGGAATCGGCAACTATCGTGTGGTCGCAGGGCAGCTGCAGCAGCAGGAGGATACCGGACCCGATCCTAATGGGGCGCACGTGACGGAAGTCGAGGTCGACCCCCATACTGGTTCCCTCGAGATCGTGAAATACACGATGGTCAATGACCTCGGCACGGCCACCCACGCCAACGATGTCTTGACGAGGGGTGGCGAGATCGGCCGCGCAGGCGCGCTGCCCGCGGTGATGAATGCCGTTGTCGATGCGCTCGGCGGTACGCACATCGACGTGCCCGCGACCCCTCGGCGCGTATTGCAAGTGTTGAACGCGCCACCACCAATGTTGGGACTCTATTAAGGGGACATGTTCGTACCGATCTCCTCTACATCCTGCACCGCAAGCGCCTGCGCCGCTGAGTCTCCGCTTCGGGGTGGCACTGGGCCGGCGCGGCGAACAGGATCGGATAGAGAGAGAATATTGAGGAGATAGGCTCGTATAAGTTGCATAGTATAGGGCAATAGTTTAGCCTCGTGCAGCTTGGTCGAGTGTGAAAGTTGCGGCGGCAAAACCGATGTCGCAATGGGGTGCTGCCAGGATCGGCAGCCATATGCCGACACGTTGTCGGTTGCCCCATTCGTCGATGTCTGCCGCCTGAACACGCCATCGGGGGCGACGTCATGACAAATGTGTTCTTCAGCAAGAAATCAAACGCAGGTCTTACCGTCAAGCTCTGGCGTGGCGAGCGCATGTGCTTGGTCGGCATGGATGTCGACAAGCCAGCCGATGACTTTGTCGGCTTTGCCATTGAGGTCAAGGAGCCAGGGCAAGCAGACTTTGCGCCGCTAAACAACCGCCTGGCTTTCTCGTACGACAAGCCTCTCGACAAAGCCGTGACGGGCGGTCGCTGGTATTCTTCTCTGACAGCACCCTTCCAGAAATTTCGGTGGATCCACTTTCCCGATGACCCAAAAGGCGGCACGTACACCTATCGAGTCACTCAGATGCATATGCCGCAGGACAACCAGCTCAGGAACGGTGTCAGCGTAGAAAACAGCATCTCCCTCGATCCGGTCGTCTATAGCGATTTCTTGGATATTGGGTTCACCCGCAATTTTGCATCGTCTCAGGCTTATGCCGACCGGTATGGAAACAATGCCAACATTATCCCGGCCAAACCTGCTCAAGGTCTTACCTTTAAGAAGGCCAAGGGCGATGTCTATGAATGGCTGGGGTTTGAAGCCTATGAACTCATCTTCAATCTCTTGAAGGAGGTCGAAGCCGATAGTGATCTGAGCCTTGATGTCTTCGCTTACGACTTGAACGAGCCGGACATTGTCGCAAGTTTCAAGGCGCTGGGCGGCCGGCTTCGCATCGTGATCGACAATTCAGGCGACCATGCGCCTGCAACCAGCGCAGAATCGAGGGCGGCTGCAATTCTGGTGAAGAGCGCAGGCGCAGCGAATGTCAAACGCATGAAATTCATCAAGCTGCAGCACAACAAAGTGCTGATCGTCAAATCCAAGGGCAAGCCAATCAAAGTCCTCTTCGGATCGACGAATTTCAGCTTCCGGGGCCTCTACATCCAGGCCAACAATGCCTTGGTCGTCTACGCAGCCGAGGCGGCCAGCCTCTTCGCCGACACTTTCGATCTCGCCTTTGCCAATGCCGGGAAACCGGCCAAAACATGGTTCGAGGGCAATGCGATCTCCAAGCAATGGCACAGCGTTTCAGTACCGGGCAAGCCGACCCTCAAATTCTGCTTCTCACCGCATGCCGACTCCAAGCTGTCTATGCTCCCGGTCGGCAAGGCGATCAGCGGCGCCACGTCCTCCGTTCTTTTCTCGATCGCGTTTCTCTACCAGACCAAATCTGGACCGGTCAGAACGGCGATCGACAAGCTGATGAAATCGAAGGTCTTCAGCTACGGCATCTCCGATCGCGTCGGATCGTTGGAGGTCTACAAACCCAATGGTGATATTGGTCTTGTGGACTTCGACTACCTCAAAAACAATGCGCCCAAGCCGTTCAACAGCGAATGGTCAGGCGGTGCCGGCATCCATCAACACGACAAGTTCGTCGTCACGGATTTCAACCTTCCCACCGCCACGGTATTCACCGGGTCTTCCAATCTCGCCCCCAGCGGCGAGGAGGGCAATGGCGACAATCTTGTGATGATCCAAGATCAGCGCGTCGCCACCTCCTACGCCATCGAAGCTTTGCGCATCTTCGACCATTTGCATTTCCGGGTGCTCATGGAGGGCGCGCTCGGCGCAAAGAAGGGCAAATCAATGTCTAGGGGAAAGAAACCTTCGGCACAGGCAAGCGAAACTTTGACGCTGAAAAAGCCGACCGCGATCTCCGGCAAGCCCGCCTGGTTTCCCTCCTATTACAAGCAGGGTTCGGACCAGGAAGCGGACAGGCTTCTATTTTCCCAATAAGGTTAGCGCGCGACACCATCGATGGACGCCAGGCGTGGGCAGAAGTTTGGATCGCGTTCAGCCATGAATTACCGCGCCACCCACTTCTCATAATCGCGCGCGACCTCCTCGACGGCGGTGTCATAAAAGCGCTTGCCGTGCTCGGGCGTGGCCTGGCTGGGATCCGAGCCGATGCGGCCGTCGGGGAAGGCGCGGCGATAATCCTCGGCATCGGCGAACGAGCCGTTGGGCGCGATGCGCGGCTCGAGCTGCGTGCGGTTCATCGTCTCGGGATATTTGTACCAGGTCAGCGCCACTTCCGAGGCGGTGGCGTGGCTGCCTTCGCCCGACGGATAGAGTTCCTTTTGCAGCTGTCGGATGCCCGCCCCGTCCCACCAGTTGCGCAGCGCACATTTGACCGAGGGCTGGTTGCTGAGCTTCTCCATCGAACGATCGGCGTAGATCTCGGAAAAGGCCGCCGTCACGGTGGCGATGTTGCCGCCATGGCCGTTGACGAAGAAGAAGCGGGTGAAGCCGTGCCGCGCCAGCGACATCACCGTGTCGCGCACGACGGCGATCAAGGTGGTGGGTCTGAGCGTGACCGAGCCCGGGAAGCCCAGGTGATGCTGGGCCATGCCGACGGAAATGGTCGGCGCCACCAGCGCGCCCACCTTCTCGCCGGCACCGCGGCCGATCATCTCGGCGGTGAGCGCATCGGTGCCGATCAGCCCGGTCGGGCCGTGCTGCTCGGTCGAGCCGATGGGGATGATGATCCCGGTCTTGGTCTTGAGATAGTCCTCGACGAACGTCCAGGTCTTGAGCTGAAGCTGCACGAAACGAAACTCCTACGGGTTTGCGGCAGGATGCGTCGCTTTGCGCAGGGTTACAAGAATTTCAGCCGCGACAGAAACAATCGGCACCTGGCGAACACCTCTGATCGACGTGCAGCCGTCGGACGCATACTTTCTTTCCGTTTGAAGCGCTTCCGGGAGGCGGGACATGACCGCGATGCGTGACACATCTTGGATCAAGCGTTCGTATCCGGATCTGGCCTATGCGCCCCTTTCCTCCGCACAGGTGCTCGATCTCTATTTGCCGAACGATGCGCCCGGCCCCTATCCATGCATTGTAGCCATCCACGGCGGCGGCTTCATTTTCGGCGACAAGCGCGAGGACCAGGTGAACGCCCCAGTAGAGGCGGTGCGTCGAGGCTACGCGGTGGCCGCGATGAATTACCGGATGGCCGACGAGGCGCTCTTTCCTGCGGCTGTCCAGGATGTCAAGGCCGCCATCCGGTTCCTGCGTGCCGAGGCCCAAAGGTTCGATCTCGATCCGGCGCGCTTTGCCGCCTGGGGCAATTCGGCGGGTGGTTATCTTGCCGTCATGGCTGGCGTCACCGGCGCTGTTTCGGCGTTCGATGACCCGGCGCTCGGCAACGCCGCGCAACAAAGCCACGTGCAGGCGGTGATCGACTGGTTTGGCCCGGTCGACTTCCGCTCCCAGGATGCGGAGTTGCAGGCTTCCGGCAAGGGCCGGCCGGTGCATGACCTGCCGGATTCTCCCGAATCGAGATTTCTGGGCATTCGGCTGCCGGACGCGAGCGAAGATTTGCTGCGACGCACCAATCCACTCACATATCTGGGGCCGGGCCTGCCGCCATTTCTGATACAACATGGCTCCGATGATGATCTGGTGCCGGTGGAGCAATCCATGCTGCTGGCACGCGCGCTACGCGGGGTGCTGCCTGAAACCGACGTCCGATTCGATGTTATTCCCGGATCCCTGCATGGCGGTCCGGCTTTCGAAACAGAAGAGAACATGGCGCGCGTGTTCGCCTTTCTGTCGGCCGCCCTGGCACCTGTCGGCAAGGCTGCGCTGGACAAGGTGAACTGAGCCATGACGCAGGATACGGCGGCCGGCAGTCCCCGCCCCAAGACGGGAATACGCGATCACGTCGGCTTTCTATGGCGTTTTGTCTGTTTTGCCCTGCCCTTCTGGTCGGCGGAGCACAAATGGAGGAACCGCGGCCGTCTGGCAGTGATCGCGACCCTGACGGTTGCGCAGGTTGCGGTTCAGGTCGGCCTGAATTCCTGGTCGGCGCGGCTTTACAACGCGATCGAAGGCCGTCACCTCGAAGCGTTCCTCGAGCTGATCGTGACCTTCGTGCTCCTGCTTCTGGCAAGCATCCTCGTGTTCTCCATAACGCTTTATGCCAAGCGACGCCTGGAATTTGCCTGGCGTGTCTGGATCACCAAAAACACGCTATCGGTCTGGATGGCGCAAGGCAGACACTATCAGCTCGGTCTGATCGTGGGCGACCATGACAGTCCGGGCGGGGACAATCCGGACGGGCGAATCGCCGAGGATATCCGCGTGACGACCGAGTCGGCCGTCGAGCTGGGCCAGGCCTTGTTCTACTGCATCCTGCTCTTTGCGACATTCGTCGCCGTGCTGTGGACGCTCTCCGGTGTCATCCACGTGGAAATCGGCGGGACGGTCATTGCAGTCCCTGGTTTCATGGTCTTCGTCGCCCTTACCTATTCGGCGATCGGCACCAGCCTGGCGCTATGGGCGGGGTTCCCGTTGGTCGGCGCCTCCAATCTGCGGCAGACGGTGGAAGCCAATTTCCGGTTTGGCCTGGCGCGTGCCCGGGAATATTCGGAAAGCATCGCCTTGATCGGTGGCGATACCGATGAGCGAACGCATCTTCAGGAGTTGCTGCGTGGCGTGGGACGGGGCTGGGAGCGCCAGACCTATGGTTTGGTGCGCATCATCGTGTTCACCACGGCGTACGGCGTGCTGGCAAACCCGTTTCCGCTTCTTGTCGCGGCGCCGCGCTATATCATGGGGCTGATCTCGCTCGGCACGCTGATGCAGATGGCGCAGGCGTTTTCGCAAGTCACCGCCGCGCTGGCGTTTCCTGTCGACAATCTTTCTGGCATCGCGCTGTGGCGGGCCTCCGTCGAACGCGTGATGGCGCTGCAGGATGCACTGGGCGGGCTCCAGGAGAAACTCGGCGCGAACCGCATCGAGGTGAGGCATGAGGGCGCTTCGCTGCATTTCGACGGCGTGCGCGTGATGGAGCACGATGCGGTGCCGTTGATGCACGAACTGACTGCCGAGATCGGCCCCGGCGAGCATGTGCTGATCGAAGGCAAAACGCCGATCTGCCACAAGCTCATTCTCGCCGTTGCAGGGCTTTGGCCATGGGGCGCCGGAAAAGTGACGCTGCCAGCGGGCGCGAACATCTTCATTGCCACTGACCGGCCCTATTTGCCCGTGGGAGCTTTGGGCGAAGCCGTCTGTTACCCGCTGACACTTGGCGTGTGTGTGCCGGACGACGTCAATTCGGCGTTGCGTCGCGTGGGCCTGGGCGATTGGGCCGGGCATCTTGGCGTGGTGGAGAATTGGGAGGCGGTGTTCTCCGTGGCGCAACGGCAAAGGCTTAGTTTTGCGCGCATGCTGCTTCATCGGCCCGACTGGATTTTCCTGGCGGAGGCAACCAATGCGCTCGATGCAGCGGCCCAGCGTGAAATGGCCGCGTTGCTGGTCAAGGAATTTCCGTCGGCGGCGGTTGTGGCCGTTGGTCCGGCCGGAATGTTTGACGGATTTTTCCAGCGCGTGCTGCATGTGGAGGCAGAGACCGCGTCCGGCCTAATTGTCACGCATGGTGGAGCGGCGTAGCCTTCGGCAAAACGCGCGTTGCGACGCATACTTGAGGGGGAGTGGCCCGTGGGATCGGCTGGAACTGATAGTGAAGCTGTGCCGGGGGCCCCCGTGCCTTCCGCCCTGGCGCTGCCTGCATCGTTCAAGTGGGGCGTCTCCACCGCGGCTTATCAGATCGAGGGGGCCGCCGCGGAGGACGGGCGCGGACCCAGCATCTGGGACCTGTTCGGCCGGCAGGCGGGCCGTATTGCCAATGGCGATACCGGCGACGTGGCGTGTGACCACTACCATCGCTATCGCGAAGACGTGGCGCTGATGCGGCGCCTTGGCGCACAGGTCTACCGGTTTTCCGTGGCCTGGCCGCGCGTGTTGCCGCAAGGGCGCGGCCAGGCCAACAGCCTGGGCCTCGACTTCTATGATCGGCTGATCGACGAAGTGCTCCAGAACGGCATCGAGCCCTGGTTGTGCCTGTATCATTGGGATCTGCCGCAGGCGTTGGACGACCTTGGCGGCTGGCAGAATCGCGATATCGCTCTTTGGTTCGCCGATTATGCCGCCCTGATGGCGCGCCGCTATGGCGACCGGGTTCGGCATTTTGCCACTTTCAACGAACCCAATGTGTGCACGCTGTTCGGCTACGGCATGGGCTGGAATGCACCCGGCATCGCCAACCGGCGGAGTTTCCTGCAGGCGGCTCACCATGTGAATCTCGCACATGGCGAAGCGGTCCGCACGCTGCGGGCATTGGCGCCGGGGACTCTTCTCGGCGCCATCTATAATCGGCAGGCTTGTCTGCCGATCAGCGCCGCGCCGCAGGACGCGGTGGCGGCGGGTATCCTGGACGCCTGCTGGAACCGGCTCTATGCGGACCCGCAATGCCTTGCCGAATATCCGCCCGAACTGGCCGAAGGCCTGCAGGAATTCGTGCAACCGGGAGACATGGCGCGCATCGCCCAGCCGATCGACTGGTTCGGCCTGAACCACTATTGCCCGATCTATGCGCGCGCCGATCAGGGCCCGCTTGGTTTTGCCTGGGCCGATGCGCCGACGGATGGCCCCCTGACCGGCGTCGGCTGGCGCATCGACCCGGCAGCCTTCCGCGACGAAGTGATTGCCACGCACCGGCGCTACAGGCTTCCGGTTTACATCACGGAGAATGGCTACGGAGCCCACGAGACGCTGGATGAAGCGGGTGGGGTGAACGATGGCGGGCGCATTGGGTATCTTGCCGACTATACCAGGGCCCTGGAGGAAGCTGTTGCGTCCGGCGCGGATGTGCGCGGCTATTTTCTCTGGTCGCTCCTGGATAATCTCGAGTGGGGCGCCGGCTATGCGAACCGCTTTGGCATCGTCTACGTCGATTACCCGACCCAGAAGCGTGTTCCCAAAGCGTCCTTCGATTGGTTTGCGGAATTGATCCGAGCGCAGCAGCCTCGCGATCACGCGTGACGGGCCCGGCGAACGGGACGATTGCAGGATGATCGAGGGCTGGGTCACGCGTGATGCCAATTCGCTGCTGCAACCCATGCGGCCGGTGGCATTTTCCGGATCGGTGCCGCACGAGGCGCTCCCCACGATCGAAATCGACGATGGCCGGACCTTCCAGCCGATCGAAGGCTTCGGGTTTTCGCTGACGGGCGGCAGTGCGTATCTGCTGGCGGGTCTTGCGGCGGCAGAGCGCGCGGACCTGCTGCAGGAGCTGTTCGGTCTGACCGATGCGTCGGTCGGGCTGAGCTGCCTGCGGCTGAGTATCGGCGCCTCCGATCTCGGCCGGAAGGATTTCAGCTATTGGGGGCTGCGTCGCGGAACGCTGCATCCCGACCTCGCGCGCTTCAATCTTTCCGCCGGTGATCGGGAGGTCGTTCCCGTGCTGCAGGAGATATTGCGGATCAATCCGGCTGTGAAGATCATCGCTTCGCCGTGGTCGGCGCCGCCGTGGATGAAGAGCAACGGCAGCTACGTGGCAGGAAGGCTGAAGCCGGAAAGCTATTCGGCGTATGCCCGATACTTCGCAAGATACCTGGAAACGATGCGCGGGCATGGCATTCACGTCAGCGCGGTGACACCCCAGAATGAGCCGCTCAATCCGCGGAACGAGCCGAGCATGGTGATGACCGCCAGGGAACAGGCGGACTTCATCAAGGGATACCTTGGCCCGGAATTGCGCCGCAGCGCACCCGAAACGGAAATACTCTGCTGGGACCACAATTGCGACGTACCGGAGTATCCCCTCACGGTGCTGGGGGACGCCGAGGCGCGCGCCTATATCGCCGGCGTTGCCTGGCATTTGTACAACGGATCGCCGGAGGCGATGTCGGAAGTGCGGGCGCAGTATCCAGAGAAAAAAGTGTACTTCACCGAACAATGGGTTTCCGCACATGACGATTTCATGGGCGCCCTGCGGTGGCATGCGAAGAATGTCGTCATCGGCACCCTGAGAAACTGGAGCCGTACCGCGCTGGAGTGGAATCTTGCCTCTGACCCAAGGTACGCCTTGCACACGCGCCTCGGCGCCGTGGGAGCCCTGGGCGGCGTTACCATTGGGGCCACAATGAAGCGCCGCCGCGGCGCCGTAGGAGCCGGCGACTTTACCATCGGGGCCACAATCAAGCGAAATGCCGGATATTATCTGATGGCGCACTCGGCGAGGTTTATCCGGCCGGGGTCGGTGCGGGTTCATTCAAGCAAGGTGGATCAGCTTCCCAACGTGGCTTGCCTGACGCCTGATTCGCGGATGGTGATGTTGGTCATGAATGACGCCGATGGTGCAAGGCGCTTTCGCGTTCAGCACCGAGGCGCTTACGCAACGCTGGAGCTGGGGACGGGAGATGTCGCGACGCTCCGGTGGGGCGGGGCAACGGCGGTGGCCCAGAGCGAGAAAGCTGGAGCCGGCCGAAACACATAAAAGTCTTTAGGCCGGGATGGGCTGCGTCCACAAGGAAGCAGGACATGTCGTGACAGCGATGCTTGCATCGTCGATGGCCATACAAGCTATTGTGTCCCTCGCCGCGCGACCAACTTTCGCTGCCCCTCTACGGAGCGCAAAAAGTCCCGTAATCGATTCTTCACGGGAAAGTTTGCCTAAAGCTATTGCTTATATTCTTTAGTGTGACTACGTAGACATCATGAGTACCGTGGCCGTCCCACCAGCTACTCCTCCGACCTCTGCGAGCTGGCACGCAATTACTGCGCCGACGCCACGATCGTCCGAGCGCTGTTCGGGCTGTGCAACCGCTGGAACGGGTCCATCAGAGAATGACAAGCTGTGCCGGGTCGGTGACCGGCGCCTCGCAGGTCATGTTGCGGCAAATGTAAAGGGCGGGCTTGCCGCCCACCAAACCTTTCCCGGCGGCCGGATGGCTCGGCAGAAGCGACGTACCGGGTGCGAGACGCCGCACGATCTTGTTGGGCAGGCTTTTACCGTAGACAGCCCGGCGCAACGCCTCTGTGGCCCGATCCTCGGCCTCGCCCACGATCACCAGCTCGGTGGCGTGTTCCAGCAGCTCATAGCCATTCAACAGCGTCATCAGCGGGAAGAAATTGCCTTCGAGTTCGCCGGCGAAGGCCGCGACCTGGCGGCGGGCCTTGTCATGCCAGGACGCCGCGCCGGTCAGCACCCAGAGCCGGGCGAAGACGCCGACCAGGGTGGCGTTGCCGGCCGGCACGGCATTGTCGTGGCAGTGCTTGTTGCGCACGATCAGGTCGGCGGCATCGTCGGCGGTGATGAAGTAGCCGCCGCCATCGGTGTCGGCGAAATGCCGGTCGAGCACGCCCACCAGGGCCTGCGCGTCGTCGAGATAGTGCATCTCGCCGGTCGCCTCGCCGAGGGCTGCGCCGGCGCGCGCCATGTTGGCATAGTCGTCGAGCGTGCCGCGATGCAGCCGCTTGCCGGCGCGATGGGAGTGGAACAGCCGGCCATCCTCGTCGCGCATCTTGTCCATCACGAAGCGCCAGGCGCGGACGGCGGCGGACAGCCAGTCGTCGCGCCGGAAGGTGGCGGCGGCATTGGCGAGGGCCGCGATCATCAGGCCGTTCCAGTCGGCCAGGACCTTGTCGTCCCAGCCCGGCCAGACGCGCCGGTCGCGCACCGCCTTCAGCCTGGCGCGCAAGCCCGCTAGCCGCCGCTCCTCGTCTTCACCCAGCAAGGCGGGTGCCCGGTTGCGGTGCAGGATGGTGTGGTGTTCCCAGTTGCCCTGCGGCGTGACGTCGTAGACCGGCTTGAAAAAGGCCGCATCCTCGGCTCCGAGGATCGCGTCGATCTCGGCTTCGTCCCACACATAGAACTTGCCCTCGACGCCCTCGCTGTCGGCGTCGTAGGTCGCGGCGAAGCCGCCGCCTTCGGCCACCATCTCGCGCAGCACCCAGTCGCAGGTCTCGGCGATGCGCATGGCGTAGAGCCGGCTCTTGGTCCCTTGCCAGACCAGGGTCAGCAGGTCGACGAGCTGCGCGTTGTCGTAGAGCATCTTCTCGAAGTGCGGGATCAGCCACTCGGCATCGGTGGCGTAGCGCGCGAAGCCGCCGGCCAGGTGATCGTAGATTCCGCCCTGGCACATGCGGTCGAGCGTGACCGTCACGGCATCGGACAGGCGGGCGTTGGTGCGATCGCGCAGCGCCGCCCGCCAGATGGTCTCGAACAGGTAGGGCGAGGGAAATTTCGGCGCCTGGCCGAAGCCGCCCCATACCGGATCGCACTCCTCCGCCAGCCGCGCGGCGATCTGGTCGAGCAGCGCGAGCGGGATCAGCGGACCCTCGCCCTTGATCTCGATCGCCTTGTTGGCCGTCTTCTGCTGCAACGCCTTCAGCAGGCCAGCGCGATTGGTCTCGACGTCCTGCGGCTTGTCGCGGAAGGCCTGGGCGACGCCCTTCAGCACATCGACGAAGCTCGGTCGGCCGTAGCGCGCGGGATAGGGGAAGTAGGTGCCGCCCCAGAACGGCTCGCCGTCGGACGTGCAGAACATGGTGAGCGGCCAGCCGCCGGGCTCGCCCAGGATATGCAGCGCCTGCATGTAGATGGCGTCGACGTCGGGACGCTCCTCGCGGTCGACCTTGATGTTGACGAACAGCTCGTTCATCACCGCGGCCACCTCGGGCGATTCGAAGCTCTCGTGCGCCATGACATGGCACCAGTGGCAGGCGGCGTAGCCGACCGAGAGCAGGATCGGCCGGTTGCTGCGCCTGGCCTCGGCGAGCGCCGCTTCGCCCCACGCCCACCAGTGCACCGGGTTGCTGGCATGCTGCAGCAGGTAGGGGCTGGTCTCGGCGCTCAGGCGATTCATGCCGGTTGTTCTCCGAGGTTGCCTTCGCTGTTGATGAGCAGAACGCGCGAGTGCCGGCCGAGTTTCAGCGCCGCGAAAGCGGATTTGTCGACGCAGGCGCGCAGGAGGCCGGCCAGCCCCGCACAGCCCGACGGTCCCGACGCGATGGCCGGATCGCCGCCTTGGCTATGAGCGAACAGGCGGCGCGCCGGCGTTGCGTCGTCCTCCTCGATGGTCATGAACCAATCCGCAGCCTCGCCGATGATCGGCCAGGTGATGGGGGAGATCTCGCGGCAGGCCAGGCCACCCATCGCCGTATCGGCATTGCCGCTCGCCGGCGCCGGCTTGCCCGCGTGGTTGCTCTGGAACCAGCAATCCGCGCTCTGCGGTTCGACGACGATGAAGGTCGGCCGCTCGGGCAGGACCGCCCACAGATAGCCGATCACTGCCGCGGCAAGGCCGCCCACGCCCGCCTGGACGAACACGTGCGTGGGGCCCTCTGGCCATTGCTGCACGATCGCTTCGTGCGCCAGCACGCAATAGCCGCGCATGACGCTGCGCGGCACCGCATCGTAGCCCTCCCAGGACGTGTCGGAGATGATGGTCCAGCCGTTCTCGGCGGATTGGCGCCGGCATTCGGCGACGGCGGCGTCGTAGTCGCCGTCGATCCTGATGACCTCGGCGCCGCGGGCACGGATTGCCGCTTCCTTCTCGGCGCTGGTGAATTTCGGCAGGAAGACGACGCAGCGATTGCCGAACAGCCGGGCGCCGGCGGCGACCGAACGGCCGTGGTTGCCCGAGCTCGCCGTGGCGAAGGTGAATTTCGCGGTGATCTCGCGATGCTTGCCGTTCATCACCTGGGCGAAGGTCGGGCTGGCGCGACAGGCCGCGGCGACCACGCCGGCGAGTACGTTGTAGATGGCCAAAACGCCGCCCAGCGCCTTGAAGGCGCCGAAGCCGAAGCGCTGGCTCTCGTCCTTGACGCGGATCTCGCCGAGGCCCAGTCGTGTGGCGAGGGCAGGCAGCGCATGAAGCGGCGTGGGCTTGTGCCTGGGGCATTCGGCGAGGCTGTCGCAGAGCTCGGGAATGCCGTCGGGATCGATCACGAACCGTTGCTCGCGGCCGAAGGTGAGGCCGGGCCCGGTGCGGGGATTCTTGGCCAACCAGGGAGGAAGCATGCGCGGTCATAGCATGGTCCATGGTCGGCCGCGCCAAGATCGCCTAAGCTGGCCCAAACGGAGAGAAACCATGAAGGTGAACGTCGAAGTGAGTTGCACGCCGGAGGAGGCGCGCGCCTTTTTCGGCCTGCCGGACATCAAGCCGATGCAGGACCGCATCATGGGCGAGATCGAGGAGCGGCTGCGTTCCAGCCTGGGCGCCATGAACCCCGAGACGGTGTTCAAGACTTGGCTGCCGGCCTCGATGCAGGGTATGGAACAGATGCAGCAGATGCAGCAGGCGTTCTGGTCGCAGCTCGCCAACATCGCCAGCGGCAAGAAGGAGTGAGACGGCAATGAGCCAGCGTGAAAAGCCGTCCGACCCCAAGCCCTACTACGAGGCCCACGTTTTCTGCTGCACCAACCGCCGGCCGGCCGGCCATCCGCGCGGCTGTTGCGCGGAGAAGGGCAGCGAGGCGTTGCGCGACTACATGAAGGGTCGCGCCAAGGACCTCGGCCTCAAGAACGTGCGCATCAACAGCGCCGGCTGCCTCGACCGCTGCGAGCTGGGCCCCAGTGTCCTCATCTATCCCGAAGGCATCTGGTATTCCTGCGCGACCAAGGAAGACATCGACGAGGTGCTGCAGACGCACTTGGTCGAGGGTGGGCGGGTCGAGCGCCTGATGCTGCAGACCACCGACAAGCTGCCGAAACACCGCGTCAAGGTGTGACGTCTCCGCCCTTCCTCCCCCGTCTTATGTTCGGACC
>Ga0210399_10000721_pt1 | contig 26108 bp, 23 predicted proteins | sample IncBWC14MmetaG_FD_150865 | JGI IMG/M metagenome (GOLD analysis project Ga0210399, IMG submission 150865) | Forest soil microbial communities from Barre Woods Harvard Forest LTER site, Petersham, Massachusetts, United States - Inc-BW-C-14-M | ecosystem: Environmental > Terrestrial > Soil >... | reverse complement strand
CGCGCGAAGTGCTCCTGCGCACGGCCTGCGCCGGGCTGTGCCACTCCGACCTGCACTTCATCGAGGGGCTTTACCCGCATCCGTTGCCCGCCGTGCTGGGGCACGAGTCGGCCGGCATCGTCGAACAGGTCGGCTCCGACGTCACCTACGTCAAGAAGGGCGACCACGTCGTCACCTGCCTGTCGGTGTTCTGCGGCACCTGCGAGCAGTGCCTGTCGGGCCGCCCGGCCATCTGCACGAACACCGAGGTCAAGCTGCCGCCGGGCGTGTCGACTCGCCTGACCTGGAACAAGAGCGGTCCCATCCACCAGTTCATCAATATGTCGTCCTTTGCCGAGCAGATGATGGTGCATGAGAACGCGATCGTGAAGATTCGCGAAGACATGCCGCTCGACCGCGCGGCGCTGATCGGCTGCGGCGTCATGACGGGCGTGGGCGCCATCTTCAACACGGCCAAGGTGGCGCCCGGCGAAACCGTGGTGGTGATCGGCTGCGGCGGCATCGGCATGGCGGCGATCAACGGTGCCGCGATCGTCGGCGCCGGCCGCATCATCGCCGTCGACAACAATCCGGTTAAATTGCAGCTGGCCACCAAGCTCGGCGCCACCGACATCGTCGATGTGCGCAATGGCGACCCGGTCGAGCAGGTGAAGCAGCTGACCAAGGGCCAGGTGCATCACGCCATCGAGGCCGTGGGCGCCAAGATCACGGCCGAGCAGGCCTTCCAGATGCTCGGGCCGGGTGGGGTGGCGACCATCATCGGCATGATCCCGTTCGGCACCAAGATCGAGCTGCACGGCTTCGATTTTCTGCGCGGGGAGAAGAAGGTGCAGGGCTCGTCGATGGGCTCGAACCGCTTCCGCATCGACATGCCCCGGCTGGTGGAACACTACCTGAAGGGTCGACTGCACCTCGACGACTGGATTTCGGCCCGCATCAAGCTTCCGGAGATCAACGAGGGCTTCGCCAACATGAAATCCGGCAAGGTCCTGCGGTCGGTGATCATGTTCGATGCCTAGTGAAGTCCAACCGTGAATCGCAGTCTTGCCGGCCTCACCGAGGTCCCGTCGGAGCCGATCCCGCTCTCGGTGCTGACCGGCTTTCTGGGCAGCGGCAAGACCACGCTTCTCTCGCGGGTTCTCGCCGTTCCGGACCTCAGGGATACCGCCGTCCTCATCAGCGAGTTCGGCGCCTTCGCGCTCGACCATCATCTGCTGGAAGCGGCGGTCGACGATGTGGTCGAGCTGCCCAACGGCTGCACCTGCTGCGCCGTCCGCCAGGGCCTGGCCGACTCGTTCTACCGGCTGCTGAGATCGCGACAGGCCGCCGGCCGGCCGCCGTTCCGGCGCATCGCGCTCGAGACCAGCGGCCTGGCCGATCCGGGGCCCACGCTCTACACGCTCTCCGCCGACGCCTTTCTGGAAGCCTCGCTGCGATTGGACCGCGTCGTGACGGCGATCGATGTCGTGGTCGGTGGCACCACGCTCGATGATTACCCCGAGGCCGTCGCGCAGGCCGCCGTGGCCGATCTTTTGCTTCTGACCAAGACCGATATGGCCCCCATCCCGGACAGCCTTGTCGAGCGACTGGCGTCGTTGAACCCGCTGGCGCCGATCGTCGATGCCCGCAGCGCCCTGGGCGACGCCGATACGAGCGCCCTGCTTTTTGGCGGCTCGCCCAAGGCGCTGCCGCGGCCGCGGCCTCACGCGACGGCGGTCCATGCCCACGGCATCTACGCGCTGTCGGTCCGGTTGCGGCGGCCGATGAGTCGGCTCAGCTTTGCCGTGGCGCTGGGCGGGCTGGCGCGCGATCACGGCGAGAAGCTCTTGCGGGTCAAGGGGCTGGTCGAATTCTCCGACCGGCCCCATGGTCCGGCGGGGGCCGGGCCGGCGGCGATCCACGCCGTGCAGCACACGCTCTATCCGCCGCGCTGGCTGGAGCGCTGGCCCGATGCCGACCGGGTCAGCCGGCTTGTCTTCATCGTACGCGATCTCGAGCCGGACGAGATCCTGCGCCGCTTCGCCGACGGCGAACCGGCGTGCCTCGCCCCTCCGGGCCCCCTCTAGCTGGAGCTGTGACCTGATGCTGGACCTCGCCATCACCGGCGGCACCTGCGTGCTGCCGACGGGAACCCAGGCCGCCGATATCGGCGTCAAGGACGGCCGCATCGCGCTGGTCGGCGGCCCCGGCTCGCTGCCGGACGCGGCGCGCACCGTGTCGGCCCACGACCGTCTCGTCATTCCCGGCGGCATCGACCCGCACATCCACTGCCTGATGCCGGTGCGCGCGCCGGGACGGCCCGACGTGCTGACCGATCCGCCGTCGCAGGTCAGCAAGGCCGCCCTGCACGGCGGCACCACGACCTTGATCGATTTCGTGCAGTGCGTGCACGAGCGCACCGTCCAGGAATCGATCGCGCAGACGCAAGCCCAGTGGAAGGACGCCTGCTACTGCGACTACGGCTTCCATCTCACGCTGATGGGCGAGGTGCCGACGCCGCATTTCGGCCAGCTCGCCGATGCCATGCAGGACGGCCACGCCAGCATAAAAATCTTCACCACCAACATCCGGCCGGGGAACTTGGGCCGCATGGTGCCGCACGGCCACATCTGGGAGGCCCTCAAGGTCGTCGCGGCGGCGGGCGGCATCGCCTGCATCCATGCCGAGGACAACGACATCGTCATGTTCATGTACGAGAAGCTGATGCGCGAGAATCGCGTCAGCTTCGAGCACATGGCCGAGGTGCACAATGCGCTGTCGGAGGAGCTGTCCTTCAATCGCGTGATTCGCCTCGCCGAGAATGTCGAGGGCGCCGCCCTCTACATGGTGCATGTCTCGGCGGCGACCGGCGTGGCGGCGCTCGAGGCATCGCGGATGCGCGGCTTCCCGATGTACGGCGAGACCTTGCATCAGTACCTGCTCTACAACGCCGAGGATTATAAGCGGCCAGGCGGGCAGATGTTCCACACCTACCCGTCGCTGAAATATCCGGAGGACCAGAAGCGCCTGTGGGAGGCGACCAACCGCGGCGCCATCCAGGTCATCGCCACCGACGAGCTGTGCTGTCCGCTCCGGGTCAAGCTGCAGGGCAGCCGGATCGACGACACGACGGGCGGCAACTCGGGCGTCGAGCCCAGGGTCGGGCTGATGTACACCAACATGGTGACCAAGCGCGGCTACTCAGCCGAACATTTCGTCGACATGATCTCGAGCAACGCCGCGCGCATCATGGGCCTCTATCCCCGCAAGGGCGCGCTGGCGGCGGGCTCCGACGCCGACATCGTGCTGCTGCAGACGGGCCTCGACAAGACGATCCGGGCCGCCGACCTGCACGAAACCGACTACACGCCCTGGGAGGGCCATGTGGTGACGGCGTGGCCGGCCGTGACCATCCTGCGCGGCAACGTCGTGGTGGAAGACGGCGCCTTCCACGGCGACCTCAGGCACGGGCAGTTTCTCAAGCGCAAGGTGGCGGAGGAAATGCGCAGCAGGCCGGCGGTTTAGGAAAAGGGCCGAGCAAGTCGGGCCAGCTTGCTTCCCCTTGCCGGAGTCCGGCAAGGGGAAGTGCCCTCGTCATACGAGGGCGATGGGGTCATGGGCCGCGGCCTGCGGCTTCCGACCCCTCCGTCGCCGTATGACGGCGACACCTCCCCTTCGCGAATCCGCGAAGGGGAGGGGAACTAGATTCAGGCTGCTTGGACTCTGCTCTACTTCCTGACGCCGCCAAGCGTCAGGCCGGCCAACATCCAACGACGCAGCGCGAAGAAGATCGCCACCGGCGGCAGGGCGTAGACGATTGCGGTGGCCATCATGTAGTTCCAGGGCGCCTCGTCGGCGTCGAAGAACTGCGCGATCGCCACCGCCACCGTCATTTTGTGTTCCGAGGTGAGCAGAATGTATTGGTAGATGTATTCGTTCCAGGCGAACAGCAGGGCAAACGTGCTGACCGCCGCCAGCGCCGGCGCCGCGAGCGGCAGGTAGAGATGGCGGTAGATCTGCCAGGGCCCAGCGCCGTCGATTTGCGCCGCCTCGTCGAGTTCCTTGGGAATGAGCTTGGCGTATTGCTGCAGGATCAGGATGGCGTAGGGCGTGGTGAAGGTCACGTCGGCGGCAATCACCGCCCATAGGGAATCCGACAGGCCGTACACGCGCATGATGCGGTAGAACGGGATCACCAGGAGGGACGCCGGGACGGCATAGGTGAGAACCGGGAAATTGCCGAGCAACCAGCCGCGCGCCAGCGTCATGCGGCCGAGCGCGAAGGCGGCCAGCGAGCCGATTACGAGCGTGATCAGCATGGTCGCGAGCGCGATGAACAGGCTGTTGGCGAACTTCAGCCAGAAGTGCTGCAGGTACCAGTAGTCGCCGCTCAGCACGACGCGAAAGGCATCGAGCGTGGGCTCGGCCGGCCAGACGATTCCGGCATATTCGGTGTCGCCCTCCTCGTCGAGCGCGATCAGCAGCATGTTGTAGGTCGGCAGCAGCGCCCACACGAGCAGCAGCAGGCCCAGCGTCCACGCCGCGACGTCGGCCAGGACCCTGCGCCGCCGATGCGGGCGCCAGGATGAGAGCCGCCAGGACGAGAGTCGCCAGGCGGCGGCGGGCAGGCCGTAGCGGGGCGTGGCGAGGCTCACAGTTGCAGCTCGCCCGCGTGCAGGCGGCGCATCAGGATCAACGCCAGCGGCACCAGCACCGGCAGAGTGGACATCACCGCGGCCACGCCGAGCTCCGGTTGCGCGGCGTCGAAGGCGTAGTGCATGCCGAGCGTCGCCAGGACGTCGCTCGATCTCGCCGGCGCGCCCATCGATACCAGGAACACCGTGGTGTAGTCCCCCACCGTCCACAGCGTCGCGAGCAGCGTGCAAACGACGTAGATGTTGGCGAGAAGCGGGAACACGACGTGCAGGAAACGGCGCACGCCCACCGCACCGTCGATCGCCGCCGCCTCGTAGATCTCCTGCGGGATCGCCAGCCGGCCGGCGATGAACACCAGGGTCCAGAAGGGCAGCCATTTCCAGATGTGGGCGATGATGTTCGAGCCCAGCGCCAGCCAAGGATCGTTGAACCAGAGCGGGCCGTCCACGCCGAAAAGCTCGCGCAACAGCGCATCGACCAGCCCCTGCTCGCCGATCAGCATCCAGTGAAAGGAGGCGAAAGCCGGAACGGCGGGCATCGCCCAGCAGAGCAGGAAGATCGCGAGCAGTGGCCGCACCCACCACTGCGGGCGCAGGAAGAAGCCCGACAGCAGCAGGGCTCCGAACATCATGACGTTCACGCCAAAGCCGACGTAGAGGAGGGTGTTGATCGCGGTCGTGACATAGCGCGGCTCGGCGAACAGCTCGCCGTAGAGCGCGGGGTCGCGCGCCATCCACAGTCCATAGGCCACGGGATAGACGACGAAGGCGGCAAAGACGGCCGCGTAAGGGGCGAGAAAGGCAAAGGCCCAGGCGAGCTCCGCGCGTTGCAGGCGCCGCCCGGGCGGGTGGGCCCCCTTCGCGCGGCGCGTCGCGGCGTTCAGCCCTTGACCCCGCCCATGGTGAGGCCGGCGGACATGCGGCGGCGGAAGACGTAGTAGATCGCGACCGGCGGGATCGCATACACGATCGCGGTCGCCATCATGTAGTTCCACGGCGCCTCGTCGCTGTTGAGGAACTGCGCCAGGGCCACCGGTACGCTCATGCTCTGCTTCGAGGACAGCAACAGGAACTGATAGAGGTACTCGTTCCACGCCAGCAGCAGGGCGTAGGTGCCGACCGCGACCAGCGCCGGCGCCATCAGCGGCAGGTAGATCTTCCAGTACACCTGGAAGGGCGAGGCCCCGTCGATTCGCGCCGCCTCGTCGAGCTCGATCGGAATACTGGTGCCGTACTGCTGGAAGATGAAGATCGCGTAAGGGGTCGCGAAGGTGACCTCGGCCGCGATCACCGACCACAGATTGTTGGTCAGGCCGTAGATCTGCATGATCCGATAGAAGGGGATCGCCAGGAACGAGGCGGGGATCACATAGGTCAGCAGCGCCGCGTTGCTGAGCACCCAGCCGTAGCGAATGCGCATGCGGCCGATCGCGAAGCTCGCCAGCGAGCCGATCGCCAGGGTGAAGAACACCGTGCCGACGCCGATATAGACGCTGTTGGCGAACTGGTGCCAGAAATGTTCGAGATACCAGTAGCCCTGGGTGATGACGATCCAGAAGCTGTCGACCGAGGGTTTGGCGGGCCAGATCGTATCGGTGAACACATCGCCCTTCGACTCGAGCGCCACCATGAAGATGTTGTAGACCGGAACCAGCGTCCAGATCAGCACCAGGACGGCGACGCCCAGGGCTCCCGCCTCCTTCCACCAGCGAAGCCGCCGCCGAGCGCTCCGCGCGCGCGCGGCGGACGTCGGCACGGCGGCCATGGCGACGGCTGTGGCGTCGTCGACGGCGACGGTCACAGCGAGACCTCGGTCGTGCGCAGCTTGCGCATCAGGATCAGCACCAGCGGGATCATGAGCGGCAGCGCCGTCAGCACGGTCGCCACGCCGAGCTCGGGCCGCGCGACCTCGAAGGCATCGCGGATGCCGAGCGTGGCCAGCACGTGCGTCGAGAGCGCCGGCCCGCCGCCCGAGACGAAATACACCGAGTTGAAGTCGCCCAGGGTGAAGATCGTCGAGAGCAGCGTGCACACGAGGTAGAGGTTGGCGAGCAGCGGGAAGGTGACGTGCGTGAACCGGGTCAGTCCCGTGGCGCCGTCCACCTCGGCCGCCTCGTAGAGCTCCTGGGGGATCGCCATGCGGCCGGCCAGCAGGATCACGGTCCAGAACGGCATCCACTTCCAGATATGCGAGGTGATGACCGCCCCGAGCGCCAGCCAGCGCGAGGTGTCGAGCCAGCCCGGCCCCTCGATGCCGAAGACGTTGAACAGGAAGTTGTTGAACAGACCCCACTCGCCGTTGAGCATCCAGTGGATCGAGATGAACGCCGGCAGCGCCGGCATCGCCCACGGCAGCACGAAGACGAGCAGCAGGCCCTTGACCCACCAGCCGCGCCGCATGAAGAAGCCCGACAGCAGCAGCGCGCCGAACATCTTCAGGTTCACGGCGATGCCGACATAGAGGATCGTGTTCACGATCGTGCGCTGGAAGATCGGATCCTCGGCCAGCTCGAAGTAGAGGCTCGGATCGCGTCCCAGCCAGGCGCCAAAGGCGACCGGATAGGCGACGAAGGCCAGGAACAGGGCGATGTAGGGCACCGTGAAGGCAATCGCCCAGGTCCATTCCGAGCCCTGCAGGCCGCCGCGCCACATCCGCCCCAGCAGCGGCGGCCGCGGCCTGACGAGGAGTCCGGCGCCTTCGAGGGTGTCAGTGCTCATGATGGAACCTCAGCTTCGCGTGACCGGATATTTCGCCAGGATCGTGCTGATGCGCTTCAGCGCCTTGTCGGTCGCCGCCGGCACCGTCATCCCGTCCTTCACGACGTCGGCCACCGCGATGCCCCAGACCTGCTGGGCGTTGACCTCGGCGTAGCCGGGGTTGAAGCACGGATAGTTGGGCACGGTCGGGTCGATCATGCCTTCGGTGGCGTAGGCCGTGCGATGCGGGTCCTCCTTGAGCCAGAACGGGTCTTCCTTCACCAGGTGCGGCATCGGCGGCAGCCAGCGGCCCAGCCCGGTCTTCAGGTAGAGGTTCAGGTTGTCCGGCTGGATCACGTACTTCAGGAAGTCCTTGGCGACGGCGACGTTCTTCGCGCTTTTCGCGATGAAGGCGCCGGCCGCGCCGAGTTCGGCCCGCATCGGCTGGCCGGCGTTGTCGTTCGGCAATTTCAACGTGACGACGTCGTCGTACTTCTCCTTCTCGTGGATCATCGCGACCTCGGTCGAGATGGTGCCGTCGAGATCCATCACGATCTGCTTGGCGTGGAAGGCGTTGTTGTCGTCGGCGTCGCTCCAGCCCAGCGCCCCGGGCGGCACGTAGCCGTCCTTGTAGGACGTCGTGATGTAGGTGAGCGACTTGATCACCGCCTCCTTGACCTGGGGATCGTCGAGATGCGCCTGGCCGTCCGGCGTGACGATGCCGTTGCCGCCGTTGGCGATCAGGAAGTGGTGGAAGGTGTTGTTGCCGTCGGCCGGCCCGTTGGTGGTCGGCTGCAGGCCGTGAACGTAGACGTTGCGCTGGGTCTCGCGCAGCTTCTTCTGCATCGGCTTGAAGAAGTCCCAGAACGCGTCCCAGGTCTTGGGCGCGTCGGCGAGCTTGTAGCCGGCCTTTTCGACCATCGAGTTCCAGACGTGGAACGGCAGCACGCCGCATTTGACCGGCACGTAGGTGTAGCCGCGCTGCTTGGTGACGTTGTTGTAGTACTGCGACGCCAGCAGCGCCGTGGGATGGAATTTATCCTTCTGGGTGTCGACCACGTCCGACACGTCGATCAGCTTGTCGTTCCAGCTGTTCTGCGGCACGACGGCCTGGTCGGCGATGTCGTGGAACATGATGTCGGGCGTGTCGCCGCTGGTCAGCCCGGCGACGATCTTCTGCATCGCCGGTCCGAACGGGATCAGGCTGTACTCGATCTTGTTGCCGCTCGCCTTTTCGTAGGCCTCCACCAGGTTCTTGAACGCCTCGTCCTCTTCCTTGACGAAGCCCTGCACCCACAGGACGCTCGCCGTCTTGGCCTGCGCACGGGCGATGTAGGGACTGGCGAATGTTCCTCCCACCGCCAATCCGACCGATCCGCGAAGAACCAGGCGCCTGCCAAGTTTGATCATTATTTGCCTCCCAAGTCGCTCGTCGCTCAAACACTTGGACGCAACGCTGCTACTGACGCCTTGACCACCCTGTCGCCCTTGTCGGGGCAATGCATTTTTCTTGGGCCAGACGATACGCAAGGAATGACCGGGGGTCATGCGAAATTGAGTGGATGAAATTTGGTCAGCAATGCTGTCCTAAATCCCTGCAGGCCGCCACGGTTCAGCTTTCTTCCCCTTGCCGGAGTCCGGCAAGGGGAAGTGCCCTCGTCATACGAGGGCGATGGGGTCATGAGCCACAGCCTGCTGCTTCCGACCCCTCCGTCGCCGTGCGGCGGCACCTCCCCTTCGCAAATCCGCGAAGGGGAGGGGAACTCGATTCGAGCTGCTTCGACTTCGTCCTAGAAGGTGATTCGCACACCCGCGAATATGCTGGCCGGCGCCGCAAGACTGTAGCTGGGCGTGGCGGTTGCCCCCGGCGCTTGCGCGATCGCGACAGACGACGTGGGCGAGAACGTGCCGAAGTTGTAGTACCAGCTGTTCGTCACATTGCGTGCCCAGGCAAAGACCTCGACATTGGGCAGCGGCCTGTAGCTCGTCGTCAGATCGAGCGTGGCGTAAGGCGGCAGCGGCGCCGTCAGGTTGGCCTCGTCGCCGACCAGGTAGACGCTGCTGGCCGCCACCAGGTTGGCGCCGAGTGTCCATTTGTCGGTCGCCTTATAGGTGGCCCCCACTTTCAGCTGATGGGCCGGGATGCCGGGCAGCCGGCTGCCCGGCTGCACGGTGATGTTGCCGTTGAGATCGGCGGCCGGGTTGTTGCCCGAGGCTTCGACGAAGGTGTTCTGGAACGTGGCGTCGATGAAGGAATAGTTGATATAGGCGAGCCAGCGCTCGGTGGTGAGCCGCAGCTCGGCATCGAGGCCCTGGCGACGCGTGTTGCCGATATTGGCGAAGAAGGCTCGGCCCTGTACGGGGCTGTTGATGAAGGCGATGTCGTCGTCGAGGTCGCTGCGATAGAGCGCGAGACTGTAGCGCAGCCGGCCCTTCTCGAAAACCGGAAGGCTTCCCCGCAGGCCTGCTTCGAAGGTGCGCGACACCACCTGCTTCAGGTCCGGATCGCCGACGAAGAAATTGGCGAGGCTGCAGGAATTGGACGGGCCGGCGCAGGACAGTTCGGCCGGGGTCGGCGTGCGGTTGGCGACGGCGTAGCCGCCATAGGCCGTGAGCCAGGGCGCGATCTCGTAGGCCAGGCCGCCGGCGGGATTGAAGTGCACGAAGTTGTGCGAGCCGCTGAGGTCGCCGCCCGCGAGATCGCTGAGATTGATGGTCGCGACATTCAGGCGGCCGGACGCCGTCAGCGCCAGCCGCGGCGTGATCCGCCAGGTGTCGGCAAAATAGAAACCCCAGGCGGCGCTGTCGACGGCGACGCTGACGGGCGAATTGGTGCCGGGCTCGTCGATCACCACGCCGGGGCCGACGAAGCTCCTGTCGCCCGAGGTCAAGCCACCGACGAATGACGCCGCATTGAACTGCGTCCGACCGATGTCCAGGCTCGCACCGACGACAAGATGATTGTCGCGGTCGAACAGCTTGCCGGTATCGGTGAGCTGCAGGCTGCCGCCGTAGGCATGCGTGCTGGTGCTCTGGGTGTCGAGCTGGCCGTATTGCCCGCCGGCCAGGAAGTCGCTGATCAAGCCGCCGCCGACGGTCGTGCTCAGCCCTCCCGAAAAGCACAGAAAGCCGGCATTGTCGTCGTCCTGGCACGGCGTGTCGTTGGGCGCGTTGCCATTGACCACCTTTTGCTGGAAGTAGCGGTAGTAGCCCAGCGCCTGCAGCGACAGCGCGTCGCCCAGGTCGATATTGGCCGTCAGGTTCGTGGCCGCATAGGTGTTGGCGATCAGGTTGGGCGCCGTAAACTGCGCACTGGGCGCGGCGGCGAGGAGCTGGACGGGCGCGGTGCCGGGTCCGTTCAGGTTTGAAGTTGCGGCTGTTGCGTTGAAGTGCAGCTCGGCCTTCTGACTGCGCCAGCCGATGTCGGCGAACATGTTCTTGATGTCGGACGACTGCAGGTCGCGCCAACCGTCCTGGTGCAGGGCGCTGCCGGCGACGTACGCCGCAACGTTTTCGCTGCGCCGGCCGAACTGGAACTCGCCCTGGACATGGCCGAACGAACCGCCGGCGGCAGCGGCTTCGACGCCCTGGAAGCTGAATCCGTCCTTCAGCCTGACGTTGAGCGAGCCGCCGAGAGCATTGAGGCCGAAGACGGGATTGGAGCCCTCGAGATTCACCCTGTCGATCGCCACGTCCGGGATGAGGTCCCAGTAGACGGTGTCGCCGAAAGGCTGGTTGAACCGCATGCCGTTGACGTAGACGGCCAGGCCTTGCGGCGTGCCCTGAAGCGGCGACGCCGCGAAGCCACGGTAGAACAAGGTCGGCTGGAACGGATTGCCGGAGGCCGACACGCTCGAAACGCTTCCCACCTCGCGTTCCAGCGATCGCACCAGTTGCGGCATTCCCTCGCGCTCCAGATCCTGCCGGTTCAGCACGTTTGTCTGGGCGGGAACGAGGTTGCGGTCGAGGCCCGTCCCGATCAAAGGCGAGGTCGCCACGACCTCGATCGGCGGCAGTTCGGGCGGCCTTGTCTGGGCGCGCGCGCTGTCAGCGAGGAACAACGCGCTGCCGATCAACGTGAGGGAGAGCGGCCCGCAAGCATTGGCGGAAGGGCGCTGGCTGGCGCCAATGTCGTGGTCTGATCCCACCGCCCACCCTTTGCTCGTCCCGACCAGACCACAGACCGACTGGGTGGTCGCGAGCTTGGGAAATGTTACCGAGACCTCCTGGCCTCGCAAGTCGGATCGGCTTTCTTGCCCTCGCCGTGAGGAAGGTTGATCAGCTCCATGCCGGGGACCACACCTACCCGTCGCTGAAATATCCGGAGGACCAGAAGCGCCTGTGGGAGGCGATCAACCGCGGCGCCATCCAGGTTGTCGCCACCGACGAGCTGTGCTGCCTGCTCAGGGTCAAGCTGCGGGGCAGCCGGATCGACGACACGACGGGCGGCAACTCGGGCGTCGAGCCTCGGGTCGGGCTGATGTACACCAACATGGTGACCAAGCGCGGCTACCCAGTCGAACATTTCGTCGACATGATCTCGAGCAACGCGGCGCGCATCATGGGCCTCTATCCGCGCAAGGGGCCGCTAGTCCGGGCTCGGTGACACCGTTGGGCGCGGCGGTGGCGCGATGTCGTGGGAGAGTTTCTCAAGGCATTCCAGTCGTTCGGCCTGAGTAAGTAGAGAGCAGGCGCCGGAGTTGATTATCGCCAGATCGGCGCCGCGCAGATAGAGCCTCTCCGTAGTGCCGAGCCTGACGATGGGCAGGACAAGCAGGTTGCTCCCGTCATCGACGACACGGGCCATCTCCACCGCCAGGCGCAACGGCGTACCCTCGATCGGGCCGGCGGCGAGGCCGACCATCCAGGCGTTAATCTCCTTCTGCTGCTGCTGCTCGTAGGTCGGCGCGCGCTGCACCGGCGCGAGTTGCGCCTGCGCGGCGGCTTGGCTCGGCTGCAGCGTCAGGACAACCGGCGCCAGGACGGCGAGCACGCACAATAGGCGTGCGGCAAACATCGTAATCATCGATCAGCTCTCCCTTGTGCCTACCGCTCAAGGCACACGTGGGCCGCGGGCATCTCCACTCACTGACGCAACGCGTTCGATCGCTCGCCTCCTGAACACGTTTACGGCCGCACGTAGGTCCAGCCCAGCTCCTGCAGCTCCATGACCCGCACCACGCCGGACTTCACGAGCGTGGCTTGCGAAATGAGCGGAATCTCCTTGTGCTCGGCCTTGTGCATGTTGTCCTGGGTGTTGCCGCAGGCCTTGAACGAGATCGACGGCGTCTTTTCGGCGATCGCCTTGATGCGGTCCTTCACCGGCGAGGTGTCGTCGCGCAGCATGTGCAGGCCGGGACCGAAGGTGACGATCTCGATCTCCACCTTCTCGCCGAGGTTCTTGTAGTATTGCTCGACGTTGGTCGCGTTGTTGAGCGCCAGGGTCATCATCGCTGGGTCGTTGGTGTTCACCTGCAGAACGAGGTGATGCACCTTCTTATCTGCGACACCTTGCGCGGTCGGCGCCGATGCCAGTTCTTTGCCCTGCGCCGCCGGCGGGGCGACGAGAAACAGCGCCCCGGCGCACACTGACAAGGCGCACACCGCCGCTAACCGCATCACTTGTCCGAACCTTGTCATCATGCTCTCCTGTACTGGTTGTTGCTCAGGGATCGTCAGTTGTGCGGCGCGCCGGCGGCGGCCGGCCATTTGCAGGGGCCGGCCAGCCGGTCCCGCACGATTTTCAAGCCGGCCAGGTCGTACCGCCCGTCCGGCGCCGCGCCCTGCCGAGGAGTGACGCGGAAAGAGATCTCGCCCCGGTCGGGCAGCGACGCCAGCAGTCGCACGACATCGCCCCTGATGGTGACCCCGGCCCCCGACGCCGGCGTGCCGGCCGCGACCACCACCGGCTGGCCGTTATTGACGACGTAGGAGACGACGGAGTCCTCGCCACGGCCCGTGAGGGCTGGGCCCGTGATCACCAGGTCTGTCCGGCCACCGCGGCACTGGATCGAGAGTTGCAGGATGGCGCCGTCCGGTCCGCCGCTCGACAACGCGGTGGCGATGGCGACGGGCGTGTAGTCAAGCGGCGAGGTGGTCTCGCTGACGATCCAGTTGTCGGCCGCCGGTGCCACTCCTGGCGCGGGTGACGCCGCGGGGGGCGCCGGGGCGATGTCGCGTGAGAGTTTGTCCAGGCATTCCAGCCGTTCGGCAGGCGCCAGCAGCGAGCAGGCGCGGAGCTTTTCCATCGCATCGCCGGTGCCCTGTGCCAGCGCACCGGCGCTCGCCAGGGCGAACGCGAAAGCGAGGCAGATCGCAGCGATCTTCACTGTTTCGCCTGCGCCTTGCGCGCCTGGCCTTGCAGCCATTCCTGCGCCGCCGGAAAGCGGGTGAGGCCGGGGACCGTCGCGCCGAGATTGATTGTCTTCCAGTTGGGGTCGAAGCCAGGCACCTGCAGCTTGTCGAGCCGGGTAAAGAGGTAGTCGGTGAAGCGCGCGACGCGCCGGTAGCGGTCGGTGCCGGCCGGCCAGTTGTAGGAGACCAGGACGGTTGGCACCGCGATGGTCGAGATGCGCTCGCCCGGCTTGATCAGCGCAGGATAATCGGCCGCTTCAAGAGCCGCCGGCAGATAGTAATCCTCGAATTTGCTGTCGTAGGTCACTGGCAGGAACTTGAAGCCCGGCTCCCACTTCCCGCGCAGGAAGGCGTCGACCGGCTTCGATGTGATGAACACGACGGCCGCCATGTCGCCCTTGCGCATCTGCTGCAGCGCCACCTGGTGCGGAATGAAAGTCTTCTCGATGCTGATGCCCAGCCGGCTGAAGATCAGCGGGCCGGAGTACGCGGCGGCAGTCCCCAGGGTGTTGAAGTTCACCTTCTTGCCGGCGAGGTCCTGCAGGCTCTGGATCTCGGGCCGGACGAAGACGTGCAGCTCCGATGGGAAGAGACTGAGCAGGTAGGTGACGTGCTGCCGGATTTCCGGGAACTGGACCCTGTACTCCTCCAGGGAGTCGGAGTTGATGATCGCCAGATCGATGCCGCGCAGATAGAGCAGCGAATTCAGATTTTCCGTCGGGCCGCGCGTGACGATGGGCAGGACATGCAGGTTGTCCCCGTCATCGACGACGCGGGCCATCTCGGCCGCCAGACGCAACGGCGCGCCCTCGATCAGGCCGGCAGCGAGGCCGACCGTCCAGGCGTTAATCTTTTCCTGCTGCTCGGTGTAGGTCAGTACGCGCGGCGCTGGCGCTGGTTGGCTTTGTGCATCGGCGTGGGTCGGCCGCAGCGCCAGGACAGCCGGCGCCAAGACGGCGAGCAAACACAATATGCGTGCGGCATACATCGTAATCATCGATCAGCTCTCCCTGGTGCCTACCGTTCGAGGTGCACGTGAGCCGCGGCTGCTTCCACTCACTGACGCAATGCGTTCAATCGATCTCCCGCCTCGTGAACACCGTGGGCAAGAGCGTTGGCATAGAGCTCCTGCGCCTTGGCGACGTCGCCTTGCGTGCCGAGGGTGCCCCATGCCGAAAGGCTGAGCGGGTCGTAAGTCTCCGCGAGCGCGAACAGCGCCGATGCGTTGCCTGTCTCGGCGGCGCGCTCGAGCACGATCCGCGCGGCGCCGATATTGCCCTGGTCCCGCAGCAGGCTGGCGCGCGCCATCAGACGGACCGCTTCCGAGCTGCCGGTCGCTTCCGGCGCCGTCAGCGTCGCCGGCCTGTCGCGTGCCGCCACCACCGGCGGGTCGTTCGCGGGGAGCGGGGCTGTCGCGGGTTTGTCGGTCGCCGGCGCCTGCGTCGGGCCAGGTGTCTCGAACCGGGTAGAAGCGGACAGGGTGGAGGTGGCGTTGCGGCGATCGCCGGCCGTGGCGTCAGGGCGGGCCGCTGGCTGCGCTTCGAGCTGCCGGTTGCGGGTGCGGTCCTGCACCGGCAACGCCGCGTAAGTTCCTGCCTGCATTTCCGTCTGCTTGAGCGCCTGCTTGATCTGCGCCAGGTCCGTGACCAGCTCGCGGGTCCGCTTCTCGCTCTTGTCGCGTTCCTGCTGCAGCGCCTGCTTGACCTGTGCGAGGTCCGTGGTCAGCTCGCGAGCCAACTTTTCGCTCTTGTCGCGTTCCTGCTGCGGCGCCTGCTTGACCTGCGCCAGCTCCGTGGCGAGCTTCGCGGTCTCGTCGCGTTCCTGCTGCAGCGCCTGCTTGACCTGCGCGAGGTCCGTGGTCAGCGCGCGAGCCAACTTTTCGCTCTTGTCGCGTTCCTGCGGCGGGGCCTGCTTGAGCTGCGCCAGATCCGTGGCCAGCTTCTCGCTCTTGTCGCGTTCCTGCTGCAGCGCCTGCTTGATCTGCGCCAGGTCCGTGACCAGCTTCTCAGTCTTGTCGCGTCCCTGCTGCGGGGGTTGCTTGACCTGCGCCAGGTCCGTGGCCAGCTTCTCGCTGTTGTCGCGTTCCTGCTGCAGCGCCTGCTTGACCTGCGCAAGATCGGTGGTCAGCTCGCGGGCCAACTTTTCGATTCTGTCAGGCTCCTGCGGCGGGGCCTGTTTGATCTGCACCAGTTTCTCGCTCTTGTCGCGTTCCTGCTGCAGCGCTTGCCTGACCTGCGCCAGATCCGTGGTCAGTTCGCGGGCGAGCTTCTCGCTCTTGTCGCGTTCCTGCTGCAGCGCCAGCTTGACCTGCGCCAGGTCCGTGACCAACTTCTCGGTCTTGACGCGTTCCTGCTGCGGCGCCTGCTTGACCTGAGCCAGGTCCGCGGCCAGCTCGATTGCCAGCTTCGCGGTCTTGTCGCGTTCCTGCTGCAGCGCCTGTTTGACCTGCACCAAGTCCGTGGCCAACTTCTCGGTCTTGTCGCCTTCCTGCTGCGGCACCCGCTTGACTTGCGCCAGGTCCGTGGTCAGCTCACGGGCGAGCTTCTCGGTCTTGTCGCGTTCCTGCTGCAGCGCCTGCTTGACCTGAGCCAGGTCTGCGGCCAGCTCGCTCGCCAGCGTCTCGCTCTTGTCGTGTTCCTGCTGCAGCGCCTGTTCGACCTGCACCACCGCCGTGGCCAACTTCTCCGTCTTGTCGCGGTCCTGTTGCGGCACCTGCTTGACCTGCGCTAGGCCCGTGGTCAGCTCGCTCGCCAGCTGCTCTGTCTTGTCACGTTCCTGCTGCAGCGCCTGCTTGACTTGTGCCAACTCGTCATCGCTGGCCCAGGTTGGTGCCGCGATCGTCATCTCGATATGATTGACGGTCTCGCTGCGGTAGAGCCACCAGGTGGCGGCCAATACCACCAGCGAAGTGGCGATCGAGGCGATCCACTGCCGCGCACGGGGGCTGTCGGTTGCCAGCGAAGTGGCGGTCGAGGCGATCCACCGCCGCGCACGGGCGCTGTCGGTTGTCAGCGAAGTGGCGAACGAGGCGATCCACCGCCGCGCACGGGCGCTGTCGGTTGTCAGCGAAGTGGCGAACGAGGCGATCCACTGCCGCGCACGAGGGCTCGTGGTCGGCGCCTCGAGCGGCACAGTCGGCGCCGCCGTCGTTGCTGGCGTGTCGCCTGCGGCCTGCACCGGTTTGTCATTCGCGGGGAGGAGGGCTGTCGCGGATTTGTCAGTGACTGACGACTGCGTCACATCAGGTGAATCCCGCAGGCTCGCCATGGCCTTGACGTGGCCCGGCGTGACGTCCAGGCGTGAAGAAGGCACTGGTTCCAGATGACGGGGCGCCTTCGACGCCGTCGGCCACGCCTCTATCGTCGGCATTTCCACCGGCCTGACTCTGGTGCTGACGCGCTTCTTGCCAGGCAGCACGATCCCCTCCTGGTCTCTCAACGGCGGACGCGTGAGTGCGCCATTCGCAAGAAGGCAGGCTACGGACCGCAATTCACGGCATCAAAGGTTCATCGGGCTAGTCGTCTTTTGGCGTAGCCAAGCGCGGCAGACCCATCATCTTTCGACATACAGGGTTGCTGCCAAGACGATGATTCGCTCAGGCTAGGATCGCACTGTCCGTGAGTCGACGGCGCTCTCGTCGCGATTCACCGTGGCCGAGGTGCGCGCGCACCGTTTTTGCCTTTCGATGAGATCGAACCTGCATCACGCGGGGATCCTACCTCCAAAGCCTAAGCAACCCGAGACGCGCGGCCGTAAGGATAACGCCCACTATACCAAAGGTTGTAGGCCATGAGGTCACTGGCCATCCCGGCGACAGTAATTCTATGATGACAGCGTCCAAAAGCGTCCAATTTCGATCGGGACTGTGCCATGAAACACGACCACGGCAACGACGGCCCTGCGATGCCGGCATCGGTCGCCCATCGGGGCCGGGACCTGTTCGATCACAGCCATGAGGGCGAAGAGCGCGGTAGTGGACATCAAGACCATCATGACCATCAGCATCAACATCACCAAGGCCCGGCAACCGCGCCGGATCCCCAGGATGGCCTGGTCGCCGTTATCGGCGGCAGCGCGATAGCGGCCGGGGAGGCCTCTGCTGTCACCGGTTTTGTTGAGAATTTTGCCCAGGACATGGGCCGCTACTCGATCGCGATGGGCGAGGCCGTCTTCCAGGCGTCGGCCTATTCAGCCGAGCCGGGCGGCGCGCTCGCGGCTGCCAGCACTTTTCTCGATGTGTCGGGCGCCGATTTCATCTTTGAGCGCGAGACCGACCAGGCGAAGCAAGGACTCCACGATGCCTCGGCGCGCGCGGAACTCGACTATTTCTCGATCGACATTCATGGCTGGTCGCCGCCCCACGGCCCGATCGTTATCGATCTGGATCAGTCCATCGGCAACCATCAGCCGTTCGGGCACGACCCGTCCTATGGCAATTTCACGCAAGTCATCGCTATGGCCGAGGCGCACGGCGCCAACACACTGTCGGCAACGCTCACGACTGCATTAACGGTCGAGAACCAGTTCTCGTTCGTGCATGGAATGGCAATGGTAGCGCTCTAGGGGCGCGTCTCAAATCCGGCGGCCAAGATCGGCCCGCTGGCACGTAGGGAGATTGCGTGATGTCTGGAAGCACGTTCTTCGCTGGAGCGAACAGCACGGCCCAGGCGATGGGCAACCTGACCGCGACCAACACGGCGACCGCAACGCTCGCTGCCCCCGGCGTCGCGATCGGCTACGCGGCGGCGGTCGCGGAGGCTCAGGGCGCCGCCCCCACCGCCCCTCATACGAGCGCGACGACTGACAGCATGGCGGTCGGGGGAACCACCACGATCGCGCATACCGCCCAATGGTCAGTCGATTACCTCATGGGCCCGACGCCGGTCTCGGTCGATGTCTCCGTGACGTCCATCTCGACCCATGGCGGTAGCGATTTCCTGTCCGGCTATTCGCTGTCCGGTCTGATGGGGCCGTCGATTCACGGACTGTTCTGATCGCCGCCATCCATCCTGTTTTCACGCCTGGCACTGAATCACGGCGGGCGCGCCGTCGAATCGCGCGAGTGCGCGATCCTTTATCTGCACGAACTGCAAGATCGGGCCGACCGGAGGCCGTCGGCTGCGACGGAGCGACAGCCCGATCGCCGCGGTCCGGGTTCGGCACCGATTGTCGCTCTTCTTCGACCTTCTAAACCGAAAGATCATGCATCCTACGGTTGCTACGCCGAAAGATGAGTATCCCGATGAACCTTTGATGTGGTGAAGTACGGCCCGTAGCCTTCGTCCTTGCGGATGGCGCATTCGTTGCGTCCGCCGCTTTTTCAACCGGATACAGGAGGATAAGATGGCTGCCAGTAGCATCGACTTCACCAAGGTCTCAGAGACCTTGGACCTCGCCGAGGTCCAGAAAAGCATCGACGTAAGGGCTTTTGTCGTAGGCAACTCGGCGATCGCCAACGCAACCGCCGATGCCATCGGCCCGAACTCGCATAGCGAGACGCTCACACAAACCCTGGCCGTCGAGCACGTCGGTTCGAGCTCTGCTTCGGAATCCGTGTCTGCGACCAATGGCTTCCACTTCTTCTTTGGCTGAGCGTTCTCAGTGAATCGAACGGAGCCGGCAGCAGTTCGCACTGCTGCCGGCCACTATCGCATAGTCCGGACCGCGTCGCGTCTACAGGGAGCCGGTTCGGGAGTCGTTGCAACGCTTGCGAGGACATGGCCATGCGCACGCGCTATCGGGTTGACGGCCGGAAGGTTCGTGTTGAAGCCAGTGACGGCTCGGCGTCGGTTGTGCTTGAGGTGTCGCGGACAGGGTCGGGGAAAGGTCCCGCCGACGGTCCTGGGTCCAGCCGCAGCAGCGGTGCACGCGCTGTTTGCGTGGGACAAGGCCGCTCTTTGAGCTGGTCGCGCGCCAGGAGCGAGGCGGCCGGGCGCTCGGAGGCGCAAGCCGAGGTAGCCGGAAACCGTCGGCACAGGTTCAAGCTGTCCGACTAGTCCCACTCGAGAGAGCCGGTCGGCTTGCCGCCGCTTGTCATTCAACCCCCGCGAAGGTGAAACATGCTGCAAAGACCGTCCGAGGGCGCCCGTTCATCGGCTCACTCATCGAGCGGCCCGACCGAACTCGAGCGGGCCATCAGGGCCTGCCGTTCGGCTTTCGCGACATGCGCCGTCTTCAGCCTCGTCATCAACGTGCTGATGCTCGCGTCGCCGGTCTACATGCTGCAGGTCTATGACCGCGTGCTCACCACCGGTCACGTCGAGACGCTCGTGATGCTCACGCTGATGGCGACCGCGGCGCTTGCGGTGATGTGCGCCCTCGACGCGCTGCGGACATCGATAACCATCCGCATCGGCGGTTGGCTGAACGAGCAGCTCGGCCCCGCCTACCTCGCCTGCGCCGTGCGCGGGCGCCTGCAAGGGGAAGCCTCGGGCGCCGAGTCGCTGCGCGACATTTCCCAGATCCAGAACTTCATTGCGACGCAGGGGTTGACGGCGTTCTTCGACGCGCCGTGGGTGCCGATTTTTGTCGGCCTGATCTGGCTTCTCCATCCCATGCTGGGGGCGGTTGCGGTCGCCGCGGCCGTGGTGCTGTTCCTGTTGAGCATCGCCAACGAATTCGCCACGCGCAAGGCGAACGAGACGGCGAACCGAAAGCAGATCGAGGCGATGCTGCTGGCCGATGCGACGATCCGCAACGCCGAGATCGTGCAGGCCATGCACATGCTGCCCGCCCTGACTGAACGGTGGGCGGCCGTCAATAGAACCGTTGTCGACGGCTTGCGCCGGTCCGGCGACATCGGCGGCTTCGTGCTCGCGACGACGAAGTTCGTTCGTTTCTTCGTCCAGGTAGCGATCCTGGGCGTCGGCGCCTGGCTGGTGGTCAACTCAGCCCTGACCGCCGGCGCGATGATCGCGGGATCGATCCTGCTCGGACGCGCGCTCGCCCCGGTCGAGCTTGCCATATCGATGTGGCGCAACTTCATGGCTGCGCGCTTTTCCTATGGTCGTCTGAAGAACGCCATCGAAGACCACCCGCCGCCGTTCCAGCGGACCAGGCTGCCGACTCCGGACGGCAGGGTGGTGGTCGAGTCGGTGAGTTACCTCACGCCGAACACCGCCCAGCTCATCATCAGCGACGTATCCTGCGCGGTCGATCCGGGCGAAGCGCTGGCCATCATCGGCCCGTCGGGCGCCGGCAAGAGCACACTGTGCCGGATGCTGGTCGGCCTTGCCATTCCAAATGTCGGCGAGATCCGGGTCGACGGTTCGCAGATCCACCATTGGGACGGCGAACAGATCGGACGGCACGTCGGCTTCCTGCCGCAGGACGTCGAATTGTTCGCGGGCTCGGTGCGCGACAACATCGGCCGCATGCAGGTCGTGGATGACGAGGCGATCGTGAAGGCGGCGAAGCTCGCCTATGCCCACGAGATGATCCAGCATTTCCCCCAGGGCTACGATACGCGCATCGGCGACGGCGGCGTGCGGCTGTCGGGCGGCCAGCGTCAGCGCATAGGGCTGGCGCGCGCCGTGTTCGGCAGCCCACGCTTCATTGTTCTCGACGAGCCCAACGCCAATCTCGACCAGGCGGGAGAGGCAGCGCTTGCCGAGGCGATCGAAGAGCTGAAACGGAAGGGGGTCGCCCTCATCATCGTCGGGCATAGGCCTTCGACCCTGTCGGTTGCGGACAAGGTGCTTTTTCTGAAGGAAGGGCGAGCCGCTATGTTCGGTGAACGCGACCACGTGCTCGAAGCGCTCAAGAAGCGCGCGGCGGAGCCGCTGCCGCAAGGCGACGGCAGCCAGGGCGGACGCCGCCTCAGGTCGGGCAACGGCTCGGCAAGCGACTATAGTCGCAACGCTGGGGCCATGACAGGTGCGCCATGAGCCATCTCGGAAGGATCGTACCGTCGCGGTCGCTATTGTCCTCAACCGGCACGGTATCGGGCTCGTGGAAACCCAGCGTTGGCGTTCCGGCGCGTTGGGGCAACATGTTGATTTTGGCGTTCCTGCTCGTATTCGGAGGATGGGGCTATTTTGTGCCGCTCGACGGCGGCGCGGTGGCGCCGGGCGTGATCAACCCCGACAGCGGCAAGAAGACGATCCAGCATCTGGAAGGGGGCATCATCGCCGATTTGCCCGTCCATGAGGGCCAGGTGGTGAAGGCGGGCCAACCCCTGGCCGTCCTCGAGAGCACACAGGCGCGCGCGACGCACGAGGCGCTGGTGCAGCAGCGCCTGTCGCTTCTGGCCAGGAAGGCGCGCCTCGACGCCGAAAAGGCCGACCAGAACCGGATCGACCTGCCGCCGGAGCTGCGGGTGGCGGATCCGCAGGTCAGGAGCATCGTCGAGGCGCAGCAGGAGGTGTTCGACACGCGGCGCACCACGCACGCGTCGCGGCGGGACATCCTCGGCCAACGCATCGAGCAGCTCGTGCAGCAGATCAAGGGCTTCGAGGCCCAGGTCGAAAGCGCCTCCAAGCAGCTCGGCTTCGTTACCGAGGAGCTGACCGCCAAGGAATACCTGGTCAACCGAGGCCTTATACCCAAGCCGGACGCGCTGCGGCTGAAGCGCACCGACGCCGAGATCTCCGGCAAGCGCGGCGAGTACGAGGCCGAGATCGCGCGGGCCCGCCAGCAGATCGGCGAAAGCCGGATGCAGATCCTCGGAGTCGATGCGGAGCGGGCCGATCAGATCGCCGCCGATGCCGAGAAGGTCCGCGGTGAGCTCACGGAAGTGAACGAGAAGCTGCTGGGCAGTGCCGACGTCGTCAAGCGCACGGTCGTGACGGCTCCCGTGAACGGCACCGTGGTCGACGTCAAGTTCAAGACGATCGGCGGGGTCGTCCAGCGAGGCGAGCCGATCATGAGCATCGTCCCGGCTGGCGATGAGCTGATCATCGAGGCGCGATTGACGCCGCTCGACGCCAAAGCGGTCCATAGCGGTCTGGAGGCCAAGGTCCACCTGTCCGCCTATTCGAGCCGGATCGTGCCGAAAATTCCAGGCACTGTTCGCACGGTCTCGGCGGATCGCCTGATGGATGACACAACTCATCAACCCTATTATCTCGCCCGGGTCGCGGTCGACCGAGACACGCTGCACAAGCTGGCGCCCAGCGTCGATCTCATTCCGGGCATGCCCGTGGAAGTGCTCGTCGTGACCGAACGGCGGACGATGATGGAGTATCTCGCCAAGCCCTTCCGCGAGGCGCTCTGGCGAAGCTTCCGTGAGATTTGACGTTGGCTGTGACGAGCATGACCGGGTCAAGCCAAGAGGAGGTTGGAGCCGCCCGCCGCCTCCTGTCCCAGGCGGTTCCCCTCGTCGGCGAATCGCACGCCCTGGGCTACGCCCTCGTCATGGCGCTGGCGTCGACCTCGCACGAGGAGTTCTCGCGCGATGAAATAGATGCGCTGTGCCAGGTGGCCTATGAACTGCTGAACAAGCTCAGCAAGGCGCTCGAGCTCTTCCACGAGATCGACAAAGTCTCCGATACCTAGGCACGGCCAGACAGCAGGCTTTCTCTCCTGACAGGACGCTGTCAGGAGGAGAGGCGCAAACTGCCGCCGCGGATCACTCCCGCAAGTTTGCCGGGCGTGGAGGCGGCGGTGCAGTCAGCTCACTCAGCCTATCTGAAGGGAGCCGTGTTCGGCTTGGCTGCCGCGTCGATCTGGGCGGGCTGGAGCGTGATCACCCGGCTGGCCGTGACGACCAGGCTGGACGCATGGGACGTCGCGGCGCTGCGCTTCGGCGTGGCGGGTCCTCTGTTGTTGCCGGTCCTCATGCGGCGGGGTCTCGCCCGCGATCGTCTTGGATGGCTTGGACTGGCCGCGATCATTGCCGGGTTGGGCGCGCCTTATGTGCTGGCGGCGGCGGGCGGGCTGCACTTTGCCCCGGCCTCCGACCAGGGCGCGCTCAATCCGGGGTGCATGCCGCTGTTCGTCGCACTGATCGCCGCGAGCGTTTTGGGAGAGAGCCTGTCGGGCGCGGGAAAGCTGGGGCTTTCGCTGATAGTGGCCGGCGCTCTCATCATCGTCGGCGGCCACGCCTGGAGCGCTGCCTGGAGCATCTCGCGGACTCTGGGCGATGCGCTTTTCCTCGTCGCCGCCATCCTGTCGGCATGCTTCACCGTGGCGATGCGGCAGGCGAGACTCGATCCACTTCACGCGGCGGCCCTCGTCGCCACCGGATCGCTGACGGTCTATCTGCCCGTCTACTTCGCCTTTTTCGGAACCCGCCTCGCGCAGCTGCCGCTCGCCGACTTTGCGGTTCAGGCGCTTTTCCAAGGCGTTGTCGTGACAATCGTGTCGCTTCTTCTCTACGGCCGCGCGGTCGCCCTGCTTGGCGCTTCGGGCGGCTCGGCCTTTGGAGCTCTGGTGCCGGCGCTGTCGGCCCTGTTTGCAATACCGCTGCTCGGCGAGTGGCCGCGTGAAACGGATTGGATGGGTATCGTCCTCATCTCCTTCGGTGTCTATCTGACGAGCGGAGGACAGTTGCCGAGTCGGAAGAATGCAGAATAGGAGCGCTGCCAAATCCCGCCGCATCGTCTTCATGCAACATTTGTCAGCCTGCGGAATCCGAATTTTCGGATCTATCTCGCCGCACAGCTCGGATCCAATATCGGCGCCTGGGTCCAGATCACGGCCGAGAACTGGCTGATCCTGCAGTTGGCTGATTCCGGCTTGGCGCTTGGGATCACCAACGCGCTTCAATTTGGGCCACTTGTGTTTTTCGGTCTCTACGGCGGCGTCCTTGCCGACCGGTTCGACCGCCGTCGTTTGCTGATGGTAACGCAGAGCGCCCTGGCGTTGCTGGCTGCCGCCATCGGGTTGCTGGTCGTCACCAATCTGATCCAGCTATGGATGATCTGGGCGGCCGCTCTGTTGCTCGGCCTGATCATGTCCGTCGACAGACCCGCGCTGCTCGGCTTCGTCAAAGACCTCGTCGGCGAAGCCGATTTGCCCAACGCGGTTGCCTTGAACACTGCAGTGATCTCGTCGGGACGGATGATCGGCCCCGTGATCGGCGGGCTCCTCGTTGCATCCTTCGGCCTGGCCCCGAGTTTTTTCATCAATACCATCAGTTTCGGACTTGTCGTGCTCGTTCTGGGGAAACTTGACGTCACGCGTCTCCATGTCACCGGACCGGCGGAACGGAAGCCCGGCCAGGTGCGCGAAGGCTTGTCCTACGTTCGACAGGACCGTGTTCTGTTGCTGACCGTGATGGCCATGTCAGTGGTCTTCGTGGCGGCCTATAACTTCCAGGTTTTGGTGCCGCTCCTGACATCCCGCGTGCTGGGCGGGTCGAGCGAACTGTATGGCGTTGTGATGTCGTCGCTGGGTTTCGGCGCGGTGGCTGGTTCCTTGCTGATTGCTTCGTGGATGAAGCCGGGAGTGATGATGGTCGCCGTCTGGTGCGGATTGCTGAGCGTCGTCCATGTTTGGCTGGCTCTGCCGTTTGGGGTTTATGGCGCGCTTGCCGGCATGTTTTTGCTGGGTGTTTCCTGTGGTTTTTTCAACGTTACCGTCGCCAGTACCCTGCAACTCAGGGCTCGTGACGATGTGCGCGGACGTGTGATGGCCCTTTACAGTATCGGTATCCTCGGCAGTGGCCTGGTCGGCGCTCCGTTGGCCGGGACATTGGCGGACAGGGTTGGCATGTCGGCCACGTTCCTGATCATCGCCGCCATTTGCGCCGTCACCGCAGCCACGACTGGCTGGGCCTGGCTGAAGTACGAAAATCGCAAGAGTTGAGGCTGCTGCAAGAGCGCGCACATCACCTGCAGCATTTCTCCGGAACGATTGATTCGCGCGGCGGCAACGCTACCTTATCGATATGAAGCGAACCGTCCTCATCGCCCTTCTTGTGGCCGGCTGTTCGGGAAGCAATCTCAACACGTCGCACGGTCCCAACGGAGAGACCGTCGTCGGAAACGACGTGTCGGTCCAGATCACCAATGCCGCCAATCCTTCTGCGGGGTTCTCCTTGGCGGAAGACTACTGCCGCAAGAACGACCGCTCCGCCCGCTTCGTGGCTCAGAACGGCGCCACCGCCGCTTTCGACTGTGTGAAGGCCAAATAGTTCCTCGGTGCCAGGGTAGCGAGCGCGGTTGCGGACGCTATGGCCCGGCTCTCGTGTTATCGAGTCTCCCGTGCCCTGCTGCCTGGTCACTCGTTGCTATGCAACGTCTTGTTCAACCCACCCCAGCGGGAAGAGTTCGTCGGCAAGATCTCGACTGCGCCGGTCTGGCTGTTTCTTCGAAACAGCAGGCCGGATTGCCCGGAAAGCTCTCTGGCGGCGACGACCTTTCCGTCCGGCAGCTTCACCTTGGTGCCGGCCGTGACATAGAGGCCGGCTTCGACGATGCACTCGTCGCCCAGTGAAATCCCGATGCCCGCATTCGCGCCGAGCAGGCTGCGTTCACCGAT
>Ga0210399_10000720_pt1 | contig 26111 bp, 45 predicted proteins | sample IncBWC14MmetaG_FD_150865 | JGI IMG/M metagenome (GOLD analysis project Ga0210399, IMG submission 150865) | Forest soil microbial communities from Barre Woods Harvard Forest LTER site, Petersham, Massachusetts, United States - Inc-BW-C-14-M | ecosystem: Environmental > Terrestrial > Soil >... | reverse complement strand
TTCTCTTTCAAAATGTGAGAATTCTTTTTCTTCTTCAAATTAAGAAGTCCTTCTTCACCTCTATAGATATCTTTGACTTTGTGGAGTCTAATACCATAGGCTTCAAGTAATTCAGAGAAGTCCTCAATGTCATGTCTAAGTAGTTTGCGATACTGGTGACGATTCTTTTTGTCAAATCCTCCTACTGGTATGTGAAGCAATTCATGCAGCATCACGAATAGTTTGTAAGACTTTGGTTTGATGTCAAAACGAGTGGACCAAATTTGGATCACGAAATCATAATCTGGCAGAGCCATTGCCCAAGGATGAGCATTCTTTCTGATCTGAGCAATGAAGCTGCTATTTGGATTCTCAAATCCTACCAAGAGAATGCGCTTGGTCCGTATGTGTCCCAGCACTGTGGGAAAGAGTTTCTTGATCCTCTTAACTAGAGGACGATAATCCTCACGTACTCTCCAAACCTTTGCTCTCCTTGCCACTAATCCTCCTCAAATAGTTTGAGTTGACGTTCAAATTTCTTACTTTCAATTTTCTTCCTACGTGGAAAACGAACGATCCCTTCTCTTCTGACTCCTCTTGGAAACCTCATAGGTTCCAATTCTCCCTTCAGAATCTTAGCTTTCCGTATGAGACGGAGTTCCTTGACGATCAAGCGGAAGCGTCTTGGAGCTTCAGGATCACTATTCCAGGCTTCCGGCTTCATTACAGGACCCATTCTATCGATCATCCTATTCTGGATCCTTATGATCTTGACATACAACAGATCTGCTTTCTTAAGCAATCTCTTTGCCTTTTCAGGATTGAGATAGGCTTTCATTTTTCCTCCACTGTATCCAGATCTTCGAATGGTCTTACCCACCGAGCGAAGTCTTTCAACAGAGTCTTGAATTTTTGCTCTTCGAAAGTTTCTCGTAGAGTCACCCGATCTACAGTCCTCCTACGAGCCATACGCTTTTCAAGCATCTTAGATATCTTTGGGTAGTTTTCTCCTTTCTGTGGAAGAGTCAAATCCATTAGAAGGAAATTCCTCTTCACACTTTCTCTTACTCCATCTGAATACAACAAAGCGTAGCGATTTCCTTTCCTAGAAACTCTCTTCTCGACCTTTGGTAGAAACAGTTCCTCTATAGAGCCATACTTTTCAATTAGCTCCTTCGCTGTCTCTTCACCAAAGCCTCTAGCCACACCAGGAATACCATCCCCAGAATCACCAGTCAGGACTCTAAACTCCAGCCACTGACGAGGCGACATTCCTGTTAACTTCCGGAAGTTTTCTTCCGTATAGAGATCGTACTTGATTGGAGACCATACTGACACGTTTTTCCTTACCAGATGAAACATGTCACGATCAGACGATACAATAATCTTTTCACCAGATAGATCATGACAAGTTATTGCTACTAGATCATCAGCCTCTGTGTTTGGAAATGACAAATGGACCACATTGATGCTTGGTAAGATTTGCTTAATGACTTTAAGCTGCTGAGTAAGAGAGCTCTCCTCATCTGGATCGTGATGCCGGCCATGTTTGTAGCCAGGGTAGATCTTCACCCTTGCTTCTGGAAATCCAGAATCGAAACATACCACCGCGGCATCAGGTTCAAATTGAGCAAGCGCAGCACGCAGAAGCCTCATAAAGCCAAATACGACTTGCACTGGCTTGCCAGAGACTGATAGCTCTGGAAGTCTTTTCTGAAGTCTCCACAGAGCATTATGGCCATCAAAGACTAGAGTTTTCATCGTACGAGAAAACCTCTTCTCCTTGAGTAATTCTGATGGTCTTTAGAACCATTCTCAAATGTTAATGAGAAGTGGCCATCATCATCCATCAACACTAGCTCTGGATAATACAAGCCCTTCTCAGCTTTTCTCTCCAAAGCCCTTGCTTCGTGGTAGGCTATCGCCATTCTCATGTGGTGTATGATATTAACATTGCTATCCCAAGGAATACAGTTGTCACAATGCATTGTACGATCAATTAGTGCTCTCAGCATTTCCTGAGTCTGAGTTCCCTGATGCTCAGTTCCTTTCTCTCTGTTCACAAAGTGAATGACTTCATCCTCATTAGAATTCTTATCCAGAGTGTGTAGTTGATAGACATGCCCAGGCTCTTTGATTTTCATTCCTGTTCCTCCTTGATAACTGTTGATTGTCGTAGCAGACGATCAATCTTAATCTGTTTCCTCACGTAAAACTTTGCGAATGTCTTTTTCGTTATGCTGTACTTCCCAAATTTGTAAGCAGTTCCATTCCGCCTGAAGATCCCTCGGTCAATACCATAATCCCACACCGACCGAACCGAGTCTATTCCTCGGCTGTAGAAGACTGAGAGCATGCATTCCCTGTGAGGAGGAGCTACTTTGTTCTTGTAAACGTGCACGATACATTGAAATCCTATATCCTCATCCTCAGAGTTTTTGATAGTCTTGGTCTTTCTAACTCGAAGGCGAACCCAGGCGTAGAATTTGAGAGCTTTCCCTCCAAACGTAGATTCCTTGCTTCCCCATTTCACAGCCAGATTGGTTCTAGTCTGGTTAACACATATCAAGCAGACCATGTTCTCAAAGAGGAACCGTACCATCCTCCGGAATAGCTTAGATATCTGAGCAGCAGCGTGACCCATGTCGCTGGCATCCAAGCCAGCCTTGTGCGCCAGTTCCGTTCTGGTCGGAGTAGCAGCTACAGTGTCCCACCCGATAACGATCGGTGTCAGTTTGTCTCTATTACGAATTTTCCCGACAATGGATTTGATCTGGTCAAAGACGTCTTCTATCGTTTCCGCGTCTCCAATGATAAGCTGGTCTTCGTCTAGACCAAGAGTAGTCACCCTCTTATAGTCGAGGGAATATTCCTGCGCAAATATGATTGTGTAGAACCCTCGCTTTTGGGACTCAGCCAATGTCTTCTCTAGCACAGCTGTCTTCCCACAATCTTCTTGGCCGAATATCTCAATAATGCCAGGAGGGAACCCCATCCCGAAGCACACTACACAGTCTAGCGGTAGAACTCCCGTCGGGATGTATTGTCTGGGAGTGGAAAACACAGAGTTTCCCAGAGTACTTAACTTTCTCTTGCCCTTATATTCCTTGTTAATCCTTTGGATGACTCTTCTGATCAGTTTTACACTGGCTCCGGACGCATGGCCGTTCTTAAGTCTCGGGAACCTTAATGGCACTTTCTCCTCCCTCAGGTTTGTTGAATTTCGCATACAGCTTATCCAGAAAGTACAGATCCATCAGGGTGAAATCGTTGTCCCTGAGATGCTCACAAGCATTAGTAAATGCTTCTAGATCTTGTTCAGTCATGATGGGCGTCATCCCTCTAAGGAAATCTATCTTAAACGAGACTTCGCCCATCATGGTCATGATTATTCCTCCAGATCCGTTTCGTCCTCTGCCCCACGTGCTCCAGTGTCCGCATCGCTTTCTGAGCGGGTTAATTTCTCCTGACGATCAGCTTCCTCTTGTTCCTGCTCAACTACATCCGGACCCGAGACCGTGGCACCTGAACTCCGTGTTGCAGTCTTCGCAGCTACGGAGGCTTTTGGGGTCGGCCTACGACGAGGTGGTTTGGCTTTCACCTTAATCCTCGTCTTCGTCTTCTTCATCTTCGTCATCGTCATCTTCCTCCTCTCGACGCTTTTTCTTCTTGTAGTGCTTTTTCATCTTTTTGTACTGGCTGTCGAGATCATCGTCACCATCGTCTTCCTCGTCTTCCTCATCTTCATCGTCTTCTTCATCTTCTTCCTCGTCACGACGGTGCTTTTTCTTTTTGGGACGATCATCATCTTCGTCAACGTCGTCGGCATCCTCATCTTCATCCTCTTCCTCATCCCGACGCGCTAACAATTTGGCCTTCTTCTCCATCTTACGAAGGAAGGAACTGAGCTCTTCGTCGCTACTTCCGTGGACTACTTTGTCTAGATTGACCAATGTCCCAAGGAGTTCCTCCCTCTTCTCTTCATCCTTGGAAATCGGTGATGACTTGTCCATGACGCGAAACACATAACTCGTATCATCGCGCCCAGAACCCTCTCTCCGCAGCTTGATAAGACGACCATATTTCGGGTGGGTCACTCCAAGAATAGACTTCTCCCGATAATCATCATCTGAGAAGATGTCCACCAATGCCATATGCCACTTGTACGACCCACGCCAGATATGGAATTTGTTATCGCGATATCGTCTTACGATTAGCTTCCCATGACGCTTCTTGACCCTCGCGATCAACACATTCCATAGACCCTCACTGCGCTGATTGATCAGGCTCCAGAGTTTCTTCCCCCTCTTAGACCTATCAGTCTTGAGCTCAACCAGACGACGACAGACTTTGCATTTCCGCTGCTTCCCTGTTTCTGGGTCTATGTCATTCTTGGCACAGTAGACCTTGTTCTTCCATCCACCATGGAAAAGAATGTCCTTCCAGACTTCCCCTTTCTTTTTCCATGGCGGACCGATGCGGAGATAATACGTTCCCTCCTTGAAGCTTACCCAGGGTTTTTTCTTCCCCCGTTTCCGCTTCTTCTTTTTCATGTACTCCCGTACTTCTTTTGCCGTTTTCACTCTTCGTCTCCCCCTTCCTCCTCAGATTTCTTCTCTGCCCTAAGATTGGCGTTCAGAGCCATCAATACATCCTTTCGTTGTTCGAATGATCGTACAGCGTGTTTCAAGATCCTCTCAGAATTCTGCCAGATCCGTAGTTCCTTCCGGAGCTCCCTAATCCTTGGGGAGATTGAGACGTAATGCTTGATATCACTGACAGTGTGTTTTCTTCCCATTTCCCGAAATTTCTTGGTCAATTTGATAGCCTTCTTTGCTTCTGCCACTTCCAGTTCAGCAGCAAAGTTAGCTGTCTTATCTACTACTTCAGAATACAACGAGGACCACCAAGCATACAGACCTGGCTGTCTTATGAGAGCTCTGGACAGATTGTTTTTGTCTATCCGTAACTCTTTGAGGAGATCAGACTTCTCAATCTCCTTCGGGTATAGCTGGATTACTACTGGAGCGTGCTTCATACTCCGCCTCTTGTATGGCGTTCTTCATGATCCCAAATCCTAGATCAGATAGAGCTAGTTCGATTTTCTCATGTTCCCCAACAACAGCACCAGACCAGATTTCCAGGATCTCCCCTTTGACGAGCTTCTTGAACTGTCTTGAGTCTAGCAACACTTTATACACTGTAGACATGTTCTCTCCTATTCGTCATCCCAATCATACTCTTCTAGGAAATCCGTATGGACATAGAATTTCCGGTCAGAGCTTGGGGACTTAATTGTCGCTATACCATCAGTTGCTACTTGGAGAATGGTCCCAATCTCTCCCTGATTGTTTCTTGCAGACTGCTTTACTCTGATCTTATCTCCTGCTTCCATTTGACCCTCCTAATTTGAATGAAACTCCGTAGAGCCGAAAAGGTTCATGCTGCTGGAAGTAAACCCATTCCTCTCAAATGCGCTTCACACATAAGCAGGATCTCTCCTGCAGAATGGAAAGATCCACCCAATTTACAAATCAAATCACCTCCTCCTTTCGGAGTCCACTCAGTACGTTCAAAAATATCCTCGGCTGTTTTAATGTGGATACAGACAAAGTAGGCTTTTTGCCTACCATGAATGTCACATTTGATCCAACCCAAGAATCCAGAACCTTTCATCCCATCCTCCTAAGCTGCCACTTTGAATTCCTTTGGTACGATAAATTCACCAGGTCCTTTGACAGCCAACTCTGTACTCTTCCCAAGATGAGGACCAATGAAACAGTCCGTATTCCATGGAACTGTGCAATACCATCCAGTCATCTTTTCAATGAATTTCCGATCGGTCATGTACATATACAACCTCTCAACGACATCTTCCATTTCCTTGTAGTGAGTATCGACATAGGCAGCGTCATGGACTGCAATGATCCCCTTGGACTTCATATGGTACTTACGAAGCCAACTGTTCAATCTATGGAGAGCCACCCACGTTATATCAGACGCGTCACCTTGAATTGGACTGTTGATCCCTTGCCTGATAGCCTCAGCAACCACCGCCTCACTATCAGCATCCACTTCCGGCAAGCGCCTTGGTCTGAAGAAGTGGCTATAGACTATCTTATGATCAATGATGTAATCTTCACGTTCCTGCCTATAGATCAAACAGTCATCATATTTCGCGAAGTACCTACGGATGAATCTTCTGGCCCAACCAATAGACTTCTGGAATTCCTCAGCTAGAGCTTCTGGTCCTCTACCATACAGCAGACCGAAGGAAATTGCAGACTTAGCTAGGAAGCGAAGGTGTTTCCTCTCCTCATCTGGTAGCTTCAGCCAATCCTTTTCACTGATCTCGAACCCTGCCATCGCTCCCATTGCATGAGGGTCTTTTCCTTGGTTGAATTCCTCCATCATGATATCGTCTTGTGCCCTATCACAGAACAGACGCATTTCAATCTGCTTACTATCCTGCTCCAGGATGTAGTACTCTGGACCAGACGATACGAATTGAGAGCGTAGATCTTTGGCTAGATCACCATGCTTCGGAAGGTTTTCATGATTTGGTTCTTTACTAGAAACTCTGCCAGTCAACTGACCATGAGGACTGTAATCAGTATGAGTCCCACCATCGGTCCCCATCCACTCTGCAACCACAGGATCAATGTATTTGTCCTTTGCAGAGACCAGAGAATTCCTCTCTACCATACGTTTCAATACTACACTCTGACGCTGCTGGAGAAGCTTCTCTAATACCTCCTTTTCAACTGACCAGTTTTTCCCTTTCTTAGTTCTCCACAGAGGCTTGTATTTCAGAATGTCAAAGACCAACGTTCTCCTGCTTTCAGGAGAGTTAAGATTGACAATCTTCTTTTCCTTCGGGACATTCTCGAAGAGCTCAATAACTTTATCTTTGACCGATTCTGGTGGGCGTTTGTAGTTCTTTACTCGCTCGTAGATCTTCAGCATGATATCCCGGTCTTTGAGGCTTTGCAGCTTCTTGACTTGGGGATAATCGTGTAGCTCTTCGTCAGCCTTCTCAATCTTCTCAGTAAAGATTTGGTCTAACTCTTTGTTACGATCAGCATCTATTTTCAGTCCATTGATTTCAAGGATGGAAGCAGTCCATACGTGCCACATTTGAGGGAATAGGAACGGTCGTTCCCAGAGACGCTGTGCAACTAGACGTTTCTTTAGCTTCCAGAAGAGCCTCCACGTGGCAATGTTATCGTCCATATTATATGGACCAAGAATAGGCATGGGAATCTTATTTGCATTCCCACCTTCTGCCGAATTACATTCCTTGTGAGATCTTTCGTACTCCCTCTTCTTTAGTTCATAGCCTCCCATCCCAAGACGATATGCCCAATCCTTCAAACCTCTCGGAGCACCTTTGCTCTCGTCAAGGACGTACATCATCTGTCCTGTGTCAGCGTAATACCCACAACGCTTCTTCCCACCTATCCAGATGTCATGTAGGACTGCCTGATAGACGTAATCGTAGTTCCCAAACTGGAGTATGTGACGAATGTCCTCGTTCTCGTTTACCTCTTTCATCACCTCTAGAAATTCTTCTGGTCGGACCTTTACATTGATTCCCCTTCTACTAGCCAATGGAAAACAACAAGCATCGTTATCGCTCCACGCATATCCAGCGCACCCAATCCTAGGTGTTCTAACCTTCGAGAACGCATTCAGAGTGCTGCCTTCAATGTCGTGAGCCAGATATTTCTGGGCCATCAATAGATCGCGCATCTCCTGAAGCGTCTTATGGTCTGTTACCATAATGTGATTACGCTTCTTTTGGAGAGAGGCTTTCTTGTCACCAGTGTTCTTCGCGATCTTAAGAGCTTCCCTGAACTTCCTCAGAGCCGCTGGAGTGTCATTATGCAAGAAATATGAAGGATGAAGAGAGCACACATATTTCCACGGGCCAGCATCAAACACTTCCCCATGTAGCTTCGTGATCCCTGTTCTGTTCAGAATGCTCTTTATAGCTGAGTTCCCAAGAAGGACAACAACTTTTGGTCTTACAGCATGGATTTCACGTAGGATGTGCGGCCGGCAATGATCTATGATGTTTGGATAGAATTTGATGTTGTTATCTGGAGGTCTACATTTCACTACGTTTGAGAACCTACAGTATTTCAGAGGGATTCCAACAGCCTTGATCATCTTTTTCAATAGACGACCGGCTTGCCCTTGGAATGGTTTGTTCAATTCATCTTCTGTAGCACCAGGAGATTCTCCTACGAAGAACCAGATCGGATGCTCAGAACCAGACCCATTCATTATAGGTGAGTCGCACGTCTTGTATGCGCCACATGGCTTACAGAACTCATCCGGTTCTCGGATGACGTTAAGTGTAAGACCCACCTAGATTCTCCTTAACCTGCGTTGTAAGGTTCTGGAAGTCTTTCCCTTTTGTGGACCTGAGATATCAATTCTACTATCTTTTCACGGATTGGCACGAGGTCTTCACCCTTCCTATATTGAACAGACAGTAGAACAATCTCAGTTTCAAGTTCTCCTAGCCCTTGCTCTACACAGAATCTTTCGGCTGTATCTGTAGGCAGAAAGAGTTTCATTTTAGGAAGGAACCAATAGCTTGATTCTAGAGACATCAGTTTGTCTAAATAATGGAGTGCTTTTTCAAGATCTATCAGACCGTGCTTCTTTTTCCAGCGGCAGACGTATTTGGTCATGTTCCCAATGAAGTAGGACAGCCCATAATCTGCTACTAGATCCCAATGCTGATAGCTCTTGTTTGCTCGGTAATGCTCTCCGTCAATTTGCTTGTCGTTAGGATCCGATCTTTCATTTTGATCCATTCTTCCTCCCCAAGTAGAGTTTGAATTTCTTGTAAGATCAGGACCTCTTCCATCATTACATCTGATATCCCTAGCTTCCATCCACCAGGATGGGTCTCCGTACTCCAATCAAATTTCTGGGGAGACAACCAATCTTCCCAGTCTAGTATGAATTTGAGATCTTTGAGAAGCTTTACTAACTGTTCGACGGTTGCAGCATCTTTTGACAAATCTGAGCGACCTCCCCAGGCAACTTACTCTTTGTCATTTCAGAAGTAAAGTCTAGGATCATTTCTACCAAGGGAGAGCCGAGAGTCAGAATCCTCTCTGCTAGATATTGTTTAGACTCCTGGTCCATCAGATTCTCAGTCCCTTCTTTCAGAATCCTGTGAATCCAAAGGACCCAAGAGATTGTTTGGCACCAATATCCATTACCCATGAAGCGAGCTTGCTTCAATGGGAGCCAAGCGATCTTGCTCCACGCTTGATAGATAGTTTCAACGTTCATCCCAAGGAGATCAAAATCCTCCATAGTTACCGTGTCAAAGTTAGGGATGATCAATGCTCCTGGTCCACCCTGAGGCGGCTCATGAGCTTTCTCAAGAAGATTTGCCAACGTCTCTTTGTAAAGATCGAAGTAATAGTGGATGTTCTGAACTACATAAGTGAACGTCCCCATCCTGGCTTCCAGACAGCCAGCAACAAGAGCATGAAGATGAGTATACTGGACTGCGTTATATGGAGTGCCCCAGACCACGTCGTTTGACCTGATAACGACAGTCTGATCTAGAACCCCATCACGAAGCGAATAATAGATGATATTATTGCACGGAATGTCATTCGACTTGATGAGGTTGTCTCTGACTGGATCCCATAGATTGATGACAGCTTGACGACTGTTTGGGTCTTCACGAAGTTTACGAACGACGTGTCGGATTTGATCCAAGTATTCCGGATGCCAAGACTTCCCTTCGTCAGGGCGACCCGGAATCGTGCCAACTGCCGGATAGATCCACTTCCTGATTCTCTTGCCGTATGCGCCATGGAGTTGATCGTTCTCTCCGTCTCTGAAAGTGAACATCCTTTTGTTGTAGTACCCAATCCAATCTGCGCTATCATCACCACTCAATATCCAATATACCTCAGCCATAGCGAAGAATGGATTGAATCTCCTTTTCGGGATGTTCATCCAACAGTATCCAGGCTTCTCATACACTAGTGAAACTGGTTCGGGAAGTTCCAGACATCTGTGTCCACGAACAACAACTTCTCTACCATGACTGGTGATGGTTCTCAGCAAGGCGTAGTAGAAATCTCCCAGACCGTTTCCACGGTAAACCCTCATATCTCCTCCTACTATAATAGAACGCGGAGGAGAAGAAAAGGTTCAGTATCCTTCCAGCTGATGGTATTCCCTGAGATGCTTGTGATGTCCTTCCAGAGAGACTGGGAGAAATTGTATCTGATCTCCTCTGATGCCACGACGAGCTACACAGATTCTACAAGCCACACCACCGTGTCCTTTCAAATCATTTAGATTGATTGGCTCTCTCCAGTGGACCCAAGGAAACTCTTTTTCTAATATCCTCAGGTACTCTCTATGAGTAGCATGAAGTGGACAAGCTTCAGTAGAGCCACCTTCACAAGTACAACGTACAGGAAGCTGTGCTATGCCAATACCATATGGACCTTTCACACTATAATCATCTTCCATCACTCCTCCTTCTCCAATTCTCTAGCTTGACGATCAAACTCTTTGGCTTTGTACGTGTGCTCAGCAGCAGCTTTCTTATCACCAGCTTGTGAGGCAAGACCTGCCATTTCGTACTCCTGATTTGCTTTCCTGATAAGATTTTCTCTTTGATTCATTTCACTCCTTCAGTCGTGGAAATCTGCGAATAGCATCAAATCGTTCCATCATCGAGATGACTTTTCTGTCTGCCCTTCCTTCGGTGACCCCGAAAAGACCAATGTCTTGCCGTCCTTCCAGGAGGCGAACGTAATTCTTAGCCACTGTTTCACGATCGAAGATCTCAAGCTTTCTGAGATTATTTTTAACAATACCACTTCTGAGAGTATGATCTTGCATTGCGTCCCGAATGATTTCGCCAGTACGTTTAGGACTCGAGTCTTCTGGAATGAGAACAACGTTTGTGTTGTCAAAGATTTTGCCATGACCGGCTTCATTGTCCGAAATCCCATATGGCCTAGCAAACGGAATGGACTTAACAAGCATGGCCTCAATGAGAACACGATTGAAGTGTTCCCCCCACTTGTAATGATAAGAGAAATCCACAAGCCCGCCAGATGACTCTTGCAGCTTTTCGATACTTCGTCCAAGCTTGAATCCCACATAATGGAAATTTCCTTCTTGTTCTGCAACTCTAAAGATCGACTTGTTTTTCCAGCCATGGTTTCTCCTATAACTAGAATCTTCTGGCTTCCACCTATAGTTCATCACTTTCCGATGATAGCCTTCCCAGTTCCTACCAGTGTATTCTTCCTCAGTCTTTTCAGCCAGCATGTAAGAGAGTTCTAGACCACCGCCGGCAATGTAGAGATGGATTGGTTTCATGAATGGTGCTGCACGAATTCCGTCATCCATGCGTTTCCACTTTTTGAACCAGGAGGTGACACAGACCTTTTCCCAGTCTTTCTCATAGTCCTCATCTGCTTTGGAAATGTCGAATGGGTTCACCTGACAAGCTATCCTACCAGGAAAGTTTTTCAGTGAATAGTATGCAGCTGGATGAACTCCTGCTAGAGCTAGAAAGCGATGTCTCATTGGAAGGATATGAGGAGACAAACGAAGCCAGTGACAGTCTCTGACAATTCCAATCATTGGCTTCCCATGCTTCAATACTGTCTTCCAATCTTTGTTCCCCTTCATCCCTTTGGCTACATAGGAAGGAATAGATGTAGCTAGGATCACTCCATCATATTCTGAGAGTCTTTCTTTGAGTTCGTTCGCTGCCTTCTTTCCTTTATATGGATGTGCATGCTTAGAATCACCAACAAGATGAGCGCGATCCCCGCTGATCCAGTGGCGAAGTCCGTAACCAGCACCATTGGTCCTTTCGATGCGACCTTCCATACCAGTAATATGCTCACGCCACTCAGCATGAAAAACACGCGGTTCATATCCTGCCTCCTCAAGACCGGCACAGAGATTGATCGTGGATGGTAAGATTCCACCTAGATTGTTGTGTACCTGAAACATCAAGATAGCTATTCTTTTCATTTGAATTCCAGTATCTTCTGACCCCAATCTCGTGGTACGAAATGCATCCTCTGTTTTCCAACTTTGCGTTGCATCTTGTAATACTTTTGGTACTCGCAAAGGGAGTGTTCAATTCCTCTCAATGTTAGAGGGTGGTTGTACTGATGGAATTTCAGATCGTATCCCTTGAACATGGCTTCCTGACGTTTCATCAGCCAACGGATGTCACCTTGATACTCTTCCCTTGTATGATGCCTTGGCCAAATCAGATTTATCCCTCTCATACAACCAGGACCAGGATTGACCCAATCATTCTCTGTGAATGGGATTGCCTTAGCTAATATCAGATCACAGCATACTTCATAGGCGATGAACCGACCTACGCACTTGATCTTGAGAAGAGCTTTGAAAACGTCCTCTAAACCTTTCGCCTCTTGGATGGCTGTGAACACTGGAAGCAATTTCACTTCGTGAAGATCGTCCAGGACTTCCATGTATTTGTCTATCTTAGTCTGGCCAACAGTGTGGGTTGGTAAGGTAAGATGGGCATTGGTGAAGATCTGATCTCCACGCCTCTTCCTCTTCTCCAATTTTTCACGCCACTCGTTGCATTTTGATCCCCACCAGAAGTATGGTAGAAAGCCAACCTCTTCAAATGTCTCCACACGATTGACTAAACGATACATGACTGTCAGCCAGAGAAGGTTAATCCTCTTGTCGTAGAACGGTTTTCTATCTCTGGTTAGCATCTCTCTGACACTCTTCTTAGCAAAGGGAACCACATGTTTCATGTACCAGATCGTCCCATAATCTAATTCACGATAGACGTTGGTGAATTTGTAGCTCTTGAGAAGACGGTCCTTCGTCCAGGGTGGAGGTAGTCTTTTGACAAAGCGACGATACCAAATCCTCTGCCTCTCAGCTACGAACTCCCAGAAGCCCTTCAAGTTCTCTTCTATGAGTTCTACATCAGGCAGCTTTTTCCAGAGCTCTTTGGATCTCATTGACGTTTCCTCATTACCAATTCCAGATTTGTAGCTACATCAGTTAGATCCTGTGCTAGAGTATCTGGATCTCCATTGTATTCTTCATCGACAGCTTTCGTAATCATGACCTTAATCCTAGTATGGATTTCATCAAGAGTTAGACGAGGACCAGATCTCTTTGAAGCACGACAGGGCTTACATCGCCTAGGCCAATGGAAATTCTTCTCTGCAACCAGCTTGAACCAGTCCATGTGCTCTCGCTCTGACATGAACCATTCCTTCTTGCAGCCAATGCAGATCCCCATCGAGACCACACTCTTTGGTGGGATTTCACTAATTGGCATTTTCCCTCCTAACAGTAGTGGGGCAGAGAGCGTTTAGATCCCTCTGCCCCTCCTATTCTGCACCTTGATTGTACAGAATTTATTCGTCGTCGTCAGAATCTGCGGTGAGCTTCTTGAAGGCGATACGCAGAGACTTGGCAACCTTTCCAGCATCGCCGACGTAATTGAACTTCCGATTCCCAGACTTCTTCCAGTTCTTCTTATTGAGTCCGAGTTTCTTCGGTTCCACCTTCGACCGCAGTTGGACAACAAACTTATCCTCCGTGTTGGCTCTTGTGATTCGTACAGTTCTGCGACCATTGACCTTGATGAAGATCTTGGATCCCTTCCCTTGGATCTCCCCATACTTCTTGGCCTTGGAAGCAGACAGAATCTCTTGCACGGCATCAGACAGCCCCTTCGACTTCTTGCTCTTCTTTTCCTTCTTTTCCTTCTTCGATTTCTTCTTCGACTTCTTTTCCTCCCGCTCTTCTCGTTCCTCCGACTTGTGCTTCTTGTCCTTCTTGTGTTTTTTCATCTTCTTTTTCTTTCCTCCTTGCTTTTCTTCGTCTTCCTGACGAGCCCTTTGCACTGCACGACAGTGTTTGAATTCAACGCACTTCTGACACTCCGGGACGTCAGGATCGTTGTACCTACCAAAACAATCCTCAATCCCTGGCGGGATAGTCATGGATGGAGCTTTGGGTTTGTACTTGTCTACATCGATCTGGACGAGGGAGGACGCTTTCGCGTCCCCCTCATCATCATCGTCATCATCGTCTGAGTCCGAGTCATCTTCTTCCTCGTCCTCATCATCGTCCTCGTCTTCATCGTCATCATCCGAGGACTTTTTCTTCTTCTTCTTTTTCTTCTTTTTCTTTCCCTCATCCTCGTCGTCGTCATCGTCATCGGAGTCAGAGTCATCGTCCTCGTCATCGTCGTCGGAATCTTCATCGTCATCGTCGTCATCCGACTTCTTTGACTTTTTCTTCTTTTTCTTTTTCTTAGACGACTTCTCATCATCGTCATCGTCATCATCGTCCGAGTCGGAATCATCGTCATCATCATCCGAATCGGAGTCGTCATCGTCGTCATCGTCCTCGGACGAGTCGTCGTCATCATCGTCGTCGTCATCGTCCTTGGACTTTTTGGATTTCTTCTTTTTCTTCTTCTTTTTCTTCTTGGACTCGGACTCATCATCGTCGTCGTCATCATCTGAGTCGTCGTCGGAATCGTCCCCGTCGTCGTCCTCAGAATCATCGTCGTCGTCTGAGTCGTCGTCCTCGTCGTCTTCGCTAGTTTCCTCCTCTTCGTCGTCGTCCGACCGGGACCGCTTGCCCTTCTTCCGCTTGTTCTTTTTCTTCTTACTGCCCTTCTTCTTGCTCATTACTTCTTTCCCCCTTTAGATTTGCGGTAAGCACTGCGGATTTCCCGTACTAACTCTCGTATCCTGCGTCTCGACATGTGGAGCGCTCCACGAATATGCCGAATCCGGATACGAAACTTTTTACCACCACGCACAGTGAGACCTTGTGAAAGCAACTTTCTCTTCCTACAATAATCTCGCCACGCGTATTCCATCACCTCCTCACTTGGCTCAACAAGCACCATCAAGAACTTCCTTGCGTCCTCTGATAGAAAAGGACTGAGCTCATTGGCTCTAGTTTTCATACGGGAAATAAATGGATCAATTTGATCCCGAGGAGCGACTTCGAAGGCTTCCTCAAGTTCCACCTCCCTTCCTAGACGCTTGTCCTGATAACCAAATCGGATCAGACTTTTCAGGTGATTGTACCATGCTCTTTTGAAGTACCTTCCGAACCTTCCATGCCCTTTCGGGAAGGATCTGCAGCATTTCACGAGCATTAACAAGCCCTCTGCCTCTAGATCCGGTATGGATAGACGGAAATTTCCTCTGATTGCGTACTTTCTTGCCGTCCATTTGATCAAACCTCTGTATTTCTTGAGTGCTCTTCTTACATCGTACACTCAATCCCCCTACAGTAGGAATGAAACTCCGTGCTGCGAAAATCGTTCACTAGAATCGTGGAAAGCGGAGGGTATGGTTCTCAGGATTACCAAATCCCCCTCTTTTCATGACAGCTTTACACAACTCCACGAATTTATCATCATAGACTGGTGGAACCCAAGGTCCAGACCAGCAAATGAAGATTACATCTGGTTTGAACCCTTTGACAGCGTGCAACCTGCTCTCTATCACGTGTACGTGATGGAGCCCAGCCCAGCGTTTAGCTCTGATAAAGGAATCGATTCCTCTACCTAATTTCACCTTGAAAACCATTTCTCGTACCTTTGATCTCCAAGAGGGATACACTTGAGTCAAGGATTTGGCTAGACCAAAATGAACAAGAGTTCCACCCCAATTACCACAAGTGTACCTCTTGATCTTGAAATCAGCCAAATCTTCTCTGCTATACAGAATGTCATGGTGAGCATCCACATTTACCACTTCCAGATCACCCAAGCCCAAACGTCCTTCGGCTATAATTCCACCGAGAACTTCCATGATTTCTGCATGGCTTCGTCTAATGTCTAGGAATTTCACTCCAGAGAGATCGAAGTGCTTCAAAAAGGTTTGTGGAGTAGGACCAGTGAATGGAACCTTCTCCCGGACTGTTTTGTTATACTTATCTTTCCAGACCTTCTCTCTTTTCAACCATTCTACTCCGCAGTAGTGAATGTAGTCCTCCACATACAGCATTTCTCTACAATCCACGAAGTAGTCCCAGTCTATAGAGAGAATCCTACGCCACAGTCTTCTTGTCATGTTTCAGGTTATTCTCCAAGATAACTATTTCCATGACCTGACCACAAAAGTCATTAACACGACAATTTCTGCATCCGTGATCATCCATGTCTCTTAATCTACCAAAACAGTCTTCCAAACCAGGAGGAATTGGTTTGGTGGGACCAGGAACTGTATATGTCTTCCCACCAACAACTATTTTGCTCATAAAATTACTCCTTTTTCTTCTTCCTGAGTCTTAGAAATCTCTGCGGCTCCCTGAGTCTGGGGAATCGTTGGGGCTCCTTGAGTCGTGGGAACCTTTGAATTCCCTTCTTTTTGGTTCTTGCCATGGCTGCTTTTCTCCTTTCTTCCTCTGGAGCGAAGTTCCACTCTACTTCGTGATTTCCTCTTCGCGTGAGGATGTGATGCCTTCCTCTTTCGTCTAACCACTCTTTTACGAACTTTCCTTCCACTGTCAGGCTGAGAGTACTTCTTTCTGAGAAAAGACGATGCCCTTTTGATCCTTCTCGGGAAGGACTCGTCCCCAACGAGGAGCTTACATCGTGTGCATCGGACTTCATGTTCACCTTCTACTTCCATACGACCTATCCTACAGTGACAACACTGCGTTGGAACTTCTCTCGGGAACCGAAATGGACGTGGATACCTCTTGATCTTCCTAGGGAAACGGGTAGCAAGCATGTTCCAATGCCAATTCTGTCTTGCATTGCTCATGTCTAATACCCAAACTTCCACGCCCCATTCGTGGATCCTGTATACCTCTCCAGTCATTCCAGAGGTTTTCTCTAGAATCCTATTACCAGGTAGGACTCTACTGAGCCAGAAATTACGAAGTTCCTCCACTCTGGCTTTCTGAGCAGCTTCACGTTGTAGTTCCCATTCTCTCTTCTCAGGTTTTCTTATTTCATCTTCCATGCATACTCCGTAGGAAAGAAAAATTCCGGCTCACCTTTGGTGCGGATTAGATGAGCCGGAATCCGGGGACGCGGAGCTACTTCTTATGTTTCTTACTTTTCTTGCCCTTCTTGCCTTTCTTTTTCTTCGGCTCAATGACTTCGATCTTTTCAGCAACGAACCTTTTCAAGTCCTTCGCTGGAGAGAACCTGAGCTTGTTGCTTGCCGGCTTGGCCTTGAACCATCCCTCCTTTCCTGTAAAGGGATTTCTCCCTTTCCGTTTCGGTTTGGCCTTTCGATACCGGACCGAGAGCTTCCCAAATTCTGGGATTCTGATGCCACGATCCGCCTTGAGTGACCGACGTACTTGCTTGAGGAATGCCTCCATGACAGCCTTTACTATCTTTCTAGGCTGACCAGAGATTTCTGCAAGCTGGGTATGCAACTTCATGTTTTCCTCCTCGAGATTTTCAAAGTGAACGAGTGCCCTACCTTCTCCGTCATACACTCGTCTCACATTGAAATTTTCAGAAAGGAAGGGAATCGCACTTTCTGGTATATCATCTATGCGACGCCCTTCCCATGTCTTTTGAATGAGCCCAAATAACTGGTCCCTTGGTACGGAGAAGAAGTCTATGCCAAGCGAGCGAAATATATTCACTAACTCGACGTCGTCATGCGCTCCGCCATGCCGAGTACGTTCTAGCTTGGCGGAGCGCATTTCTTTGTTTTGTTTTTGTGCTTCTAGACGGCGCTTGCGGTCTTCAGCGTTGCTTTCGGTTACTGCTCTTAGATGGTGCATCCTTGGTTGCTCGTTTCTCGAAGGTTGGCTCCTCCCACACTTCTATGTAATACTGCTCCTTGTAATCTTTAGAGCCAAAGGACGCGATCAGGAAAGGATCAGGAACAGCCTTGAGCTCTTCAACAAAGAACTCAGTGGTTGGCAGAGCCTTCTTGATCTCGATCGCCTTCGCTAGAACATGTGGAGGGATTGGTTTGGAGTAATCTTGAATGTTGGTACGATACCACTCGAAGTTTGTTATACGAGCTTGTCTCTCGTCATTAGCTTCGTCAGTGTCATCGTCGTCATCGTCATCGTCTTCATCGTCTGCCCCATCATCTACCTCATCCAATACTCCCATTCCCTGTTCTACCATTGTGACGAGGTAACGATTTGGACGACCCAGTTTGCTTTCGTACTCTAGGATAGCGGTCGGTGACAGCACCTCAATCCCGAGTTCTATTAGTGTATTAGCAAGACGACTGCCACCAAGGACAGCCTTCTTGTGTAGAGGTTGATATCCCAGAATATCTCTGGAATCATGCCCCAACCTCACCATGTCTTCTTCCATCCCAACTGGTACAGAAGGAAGGTCAGCTGTATCTCGAATCGTAGCCACCTCTCTCTGAACCATTTCAAGGATACGCTTCTGATTCATTCTTTTCTCCTCCCCCATTAAGGGAAAATTTAGACCTATAGCTTTTCCATCCTCCTTTCTCTTATGACTGTTGTGTTCTGATTCCTCTCTTCTACAAGCATCCTACCAGTTTTCCCATAGAAATATCCTATAGTGAAAGCTACTAGCCTTGCTCGTAGGGGTTCGGCACCAGAACCAGCTTCTCCGTAACACATTGACAAGAACTGATCGTCATAGTGCAGACAGGAACGCATGTTAAATTGGCTCAGGAAGAACTCAGACAACTGATGAGCTTCCTCCAAGGAGGCTTTGACAAGAACACTCCACTGAGCATGCTGAGCGTTCTTGTAGCCTTGTCCTTCCTCGTTAATGAATGGCTTGGTAGCTCGTTCTGCCATAGTTGTCTTCCATAAGTAGTTTCTTGATTTTACATACACGGAGTCTACAGACTCCATCTATATTGACCCAAACAGTTTTTCCATCTCTGGAAATTAGGATTTGGACCACGTCAGGTTGAGTCAGATCGATCGTGTCCAGTCTAGAACTTCCTCCTTTCTCTAGACCTTCCTTTCTCGACCTTCCTTTCTCCACTGCTTTGGAGATCACCGAGATTCTCTTTTTCAAGTTAGAACTCATATTTTTCCTTTCTCCCTTAGAAACAGGATTAGATTCTCTGCGTGCTTACAACACGGCTTCATCCCATAGACACCAGGATACCACTGGAAGAAGCCGGCACTACATTGGCAGACTGACATTACCTTCCCTTCTTTTGGGAAACAGAGTTGGACCCAGTACTTCTTTCCAGAATCCCCACTGGTTACTTCTGCAACGAAGAGACGATCACCTGGACGCAGAAGGTCTCTGATGTCCTCGCGTAGATCTGCTAGACGATATTGCCACCCCATGGTCCTCTTGATCTTTCCCACCTCGCTCATTGATCCTCCTACCTATCTCGATTAGCTTTGGCATTGCTTCCTTTATGAGAGGAAGAATGGATTCTCTAGGAGGGATTACCAGCCGGCACTTGTAACCTTCAATCTCTTTAGTGCCTAACGTAGAAAAGCCTTCCCACCAATCTTTGAATCCTTGTATGATATTTCTTGGTGTCGGTCTTACGATCATACAATCATTCAATGGAAAGGCCTCTCGGTCTGTCAGGAAGCTCTCCATGAAAGATTCTAGAACTTCTTGTGGAGTGACTCTGAAACGAAAGATGTGAGAGGAGATCCTTTTAATCATGACGTCTCCTCCATCAACTTTTGCCAGGAATCCTTGGTGACATTGGTGTTACGAAGCTTCTTCAGCTTCTTTCTAACCCATCCACTCAGAGCTATCCAACTCCTCCCAACAAGAGCATCTTTTTGGGAACGAGTAGCTCCAATCTTATCTAGCACCATCCTTCTCTTTCTCAGATCCAGCTTTTCCCACCACATGTAAAAGTCGTTCATGTCTTCTTCTCCACCTTTCCTTCCAGCAGAAACTTCACTGCTGGACTGGCTTCTGCCAGTTTGGTTAGCAAGGCTCTCGCAGTGATGGTAAGGAGCCGAGCCTTCCGAGCGTCCTTACCAACTGTCTGCTCTACTTCCTTAATGTCAGACAGTAGAGCTTTGGCTTCTGGTGTGATTGTGAAAGGCTTCTTTGGTGGTTCTTTTGGGATTACCTTTTCCGCCATTATTTCCCTCCTTTCTTTTGGATTCTACTTCTGTAGCGTTCCAGTCTAGATTGCCGTCTCCTCTCATCCTTTGAGAGGATTTTGTCAGATGGTTCAGTACCAATATCTCTTGCATCCTGCTCAGCATGGATAATCATAAGAGCACCTTGAATGGCTTCCATAGTCCTCTCCATCTGACCCTGAAGAGTCTGGAGGCATTTGGCGGCAGAATTCAGATACTTCCGTTGGACTTGCTTTGAGTCCTGAGCGAACTTCCCATCCTTGAAGTAACGCTCAGTCTTCTTCAAGATGGAGATTTGGAGATCAATCGGCATTACTTTGACCTCTTCTATGGCACCTTCTGCCATTATGCGAGCAATGAATTGACTTGCAGACTTACGGAATTCCCTCTCAAGCTTCTTTGAAATCTTTTTCATGACTTTCTCCTTTTGAGAAATTTGAACGGGCGGAGGCTAGGATGCTCTGAGGCTGGCTCTTTACGTCCAGTCGTACGGACGCCATAGTCCGTCTCAACCCAGAGCATCCGAATCTCCGCCCGTTTTTACAGCATTATGCAGCTACTTTGGCCTTGTTGACTGCCTTGGTCAGTTTCTTTTCAGAACGTCTCACTGCCTTGGCAATCCTTCGAAGTGACTTTCGGAATCCACGATTCTTGGACGCTTCTTTGAGCTCATCGAGCATCTTCAGCATATCCTTAGCGGATCCGATGTACTTCTTCAGAATAGCTGCCGCTTTCGCAGCAGGCTTTTTCGCTAGTCCAGCCATTTGTTTGTACCTCCTTTCTCAGTCTGACAGCCAGAGGGGAGCTCCTCTCGAACTCCCCTCCTCCAAGCATTTTGCCGGCGATGTCGCCGATCCTACATATTCATTTTATTTGCGTTGCGCACTACAGGAGGTGCATGAGTCATGGCGTTCTCCTTTTCTTTTATTTGACACACGAAACTCTGAGCGGGAGGCACTCTTTCTGCCTCCCAAAGGATCAGACTTCCTCGTCTGTCTTCATGCTGTCATCGATGTCATCAAGTGCCTCGTACAGATACTTGAGATAGCTGGCCTTATCAGCATGGTCTTCTCTCTCATTGTACGTGAGGGTGATACGCTTGAGAACATTTCCCAGGGTTGGATCGTCGTCCGTTAGAACTTCGATCGGCTCCTTGGGTAGTTCGAGTGAGCTCCGCTCTTTCGCGGACAACCTGACCTTAGGAATTATTCTGACAGTAGAGACCCTTGGCTGACGAGGATATACACCACGTGGCATAATTTTCTCCTTTAGGGGAAATGTCCCCCGCTCAGAGCTACGCAGATTTTTCTTCTTTCAGCCTCCCTTTCTCAGCCCACCGACCAGAGATGTTCCAGCCGATTCTATCAACCATGAATACTGATCCTAGAAACACCCCATCGTCAAATGGACCGACATTGAAATTGGACCCACAGGAAGAGCACTCTATATTCTGGGACATACCTCCATGTGGACCCATGATGAAATTCTTCCCATGACAGTCTGGACACTGTCTTTCTTCAAAGCTCTTGAACAACAGGTCGTCTCTCAATCTGACCAAGTGCTTAACCTTCAGAAGATCTTCGTCTGGGATACGACCCTTTTCTACCGGATCGTAACCCAAAATGTTCTTAATAGCAATCTCCACTTCTACCAGAGTTTGTTTCGGTTCCCTACTCCTAAATGGGTTCCACATGATCATCTCCATTTCTTTCTGGGAATCCCAGAAGTTGTTCTACTATCAACTCATTGCCGAGAACCATGTAGTCTACCTTTCCATAGACCAACGACCATAGCAGCAGTCTGACAGTGTTATCTACGCCAGACTTACGCATGATGTTGGATCTATGAGTCTCAGCAGTCTTTACAGAGATTCCCAATCTGGCTGCTACTTCTTTGGAGGTATATCCTTTGCACAGCAAATTAAGAATCTCCAATTGACGGTGAGTCATTTTATCATTCGTCGTCATAGGATCCCCCCGTTGAGGGAAATGCAAACTTTGCTAGGACATGCAACATTCCTACTTCGTGGAGAAATTCCTGATCATCCTTGATGTCCTTCTTCAGTCGTCCTAGAAGATGAACTGCTTTCTGCCTTCCCAATTCTTCTAGAACGATTTCAATCAACTTGGCCCTAGTGTCATCATTCACAAGATCCTCCACAACCTATTGCATTTCTTGTGAGGATGGTCTGGATCTGCTGGCTCCCAACAGACCATACAGACTTCCTCAACTGGATCTCCCAGCTTCTTCTCAATCTTTCTGGAGATCCGTTTGATCTGCTTCTGACTCCAGTTCCTAGCAGCTGGATGCGGGATGGATATATCATCACATCCATCCCACTTCATAGGACAAGCCTCTCGGAACGTCTTCTGAGCTATCTTTCCACAGACGAGGACTAGATCTGGCTTCAGACGACGCAGGTTTTCGGCCAGCCATCCAGGATCTGGTTTACCATGCCGGCGAGCATTGTTAACCATCTCCCGACAGGAATTTGTGACCCAGAGCCTTCTGTACGGACCGACCAATCTGTACAGCATTTTCCCAGATCGGTTGTTAGGGTTGATTTGGAAATATCGTGGGGCTCTAGCATTTCGCTCTCCCCACATGGTGTCAAGAACGGCGACTACAGTCTTCATCTATGATCCCTCCTTCTACACGCGTACCTGCTCCAACAAGTTCTCCATCGCGCATTCGCCACTGGAAATCTCTTGGTCCAACATACAGCAGCAGATCCGCATATCTGAGGTCCTGCTTATCCTCAGAGTGATAGTCAATCATGGCTCTTACAGTAGCAGAGGTGTCCAGCCCTAATTCTGAGAGAATCTGATCCTCGTTAATATCTTTGAGGATCTTTTCAACAACCTCCTCCTTCATCTTGTGATCTGCTGCGAATCTAGTGATTGTCCGCATGATTCTGGTCTGAAGTGAGAGTGGAAGTGCCATTTTCTTTTTCCTCCAGCTTTTAGCTTCTCTGAATTTTACAGGGGACGGTTTCCCTTCAATCCATCTCTGAGCCCACATTTCTTGAAGGAGAAATATCCCCTGATGTTTTTTGATGTAGTGTTCAGCCTTCGTACGTGAGATGAACACCAGTTGTTGCTCGAGATCCACCCAACTAGAAGGAGGATCTCGAGGCACAACCTGGTATACGATGTAGAAGAGGTTCATTTAGACTCCTTCTTGATCGGGACGACAGACTTCCCGTTTGTTCCAGTAGCCTTTTGCCCAGGAAGAGGACCGTCCGCTACGCAGCGAGAATCGAACCCGATCGCTTTGATTTGATCGAGAATCTTGTCTCGCTCTTCGTTGGTGACAAGTGGTGAGTGCAAGTGGAAGCCGAACCCTTGAGCAGCACTCTTGTGAGGAAGAAGCGCAAACATATCGCCTCGTCCTAACAACTGCTCCGCTCCCTTAAAGTTGAGGATGGTCTTGCTATCCACAGCCGACGGGACGCGGAAGGCTACTCGGGTCGGGAAGTTAACCTTTATAGTGCCCTTCAGTATATCTACCGAAGGACGCTGGGTTGCTGCTATGACATAGATTCCAGAGGCTCGGGCCATCTGAGCAATCTGTGCCATACGCTGGGTGAACTCCTTCTTCTGTTGGAGGATCATGTCAGCGATCTCGTCAAAGACCGCTACGACATATGGTTTCTTCTCATCAGGCTTTCCGTTCTTGTCCATCAAGGCGTTGAACTCTTTCAGATTCTTCACGCCAGTGATTTCAAAGAACGTAGTCCGTCGTTTCATCTCTTCGATGAGCCCATCCATCATCCCAAGAGCTCTCCACACATCGTTGAGTGGCTCACTCTGGAGATGGGGTATTCCTTTGTACGGGAAGAGCTCCACCGACTTCGGATCCACTAGATATAGGTTGAGCTCTTTCGGTGATCTATGGACAAGCATCGAGAGTAATAGGTTGTTCAGGAACACCGATTTTCCCGATCCAGTTTGTCCACCGACAAGCATATGGAGACAATCAGCCAAGTCCACAACCATCGGTTCACCAGAAGCAGTGATACCAAAGTTGATAGGCACGGCCATTTCCTTCTCCACTTCTGCCACGTTCTTAAGGCAGTCATTGAACGTGACAGTCTTCCGGTCCTTGTTTGGGATGGAAATGCTCATCGTATTCTTGCCGGGGATACGTTGGATCGTGACGGTCTCCGCAGAGAGAGCCACGGCCAAGTCCTCGTTCAAGGTCTTCAAGCGTTTCAGCCTGGTGTACCGATCCGGCATGAACTCATACTCCGTAACGATCGGTCCTTTCTTGACATCGGTTATCTTGCCAGGACACTCGAAGTCCTTTACCTTTTCTTGGATTACGTTCACCACGATTTGCTGATCCTTGTCAGCGGTCAGTTCTCGTGGGAACCGTTTGATGTTCTTGGGCCATTTCGATTTCATCTTCGCTTCCTTGTCCTTCCTGAAGATGAAGTCTGCGTCCAGAGGGGAAGTGATCCGGTCGCAGATTAGACATCTCTTCTTTGTCGTGATGAAGTGATGTCCATCTAGCCCTTTGCAATTCTGACATATTCTCAACGTGATTTTTGCACGATCAATTGTTGCATGAGACATATTTGTTTCTCCTTTTTGGTTTGGGGGAATTCAGAATGCCCACGTTGGGGCAGAATTTACTTGCGGTACTTTTCCATCCTACGATCCAGAACAAATGCTTCTTGCATGGCCCATTCCTCTGCACATTTTGCATTGCAGAAGAACGGTCGTGGTCCGTTCAGTGGCTTACGACATTTCCAACAGGAAGGAACTGGTTTAGGTTTTTCTCGTATGAACCTACTGCTCATTGATCCCTCCCGAACATTATACAACCGGGATTCGGACAGTAGTAATAGGGCCACTGTTTGCCACCTGAGTATTCCGCCTTCCTAGCGACAGCTAGTTGCCCCTTGCAGATTGCACAGCGGTCCAGTCCTTCTGTGAACTGAGCAAGTACCGCGTCCTTGTGGTCCAGATTGTCTTCCATAGGTTAGCCTCCTTGGGCTAAATGAAATCCCCCTACAGGTCCCCAGTAGGAACCAATAGGGAGTCCTACAAGCGTTCCGGCTACAGCTAGGCTATAACCCTACTACCTAGAAATTTTCGTACTCCAAAAGCGTGAGCCTAATCCGTTGCTTGCCTACCCGTAAAGTGGTACGCTTCAGAATTTCCTCAAGCTCACGCCGTTCCTTCGGCGTCAGCCTCAGGTTCCTTGCTTTCTATACAGAACGTTTTATATGGCCTTGCCATTCTGCCTCCTTGCGGCCTTTTCTTCTCGCCGCCGTTTTCGTATGTGATATCGTTTGTGACAGCTGGTGTGGACCAGTTTCTTGTTCCGCCGGTCATCGTTGTCGTGGTCACCGTCCTTGTGGTGGATGGTTATCCGCCTGGAGATAGGGCTTCCCTGGCCGTCGCCATCTTTGGCGTATGAAACATCGTTTAGTAAAGGTTTGCGGCAGAACCTGAACCAGCAAACCTTACCGCGTAGACAGAATCGCAGGAGCTCTCTAGCCTTCCGTAGCTCCTGACGGGTTGATTTCCTCATGGACATGTCAGGCCACCTTTCCTTTCACGAACCTTATATGTCGGCAGTTGACACGGTTGAAAATCCAGCCTCTACAAGAACAGCCCTTGGGCGTCTTGCCAGAGAACTGAACAGTATAGCGTTTCCTTGCATCGCTTGTGGAATTAACCTTGTAGTTGATCCGGCCATTGGACAGCCGGACCCGACTGAGGATACGCATTGGGATCATTCGTTTTTCCCTCTTCCGCCAGTTGGCGGCAGGGCTGCTCTCCGCGACCAGAATAGGTTCCGCTTGGAAGACGGAGTTCCTATCCCCTAAACGAGAGCAGCCTTGTCGCCACAAAGGAGAAGCAAGACACAGAGGCTTTCGGAGTTTGCTAAGCTCCTGCTCCAGTTTCCTGGCTTGCCCTGCGTTTCCTCCACTTCTCCTTTGCGACGGGTTGAAGTTTTGGTTGCACGAATCACCCACAACATTTTACGTCCGGTCTGTCGGACGACGGTTCAGAGTTAACCGCAAACCT
>Ga0210399_10000718_pt1 | contig 26132 bp, 19 predicted proteins | sample IncBWC14MmetaG_FD_150865 | JGI IMG/M metagenome (GOLD analysis project Ga0210399, IMG submission 150865) | Forest soil microbial communities from Barre Woods Harvard Forest LTER site, Petersham, Massachusetts, United States - Inc-BW-C-14-M | ecosystem: Environmental > Terrestrial > Soil >... | reverse complement strand
CAAACGCAACGAGCTGCAAACTGTCTATCGCGAAATCTACACCCCCGAAAACGCGTTGCTGATGCTGGTTGGGGATTTCGATCCGCAATTGATGCTGAAAAGGATCGAAAAAACTTTCGGCGACTGGTCCGGCAAAAAGCCCGCGGCAATGGAATTCCCTGCCCCACCCAAGCCGTCGGGCCGCCGCGTCTATCTCGTTCACAATCCCGGCTCGGTGCAAGCCCAAATTCTCGTCGGCTGCCACGCCATCACCCGCAACCATCCCGACTGGATTAGACTCGGCCTCACCAACAGCCTCTATGGCGGCGCCTTCAATTCCCGCCTGGTGATGAACATCCGCGAAGACAAAGGCTACACCTACAGTCCGCGCAGCAGTGTTCATCCTCTGCACCAGCACGGCTTTTTCTCTGTCTCCGCAGCCGTGCGCAACGACGTCGTAGCCGCCTCGCTAACTGAAATCTTCTATGAACTCGACAAACTCCGCTCCCTGCCCGTTCCCGACGCTGAACTCGCCGACGCACAAAATTACCTGACCGGCGTCTTTTCCATGGGCCTCGCCACGCAAGAAGGCCTGCTGTCGCAATTCTCCACCGTCGAGCTGAACCAACTCCCTGCCGACTATCTCGAAACCTATCGCGACAAGGTCCGCGCCATCCCCCCCGTCGACCTGATGGCCACCGCCCGAAAATATTTCGACTCCGCCAACATGCAAATCGTACTTGTAGGCGACCGAGCCCAAATCGAAGACCAGGCAGCCCTGTTCGGCGACCTCACCCTCTTCGACAGCCACGGCAATCAACTCACGGCCTAATCTCAATCCCTTTGTACGACCCGCCGGCCGTGGCAGGCCGTCCCCGGGAACGCCAATCTCCGATTGGCGCGTCTGCTCAAGCCGGGCCGGGCAAGCCCGGCCCCTACAAAGCTGTGGAGGGAATCGCTCCCCTATTATTGCTTTAGCTACGTCATTCTGGAATTATCACCGCATGCTCCGGCGTCAGTATCACTATACGCATTTCTTCGGCATTCTCGCGCTGGCGTTATCCCTAGTCCCCGCCGCGCTAGCTAAAAAGAAACCTCTCGCCCACCCGATCAACATCAACACCGCCAACTCGTCCGACCTCCAGCAGGTCCCCGGCATCGGCCCTTCCACTGCCCAAAAAATCCTCGACACCCGCAAATCCTGCGGCTCGTTCAAAAGCGTGGACGACCTCCTCGCCATCAAAGGCATCGGCCCCAAAAAACTAGAAAAAATGCGGAAGGTTCTGACCGTAGGCAAGCCGCCCTCCAGAAAACAATCCAATACTCCCTAAACCGCCGCGGCTCCCGCCAAACCACCGCCCACAAAATCCCCCACCAAGCAACCGGGCACACCTCCACCCACCGCAAGCGAAGACGAAGAACCCTAGCGCTTTTGTTTCCTGATCGCTGTTATCTGCTATCTGCTATCCAGAACGAATAGCTCTTTCGAAGCCCTGACAACTCTATAGCCGCTGATGCGTAGGCTTCTGCGTCGTGAGACTCAACGGCACCTGATCGGCGATGCGGATCCCGTAGCCTTCGAGCGCGACAACCTTCTTCGGATGATTCGTTACCACGCGAATGTCTTTCAATCCCAGATCAATCAAGATTTGCGCGCCGATACCGCTTTCGTGTTGCACCATGCGCTGCCGCGCTGGCTCGCGATCCAGCTGCCCGCGTGAATGAAAATGGATCTGCGGCAACTGACCGGGCGTCTCCGAACTTTCAATCGTAAATCCACGCCCCGTGTGGTGCAGGTACAAAAACACCCCGCGGCCTTCCTGCGCGATTTTTTCCAACGACCTCGCCACCAGATCCGTGCAGTCGCAAGCCGTCGAGCCAAACACGTCCCCCGTCAGGCAGTGCGAGTGCACGCGCACCAACGGCGGCGTCGCCCCTTCCAGATCGCCGCGGACCAGAGCGACGTGCTGGTCGTGATCCACATCGCTCGAGTAGGCAATCATCTTGAACTCGCCAAACCGCGTCGGCACCATCGCCTCTGCCACCCGCCGCACATACCGCTCGTGCTGCATCCGGTAGCGGATCAAATCCGCCACCGTCAGCATCTTCAATCCATGCTCGCGGCAAAATTCCACCAACTGCGGCACCCGCGACATCGTCCCGTCTTCATTCATAATTTCGCAGATCACGCCGGAGGGATTCAGCCCCGCAATCCGTGCCAGGTCCACGCTCGCTTCCGTCTGCCCCGCGCGCACCAGCACGCCGCCGTTCCGCGCCCGCAGCGGAAACATGTGCCCGGGCCGCGCCAGATCCTGCGGCCGCGTCTTCCGATCAATCGCCGTCAAGATCGTAATCGCGCGGTCCGAAGCGCTAATGCCGGTGGTCACGCCCACCTTGGCGTCAATCGCTTCGCAAAATGCCGTCCCGTGTACGGAAGTATTGATCGGCGACATCAGCGGCAAATTCAGCTCGTCGCACCGCTGCTCGGTCAGCGCCAGGCAAATCAGCCCGCGCCCGAATTTCGCCATGAAGTTGATCGCTTCGGGCGTAATCTTCTCCGCCGCCAGCGTCAGGTCGCCTTCGTTTTCGCGGTCTTCGTCGTCCACCAGGACAATCATCCGCCCCTGGCGTATCTCTTCCACCGCCTCTTCCACCGTGGCAAAGCCAAATCGCGTCTCGCTCATAGCTTCAGGATAAAGTCATCTGGCGGACCTGTAAAGCAGGGTTGGGGCGTTAAAGAGTTGAAAAACGGATCCGAAAATGTCGGCGCGCCGACATTTAAAGTGACGCTTGAAGGTAATTTTTTGCTAAATACCGGAACGACCCAAAATTTTGTAAGCGCCGCGCCCGCAACACTTAGAGGAAAAACATTCGAAATGATTTCCGCAGCCATTCGAATGATTTCCCATTTTGGAGCGCGGCTGCTACGTCAGCGACCACCCAAACAGCGTCAGTGCCATAAACATCGCCAGCGCTCCCAGGCTCACCAGCGACAGGGTCTTCCCATTTCCCAGCAGCAAATTCCGTGTTTCCGCCTTGCAGCACAACACGGTCGAAACAATCAGAATCGCGCCCCAGGAAATCGCGCAAGGCAATCCCGGATACTGCGCCAGGGTCGACATCGTTTTTTCGGAAGGCTGCCCCGCCGGTAGCCACCACGGAAGTATAGGTGCAAATCCCGCCGCCAACACAAACGTCAAAATCTTCCGGCTCACCCAGCTCCTGATCTTCGTGACCGGTTTCGCCTTCCGCACCTTCCGCCACACATGGAACTCCCACAACAGCAAACCAGCGGCCAGCGGCATCCATCCATACACGCTCGTCTGACGGTCCACCCACATCCAGCTCCGGAAAAAGTTTCCGGTGGCATGCGTCGCCGCCATCCTGGGCAGCAAGAGCCACCCGGTGATCTCATTCCCGATCACCGCCAAAAGGATCACCAGCAGACTGGTCAGTTGAATCCACTCGTACGTCGGCGACTTCCCGCACCGCGTGCACACCGGACGCTCTGGAAGTATCCTCAGCCCGCAATGCTCGCAATACACGGCAACCTCGCTTTTTCCCCAGATGGGGACACCGCCCCAGCAGCAAAAAGCCTACTCCACGGGAAATGCCGCGCCTACTGGTCCGACGTGCAGGCCCCACCAAACGAACGGCCATTGCCCCAAAGTCGTGCTCCGATGCACTCCCGAATCCCTGCTCGCTCAGCTAACCTCCCCAATAAAAAACGAGGGCAAGGCGACCCTCATCACTTGACCGCATTCGCCGGGCTTTTTGCCAGCGCTGCCATCCGCATTTGCGCAAGCTTGTAAGAAGAGCCGGGAATGAAACGCGGATTCGAGGGTTTTTTCGCGCGGCCATAGTCTTCGGAAGCGGAGACATTTTCGCCGTACTGTTCCGCGATCCGGCCAAATCCGTACCAATAGTTCGCATCCGGCTCGTCCATATTCAGCAGATCCATGGCCTGCAGAAACACCTCCCGGGCCTCCTTTGTCTTGCCCTGCGCGGCGTAAACGCAGCCCAATGTATGCAGGGTGCCGGCATTGTTCTGGCTCATCTGAAGTGATTTGGTCGCGTTGGCGACATCCAGATCTTCTGGTTTTCCCGTAAAGAGCCCATACCAGGATGCGCTGTTATAGTCCCCAGCTTCCGCACGGCTATTCCGCGTCAACTGCTTGGCCAATTCATTCGCAAGGACGTAATCTTCGCGATAGACAGCGTTAAACATCAACGCCCGCGGGGCGGCCAGATCGTCCGGCTGTTTCTTCAACCAATCTTTTGCAAGCTGGTCGGCATCCGGGTAGCGTCCCAGCAACCGCAACGAGGATACCTGGTCCAGGAACAATCGTTTGGAATCACCATGGTCTTTCGCAAGCCGCGAAGCGAGTTCATATTCCTTTTGATAGTTTGTAAGGCTGCCATACCCGTCCAGAAGAGCCAATGACATATTCAGTTTTTCCGTCTCGTCCTTCGCTCCTCCCAGAGCGGCCTCCAAAATATTCAAGCCATCCTGCGCCGTCGGCTTCGTCTGGCAGAGAAGCGCTGCCGCTGCCAGTCTCATCTGGCTCTCATCACCGTCTTTTCCCTTGGTCCACATCCGCGGAAACGCGTAACCCGCCAGAGTGTCGTCTCCACCGGCTAAATGCTGATCCCCTCTCACCCAGTCCAGCAAAGTTCGAGCCCCTGTCGCGTCTGCTGCGCTCAACCTCTCCACAATCTCCAGCCCAACTGCGTTTGGCTTTTCGGAGGTGTCCAACAATTTGTACTTCCCGCCCTCTTTCACCACGTAGAACACCTCGGTTTTGTCCCCTCCGCGTCCCGTCACGCGGTAACCAACCTTGTCGTCGCCCTCACTCTTGATATCAATCAACTGGTTGGTCAAATCCACCATGACGTCGATCGGGTAACCCGCTTTTACAATCGATCTCCGCAACTTTTTTGCCTCGTCCCGGATCCGCTCCAATTCGTCCGGGTCAGTATTTCGATAGACCTTCATCGCATTGTGGCTGAAGAACTGCATCAGCGCAGCAGGAGAAGCGTTGCCTTCGACGCTCATTATGGTGATTCTCCTCACCAGCCCCGCGGGAGTGTCGTCATACACTATTTTTTCGTGCGGGGTCATTTTCCTGGCGATCGCCGCCAATCCCAAAGTCCTCGAGGCGTCAGTCCCAAACGCTCCCGCCTCCAGCAGGTCCGCCCCCGTCGGATACTCTCTTACCCGAAGCAGAAGATCTCCGGCACTGCGCAAGAGTTGCTTCTGCTCATCCTCTTTCGTTGCTCGCTTCTCCGCTTCGGCGATCGCTGCGGCTGAACCGTGCAAGGCGCCCTCCGTTGCAACCACTATGCTGTTCGGCTGAGGATTGAGTGTCTCCGCAGTTTTTTGGGCCTCGGCAAACTCCTTCGCATAAAACAATGCATACGGCAGATTGTTGGCCAGTCCGATGTCGCGAAATTGTTCTGGCGTCAAGCTCTGGTACTCCCTGATGGCGTCCTTCAGTGGCGCTCCGGCCCCATACCTTTCTCCATAGTTGTTGTACTCGAGTAGTATTCCGAGATTCCCCCGGATTGCCTTATCTTCCGGGTCAAGTTTTTTCGCCTCCCGAAAAGCTTCCGCTGCACCCGCGAAATCACTGCCGCTGCGGAATTTCCGCCCGAGCAAGTCATACTCCAGAATTTCCGCCAGTGTTTTCTGCCCAAGTGCGGAAGCCGGTTCCATTTTCACGGCCTTCTGAGCCTCTTCCCGCGCGGTTTGCCCCATTCCCGCTCGAAGCAAGGCCTGCGCCATCTGCAGGTGGTGGAGTCCCTCGTTCGGGTGCAAAGCAATGAGAGCCCGGCTCGATTGCAACGACTCGCGCACCTTCCCCTGCTTCCGGAGCCCTTCAGCCACGAGTTCAAACTCGATGAAAATAGGTTCCTGTTCCCTGAGTTGCGCAACGCCGTTACGCAACGCGTCCATTTCAGTCACGCCGAGCCTTCGCTTCACCGTGTCGAACCGAAGCACACCTTCCACGGCGCCCTCTTTGCTCAAACTGAATTCTTGCTCATAGACCGCTGGTCCAAGTTGCAGCTTTCGGCTCGGGGGAAGCCCTTTGACTTGGAATCCGGCAGGTGGCGCAATTTTATAATTCCACTCGGTCACAAATGCAGAAGGCAACAGATAGTCTTGGGTCCGTGGTTTCTTGGGCTGCTGGTCCGAATTCTCATCGGCCGCGTCTTTCTTCTTTTCTTTCTCTCTCTGCTGAAGCTCCGAAGGCAACCGGCTAAACAATCCATCCAAGCGAATCGCCGCCTCCGCGCTTTCCAGTTCTGTGAAGCCCCTCCTCGCCTTGCCGGCCTCAATTTGCAATTGAAACTGTTTTGACAAATCCTTCGGATTGCTCCGCTCCGACCTCACCAAGCGATCTGCCAGGTAAACATCGGCAACATAGTCCGTGAGATTCTTCTTCACATCCTTATTGTCTGCATCCGCGTAGTACGCCCGGAATTCCGACTCGTAAACTCCATGGGGTTGCGTCGTTTCCACCACCTTCGCCGCCCCATTCTCTGCAAGGTAAAATTCTCGCGTCTCCACCACAAGGTTCTCGCGAGAAGCGGATTCCGGCGTCCGAACGAGCCCCGTGGTTCCCCGCTTCGCGATCAGCGCGTAGCGGCCCTGGTCGTCTGAAGGAAGCTGTCCCAGCCGGGCATATTCATCCGTCGCGTCTATCCACATCTCCGGCTCACCCGGAAGGTAAACGATCGCGTGGTCGAACAGTCCCATGCCCGGAAGCTCTGATGGAATTTCCTGCCGGCTTCCCGTATTCAGAAGAGCTACATAAGCGGGAACCCCGGCCGTTCGCAGCAGTGCCACCATCAAGCTGGATTTGTCTTTGCAGTCTCCATACTCGAGCTTGAGTGTCTGTTCGGGGGAATGCGGCACAATCGCCGAATCCCCGAACTCAATTCCCGTATAGCGGATCTGTTTGCTGACGTACTCCTGCAGCGCCGCGGTCTTTTGTTCCCGCGTGGTTTTGCCCTGCGTCACCCTGGACACCACGGCCTTTAGATCCACGTCAGAAATCTGCGTGTCGACGATTTCAGCGTACTTGTCCGCGATACTTCCCCAATCGCTTCCACTTGAAAAAGCGACCCAGGGCCGCGAAGGGACGTCTGGCGGAAGATTTCCCTCGACAGGCTCAAGCGCCTCCATCTGCCCCTGAATGAAGCTCACGCGGGTCCGTCCTCCGTTTTCGCTGTGCTCCAACTTCAAATCAGGGAGCAACTGCGATTGGTATTTGACTTTCAGCGAGCTCGGGAAATCGAGCAATAATCGCGTCTCCATCGTCGGCGCATTTTCGCCGAAGGATAGGCGCTCCACCGTTCCTGCCTGGAAAAACGATTCCTTTTCCGAGGTCACCTCTTCCTGTTCGACGATGGCTCCTACCGAGATGGCAGGAAACGGTCCGCGCAACACCCGTCCGTCGGAATAGATTTTTTCTTGCTCATCGGTCGCTGTTTCATCCTTCAGTGTGTTCGGATCCAGCGAGTGGACCGTCCCGTCGGGGCCTATCACGCGTCCGCGGACGACTGGTTTCTGGTCGTGCCACGGTTCCCAGTGGACCGATAGGCCATCCCAATTCTCCGCGCCGCGCGCGCTCAATATTTTGTAGGAAAGATAGCTGGTGTGAGTCGACTTGCCATCCGCGCCGAACACATAGGAATCCTCATCGCAGAGAACGACCACATCGCTCCCGGATTTCACCTTCGCTGCCGTTGCGGCTGCGATCAATACGCTGGCGTCGTCCGAAAACCTTGGTAGGGCGCAGGTGCTAGCCTGTTGAGCAGACGCAGGCCAGTTGGAGAAGAAAAAAACAAGAAGAGAGACAGCAGCTAAGAAGCGCGCTAGAAAGTTCATGCTATGTGTCCTCGGAAGTCGCAGTCGAGGTACGTTACTCCCATCTCATCAGCGGCGCAACTCACCCGGATTTCCCATGAAACCAATGCCGCAAGGGCCACGCTTAGGCAGTTCCACAGGAGCAACGGCCCTATCGCGCGACTGCAGCCACGGATTCTTTCTTGCGCGCTTCTTTCCACAGCGCGATGTAGGGCTTTAGGTCGTCCATCATTTTTGCGAACTGGTTCAGGTCGAGGGATTGGGCGCCGTCGCTGATGGCGCGCTCGGGGGCGGGGTGGGCTTCGACGATGAGGCCGTCGGCGCCGACTGCGACTCCCGCGCGGGCTACTGCTGGTACCAGGCTGCGCTTCCCTGTTGCGTGGCTCGGATCCAGAATTACAGGCAGGTGCGTGAGTTCGTTCAGCACCGGAATTGCTGAGATGTCGCAGGTGTTGCGCGTGGCTGTTTCAAAGGTGCGGATGCCGCGCTCGCACAAAATCACATCCGGATTTCCGTGCGCCACAATGTATTCCGCGCTCATTAGTAACTCCTTGATGCTGCTGCTTAGCCCGCGCTTCAGCAGAATTGGCCGGCCGCACTTTCCCAGCGCCTTCAACAGCATGAAATTCTGCATGTTGCGAGCGCCCACCTGCATCACGTCCGCGTACCGCGCGACCAACTCCACGTCGCGATCGCCCATCACCTCCGTGACGATCGCCAGGCCCGTCGCCTTCTTGGCCTTCTGCAGCAGCTTCAGCCCCTCCTCTTCCATGCCCTGAAAATCGTACGGCGAGGTCCGCGGCTTGAACGCTCCCCCGCGCAAGAATTTCGCCCCTGCCTTCGCCACTGCCTCCGCAGAGCGCATGATCTGCTCTTCGCTCTCCACCGAGCACGGTCCCGCAATCACTACAAACTCGTCGCCGCCAATCTCCGCGCCGTTCACCTTGATGCGCGTCTTCCCCGGCCGAAACTCCTTGCTCACAAACTTGTACGGCGCCGTTATCCGCACCACTTTCTCCACTTGGGGCATCGCCTCGACAGACTCCATGCACGCCGTCACGTCGCCCACGCCGACGACTCCGATCACGACGCGCTCTTCGCCCTCAATCGAGTGCACTTTGTACCCGAAGTGCTTCACAATCCCGGTAACTTCGTCGATCTCTTCCCGCGTCGAATGCAGCTTCATCGAAATAATCATGGTTGCCTCTTCCCTTTCCCGTTTGGCCCGTCGCCTTTTCCTGGGCCCTAAAACAAAAAAGCCCACTCTGTGCGAGTGGGCCAAAATCCTGTGGTGCTCTCGAACTAGACGCTGGCCTCTCGCACCCGGCTGTTCCGGTACGTAAATCGCCACGCGTAGCTAGAGAACGAGAACATCATGCTGCAAAGTCTACCGATTTTCAGGGAAAACGCAAGCCGGAAGTGGCTTGCCGCAAGCAAGCGCGCGGCTGTTGGGAGGCGCCTTAGTACAACAAAATCGCGATTCGGAAGCGCGTGAATCCGCCAGCGGAGCCGCTCGCATCGCAAGCGCCAACCGCCGCTGAGTGATACTTCCCTGTCCTCAGCTTGTGCTCAATATCTTCCGGCAAAGTGCTCAAGCTCGAAGTCTCATACCGCAGCACCGCGAACGGCCGCTGTCCCGCAAATCCGCGATCCATCTCGCAAGTCTTCCGCGCATCCAGCGCCGCGTCCACCACACGCATGCCGCGCACCGCAAGCTGTGAGTTAATCTGCGATTCCTGCTGCTCGATGCTCAGCTGCGGCACACCGGCCGAAAAGTCCTGCACCGCAAACAGCAGGTTGCCGCTCTGCACTACCGCGATCCCGATCGAGTTCAGCTCGCGGTCTAGCAGGTTCGCGCGGTGCGGCGGCGAATTCATCCACTGCAGGTGCAATCTCTGCGGCGAAGACCCTTCGGCCACATTCTCCGCAATCAAGCTGAACCTAGCGCCCGCCTGCATGGCGCGTTCCTGCAACGGCGGCTCGCCGGGAAACTGGTGCGACAACGTGCTCAACTGCGCCATCCGCAACGCGTGCAGTCGCGCGGCGGCGGCAAGATTCGCGTCCCACTGAAACGGCTGCAAACCCATCGAAGTGCGATCGTGGTTGGCGGCATTCAGCAATATCGATTCCGGCGAATTTCCCTGCGGACGTGATGACGAAGCAGCGGCGTGCAGCGCAGGCGTCAGAATCATGGCGCCAAGCAGCAGGGCGGTGAGCATGGTGAAGAGGCGGATCGTGGTACGCATGGTGAAAACTCCTGCTCCCATTGAACACGATGGGGTGGAGGACGATTCGAGGGAAAGGGACAGGCGTTTACAAAGGGAAAGCTGGCCGGCAGGACAGGGGTAAAGGAGGTTAAGGAAAGGAAGGAAAGGAGAGAGGGGCGAATTACTCTGAGGATGTGGTAATCGCTTGGGTGATTCCGGAGAAGAACGGCCCGCCACAGTCGGCGGGCCCTAGGGGATTAACCGCGAACGTGGACTGCGCTGAAGCTTAGGACTACGTGGCCGCCGGGGGTGGGCCGGCCGAAGCTCATCATTGGCCGGAAGCGCGAGAACAGCAGCACCTGGTCGAGGTGATGTCGCATCTCCGGCGTGTCTGGCCCAACAATAATTTCGTACGTGGACATCTCTCCCTGCGCGTCGACGATCACGTCCACCAGCAGTTCGTGCTGCAGGCCAACGTCGGGATGCTGCATCTCCGCCGAAGCCGGCATACTCGACAGCGAAATGAGCTCCGCGGGACGCAACAGCGCGGTCGGCACATCATTCGGATCCGCCTGGACCGAAATCCCCGGCAGCATCATCTGCAACACAAACACAAAAATCACAATCGCCGAGAAAAATCCGCCGGTTGCCGGCACGGTCAGAGGACGAAACACGTTGTCCATCAGAATTTCCGAACGGTCCTTCAACCACTGCCAGCGCCCACGCCAATCCTGGGTAGCCTGCGCCTGCGAAGCCGCCACCTTAATTTTCACGGCGAGATCCGCGGGGGGAACAGCCCGCGGCACGCGGGACATCAATACCGCCAGCTTGCGGTACCGCTGCAACTCTGCGCGGCACGGTTCGCAATCTTCCAGATGTTGCCGGATGGCTACGCGCTCTGCCGAGCGCGCCGCCGATACACTCGCATCGTCCAGATAACCGGCCAGGCGGCGATGGACTCTATCGCACGTCATGGTTTCTCCTCGCGCGCTGTCTGCGGGCGCGTCATACTCTCTGCCGTTGCCGGCGTCGAAACTCGTACGTAGGCCATTTGCAGACCCACCTGATGCGTGGAATTCGCCGCTCCGGCCACTGCCGAAGCCTGCCGGGCCACTTCAGCCTTGCGCCACTGCGCTTCTGAAGTCTGGGTGTCGCGCTCGGCGGCCTTGTTCTCCAGCGATTTTTCTGCCAGCAGCGGCTCCAGAATCTCTTTCAGCGACCGCCGCCCGCGCAGGATCCGCGACTTCACCGTACCCACGCTGCACTCCAGCACTTCCGCCACTTCCTCGTAGCTGAGCCCTTCGATGTCGCGCAAAATAACCGCGCTGCGAAACACATCCGGCACCTGCTGCAGCGCTCCCTGGACTGCTACCTGAATTTCGTGCGCCGCTAGCTGCTCAAACGGAGTCGCGCTCAAATCCTCAATTTCTATGGCGGCGCAGCCTTCGGCCGGCTCCGCATCGATCGAAACATTTTTCTGATTGTGGCGCTTGAACCAGCGGCGGTGATTCAGGGCTTCGCGAATCGCTATGCGATAGAGCCAGGTCTTCAGCGAACTGCCCTGGCGAAAGCTGCGAATTCCTTTGAAGGCTTTCAAGAAAACTTCCTGCGCCGCGTCGGCGGAGTCTGCCGTATCTCCCAGCATCCCCAGAATCAAGTTGTAGACGGGAGCGTGGTAGTGATTGACGAGCCAGTCGAAGGCAGTCTCCGAACCGGCTTGCAGCTCGGTGACAAGCTCGGACTCGTCACTACCCCACGAGAGTGCGCTGGCCCAATCGGACACGGTCGGCCTTTCCGCCCCACCTGCGAGTAGCAACCTGGGGCCTGCTGGCACTGCTGGGTTGGGCATTTGCATCTTGCGCTCTGCACCAACCTTTGTCCGCTCTAGGTATTAGACACCGAGGAGCGGCTGGATGTTCCTTTACCCTGAGCGAAGCGAAGGGCGTGCCCGGGCGGCGCTCCAGCAATCTGGAGATTCTGGCACCTTGCGGGCCAGGGCGCAATGGGCCGGGGAGAGCGGCGAGCGACCAGTGACCAGGGGCCCTTCGCGGATGAGCGTAAACCAGTGGCCAGTGAAGAGTGGCTCGTAGGTTCGGCCCGGAAGTCAGCCTCCTCTTTCTTGCGCAGCCTCGGTCATTCGAACGATCAAGCTATCTCCGCTCCCCAATCGCAACGACACGGACGGCGGCGGATCACCCAAGACACCCGCCAGAAGTAGCAACAGTTTCGCTTGACTTGTACGTTAGAGAGGCATAGAAAACGAGGAACTCGCCTTTGCTACCGACGAGTTGGTGCCCCACGGTAGCGCTTTTCTGCTGACGCGCGATTTGCCAGGTCAACGCAAACTGCCCGCCAGCCCGCCAAGACGCTGCCTCCGTTCACTAGGAGGAGATAATGATCCGCGACTTAACCAGGTTTATCTTAGGGCCTTTCCTGTTCGTTCGCCGGCGAAGGGCCGGCAGCACGATTTGCAGTGCATTGTTGGTGCTGAGTGTTGTGATACTCGCTGCCGGTCCGCTGCCGGTGTCGGCAGCCACTTCAGACCCGGTGCTTGAGTGGATTGGAGTCATGAACAGGACGGTGCTTGCCGGTGGCACCAATCCGTTGGTGAGCACCCGCGTGGTTGCGCTCGTGTCTGCCTCAGTCTTCGACGCGGTGAACGGCATCGACCCACGTTTTCAGCCGCTGCACGTAACACCGGTCGCACCGCACCACGCTTCTCAGCGCGCGGCCGCGATTCAGGCCGCATACGTCATCTTGGTTGATTTGTATCCTGCACAAAGCACGACACTCAAGACGCAACGCGACGCATCGCTTACGGCGCTCGCCTCCACCGAAAAGGCTCAATCGATTGCCGCCGGGGTCGCCTGGGGACAGACTGTTGCCGACGCCATTTGGGCCTGGAGGCTAACTGATGGGATCGCGCCCCCACCGCCGCCGTTCCTCGGAGTGCAGAGTATCGTCGGAACACAGGCCGCCATCGGCGCTTGGCGCCCGACGCCGCAGGGGTTGCCCAACCAATTGCCTGGAGTGCCCGGGGCGGGACCTCAGTTCGCCACGATGACGCCGTGGGTCCTGACACGGCCTTCGCAGTTCCGTTTACCGCCGCCACCTTCGCTCGACAGCCAGCAGTACGCTGCTGATCTCGACGAACTGTTTAAGATGGGGGTCTACTCCGGTTCGGGGCGCTCACAGGATCAGTCGGATCTCGCGCTGTTTTGGGCTGGGAACACTCCACTCTTCTGGAACCGCATTGCCGCCCAGATTTCCGTGGAACGGGGGCTTTCATTCACCGAGAATGCCCACCTGTTCGCGTTGCTGAATGTCTCGATGGCAGACGCCGGAATCGCGTGCTGGGATGGCAAGTACCGCTACGTTTTCTGGCGGCCGATCACCGCGATCCGAGACGGGTTCACCCCTGCGGATTCGGACCCAAACTGGATACCTTGGCTGGACTTCTTTCCGGGCGGCACTCCAGCTCATCCCTAGTATCCGTCGGGACATTCCACTGTGAGTGGTTCAGCCGCGTTTATTCTGTCCGCCGCATTTGGAGAGAACACGGCGTTTAGCCTCACCTCGGAAACAACTCCCGGAAAGACTCGTTCGTTTGCGAGTTTCTCGGACGCGGTAGCGGAAATCGCCAATGCCCGCGTCTTTGGAGGCATTCACTTTCGAACTTCGTGCGTGCGTGCAAACGCGCTCGGGAGAGCCGTGGCGGATTACGTCTCCAGACACGCCATGCGCGCAACCGGCGACGACGAACGCGATAACGAAAACTAGTCTCAATGGCTAGAGGATTCTGCGGCCCAAAGGGTGGCCTTCGCGCCTATCGAAGGCCACCTAATGGAGCTCAACCCGCATGGGGTGCGCCAGCTCCCCATTCACAACGACACGGAGGGTGCCCCAGCTTCCGGCCTGCCCCGAGCGCAGGAAGAGAGGATGGGAGGGCGGGTGTGATTGTAGCCTGGGTAAGGATCAATCTTGCCGCGGTCCCTCGACTGCGCAACCCGACGCGCCCCTTCGGCTACGCTCAGGGCAGGCAAAAGACGGCGCGGAAGAAAAAATCGGGCTGCTTCGCTCCCTTCGGCCTCGCTCAGGGCAGGCGGGATGACGGGCGCCCCATACTTGCGGGGTTGGTTTGTGCAAGGCTGGGCTTCTCTGCTGATAACTCCTACTCTCGATCTTCCAACTGTCGGCTCACGGATCGTGATATTTAGCTGTACACTCTACCGGACGAGGTGACTGAAGATGCTGGGCATCATCATCAAGGATCCTGAAATTCTTGGCGGGAGCCTGTGTCCCGTGGAACTCGCGTCCCACTTAAGATCTTGAGCGAGTATCTGGAAGGTGGCGACACGCTGGATCATTTCTGGAGCAATACCCGAGCGTCACCCGCGAACTGGCCATCGCCGCTATCGAAGAAGCCAGACTGAGCTTAGTCGCCCAGCTCAAATGAGAGTTTTGCTGGATGAGTGCACCCCGAAAGCACTGAAGAGAGTTCTCGCAGATGAGGGGCACGACTGCCGCCATTCTACCTCCAACCGTCTCGACCATCTTCGACAGCACTTTCCCGCCTGTGTTCTAGCCATCGAAACAATCAAGCCGGGGAAAGTGGTCTTAATCGGTGATCCGATCTGAGTGCCTAAGCAGCAATGCTCATTCAGCTCTCTCCTCCTCACTTTCTTATTACTAGCTGCTAATTAATGATGTCCTCTGCCGCCGCGGATAAGGGAAGGGGCGTGGTAGAGTCAAAGGCAGATGACGACGGGGACGATCGGACACAAGAAGCACGGCGGGCTGATGGCTATTGCCGCGCTGAAATTCGTGAATGGATTCGGGCTCCTGGCGATCGGGCTGGGCGCGCTGCATTACCTCCATGGAGACATCGAGAAAGATGTCGCGCACTGGATGGAATGGCTGCGCGCAGACCCGCACAACCGCTACCTGCTATGGCTGCTGGAGAAACTCTCCAACGTGGATGAGCACCGTTTGCGGCAGCTGAGCGTGGGGACGTTTTTCTATTCGGCGCTGTTTTTGTGCGAAGGAACCGGGCTGGCGCTGGCGAAGCGTTGGGCGGAGTATCTGACGATCGTGACGACAGCGTCTTTGATGCCGCTGGAAATGTATGAGATTTACGTGCACCCCACCTGGCCGCGAGTGGTGGTGCTGGTGGTGAATATTGTGGTGGTGGCGTATCTGGTGCGGGAGTTGCGAACGACGAAGAGGCGTTGAGAGGGATAAAGGGTAGCAGCAAAGAGATAGCAGGCAGCAAAGAGAAAAAGAAGGCCGGTGCGAATTGCACCGGCCTTCTTTTTCTTGAAGAGGACCCGGCTACTGCTCGAGGATGTCTAGTGCGGGAGTTGAGTTGGTTGACTTGACGCCTATGAGCACCGCTCTGGTTGGCGAGATGATGATGAAGAGGTTCTCGCAGTTTGCGCTGGCGCCGGTCAAGGTGCACCCAGCAGGAATGAGACCCACGCCAGTGGAATTGATTGCGTAGTTGGCGGTGTCGAGGTTGTCTGGCACCTGATTACCGAGAGAATTTTTGTCAGAGGTGCCATTGATGGAGGCCGAGGACGGTGTGAAGGTGATCGTGCCCTCCTCGTTTTTCGTCAGGGGAACAGCGGGATTGACGCTGCCATAACCGTAGGTACCACTGGCCGAGGAATTGGTGAACGAGGAACCGACTTGAGGCTCCATGTTGCCCGCGGAGGCGGCGGTGTCCGAGTTCAGGAAGAACGCGTTGTTGGCGCTGCTGAGGTAGAAGACGGGGAGATTGTTGGCTCCCGCGACGGTCAAAGTGACGCGGCCGTTCGAGGCTACGGTGAACGTGCCGGAACCGCTGTTCTTGGTGGGATCGGAAATGTTCCCGCCATCGTTCTGATAGCCAGAGAAAGTGAAGTTGTTGCCAGAGGTGACCTTAACGATGTCCACCTCGGCGCGACTGGCCGACGTCACACCACTTGTACTGCCACCGGAAGTGTAGATGACGTGGTTGCCGGTCGACAGCGAGGAATTGCTGAAGGTGCCGGATTGTTTCAGGGCGAGGCCGGTGAAGGCAGAGTTGTTGGTCTGGCTGTCCGAGTTCAGGATCAGGAATTCAGACGAGGAAACCACGTAAACAATGTTGGTCACCAGCGAGCCACCAGAGCCGCCCGGAGTAAAGTTGAGTGTACCGCGGCCGTTGGAAGCGATGCTGTAAGGACCGCTGGCGAGGGTGATGCCAGCTGCGGCGATGGGGAAAGCCGTCAGGGCACTGTTGTTGTCCAGTTTGCCGTTGTCATTTGCATCCGCTACTCCACTTGCCGAACCACTGGCCAGATTGAGAACGCCGACAGCGGCGAAATAGCCGGAGGTCCCGCCACCGTTGGCAACCCGGGCGCCAGCTACACCGAAGGCCCAATTCCCGGCGATGGCGCTGGTGGAGAAGGCCGAAGGAGTGGCCTGGCGAAGAATGCCGGAGGTGAAAGGTCCAACGTTATTGGAATCGAACGCGATGATGTGACCGTCGGAGGCTACATTGGCAGTGACGGCACCAACGGCGTCCACGGAGAAGCGGTAGTTCATCGTACCCGCAGAGGTAACGATGGACATGCAACCGCGATAGCCATTGGTAGCGTTGGGGTCGAGGCCGAGATTGTACGAGCTAGCCGAAGTGATGCTGAGGCCGGATTGCAGACCGGAGACGAGGTTCATGTCCAAGGTGCCGGCGGTGATGTTGCCCGGGCCGCTTGCGCCGCTGGCGACGAACACGCCGCCAAGGAACAGAGGATTGCCGGAAGCATCAAAGCCCTTCATCAGGAAAGCGTAATCGCCATGGAGTAGAGATTCCTTGCCGGTCAAGGTGGTGCAACTGGTGGTGGCGGCTACCGTGATGCTGAGGTTTGCTTGCGCCGTATTGGCCGTCGGCGTCGCAGAATCGGTCACCTGAACGGTGAACGGATAGGTTCCCGCACTTGTGGGTGTGCCAGTGATCTGACCGTTGGTGCTGAGAGACAAGCCTGGCGGTAGCGTACCGGTTCCTGGAGAGACGACAATCCAGGAAGTGTAAGGCTGGAAGCCGCCGGTGGCATTGAGTTGTGTAGACGGATAGGAAGAGCTCAGGACGCCTTGCGGCAGGTTGCCGGAAGTGGTCACCACAGTGAGCGGAGGCGCGGGTGCAACGACGATGCTGACCGTGGCGGTTTGCGAACCGCCCGAGGCGTCGTTCACATGAATGGTGAAACTCACCGTACCCGACGTGGTGGGCATGCCGGAGATGGTGTTGCCGCTCAGGTTCATGCCGTTGGGCACGCTGCCGACCGAGATGCTCCAGCTATAGGGCGTAACTCCGCCGGTGGCGCTGAGATTGGTGGAATAGTTTGTGCCCGCAGTTGCACCCGGCAAGGAGGTGCTGGTGATTGCGAGCGCTGAATTGACGGTGATGCTGAAATTTCCCGTTGCCTTCGTGCTTGTGGAGTCGGTGACCTGAGCGGTGAAGTTTGCCGTGCCGCTGGAACCCGTGGGAGATCCGGTGATGGCGCTGGTGCTGGTGTTCAGCGACAAACCGGCGGGCAGGCTGCCGACAGTGATGGCCCAAGTGTATGGTGGCAATCCGCCGCTGGCTCCGAGAATTGTGGACGGATAGGGATCATTGACCGCGCCGGTCGGCAAGGTTGCCGGAGTGACCAGCAGCGGACCGTTGACGACGGAGATGGATAGGGCTTGGGTGGCGTTTTGCGCAGGGTTGCTGGAGTCAACGACCTTCACCGTGAAGTTGTAAGTGTTCGCGGAGTTGCAGATGCCGGTGATAGCGCCCGTTGCCACGTTCAAGGAGAAGCCGGTAGGGAGAGCTCCGGCTGAAATGCTCCAAGTGAAAGGACCGTGGCCGCCAGTGAAGGCAACTGTCTGATTATAGTTCGCGCCGACCGTGCCGTTGGGCAAAGTGGTGGTGGCGATCGACGGAGCCCCGGGGAGACTGACCGCAATGCTCAAAGCTTGTGATGCTGTTTGTGCAGGATTGCTGGAGTCGGTCAGCTTGATCGTGAAGCTCGAAGTGCCGTTGGGGCCCGTGGGTGCCCCGGTAATTGCGCCGGTGCTGGAGTTCAGGCTGAGGCCTGCAGGTAGAGTGCCGAGGCTGACAGAATAATTGAGTGTGCCAAATCCCGTTGCGGCGACAGTTTGGTTGTAATTTGAAAATTCCACGGCGCCGGGAAGAGTGGTGGTTGAGATCGCTGGGGCCGTCGGGAGGATGACGGCGATGCTCAGAGGTTGCGATGCCGATTGAGTTGGGTTGCTGGTATCGGTGACTTTGATGGTGAAGCTGGCAGTGCCGTTCGGACCGGTGGGTGCGCCAGTAATTTTTCCAGTGCTGGAATTCAGATTGAGGCCGGCGGGCAAACTGCCGGCGCTCACGGAGTAGATGAGAGTGCCGAAGCCTGTTGCCGCAATAGTCTGGCTATAGTTTGCGAACTCAACGACCCCCGGCAGCGTCGTCGTCGAGATGGCTGGAGCCGGCGGCAGGTTGACGGCGATGCTGAGCGGCTGCGAGGCCGATTGCACGGGATTGCTCTTGTCGGTCACCTTCACTGTGAAGTTGACAGTTCCGTTCGGGCCGGAGGGCGTACCGGTGATTGCGCCCGTGCTGGCACTGATACTCATCCCCGCTGGCAAGCTGCCAACACTCACGGAATACGTTAGCGGCGCCAAGCCACCGGCCGCAACGACCGTCTGGTTATAAGCGGTAAACTCGACATCCGAGGGCAAGGAGAGAGTTGTAATTGACGGCGCCGGAGGCAGATTCACGGCGATGCTCAACGGCTGAGCTGCGGTCTGTGCCGGGTTACTGGAATCCGCGACCTTCACGGTGAAACTTGCGGTGCCGTTGGGACCCGTCGGGGTGCCACTGATGGCACCGGTGCCAGCATTGATGCTCAGTCCTGCGGGCAAAGCTCCCGCGCTGATGGAATAGGTAAATGGAGCCAGGCCACCGGTGAGAGCCAGCGCTTGGTTGTAGGCCGTGCCTTCCACATCCGCCGGCAGCGTGGCGGTGGTGATTTGCGGCGCGGGGGGCAGGTTGATGATGACACTCATGGCCTTAGTATTGGTCTGCGGAGAGACCGTGCTGGAGTCTTTTACTTGAACGGTGAAATTAATGGTGCCTCCCGGCCCGGTGGGGGTGCCGGTGATGGCGCCAGTGGAACTGTTCAAGCTCAAGCCGGCAGGCAAAGTGCCGACGGTGACTGAATAGTTGAGCGAGCCAGCGCCGCCGGTCACAGCAATTGTGCCGGAGTAAGTGGTACCTTCGGTGGCAGGCGTCAGTGTTGCCGCACTCGTGATCGTGGGAGCCGCCGTGACGACGACGGAAACGGTCTGCAGCTTCGTGGGATCAGACGCGGAGGCGATGGTGATCGTGCCGTTACCACTGGCGGATGCTGTGTAGGTTGCGCTGGTCGTGGTCTGATTGGATAAAGTACCGGCGCCCGAAAGCAAGAAGGTCGCGCCCTTGGTCAACTTGTCGTTGGTGATGGTGGCCGTGATGTTAAAGGTTTGTCCGACGTCCAGAGTTTGGGCTCCGGTGGGCGAGCTTATAGTCACGACAATTGGATTCGTTCCCGAGTTGCAGCCGGTAATTCCCAGCAGTGCAGTCAGCGATAAGATCAGGAATGCTTTTTTCATCATGTTCCTCAGTCCGGCTTGGTTGTAGTTGCTTGGAGCGGAGTAGATGTCCGCGAATTCCGTATAAGCGACGGTATGCAACTCGCCAACAGAGCGGCTAGAACGTTCTTGCTCTCTTATCCCCCGTGTCCTATATCAGTCACTGGGGGTCACCCATGTCCGATACCGCAGCTCAGGCCGCGCTTGCTTACCTACGCCCGCATTCAGAACCAGGCACGGAAATACTTATCGCGAACAAGTCAGCGCGAATCTGGCGCATGTTTCACGAACGTTTTCTGATCTGTGGATTCACAACGGTTGCCACAGCCTGGATTTATCGCAAGCAATCACAATTCATGAGCGACGGGGGTACTGCTTTTTTTGAACCCGGCGAGACGCACCGGGTGACGGCTTCCCTGCGGCCCTCCACGTTTCGCGGTATTTTTATCGACCCGGAAAAATTCATTGAACGAGCACATGAAACAGGCTGCAAGACCCGGCCGCACTTCCGCTCCGCGCAAGTCACCGACCTGGGGCTTCTCGATGCCGTTTACCGCTTTTCCACTGCGGTGGAGAACGACGAGACAGTCCTGGAACAGCAGTCTCACTTTTCGGAACTATTGAATTTGGTCCTTGGTTATACCGAAGATCGGCCGCAAGCAATTTACAGTTCGCAGCACGAGCGTTCGCTGCTGCGCGCCAAAGAACTGTTGCATGAGAAATTTTCGGAACAAATCAGCCTGGATGAACTGGCAGTCGCCTCGGCAATGAGTCGCTTTCACCTGGTGCGGGGTTTTATGAGGCAGTTCGGGCTGCCTCCCCACGCTTACCAGGTTCACCTGAGGATCAAGCGGGCTTGCGCGTTACTGCGGTTGCATCATTTGCCGAGCGCAGCAGGCGTGGCGGTGGGATTTGCCGACCAGAGTCATTTCGCGCGGCACTTCAAGAAAGTGATGGGAGTAACTCCGGGCGCCTATTGTGACGCTCTGGATTTAACGGCTGATCGTGCCGTGGCGAGAATTTCTTACTGAGGCTTCTCTCTTCTTTGCAAACCGATTCTTCTGAACAGCGCCACGCTTCCCGCAGTCTCGCGCCACAGCATGAACTCTCGTTCGTCCGGGAAATTCACGAGAGTGGTTCTTTGAAAAGAAAGCCAAGTTGGCTAGCAAGTAGGACGCTAGCCGCCGGCTATGGCGCCGATGATCAGGAATGGTTCTTTGCCGGCTGCTACTTCGGGTGGAAGAAGCGTGTCCCACGATTCGTGGGAGAGATCTTCGGCACAGGCGAAGAAGCGCAGGAACGGGCGGCGTTCCTGCGAATCGTGGTCGCGGATGGTCCCGCGCAACATCGGATAACGGGTTTCGAGTTCATCGAGCACAGATCGCACGGTGGGTGGAACGGCGAGGTCGAGTGTGACCTCGCCGTTTACATGAGCCAGTGTGCGGAGATGCGCGGGAAGTACGACGCGAATCATGGCAGAGTATGGCCCTCCGGCGAAGTGCGAAGGCGCCCGCCTCGGAAGGTGGCCGCTACATAAGATAAGGCGCAGTGCGGTAGGTAAATCAAGGGATCGTTTGCACCTCAACCGATAGAACTGCGGGGAGGTCGCGCACAATTGGCGCCCACGAATCGCCCGCATTAGAGGAAGCATACACCTGGCCGCCGGTGGTGCCAAAGTAGACGCCGCAGGAATCGAGCGTGTCAACGGCCATGGCGTCGCGGAGGATGTTTACGTAGCAGTCGCTCTGCGGGAGGCCCTTGGTGAGAGCTTCCCACTCGTTGCCGCCGGACTTGCTGCGATAGATGCGGAGCTTGCCTTCGGGAACAAAATGTTCGCCGTCGCTTTTGATCGGCGCGACGTAGATTGTTTCCGGTTCGTGGGCGTGGACATCGATCACGAAGCCGAAATCGGTGGGCAGGTTGCCGCTGACTTCGTGCCAGAGGTCTCCGGCGTTGTCACTACGCATGACGTCCCAGTGCTTTTGCATGAATAATGTGTCGGGCTTCGATGGATGCATGGCCACGTGGTGGACACAATGGCCGACTTCAGCCTTGGGATCGGGAATGTATTGCGAGACGAGGCCCTGGTTGATCGGTTTCCAGGTTTTGCCCGCGTCGTCGGAGCGGAACGCGCCCGCCGCGGAAATCGCAATGTAGATGCGATTGGGATTTTTCTTGTCGAGAATGATGGTGTGGAGGCACATGCCTCCGGCGCCTGGTTGCCACTTGGGGCCGGTGCCATGGCCGCGAAGACCGGAAAGTTCGTGCCAGTTCTGGCCGCCGTCGGTGGACTTGAAGAGCGCGGCGTCTTCGACGCCGGCATATACAAGGTTTGGATCCGTGTGCGACGGCTCTAAGTGCCAGACGCGTTTGAACTCCCAGGGATGTTGCGTGCCGTCATAAAACTGGTGGGTGGTCAGCGGCGCGCCGGTTTCTCGCGAGACGTCGTATTTGAACTTGTTGCTCTCGCCCTTGGGCATGCCGTCGGGCGTTTTCGTTTCTCCCGGAGGCGTGCCGGGCTGGAACCAGGTTTTGCCGCCGTCATCGGAGCGCTGAATGATTTGCCCGAACCAGCCGCTGGTTTGCGAGCAGTAGATGCGATTCGGATCCACGGGCGAACCTTTCAGGTGATAAATCTCCCAACCGGCAAAATGCGGGCCACTGACTTCCCATTTTTCTCGTTTGCCGTCGGCGCTCAAAACAAAAGCGCCCTTCTTTGTGCCAACCAACACTCGGACCTTGCTCATGCGCCTCTGCTCCTTTTTATGCGAATCGTATATACGATTCGCCAATACGATTTGTTCGAGGATCTCGGAAATCTATCGTACTCCAAAACAGGCGAAATTTACGCGGCCTGGACGCCGGCGCGTTCGACGTTGACCATCCAGGGAATGCCGAAGCGGTCGGTAAGCATGCCGAAGCGATACGCCCAGAATGTTTCGCCGAGAGGCATGGTGACGGCGGCGCCTTCCGAGAGAGCGCCAAAAATGCGCTCGGCTTCCTTGATGTCCGTGAGGCCGATGTTGACGCTGAAGCCCTGCGGCTTGGAGTAGCGGCCTGGAGGAGCGTCGGAGGCCATCAGGACGGCATCACCGATCGTGATTCGAGCGTGGAGAATCTTCTTTTGCCACTCGGGCGGCACCTGGCAGGAAGCGGGCGTGCCTTCGTGGGTCAGCAGCGCCTCGATTTTGCCGCCGAAGATTTTCTCGTAGGTCTTGAATGCTTCTTCGCAATCGCCGTTGAACAACAGATAGGAATTGAATTGCATGTTCTGCTCCTTTTTTGGATTCAGATATTAGCTGATAGCCGTGAGCCGTAAGCTGTAAGTTTTTAAACAAAGGCTTATGGCTTAGGGCTGACGGCTTACGAGTTTCTTAGTCACCACTAGTGACAGCGGATTTCGCTTCGGCTGCCCGCTGGAGTTTTTTGATGTCGATCTTGGTCATCTGCAGCATGGCTTGCATGGCGCGATTGGCTCGTTGAGGATCCTTGTCGCCCAGCAGTTGGCCGAGAACCGTGGGGATGATCTGCCAGGAGAGACCAAACTTGTCCTGGAGCCAGCCGCAGCGATCGGTGCGGCCGCCTGCGGAAAGTTTTTTCCAGAGGTCGTCGACTTCGTTCTGGGTTTCGCAATTCACGAAGAATGAAATGGCGGGCGTGAATTTGAAGTGCGGGCCGCCGTTGAGGGCGAAGAACTCCTGGCCTTCGATCTGGAATGTAACCGACATAACGGAACCCTTGGGTCCGGGCCCGGCGTCGCCGTATCGGGAAATCTTTCCCATCTTCGAGTTTTTGAAAATTGAGATGTAGAATTTGGCCGCTTCTTCAGCGTTGCCGTCGTACCAGAGGAATGGAGTGATCTTTTGCATCGCAGTTCCCACCAGGCGGCTACTTTTTGCCTGCCGCGAGTTTTTTGCCGACTTCCTTGTGGTGTTCGACGGCGTCGCTGGGAGCGAAGTCTTCCATCTCGAAGAATTGCCGGATTTCTATTTCGCACTCTTCGTTTGGACCGTGGGGCGCGGGAACTCGTTTGGCCCAGTCAACGGCTTCCTGGCGCGATTTCACGTTGATGACCCAGTAGCCGGCGATCAGTTCTCTGGTTTCGGCGAAGGGGCCGTCGATGATGGAGATTTTTCCGCCGGAAAAACGGACGCGGAAGCCCTTTGCGCTGGACTGCAGCCCCGCGAGGTCGACGAGGATTCCGGCGTTGACCAATTCCTCGTTGTATTTGGCCATAGCGGCAAGGAGTTCTTCGCTGGGCATTTTCCCGGCTTCGCTGTCTTTGTTGGCTTTGACGATCATCATGAATCTCATGGTTTTTCCCCTGACGAATTTAATTTCTCACAGCCGAGAACTCGGCGCCGGGCCGGCCGATCCTGCTCTCTGTCAGTAAGACGAATGGCAGGGCGGAAATTCGACAGACCGAGTGATTAAACTTTGGGGAGGCCTTCGATTTCTACCAAGGGACGGATTTCCACCGTGCCCCAGCGGCCGGCGGGAACCCGGGCGGCGATGTCGATGGCTTCGTCAAGGTCTTTAGCATCAATAAGAAAGAAGCCGCCGAGCTGTTCACGGGTCTCCGCAAAAGGGCCGTCGGTGATCACGCGCTTGCCGTCCTGCAGGCGGAGGCTGGTTGCCGTGGAGGTGGGCTGGAGGGGCGCGGCGCCGAGGAACTTGCCCGCTTCGTGGAGTTTGTTGGCAAAAGCGGTTGATTCCACGTAACAATGCTCCCGCTGCTCCTGAGTCAGCGCACCGTTTTCTTCGAAGTACATCATCAACATATATTTCATAGGGGTTCCTTTTGAGCTGAATGATGAATTCAAATCTTCTTTTCAATAGAAAATCATTGCGAGAAAAGGATTCTGATCGACGCGAGTCATGACGGCGTCATACGCGACATCCCCTCTGCCATCAATGGGCCTCCAACCGCCCGTGAGGGTCCGGCCATCGTCACTGAAAGTGCCGGTGTATTTGTGAGTTTCGGTCCAGTGGGTAACCGTATTGCCCTGGACATCCCAAGAGTACGGAAGGACGGCACCCGACACGTCGGAATAGACGTTGGCGGGAAATGTCTGGCTCGCGGGATCGTAAGAAATAATCTCCAAGCTCTGGATCGTAACGCCTTTAAAGGTGATGTGGCCGGATTGCTTCAGAAAAAATCCGCCCAGAAGCCACTCGCAGGTCATGCGGCCCGTAATGTTATCCACATCCAAGTCAAGGGTGCGGCCCTTGATATCCCAAGTGCCGACCAGCCGCTCCAGGCGCTTCAGGGCGGGATCCGAATCAGGCGGTCGCTGTGGGGCGGGTTTGCTTGCTGCTCCTTTTGACATAGGCCTTCCGCTCCTTCCTTAAGTATGTCGAACGGGTGACACAAAAATCGACAGGGTACCGTAAGATAATTGGACCATCTATGAGTTCCGCCGCAGCCATCGCCGTTGAAACCGTCTATCGAGCCGAATGGGGGCGCATTGTGGCTACCCTGATCCGGTTGATTGGCGATTTTGACCTTGCCGAGGAGTGCGCGCAAGAAGCTTTCGCGGCGGCCGTGGACCAGTGGAGAGCGACCGGGGTACCGGCGCTTCCGCGGGCGTGGATTATCCAGACGGCGCGGAACAAGGCAATTGACCGGATAAGGCGGCAGGGGAAGTACGCTGAAAAATTGGCGTTGTATGGCAATTCGGAGATTGGAACGGAAAGCCAGGAGCCGAACTACGATTCCCGCGAAATACCGGACGACCGGTTGCGGTTGATTTTCACCTGCTGTCATCCGGCGCTGGCACCGGAGGCGCAAGTGGCACTGACGCTGCGGACGCTTTGCGGGTTGGAAACCGAGGAGATTGCGCGAGCGTTTCTGACTTCGACCACGACCATGGCGCAGCGGCTGGTGCGAGCGAAACGGAAGATTCGCGATGCGAAGATTCCGTACGCTGTGCCGGAAACGCAGGTGATGGCCGAGCGGCTGGACGCCGTGTTGACGGTGATCTACCTGGTGTTCAACGAAGGGTATGCGGCGACACGGGGAAATTCACTGCTGCGTTTGGATTTGTGCTCGGAAGCCATTCGGTTGGGACGCGTGGTAGCGAACTTGATGGCGCCGCAGATTCCGCGCGAGGCGACGGCGCTGTTGGCGCTGATGCTGCTGCATGATGCGCGGCGAGAGGCGCGGCTGGATGCAGCGGGAGAGATTGTGGTGCTGGAGGAGCAGGATCGCGAACGTTGGAAGCGGGAGCAGATTCGCGAGGCGTTGCCGCTGGTGGATGAGGCGATGCGCGGAACGGCGGGTCCGCTGGCGTTGCAGGCGGCGATTGCGGCCGTGCATTGCCGGGCCGCGCGAGCGGAAGAGACGGATTGGCGGGAGATCGTGCGGCTGTATGATGCGCTGATGGTGGTACAGCCTTCGCCGGTGGTTTCGCTGAATCGGGCGGTGGCGGTGGCGA
>Ga0210399_10000717_pt1 | contig 26156 bp, 17 predicted proteins | sample IncBWC14MmetaG_FD_150865 | JGI IMG/M metagenome (GOLD analysis project Ga0210399, IMG submission 150865) | Forest soil microbial communities from Barre Woods Harvard Forest LTER site, Petersham, Massachusetts, United States - Inc-BW-C-14-M | ecosystem: Environmental > Terrestrial > Soil >... | reverse complement strand
TTTTTTTGTACGTCATCACTTCGCAAAGCGCTCTGCAACTGACCAAAAAGGAAATTATCGCCAACTAGCTGCTCCTCAGGAGTTTTGAACAGAGTTTGGAACCACCCTAACAGAGGATTTAAAGTTTCATCCCGGCCTTCGCTTACGTCGCGAACAACCGCAATCGCGAACTCTTCCTTAGGAAAACCTAGGTTACTGGTGTCCTCATGATAGCGTTTCCAAGCAGCGGTTTTGGAGAGGCCACCGATCGCGACTGCTTCTCGTAACTCATCTTCGAGTACGTCGTCCAAGAGGATGCCGTCAACTTCGCCACGATCAAAAGCACTCTCCATTTCCGGGAAAGTGTCAAACGTAACAACTGTCAACTGATTTCGAAATTTATCCTCTGCGGCGAGTAGCGTAGCCAACCAATAGTTGCTTGAGTTGCTGATGCAACCAATAGTGCGTTTCTTGCTCGCCCACACCGAGAGGTCTGTTGCACCCAATTCGGCCTTGGAGTAGAGCTTGGTTTCAAAACTATAATAGCCGTCCGTAAACAATACCGGGCCACGCTCCCGCTTCCGTGCTTTAGTCAGAGACCCGATAAATAAGTCAACCTCTCTTCTTCCCAATGCATTTAATCCGTCGCTTACTGAAGGATAGGGTTTCACAATTACCTGTATTCCGTCAGCTGGGTCTGGTGGTACATACCTGCGATTGTCTTGGTAACGGGTAACCGCTTTCTGACACTCTGGCTGCTCGAAGCGGAGACTTTTGCTATCTCCCTTGAAGGAGAGGCATCCCTCCACCAGAATTTTAATAAGATCAATATCATGTCCTTCGGGTTTACCCTGCGAACCTAACCTACTGAATCTTAAATCCTCTGCATAGGTGGTTCCTACCAGCACTTTGCCTGTCCTTAAGATGCGGTCCTTTATCGTTGGATAGATTGTGAATGCCCTAAACTGGCTCCAGTCAGCGATCCGATCGGATTCATAATCTTCTAAAGAACTGACTGATCTTCGAGCCGAGGCCACACGCCATAAGTAGTCTCCAGAAAGAGGGGCCAGGTTCGAACCGAAGATTTGAGCATGCTGTCCATTGGGGTCGGCAGCCACAAACCGGCAGGCCCGATATTTAATCAATTCACAAGAAACTCCCGCTCCCGCCTTGAACTCGGGCTTAGATTGCTCTTTGTTCCGGACTTCGACTAAATACGTAACGAATGGACTACGATCGGCGTAACTCCAATCTAGGTCTATGTGATTCCCGATAATTTGAGCATCACGACGCGGAGATCCAAGATGCATTAGCTCGGCCGATTTGTTTTGCTCCAGACGCGCCGAGGTAACTTCAATGAGTTTCTGTTTGTCAGCAATCTTGGTCGCAAGGTCTCGCATTTCTTGCTCTAATGCAGCCTTCCTAGTCTGAAGGACAATACTGTACCAGCCAAGAACTATAGCCAAGATCGATAAGCTGAATCCCGCAAGTCCAACAAAGTCGGAAAACCTTGCACCGCTATCCTCTATGTCACTAGTGCCAAGCGTTCGAAACCAAAATATGGTTCGATTTCCCCAAGGTTCCACTCCGATGCGGAACAGATTAGGCAGTTTGAACAAACGCCATAAATACACAACGACCAACAATACTAGACCAATGACGAGCAAGGCAGTTACAAGCATTATTGGGCACCTCCCACAGGGCAACTATCGTTTGAGCTCGCCAAGAAAGTTTGGCAGAGGGCAGGGAGCAAAATTGCGCGAATTTCATTCTTCTTCAAGGCTGTCTGCAGTGCCGAGTACAACCCTCCATTCGAATCAGTTTCGTCTTGAATCGTAGCGATCGCGATCTGTTCCACTGGTGGGCCACCGTCAGGTTGAGGTCCCACGTACTCAGAAGTATAGGTCCGCCATGCGTTTGTCTTGACTAAGTCTGGTATGCTCACCCAATCTGTCTGTTTTTTGGATACAAAACTGTCGTCAATGATAATGCCGTCAAGATCGCCTCGTTCCATCGCACTTTCGAGCGCTGGATAGGAGCGAAACGAGAGCTTATGTAGCTTGCTCTTAAAGTCTTCTTCTTTAAGATGATCTAAGAGGTACTCATTCGTGCTACTTTCGATCACCCCGACGACACGATCCTTGCTTAACCAAGTGCTCAACGCCAATGATTGACGCGCCAAGTCAGTTTTGTGTGCGTATAGTTTTGTTTGATAATTTAGGTATCCATTAGTAAAGAGAATCCCAGCCCGCTCTCTCGCCGCGGCGCGCGTTACTGAACCTATAAACAGATCTATTTCTTTACGCTTGAGTATCGACTCCCACTTTCCCCAACTACCCACTGGAACGAATTTGACGCACAGTTTGTTGGGATTATCGGAAGGTCGGCAGGTAGAGTCAGCGATGCCGTTCTTAAAGTTCACAGCTCTTGCCGCAGCCACAGCTTTTGCACATTCCGGAGCGTTATACCGAATCGCCGACTCGGTCAACTCTAGGCATCCTTCTACAAGTATGCGAACCAGGGAAATATCAAAGCCCACTTCGCGGCCACCTTCATCCCGACGACTGAAATGAGTGTCCTGTTCAAAGTGTGTACCTACTCTCACGATGTGAGTTTCCGTAATCCGATGTAATAAGGACCTGTGAATATTGAAAGAGCTCAGTTCGCTCCAATCTGAAAGAAGTTCAGTATCATTGTCCTCCGGGACAACGGTACTGGCGACCCGAATTGGGGCAACCCGCCAAGAATAATTGCCCGATTGCAGTTCGTCATCCAAATTGGGCGGAATGCGTGAACTAAATGAGCTTGGATCAGATGCGACGAACTTTAATGGTCCGTTAGAGCATCCGATCCAAAACAGCTGGTTAGTCGATTTAGAATTATTCTTCTCAGCGCCCTTCGGAAGGCTGCATTTGCCGGGCTGGTTTCGCCAAAGTTCAACTTCGTAGCTAATGTAGTTGCGGTCGCTCTTCGTATCGTAGGTCCACGACACGTCGGCATGATCTCCGATGAAATTAGCATTTCGATCAAGCAACGCGGGATGAGGTACCCTCGTATCTGCTTCATCGAGCTGGGCCATCGCCATTGTATTGTCAAGTTTTTCCTGAAGGGTGGCATCTCGTTCGCGAAGAGATCTAACCGCTCGCTCCGCGCCTTCTACCTCACCTTCCAAACCTCGGTAGTAGATGAACGAAAGAGAAGCGAGAGTCAGTATGAAGAGAAAGACGAGAACGATCAGATCGAAAAAGCGGGCGGTAGAAGGCTTCGCCTTAGTGGTGGTAGCGTTTCCCGCAATCGCTTCAGATTCGCTCATAGAAACCTCCTATCCCGATCCTCGATCTATGGCCCAGCTAGCTGCGTCTCATTTTGATCCTGGGCATACAGATTCCACGCTTCCGGCAGTTTCTCAGTTCAGTAAGTTCCCTAAGAGTTAAATAATTACTTAAATCTAAATCGGAGCTGGAAGCTACTAACATCAACTTTGAGTTGCTAAACCATTGGCATGAATCTTCTTCGAAAGAACGGGTAGTTAGCCCAAATTGACTGCCTCAATCATTCGACGCTATGTCGCACTCTGTCTGGGTGGATCAGCTCCCCGAGTATCCTCGGGGCGTGCCACCCGAACGCAGTAACTCCCATTTTCGACGTCCTTTCACGTGTAATAAATCACGGCTCAGCGGCCACAGTCACGGTCGCCGTGGCTGAGAATCCGTTTGGCGTCGAAAGCATCAACGATCCCGTTCCGGCTTCTCCGACGACGAAAGTGATCTTAAGTGTTTGGGAATCTACGAACTCAACAGACGAAGCTGGCAGATCAATTGGCTCTTTAGCGTTCGCTGGCGTCCATCGCGCCACGGTACCCAGTGTAAAGCCTGAACCCTTTACCGTGATGACTGACGCTTCGGATCCTGGCCGGAGCTTGGTTGATTGAGTACCATCTGAATTGGGAACTGCCATTGTGACAGTCTTGATTTCAGGAGAATTAGCAGTGAATCGAATCTCAGCAAACTGCCCATCCTTGTTTTCGAGTCGAAACAGATGGTCGCCAGCCCCAAGATCGAGACCTGCGATCGGGTTAATCTTGATCTTCAATTGGGAACAGAAAGACTTGTCGGATGCTTGTTCCTGAGGTGTAGGCACAACTAGAGGCTCGGTCGCCGCGGGATCAATTGGTAGTTTCTGATCATCCACATAGAAATCAGCATCTTTAGATAAATTCTCTCCTTGAACAGTTATTATTTGCTTGTCCTTGTCCCAAGCGATGTTGCGAATTACAGGCCCAGCCAAGCGGGTAAGTTTTCCGCCAAGATAACCGACTGCGCTAACTCCCATTACGTAGAGCAGCCCCTGTGGGATTTGAGGGAATTCGGTAATAGTTGCGGAGTTCTGAGAAAGTAGTAGTGCAAGAAAGCCGAAGCAGGCAACCAGCGACCACACGAAAAATTGAAAACGCTCTGGTACGACCTGCCCTCCAGTGCTAATAAAGTCAGCAGCAGAAGGTTGCAAAGGCCCGGCACCCTTGCTGCCCCGGGCTGAAGTTGCTCCCGCTGCCGCTATAGCTGTCCCTGCGCTGATTGCAAGAATCCCGCTCAAACTACTTGGAATGTCGGGGAGTACGAATTGCCATTGAACTAACCACCGGCAGAGGAAAACGTAAAAATAGGCGAATACAAAAACGGATGAGAATAACAGCAACTGGAATCTTGAGAGGCTATAAGAATTCGTTTCCTTGTCAATAAAGAACGAATAAAACGGGGAGTAGTGGATCCCGGCTATGGTAGCGCCTCTAACTCCTTTAGCCACGAGACGATAAACTGCAAGTCCTAAGACGAAGAAAATCGCTATGCTAAAAAGCAGCACTCCAGTTTCGGACATTCGCGCAAGTACGAGTGATTTTTCCGCAGACCGAGCGCTGCCTCCCACGCTTAGGCTCAAAAGCAATGGTCCCTGATAACGTTCTCCCTGATACCCGATCACGTGGAGTTCTTCTTTGGATTCGACCCAGAGACAGGGGAGGCTGGCAGCACTAGCACAGCCTGTTTCGGTTTTAGACCAACTCTTAACGATTGGACCTTGCCCGGAAACGAATATTTGGTTGTCCTCTGGCGTTTCGGAGAAATTCCGTCCAATGACGTCGAAATTAAAGCGGCCATTCTTGTCGGCAAACGTGGTCAATGGGTGCACGCCGTCAAATTGCACGGCGCTCGCCGTTACGCGAAGCTCGCCAGTCACCAACTTGTCTTTTAGCTCACCGCAGTCCACCGTAACGTAGTACCGGCCAGGCTTGATGTTTTCGGGAATCTTAGCTGTAATTGCCTTCTCGCTAACTTCACCGGTAATCGTATTTTGGATAACATTTGTGCCGATTAGATAAATTCTAATTACAGCATTGCCCTGCGACGACGGATCACACGAGCCGACAATCGCAATAGATTGTCCTGGACTTACAACCTCGGGAAAATTAGTTCGATCTGCAACGCTAGTCGCGTGAAGCGGTAAGAGAGTTACCCCAAAGATGAAGGAGGTCAAGAATACATAAATCATCACCCACCGCGACATCCATTTAAGGATCGGCGAGATGGACCTCGTCCGGCATAGGTCACCCTCGTCGATCGCCGCCATATCGATCCGCATCAAACTGCGGATGTCGGCGATAGCGGAATTGCATTGAATTAGGGAGGCGCAGTCCATGCTGGAATCACAGTTGAGAACTTCGACATACTCGGGAAGTTGCACCGGTGGCATCTAGGGACCTCGCGCAACGAGTTAAGCAGCCCGGAAGGTCGTCCACTTTATATAAAAGGGACGTGCACAACCTTAAGAAGAACTGCCGGCATTATTCCAAACGATTCTCGTTCTGTAAAGAATTGATTTGGGTAAAAACGACTTTGACAGCAAATCGCTGTTGTTAGCTCGATCCTGCAAAGGCACCCCATGAACTCAATCTCAATTGCTGAGAGCTCGGGATTGCAGCTGCATATCTCACGGTCAAGATATGGCAAACGCGGCTGTTTAGCCTCCCTACGGGCAGCGGGTATTCTTGAGAATTTTGCCTGGCCTCTCTCTTCCGCTCCCCATAGTGGGGCCCCCACTCGGGTAATCCTCGGAACCTATTCTTGACATATCATTACTTTCAATAGAAAGTACCTTCGTTTCAAAGTTCAGCTACGCTCTGGTGCGGCTGAGTCTACGGTGTCAGGATCCGGTTTACTTCATGCTGAGAAGGCGACCACGCTATGGTGAGTCTCACGATGTTCAACGGAATTTAGGAGGTACCACGATGCACCTCGCTGTTCGTCGCAGGTCTGTCGGTCGTTCAAGGCAATTGGTAATGTCCCTCGTCTTTTTCTCACTGCTTCAGATGGGATGTGGCCCAGAGGAGTATCAGAAACCCATACAACAATTCCAGGATGCATCGAACTCAGTTATTAGCACGACGCGCGCGTTCCTTAACAACATGAATGTTATAGAACAAAACGCCAAGTTGGATAATGTTGTGTTTCAGAAGGAGAAGCTCGATTTATCTGACCTCGAAAAGATAGAAATCATTTCCCCAGAAGAGATCAGAATCCGTACTCAAGCGCTGGATGCGCTCACGCAATACACGTCCAATCTGGCCGAACTTGCTCAGGGGAAAGCTGGAGCAGCTGTGGGCGACAACACCACGAAATTGAGCTCTTCCTTGAAGGGCCTCGCAGAGGATGCCAAGAAACTGCCCGCCGCAAAAGGGACTTTTTTTGACAATGCAAAGTTTTCCGGGATCGTAAGTGGAGCGGCCAGTGCGATCGGGGCCGTCGCCCAGCTAATTGTGGAACATAAAGCACGTCGAGAGATTGAAACCTCTATTGAAGCGAACGATGCAGCAGTGACTTTACTGATTCAACAGATTAGTGACGATGCCGCCGGAGCCTATTTGCGTCAAAAGTCTCAGCTCGGTGCGTATGGTGACCAACTATCGAAAGACTACCAAGTAGCGTTAAACGGAAGCCCAGATCCCATCTTGCTTCTAAGTTTCGCTAAGACTCTTAAAAGCTACCGTACACAATCAGCCCAGCTCACGCAGGCGAATCCAGGACCCGCAATTGAGAAGATGAAAAAAGCTCATGAATCTCTCGTTGCGTATGTTAAATCAAGTAAGAATCCAAAAACCTTGGCAGAACTAGTGACCGCTGTGCAGGAGTTCGTAACGGCGGCGAAGCCACTCGGTCAAGCAGTCCAATCTCTTATCAGCGCCAGCTAAGATAGGTACCTGAGGTGATCCATGAGCCTTATTGAAGTAGCGACAGTAATTGGTAATGTTCTTACCCAAATCGATATAACTCTGCAGACCCCCGGCCTAGCGGATCCCGATTGGCAGACGCTCTATGCTCTGCGAAAACATCTTGATGATGAGCAGCGTGATCTTATCCGAGAATCTATCGAGGAGGAAAATGACGAGTACCAAGCACTGACCACCCAACTGAACAATGCAAGTGCACAACTGAAGACTGTGATCGGAGACTTTTCGAAGGTCGCTACGACAATTTCCATAATCTCGCAAATTGCCTCGTATGCGGATCAGATCTTGAAGCTGGTCTAGCTGTAGTTCACTGCCCAGATACAAATGACAATGGTGCACATTGAGGCGATCAGATCCTTCGCGGAGGCAACCATCGATGACAATTCCTCTTTCAGACTCAGCAAATCAATGCGACGGAGGCAACGAGAGTAAGTGGAGCAGAGTCACCGCGTGCAGCTGCTCTGAAGTCATTCTCTTGACCGAAATTCGCAGAGAATTCGCAGTCTGCTGAATTTATGGCCTTCTGAAACATCTAGCCGGTTTCTTCCGATAAATGAGGGCTCCACGCCCAAACTTGGGAAGCTCGCGTATATCCAGTATTTTCCGGTATTGATGGATTCGGTATTGGCGAGATCTATTCCTGATAGTCTGTTGGCACTAGTGTGGTGTCCCGTAAATTTCGTGCGCACTTTCGGAACTGCAACCTATTTTGCATCAATGGTTTCGGGGCATGGACCTATGCCAGTTAATTGCGGGACAGCACACTAGCGGCCAATTATTCGGTAATCCGACTGATCGGGCATCTGAAAGTCTAGACCAGCAAAAATACAGGAAGTACAATGCGGCGCGAAAGCGCCTGCATTTTCAAAACCAAAGGTAGGGCGCATCGTTCGCGGAGATTGGGGCGACTTCGGTGACATTGATCACAGGCCTAGGCGGTTGATGTTGCAGGAATAGAACCGAGGTGGAAAGAAGGTTATGCCAACACCCCACCCAGCTAACACGGCAATCGTACTTATTGCTGGCTAGGTTCGAGTTATCAACCGTCGGTTGATGGACGCGGCTCCCGAAATCAAGGCCAAGCTGAATCAATCACCGTCAGATTGATTGCGAAGGCTCGCAGGGTAATAGGTTTAATCGATTCAATAAGACCCTTTGCTACCCTGGGGGATACCGCGTGCAAAGAGTGGGCACGGTCTAGATTTGCCTATTTTTGGCAGCTTCCATTCGAGGCAGGAGCGCAAGGAGATAACATGCATATATCTATTTGGATGCGATTAGCAATCCACAACAGATTCTTGGCTTCGTGCCTGCTTCTGTTCGTCGTCTCTTTGCCAAGCATCCATAATGCGACCTTCAGTAACTCTCAAAAATTTCCTAAGTCGACAGCACTCCTATACGACAGCCGTCACGCGCAAAAAGCCTTTTCGTTAGAAAACCAATCTGTACAGAATGCTCTCGTACAACTGTCAAGAACCGATGCTATGGATGATCGAAACTTATTAGGCAGAACTAGGTTTGCCGTAAACAAGCCTTCGCACTCGTATTCCTATGATTTAGACCCAACCCCCACCAGATATGTCCTCTCTGGCGATGATCCATATGGCAAACCTCTGGAAGCACTCATTCGTTTAGAGTCGATACGGAGGGATTTCGAAAGCTCCGTACCAAACGAAAACTTTTGGCGCCCTCGCACAGTCGACATTCAGTCAGCGATCGATAATTGCATTGATCGCATTGATAGTTCAGAGTTCAAGTTTAAGCCTAAATATTTCCAAGATGAATGTTCCAAGAAAATCGAAGCAGAATTTCAAAACTTAGATCGATCGATTCAACGATACGCATCGGTGAATAAGCTTAAGAGGATAATAGTCGAGACGCGAGACGCTATTGCGGGCTATCGAATTGTCGTTAAGACCGACCCTCCAAAAATTCAAGTTCATATAATGACGCTTCTTCAGTACAAGAAATACCAGTATCTAAACGTTCCTGCCGACAAATATCAATGGAATGATCTTTTCGATCCTGAAAACGTGATGATCGGTTGGTACCACTACCGCGTCGATTGGCCTAAGAACCTCAACGGACCTGAAGAAGGTAATGTTGAAATTACTAAGCCAGGAGTTTTGACATTCACTCCGAAAAGCAACTGAGGGGACAACATGGCATCCGTAGGATTGAATGAATTTAAGAGCGTGATATCAGATTTCAAGAAACTCAATTCACTAGCTCTGAAGGGGGCGATAGTCGCTCCTTTGATAGATCTGTGGCTCCAAGTCGGACCCATGCCTTCAAAACCAGCTGCAGTTCTTTCATCACTGGTGGAGTTCATCGTTGTGATCTGGGTATTCCAATTTTTGTATCAGGCGGACGAACGAAAGCTTAAATTAGGTATGAATGCCGCTTTGATTTTATTCTCGGCCGCAATGTTCATGTCTCTGATACTTCTGTGGACGTTTAGCATTGCGCCGAATCAATCTCGGCAACGGGTTGTCGAAGGGTACTCACTCAGAGAAGATGTGAGACCACTCATAAACGATTCCTATACCGCTGAAGAAGCTCTACGAGAGAGCGCATATGATGCAAGCAAGGTTTGGACCAAGTCGTCAATCGTAATCGTGACCCTCTTGATTTCTGTCACGTGGATAGCCGCTTTTGCTTCCTTTGCGTTTTATTTGACTGTGTTCATTGTTTTGCAACGACGACGAAGCAAACTACGACCTTCACGTCACTGAAAGCTTAGGGTTAGAATCTGATTTCAAGGACAACTGACGATGCACCGTTTGGCTCTACTGTTGGCTTCAGCTATTTTATCGATTCCAGGTAGTATAGAAGCGCAAGTTTGCACTTCTCCCCCAGAACTGATCACCCAAACAGGGCATTCGGATTCGGTAAATGCAATAGCCTTCGCGCCAAGCGGGAAATGGTTGGCGACGGCGGCGCAAGAGGTGATCATTTGGGATTACGCCACCAGGATACAGTTAAGAACTTTCCATGTTGTGCCCAGGCGTCCGATCCACATTCTAGCAATAAGTCCTGATTCGAAGTTTATCGGCATTATTTCTCAGGACGGACAATCTGAAGTCTGGAATGTCATCAATGGACAAATGTTTGCAGAATTCAGGGCCGACGGTACCGCTTCAAGTATGGCGTTCAATTCAGACGGAACCTTACTCGCAGAAGGGTCTTCGGCCGGTGTGACCATTTGGGCCTTGCCGTCAGCAAGTAGAGTGAAGTATCTCCCCCCTCCTCTGGCAGAAGGTGTTACCGATCTTGCCTTCCTTCCAAACTCGGGGTTGCTGGCATTTACTGTGAATAGTCAGACTTTTCATGGAATTCGCCTTGTTGATCCCAAAAACTGGACAGTCGCTGGAGATTTGACTGATTTAGAGGGTAATCCCAACGACGGACCTACAGGTCCTTCACAGCTTGGGCCCGCGACCCCGGGTTCCCATTCAAAGACTCCACCTGTCAAATTAGAAAACGGCTCGATCACGACTCTGAGCGTGACGTCCGATGGCGAAAGATTGGCTGCAGCCTCGCAGGAAGGCGTAATAACTCTCTGGAATGTCTCTTCCCGACAAGTAATTAAAATATTCGACGGATATAACCCACACATCGACCTATCTGGTGGTCATGAAGCAGCTATCGTCATTGATCCGGCGGGTGAGTGGATCGCCTTTCGGGGTTACACCTACGGCCACTTGGGAGAAGCTTCGGACTCAATTTCTTTTTACAACCTATCCGGCGATGTTGAAAGCGGGCTCAATCCAGACAGAATATCCATCCCAACTGTTCAGAGCCTCGCGGTCAGCCCCAACGGATCAATAGTCGGTGTCGCAACAGCGAGCGGCGTCCGACTCTACGAAACAAATTCGCAACAAGAGAGCGGTCGGATGGAAGCAGGCTCAGATACAGTCACGGCCGTAGAAATTAGTGGTAATTACAGATTCCTTGCTTTCGGTACATCAGTAGAGCACATAACTGAAGAGACGACAGAACAAGAACGATATGGGACGGATTACTATCCGCTGCACGTATGGGACTTAGACTCTGGAGAGGAAGAAGAAAGAAGGGATAGTATTTTCGAGATCAAATCGCTTCAGTTCGCCAACCAATCTTTGTTGGTCACGCCGGAATTTGATACTCCCTTTTCGTATGAACTGAAGAGCGGGAAGGAATTTGAGTTCCAAAAGATGAGTCGAACGATCTCGAACTCGTCGGCTAGTAACGACGCAAAACTTATGGCGGTAGTGATTGACGAGCCGGATCAATACTGCAAACAGTTACAATCAGATATACGTTGTGCGCCAGGCACTGTAAGCATATTCGACGTACGGACACACAAAATAAAATATCTCATATCACCAAGATCCAAGGCTGTTGTGTCGGCATTTTCCCCTCGAACACATACGGTCGCGGTGGGAAGTATCAATGGCGAGATAACTCTTTGGGACGGGAATGAATCAGCTCCTACTATGTTACTGAAACCCATCCTTAGCACCGGCTGGAAAGAGCCTATCAGCCTCCTATCCTATACGGAAGATGGTTCGATGCTGATCGCTTCGAACATAGAAGGCACTGTAATTTGGGACACCCGCGACTGGCAGGAAAAACAACGTTTAAGAGGTGCAGAGGTTACAGCCGTTAGTCCCGATGGGCGTCTAATTGCTTTTGGGGATACCAAAATTGAGCTAGTCGATACGATCGCGGGAACAGCTATCGAGATTCCTTTATCCCAGCGGCAGGTAAGGGTAATGCGATTCGCTCCCAATACGCTATTTCTACTGGTTGGGACTTGGGACGGCACGCTAGAGGTCGTCGACCTGAACCAGCGAACTGTTGTTGCATCTCTAGTTGCGTTGCGGAGTTGGAAAGAATCTCTCGTGATAAATTCCGACGGTTATTTTGACGGTTCGCCAGCGGCTTGGAACAGAGTCCGATGGAGGTTCTGTGGGAGCACATTCGATACTTCGGCAGTCGACATTGGTTTCAAGAACTATCTGCACCCCGGATTGCTTCATGACGCTTTGAAAGGGACAATTGTAAAACCAGCCCAGAACTTGGCTGAGCTTGATCGAGGACAACCCAAAGTCGCATTCAATTCAGGCCTATCTGACATCATTGTTGACCATGACAAAATTACGGTGACCTTGACCATCAGCGAAGTGGGACCAACTTCACTCCATCCGATCGGCTCTGGAGTGCGCGACGTGCGTCTGTTTCGAAACAATACCCTTATACGGTACTGGCCGGGCGATTTAAAGCTCACGAACGGAAAGACTACGTTGACCACGTCAGTCAACTTGGTTGACGGAGACAATGTCCTGCGCGCATACGCATTTAATCGTGACGACATAAAGAGCCAGGACAGATTCTTAAGAATTCCGGCTAGATTGCTGAAGCGTCCGCGTCACCTCTATATCGTTGCCGTTGGAGTGAATTCTTACACAAATAATTCGTTCGATTTGAAATTCGCGAAACCAGATGCAACCCAGTTTCTTGAGAAAATAGCTAACGAGCAGCAAAAATTGAAACTCTACGATCATGTCGTTGGAGTCAGCTTAACCGACAAGGACGCTACCAAATATAATATTTTGTCGGTTCTAAAACATTTAGCCGGTGACTCAAATTTACTACTTACAGGAATTTCCGCTGTTGACCAACTCGGCGAAATTCGGCCAGAAGACGGCTTAATCTTTTTCTTTGCTGGCCATGGGATCGCCGATAAGGGACACTTCTACTTGATACCTCACGATATGGGTTATGGCGGGCCGCGAATGGATATTGATCTGGCTGGCCGAGAAATTCTAAGATCAAACGGCATTTCTGAAATAGAACTCGAACAAGCATTTCGTGGAATTGATGCTGGAACGCTAATTCTTATCGTTGATTCTTGCCACGCGGGCCAAGCGCTCGAAGCTGAGGAAAAGCGAAGGGGTCCAATAAATTCTCGCGGCCTTGCTCAGCTGGCTTATGAAAAAGGAATCTACGTTTTAGCCGCAGCTCAAAGCTACGACGTGGCCAATGAATCGGCCAGTTTGGGAGGAGGGCATGGCTTCCTCACTTTCTCCCTGTTAGGAGATGGACTCACGACGAAAGCTGATCGTGACGGTGATGGCTACATCGACGTCCAGGAGTGGCTGAAATTTGCAGTTCAAGATGTTCCATATTTGCAACTTAAGCTAGAAAGAAATGCCAGCAATGATATTCGAGATTTCGCATTTCAGGCTGCCGGCGCGAACGGTGAACGCGCAGGCCTTCAAGTTCCGCGAATTTATTACCGGCGCGACGATACGCAGCGGTACCCCAAAATTGCTCGGGCTGAAAGGAAGAATTAAAGCACGGCCCATCGTAAGGATACCTGCAGTGCGCGAAGTCGAGTTGACTTGTTTGGCTGGAGCTCGATTGAACGCGTCTATCTCTTTTGTTAGGTCCTTGGAAACCGGTCCGGCCGCCACTGTAACAAGTCTCCCGGCATGCATTTCAGTGCATAACAGAGCTTATTCAAGACGTCAGCACTGTAGCCCTTGCTTCGTCCGTGAAAAAGCGCATGGAGAGTTGGATAGGTGATACCTGACATCTGCTGAAGTTTGTACCGCGACCAGCCCTTACGTTTGAGAAGTTCTTTCAACCTGCAGACGATCATGTTTGCACCCTTCACAAAATGCCAAGTTGGGTTAAGGCCCTGTCGGTTGTATATACTGTCTTTTATATATAGCGCAATCTAGGTATAATTGTCTATAGGTAGTATATCTTGCTTCCCTAGGGGTAAAGGGCTAAGCGGGGGCAAAAGCCCCGCCTGGTGCCCCCTAGGACCCTTAGCGATCGTTTTAAGCGGGCCTATTGCCGCCCGGGAGTAGGCCAAAAACTGGTTTAGGAGGTTCGAGGTGAAAATAGCTATTTATGCGAGGGTAAGCACCCATAACGGTCAAGATCCAGAAGTGCAACTTCGCGAGCTGCGAGAATACTGCCAGCGACGCGAATGGGAAATAACCCGAGAATACGTAGATATCGGGATTTCAGGTGGTAAAGAAAAACGACCGGAACTGGACGAGCTTTTGCGTGACGCGCACCTGCGACATTTCGACGTCGTTGTCGTGTGGCGTTTTGACCGCTTTGCTCGCTCGGTTTCACATCTCTTAAAAGCCTTGGAGAACTTCCGCGCACTGGGCATCGAGTTCGTTTCGCTGTCAGAGCAAGTGGACACCAGCACACCTACCGGCAAAATGGTCTTTACCGTACTTGGAGCTGTAGCCGAACTTGAGCGTAGCCTGATTGTCGAGCGTGTGCGGGCGGGCCTGCGAAATGCACGGGCTAAAGGCAAAAGGTTAGGTAGGCCCCGCAAGGTTACAAGCGCAGACGCTATTAGCCAAATGCGGAAAGAGGGAGCCACCTGGCGGGCGATCGGCAAAAGCCTGGGCGTTAGCCCTGCAACGGCATTGCACACAGCCACAAGGGCCGCAAAGCTCGTTTAATAATCCCCCACCAAAGCACAGGCGTAAGTGTCTCAAAGCAGGTCACGTAGGATGATGTTTTGATCGTTTTGAAATCATTAGTTGTCCAAACGCCTCGGTGGTTAGTCACAAAGGGTAAAGGTGGGAGGAGTGGAGATCAAGAGCTTATGATTGTCTTCTTCGTGTCCAAGCGGCTTGCGTTTGGGAGCAAAGTGAGGCTAAACCGTCACGTTGACAGGCTCCGCGAGCTAGGCATCACCCACGTGATCGATGTGCGGATGTACCCCAGCAAGAAACTCCAAACGTTCAAGACGATCCATCTAAATTTTAAGGACAATGCCCGCCCTCGCCCGATGTGGTTTTATGCTCGCGCGCTCCGATTTTATCGAAAGGCTTTGGAGCAGCCAAACTCCAAGGTCTACGTGATGTGCCGGGCCGGACGGCGACGCAGTGCATCAATGACTTATTTTCTTCTTCGTGCGGCTGGCCTTGGACCGGATAAGGCGGAATCAACGGTTCGCAAAGTTCGGCCCTGTGCAAGAATCGTTCGTGCATACCGCCAATCTGGTGAAGAGTATCTGCTCTCCAAATAGATTCACCCTACCGGCACCGAAGGGCAGCCGGTTCATAAGGACAAATGAGGGCTCCACGCCCGGCTTAGAGCGGGCCTGTATTTCTGAGAAAGTTTGTGATTCGAAGGGATTCGCCCCGGCGTCCAGTTCAGGGCCAACGCCTAAAACAGGGGCCCGAAATGGGAAGAGAGGCAACGCGCGTTTTTCCACTGCGTCCAAGGCGTGCAGTGAAAAAGGGACCGGCATATCACCCGCTACACTGTGACACTTCCATGAACCCGCTGCAAAACACACAACTCTACTCCAACATCTTCACACCCGCTGTTTCAGAACTTATCCTTCTTTCCGTAGAGCCCCAAGTCATGTCCCCCGACGTTATTCAGCTTTCGAATCATGACATTTGCAAAATTGCGGAATCCCTTCCAGCCCCCTCCTAGTCCCGCGACATAGTCTCTCTTGAATGAGATCGTCTTAAGTGGCTCTAGGAAAACTTCGAAATCAAGGGCTGCAGCGGGATGCTTCTTCAATATCTTCGCTAGTACCATGAAGAGAGCGTTCACTCCAGTTGGTCTCAACAGCGCGTATTCTCTGGTGTTCCGCCAGGGGTCCTTCGTCGGATCAGGATCAGCCGTGTTCGTTCGCACGCCGCGCAAGAACCTCATAACCAGATCACACTGCTTCCGAAAGGAATCTCTGTTACCAGCGGATCCGAAGGACGCCTTCGGATTGAAGGCCGCATATGTGAACAGCGGACCTGTATATGTCCCACCCGAGGGTCTATAGCCAAGCAAAGTTTCCAATAGCCCGTATTGCACGAGGCTCGCAAGGCCGATTGGTCGTCCCGTATGCAATTCGCTTATCTTGACCCTGTCTTTCAAAGGTGAGGCACTGCTGACGTTCAATTCGTGGCCAATTAGGCTTGGCCACGTCAACTTGTGACGCATATCCTTGGTCAGTGTAGTCAGATCACACAGGAGCTCTGATTTGATTTTCTTTTGATAGTAATTGATGTTGACGAAGGTCTCAGTCTGGACGGTCTTTTGAAGTTCGAGAAACAATATCACCGGCAAATCAAATGCTTTGAATTTGTCCGGTTCCCATTTCTCGTACGGGCTTCCAATGAATCCATAAACGCGATGTTGGCCGTCGATTATCCACGCCGAGGAGTAGATAAGCGGAATTGTGAGCCGGTGCGTAGAGGGAGAATAATGCAATGTCTGTTGTACGGCTTTGTCTTCATCGAAGACCGCGATGATGGCATTGGGGAGAAACGCTTGCAACTGATTCGAAGAAATGAACTCTCTGATTGCATTGATTCGTTCGGCGCTTAGTAGTCTCTGATACGCGAAAGTCCTCTCGGAAGCCCGTCTGACAACATAAGCTATCTTCAACAGCTGCCCCGGATGAATCTTTCCGACATACATTTTCTTTCCTTTTTGTTTCACCTCCAGCGCCTCAATTTGAAACATTGAGGTCCCTTCCAGTTTCAGTCCGAAGTCCTTGAACAATTCATATCTGGTCCACTTTCCAAGGACTGAAGATATCCGCAAGTAGTACGTCAGCGCTAGCCGATTCCAGACAAGAAAAGAATGAGCCTTCGCCGCGCTTAAACATGTGCGATAAGCACTATCTGGGAATTTCGCCCCGTAGGAGAAGCACACTCTGATGATATCTACGCTCTTAAAGTGACTGCCTTTTAGATGACCGTCACTGGACCCAAGCACTTGCACGTGGTCCAGATTTTGCAGGATGTCCTTGACGTCCGCTTCGCATACCCTGTATTCCTTCCTGACTCCGCTTGCCCCGCCTGAATCCTCGCACTCAAACAAGAGCATCACATTCTGGTCGTGATAACTAAACTTCGCGACGACGTCTATCTCTCTCTGGTCGACATAGTCGCCATTTGTATCCTGTTCACCCGTCCAATTGAGGTGCACTTCGCGATCGACGATTAATTTCTCCAGACGACAATTCTCTATGATCTGTTTGATTTCTTTTTTCAGGTAGGCGTCCTGGTTTGCCACAATGAGCCACCCTCAACTTAGAAAGCTAGCCTCAGCCCGTCCAATCTTCACGATATCGTCGCGTTTATACTTGTAGAGATATTCTTTTACAAGAGATACCCAATGTAGTAAATAGGGCCACAGCGGCCGCTCGCCGCAGTGGTGAGTGACCCGGAGGCACAGCGCTCAGGGCTGTCAGATCCATTGGAGGGATGTAGATGCCACGAAGGTCTCCGCGCAGTATTACGATCAATCCGAATATCCGATGCCTCAGAATTTATCCCACCGAGGACACGCGAAAGAACGTTTCAGAACTCCAGACCATTGGCATTAAACTCTCTGCCGAGCAAGCCGTTCATCTGGCAAGGGTGCTTCTCGCGGCAAGTCAAGAGTGGCAGGAAATCGATATAACTGGCTATAGGTTCGAAAGACGCAGTACGGACCAAACCTACCACCTGACCATTACGAGCTTTCGATCGGGAAAATAGGAGCAATGGCCACATTCTCCTGACGCCCACAAAATGCAAGACCGCTCCGCTACTCACTCTTCATGAGGATTCGCAGCAGCTTCGGAGCGAACTCGTGCGTCTTTGCATCAACGAACTCTCTCACGCTAGTAACCGGTGCTGTACCGAGCGACAACTTGTTGTTCACGTATAGATCGTCGGCTAGCCGGAAAACGCTTTGTTCGGTGATTATAGAACAAAGGCGATACTGTGCCGTTTTGTCGTCTTCCACCTTCGCCTTGTAATCATCTTGAGTTGCGCCGAAAACAGAGTTGTTCAACGCATGGCCGCTGTTAATGTAGATAATCCCGTCCACAAGATCGGAGCACTTGAGGTTTCCGAGATCTCGATACTTTACGTCCCTTATTAGCCCCCCTTCCTCCTCTTGGTCGATAACGACCACGGCTTCCGCGGTGACGATCTTTCCCGATGGTAACTTCGTTGTCGCACCAATCTTTGCAAACTGTCCCCAGCCCCCGCCGAACCATGGCACGAGCAGACGCGCGATCGTTGTGCCTTCGATTTGATGCCCCTTTTCGACCTTCAAAGCTATCTCTGCAACCTTCTTCTCATTCTCATCCAGTAGTGCGATGCTTCCCTGCGACTTAATGACGGAAATTTCTATTTTTCTTCCCAGCGGCACCACCTGTAAATTCACATAAAGCACAGCATGGTTCTTTTTGTTCGGTTGTCCCTTACACTCCCTGGGCCTGAATTCCATTTCCTGAGGCGGCTCGACCACTGCCGCGGCAATGACATCGGTTACCTCAAGCTTTGCCTCCAATGTTCCTTCTTTGCCGTCGGCCAATGCCGTAATGCTCGCAGATTCGTGAAGAGAGTCACACTTTAAGGAAAAGCGGTATGCGAGAAGCTCTTTGTGTTTTATTCCTTTCTCGATTTCGATCAGATTGGGGCTGACTTCGACTTTCGGGTTCGAAGAGTCCACCATGATCGCCCCCTTCATCTTGGCGTCAGTGCTCCGAAGAAGAAGGGTCACGAACCGGGTCTGTCCAACGACAAGTTTTACCTGAGCCGGCACGAATTGAATAGGCAGGTCGCGCAGCGGGTCTTTTCCATCGTCGCTCCCCTCTCCGGTGCCCATCAGACTGCTCAGATACTTATTGAGCTGCCGAAGAGCATCGTTGATTCGCTGTCTGGCCTCCGCCGATAGTTCATCTCCCTCGGACTTATTCTGTTTTTCTTCTTCCTTGCGGTAGATCGGCTCAAGATGCTCTTGAAGCTTGCCGAATAAGAAGTGAGTGAACGGATGCTTTGTATCGAAACCGTCTCGCGTCGTCGTTAATGGCGATTCTTTCCCCTGATCGAGATAGTGCTCCAGCACCGGGCGCAATCCTCCGACCCTCACGATGCCAAATATCTTGTTCAGATAAGGCGCGCCGTCGAAATCGGGCAGAAACGTCAGGTCGAGAACGGCATCTTTGTCATCTACTATCAATAGCCCGTTTTCTCTTGCATCCCGACTCTCCCTGCCCTTCAAAGGAGAATCGACTCCCGCCCGACAAACAATCCCGCTAATCTCCAAAGCCGGGAACGGCTCTTTTGTGAGTCCTTCAGGAACGTCGGCGCTGAACGCAAATTTTCCAATAACGTCTCCGAGTGGGAAGTCGTATTCCAAGCGATCCCTGTAAATGTTTCCGCCGGCCCTGTATCGAATAACTTCTACAGAAACGTTAGGATCGGAATTGATCAGCCGAAGCATGTAAAAGCGCGACAGAAGAGGAACGACTGTTCCCTCGTCAGGGACCGAACAGTCCTCACTGAGCAGGAATCTGATGCATGTTCCACTTTCTCCAGGTTTCAAATGCACACTTGCCAATTGCTGCTTGGTCGGCTTTTTTGTGGTCGACCCTACGACGTGCGGCTTTCCTTCTGAAGAATCGAATTTGAACCTCGCATGAGTCAAAACATCATCTTTGTATGAAAAAAGCTCCCCCTCTTTGTGCCCCAGAAGCACATCGCTGACGCCTCTTCCAAACAAACTCCGGCCAGGCCGGCCCTTGGAGACATCTGTCTTGTTCGCTGCGAAATACCGAAAGGCTTTTTGCACCTCGTCTGAGGACAACCCTTCTGCGAAGTCAACAATGTCACAGCTGCGCGGTGGCCGACCGTGACCCTTTGCCGTATAAAGATGGATTTCGATTTCGCGCTTCTGAGATGGTTCGATCTGGGCCCTGACCGCAGATGAGTCGAGTCGCGTGCCCTTAGCCAGTTTCAGCAAGCGCTCGACGAGTCCCGACGTATCCGAAAGTCCGTATTTTCTCTTGTAAGACGAATCCGAATTTGTGACGGCCTCCGTCACGGTCTTGGCAAAACTCCGCACAACATTGGCGAATTGTCTTTGCCATTCACGAGCTGCTGTGTCAATTGCGAAGTCGAACATATTCACCGAGCACCTCGGGGCTGTCTGTGAAGGTATCCATGGAAAGTGGATGCAACCTTGTCGATAAACTCCAGGACGTGATGGTCGTCTAATTTCTCTGCGGCTTGCTGATAGTCACTCAGTCGCCTCACCTTCTCCTTCGAAGGCGTGTGATCATAAACCTCGAGAAAATTTACGAGATCTATCGCTTCAGCTTCGGTCCATCGACCGCCTTGATACAATTGATAGAGCTTCGAGCTCTTAAGTTTTGCGATTTGATCTTCGGGATGGATGGTCCGTGCACGATTCGGCCCACGAACACTGGGAATCGCTACCTCTTGACGGTCCGGCGAACCGCCGCGGGACGTGGGAGAACCAATGCGCGCAACTAATGCCTGCGCTTCCTTGATTCCGTTCTCATTCAAAAACACGCCTTTCTTGGTTATCGATGTGGCTAGATTTCTGTATTTCGGACGCATCTGAAGCACAGATCTATTTGTTCTATTGAAGTCGGGGAACTGCGGCCATCCAACCATCGCGAACTTCGCAGGGAAGAGTTTGAAGTTTAGGACAGCGAGAGTCTCAAAGGAGGTCGGGATGCCCCACTCCGAAAGCCAAAATATCGAATATGCCGTCAAGCTGGTCAATGCAATCGGTTCGTAGTCTTCGGTTGGGAAGGCTTCGAGAGCTAAAATGTCGATTGCGGTTTTGATGTCCATCTCATGTGTCCAGCTTTTCGGGAACCCAAGTGCGAACCGGCTTCTGACGGACTTCGATATTCGTGACAATCGGAGGCAAACGCTTCCACGGTGGAATCGTCAAAGCGCCACCTTCAACAATCTTAATCTCGCTCTGCGCAAAGTGTGTTTTTCCTTCAGGGTAAACAAATAAGGGTTGTCCTGCGAGTAAACACCCATCTCGTGACTTCCAGAAACGGTCAATACGCTCAACGTTGACCTCAGAGGAAATTCCGTACTTGGAAAGCGGCGCCTTCAGGACTAGCTTTCGTGCTTCTCCTTCGATTAGCGAAGAAGGCGCCTCTCTATTGCACAAGAAATAGACCAAAACGTGGGAAAACGAATGCTTGGATGAATTTCCGTTCAATGGCACGGCTTTGGCTAGGATAGCTTTGACACCAGACAATTCTTTCGCGCCAAGAGCCTTGCGGAGTTCCTTGAATAGAGCCTTTGGGAATTTCACCTGGCGCAACTTTCGGATTGTTTCGGCGAGCAGCTGCCGATTCGCATCCGTTTTCGCAAGGAGCTTTTTCTTCTTGCTCCATTTTTCTCCGATGTGGCGCGCGACTACCCCATGGAACTGTTTCCTGAACGCCCCGTTCACGTCGCATCCTATGAATTTCCGGCCCATGACCTTCGCTTGTGCGAGAACCATTCCCGATCCAGCGAAGGGATCCAATACCCAGTCTCCCGCTTCCGTGGTTAGCAGCAGGATTCGTTCCACAAGTGCAGCAGGAAAAGGACAAAAGTGGCGAAAATCCACTTTGGACCAGCTACCCTGCACAGGAATTGGGAACGTCCAGATGGCGCTAGGGACCTTGCCTTCGGGGCTATACCGCTCCGGGTACTTGACCCACCATTCTTTCAAGTTGTCCGGTTCCTTGATGCGGTTAATGAAATATTTAAAGCCCTTGCTTTTCCCGAAAAACAATATGTACTCAAATGTGCGGCGGAACTGGCCTGGGCGAGACCAGGGAAGCGTCTTCGTCTTGTTCCAGATGACCACGTCCTGAAGCTGCCACCCGAACTCTTTTAGGCGATCTGCCAAATCGAACGGAAGAACTCTAATCTGTGCCTTCTCCTTAAACGTATCCACAACGACCCACAGAGAGCCGGTGTCTTTGGTTCTTGCGTAAAGCTGGCCGAGAGTTTTTGAAAGAGCCGTCAAATAGTCTTCATAGGATTGGCCGTATCCAATCTGTTTCTTATCGCCGTAATCTTTCATTGCACCGTAGGGTGGAGACGTAATCGTCACGTCGACCGATGAGAGGGGCAGCGAGTTAATCAAGGATGCTGCATCGCGACGCTGGTAACCACTGCGCAATTCCACTATTCTCCTAGAGCCGGAACCTATCTTCCCCACGAGGATGAAACTTAGCACGTACTTCTTTTACCTTTTTCTCGATCGCGGAGAATATCTTCTCAATATCCTTCTCCGTATATGCGTAGGCTTGCCGGTTCGAACAGTTCCCAAGGATCTTGAGGCGCCGGAGGATCTCATTCGTCCTCAGGGTTGCCAAACGCCGGAAGCGTTCCTCAGCTGTTTCCGCGGTGCGCATGAATAGAGCACTCCTATTTGTAATAGGATGGCGTATTTTAGATTTGTACACCTTCCTTGTCAATAGCATCACTGTCGCGAGCTTGGCTTGCTTCACTTGCTTTCCCTGAATGCTGCATCAGGCGTTCCACGTGCCCTCATGATCATCAAACGATTCATCTCTCGCGCATCTATTGCAAATTAGAAATTAGTCGGCCTCCAAAAGCGGCTGACGGCACAGCCGTCTAGCCAGCCCATTCCGATCACCGCGCCTGACAAACTCCTGACCGCGGCAAGCACCTCAGTGCAGACTGACCGCTCCACATTCTGTAAAATGACCATATCTCATTAAAAAACAAGAACATAACTACGATCGCCATTTCTTGTTGCAATGTTGCGGCAATATTGCAACAATGTTGCATGGAGGAATGAGGATGATCGCTGACACGGAGATAGTCCACAAAGAAGTTGGTCGCCGTTTGGCTCAAGTGCGTGAAGCCGCCGGAATGAAGCAAACGGAGCTTGCGCAGAAAATAACATGGAGTCCAGCGGTCCTTTCACGCGTTGAATCGGGAGAGCGCGACTTGTCCGCGGATGAGCTCGGCATCCTTCTCGAAGCCATCGACACACCGGAGGCGCGTCACCTCTCTACTGCATTGAACCGCGACTGGCGAATACTACCTCGCCCCCCTCTCGATCACCCTGACCAAGACCTACTCTGGGAAGCGGAACAAGTCTGCCGCGAATTAGTCGAACTCAGGCAGAAGCCGGAAATTCGCCAAGCCTTCGAACACCGTTTAGCAGAGTATCTCGACGACTTACAGCGAACAGCGGGCTTGATTCTCAAACGTGAATATTCGATCGCTTTCATCGGCGGACTTGGCATTGGAAAATCTACTGCAATTTGTAAACTAACGGGACTCGAAGTCCCACACCCTGACGGAGGACCAGCGGCGCCTGTCCTCGAAGCCGGTGCGGGCGGCATTACAGTGTGCGAAGTTCATCTCCGAAAGGGCTCCGAGTATGGGTTATTGATCGACCCCTGCACCGACGAGGAAATTCGGGCACACGTTGCCGATTTTGCCGAGCACATCCTAGGAGGTACATCGGATTCCGACGAATCTGTCGACGGTGATGATCTCGCCGAGGGCATATCCAAGGAAATCGAGCGCGCTGTTCGAAATATGGCCGGTCTAAAGATCCGCCGTGAGAAGGGACCGGATGGCAAGACTGTCCGCCGTGACGAAGCCCGGGAATTGGCAGCACAGATCACTTCGCCTCGCGAATACGTGGTTGAAGTTTTGACCCGTATGAAGCTACACCGCCGAGACCGCCGAGACATTTGGTACGACTCCAGCACCGGCAAGTCTCCCTTGGTTTGGTTGAAGGACACATTCGAGCAGGTCAACAACGGTCGCCACCCGGACTTCACACTACCCAATCGAATCGAGGTGGTTGCCCCCCAAGCACTTCTCGGCGCTACTGATTTAAAGGTCAATCTGATCGATACAAGAGGGATTGATCGAACGGCGGCGCGTGGAGATCTCGAAAAGCACTTGGATGAACCGCACACTCTTGCGGTCTTGTGCTCAGGGTTTAACGATGCGCCTGGAACCGCTTCTCGTCTTCTTCTGGAGCGCGCAAAAGAAGCAGGGATTCGAAACATCGGTGTCAACGCCGCTATCGTGGTTCTTCCTCGTCCAAACGAGGCACGCGCTGTTAAAGATGAAGCGGGAGTCAGGGTAGAGTCGGATGACGAAGGCTACGAACTGAAGGCCGAACAAGTTGCCATGGCACTCGAACCCTTGGGATTGCGCGATTTCACTATCGGATTTTTCAATGCGTTCGGAGACGAACCATTGAGGCTTCGGAACCTGCTCACGACTTCCGTCGAACGCATTCGCGAAAGCTTTCGACGGCATCTTCGCGACGCGGCTAGTAACGCAAGCATTTTGCTACTCAATCATGAGAAGGAGCAAGTTCAAGAAGTTCTCCGTTCCGCCGCACGTATGATGCAGACGTGGGTCACTCAACACAGCACCGTCCCTTCCCTGAGCGGACGCGTACATGACAGCTTAATGTCCCAACTCCATGTCGTCTACGCCAGCACAATTCGAGCGTCAGTTCGACGCGAGGGCGAGTGGCACAACCTCAGCTACGGACATCATTTGGGTTATGGAGCCAGGAGACTTGCTGTGCTTGCGCTCGAGCCTTTGGTGAACGAATTTAATGGAGCAACAGAATTAATGGAAGCCAACCCAGACTACACCGAGGCCAAAGACCTCATTCGACAGGCTCGGCGAGTTCTCAGTACCGCATTTGAGGATTTGCTGCGCAAGGCCCAAATCATGGGACAAACGAGTTTCAAAGAGGCCTTGAAGCTGGATTCTTCATTTTGGTTGGATTGCGACCGGGAGTGGGGGCACGGCCCTGGTTACAAGAACCGAGTTGCCAACCGAAATCAAGACTGGTTCAGCGCCACGCCTAGACATGAATTAGAAAAGGAACTCTGGGATGTCGTTACTCGCGAATGGGCCGCAACATTGAAACGATTATCTGCTCTCCTTGAGACGGACGTTCCGAACTAATCATTCGGGCAGCCAAAGCGTGAAAGCGGGCGACAAAATGTGGATTATTACAGAATTCGATAGATCCCCGACCACGGTACTTTCGCCAAGTGATTATTGACCGCGAACAAAAGCACGCGGTTCTAGAATGGAATGGGGCGCCCTTCACCGGACGGCCCTGTTTCGCGGCACCAACAAGCGAACCAAGAACGCCGTGGTCTTATTGTTTGTGCGAGCTGTCCGCGTCGCATTGCTGGCAAGTCTCCAAAATGGCTTTGCAACTTTACCTGTCCATCTACCCCAGAATTGAACGGTTGGAGACTTGCTAACGTACGAGGCTGTGGTCGCAGATCCTACTCTCTTGGATCCCTTTACCGAATCCGGACGTCAAGTTTGTAATTCTCGGGGTGGAGCTGTACCTTTCGTAGGCAGGATTAGGTGACACTTGCTTGCAAAAATGAAGCTTTTTCAGTTCTATGGAGATTAGCGAGCAGTGGCGACGGAGTACCAAACGAATATGGAACACGCATCCAAACGCGCCTGCACCTCTCGTGCTCCGACCGAGGCCACGAATCCATCGGTGGCGATAAATTTAGAGGTGTGTCACAGGCTGGCGGAATGGCTTGAGTCCAGGGCGATTCCGTTGGACCGAGAGGACAGTTCGCTGCAGGGCCTATCAGCTGAAGAAATTGGGAATTTCTATCTCTTGCTCGTGGCTATCTCTCATCAAACTTCCCCCATAGGTAAACTGCCGCTCGAAGGCAGGGCTGGCGGTCGGCATTTGAGGGGCTGGGATTACCTATTCGCAAAACTTGAGGATGCAGTACGCCGCGATTCAAATTTCCTTTCCCCTGATTTTTGGGCGCGTATCACGGCTGACGACTTGGAAGTTGTTTTCCATGACGAACAGTTCGGTGACAGATTGAGTGATTCAGAGGGTCGCGCAACACTCATTAACGACCTAGGTCGCATGATGGTTGAGCGATCATGGAAATCGGCAAAGCAAATATTCGACGCCTCTGGCGGGTGCGTTGCCGCTGGCCAGCCAAACCTGATCGACCTGCTGTCTCAATTTCGCGCATACCGAGACTCCGTCCGCAAGAAAATCTACTTCTTTCTAGCATTGATGCAGAACACGG
>Ga0210399_10000715_pt1 | contig 26254 bp, 29 predicted proteins | sample IncBWC14MmetaG_FD_150865 | JGI IMG/M metagenome (GOLD analysis project Ga0210399, IMG submission 150865) | Forest soil microbial communities from Barre Woods Harvard Forest LTER site, Petersham, Massachusetts, United States - Inc-BW-C-14-M | ecosystem: Environmental > Terrestrial > Soil >... | reverse complement strand
TTGCCCTGCGACTCAATCAACGTCCGCGAAAGACCTTGGGCTTCGAAACCCCAGCCGATAAACTACAAGCGGTGTTGCACTGATCGGTTGAACTCACAACTTGATAGCGGACATTGTCCCGTTGTCTTGCAATGTCGGAGAAGTGCCAATATCGGACACCGGGCACGAAGTTAGCGTTATCATCCTACTGTCACAGGCCAGTTTTCTCTTCCGTTCACTCAAGCGCGGCGAATCAGACCCCGCGGGCCCTTGTCCAGATGCGAACAGCGCCGCTGCGGCCCTTCAGTGCCTGTTCACCTTGGTCCAACAACGTGTCAACCAGCATCTTCAGTTCCGGCGATTGGGCGCCGTTGATGCTGGAAACGATCGCGTCGGCCACCACTAGCGGCGTCTTGAGATCACGCGTCAGACCCTGTAGGCGGCTCGCGGTGTTGACGGTGTCGCCGATCACCGTGAAGGAGAGGCCCTGGTCGCTGCCGACATCGCCCATTACCGCCGGGCCGTAATTGAGTCCAATGCCGATCGACAGCGCCGGCTCCCCGCGCCCGGCGCGCTCGCCGTTCCAGGTGTCGAGCGCTGAAAGCATTCCATTGGCGCAACGCAGTGCGTTGGCGGCGTCGTCGATCTCCGCCTTCAACAACCCGAACACCGCAAAGATCTCGTCTCCGATATACTTCTCCACCGTGCCGCCGCAGGCGAAGATCTGTGCCGCCATCCGTTCATGGAATTCGCGGAGCAAGGTCACAACCGATTCAGGCGGCATGTTCTCGGCCATGCCCGTGAAACCGACGATGTCGACGAACAGCACTGCGACGGTCTCGCGCCGCACCGGGCCCAGTGGCTCGTCGCGGTGGGCAAGCATCTCGACCAGGTTCGGCGAGAAATAACGCGCGAGGTTGGTGCGGGCTCGCTCTGCCGCGGCACGCTGGCGGTCGAGGCCGCGTACGTGCGCAATGCTTTCCAGCGTCTTGTCGATCGTAAGCTCGAGGTCGGTGAGATCGACCGGCTTAGTCACGAAATCGAAGGCGCCGCGGTTCATCGCGGTACGTATGTTGGCCATGTCGCCATAGGCCGAGACGATCACAGCCCGCACGGCGGACCGGCGCGCGCGCAGCTCGGCAAGCAAGGTGAGCCCATCCATCACCGGCATGTTGATGTCGACCAGCAGTAGCGCGATGTCCGGCTCGTCAGCCAGCACCGCCAAGGCTTCCTCGCCATGCCGGGCGAAGCGGAACTCCAGGTTGCCGGCCCGGATGCGCTGGCGAAAGCGCTGGCGGATCAAGGTCTCGAAGTCGGGTTCATCGTCGACGGCGAGAATCTTGACGGCCTCGGTCACGCCGTTTCTCCCTGGAGCGACGGCGGTCGCAGTTGCTGGAGATGCTGCTTTAACAGGTCGAAATCGACCGGTTTGGTGACGAACTCGGCGGCTCCGTATTCGCTGGCCTTCCGCTGGCGCTCGTCGTCGCCGTAGGCTGTGACCATGATCACCGGCAGCTCGGCATACCGATGCTTCACTGCGCGCAGCAGGCCGAGCCCGTCCATGCCGGGCATATTGATGTCCGACAGAATGACGATCAGCTCGGGCCGGATGCCGTCGTCGAGTCTTCCCAGCGCCTCTTCAGCGGAGCTTGCAAAGTGCATCACATACTGGCCCTGCCGCACTTCGCGGCGAAAGCGCTGGCGGAACAGCTCGGCCACGTCCGGCTCGTCGTCGACAACCAGGACGCTGACGCTCATCACGTTCCTCTCGACCGGGCGGCCTGCTGGCCGCGTGGAAGGCGTACGGTGAATTCGGTGAAGGAACCTGGCTCGCTATCGACCCCGATCGTGCCGCCATGCTGCTGGGTGACGATGTCGTAACTGATCGAGAGGCCGAGCCCAGTACCCTCGCCCGTGGGCTTGGTGGTGAAGAAGGGTTGGAACAGTTTGGCGCGCACTTCGGGCGAGATGCCGATTCCGTTATCGCGCACCGTGATCTCGACCGCCTCGCCGAGATTGCGCGTGGAGACTTTGAGCGTCGGTCGGTAGCCGGCCTCGCCGCCGCTCAGGCGGCGCTTGTTGGCGGCGTAGAAGCCGTTGCCGAACAGGTTGAGGAAGACGCGCGTGACATCCTGCGGCACCAGCTCTATGGGCTGCGTGATAGGCGCAAAATCGCGCTCGAGGGTGACGTTGAACTCTTTGTCCTGTGCGCGCGCGCCGTGATAGGCGAGGTTGAGCGCCTCCTCGACCAGCGCATTGATGTTGGACTCCTGCCAGTCACCGGCGCCGCCGCGCGAGTGCGACAGCATGCTCTTGACGATGCCGTCAGCGCGCTTGCCGTGGTCGGCGATCTTGTCGAGGTTGCTGGTGATCATCTCGATCGTCTCGCCGAATTCGGCGCGCGCGTCGCTGGTCATGCCGGCAAGCACGGGCTCAGCGACCTCCTTAAGCTCGTCCAGCAGCTCGACCGAGAGGCCGGCGAAGTTGTTGACGAAGTTCAGCGGGTTCTTGATCTCGTGGGCGATGCCGGCCGTGAGCTGCCCGAGGGAGGCCATCTTCTCGGACTGGATCAAGTTGGCCTGGGCCGCCTTCAGGCGCTCCAGCGAATCGCGCAACTCGGTGAACAGCCGCACGTTCTCGATGGCGATCACCGCCTGGGCTGCGAAGGTCTCGAGCAGTGCTATCTGTTGCGGCGTAAACGGCCCAGGCTCTATCTTGCGCAGGACCACAGCGCCAATGGCGGTGCCTTCACGTTTCAGCGGTGCAGCGACGATGGCGCGGAAGCCGTGCAGTGCCGCGAGCCTGCGAGCGGTCACGAACTCGGTCGGATCGAGCGCCTCAATATCCGGCAGGTGGCATGTCTCGGCATCGACTATGGCGCGCCCACCGGCGGTACTCCGGTCGAGCGAACGGCGATCATTGGCGTTGTAGGTCAGGGGGCCCTCGTGGGCACGGGACATCACGCTGTCTCCGTCACGCAACTGGATCATCGCGTCGGTCGCGCCACAGAAGCGTACAGCCGCCTTGACGACTGCTGCGAGCACCGGCTCCACGTCTGTAGGGGAACTGGCAATGACCTTCAGGATGTCGGCTGTCGCCGTCTGCCGCTCCAGCGCCGCCTCAGCGGCGTCGCGCGCGCTGCGGATCTCAGCCTCGGCACGCCGGCGCTCGGTGATGTCGCTGTAGATCAGAACGAAGCCACCGCCCGGCACTGCGTTGCGGCGCACTTCGATCACCGTCCCATCCGCGCGCGTGCGCTCAAGCCGCAGCTCGCGGTCAGTATTCTCAAGACGGCTGGCGAGCTCGGCTTCCACGTTTTCCGTCCCGAACTCGCCGCGTTGGGCGAGCAGGCGTAGGTAGTCGGCATAGGAAGGGCGTTGCGCGAGGCGCGCCTCGGGCAGGCCGATGATCGTTTCAAAGTTGCGGTTCCAGGCGGCGAGCCGTGGTTCGGCGTCGAACATCGCGACGCCGTCGCCCATGTTGTCGAAGGTGACGCGCAATTCGGCCTGGCGCTCGCGCAGCTCGCTCAACAGGCGCGCATTCTGGATCGCGATCACCGCCTGTGCAGCGAAGCTCTGCAACAGTGCGATCTGTCTTTCGTCGAACTCTCGCACCTCCTGGCGATAGATCGTCACGACACCGATGACGGTGTCGTCTTTGCATAACGGCACTTGCAGAGCGCTGCGCGCACCGCCGAGCTCGACCAAGGCGCGCCGTTGAGGATCGCCGACGCGATAGGGCTCCTCGGCCGCCAGGTCAATGTTTCGGATGACCGACCGCTCTCCATGCAGGAAACGGTAAGGCGCCGACCCCGGCCCAGGAATCACCGCGGTCGTGCGCAAGAAGTCCGCGTATGCCTTCGGTACGTTGTGCAGGGCGGCGACGACATACCGATCGGCCTCGAAGGTCCACAAGCCACCAAACGAAGCGCGGCAAACATGCATTGCCTTCTCGAGGATCGCCTCGAACACCGGTGCCAGATTACCGGGCGAGGCGTTGATCACCTGCAGCACCTCAGCGTTCGCCGTCTGCTGCTCCAGCGCTTCCCGCGTCTCGGTAATTAGCCGCGCATTCTCGATCGCGATAACCGCCTGGTCCGCAAATGTCGACACCATCTCGATCTGTTTGTCAGTGAAGGGACGGATCTCGGAACGGGTCAAAGCCATGGCGCCGATCGGCTGCCCCTCGCGCAGCATCGGAACGGCCAGAACCGTACGAAAGCCTCCCAATCTCTGGCCTTCGTAAAAGGTGAAATCCGGATCGGCCTGGACATCAGCGATATGAATGGTGCGAGCCTCCTGCAGGGCACGCGCCGTGCCGTCGCTCCGCCCGGGCACGACCGGCAGCTCCCTGACATAGTCGGTGAACTCGGGCGAGAAGCCATATGCCTCTTCGCGGTAGAACGCACCGTCCTTCAGCCGCGTGATAGTTCCCTTGTCGGCCTCGCATAACCGGGACGCCGATTCAACGAGCGTATGCAGTACGGACTTGAGGTCGAAGGTGGAGCGGCTGATGACTTTGAGAACGTCGGCGGTTGCAGTTTGCAGTTTCAAGGATTCGGAGAGTTCGTCGGTGCGTTCGCGCAGCTCACCCAGTAGCCGTGCATTCTCCATGGCGATGACCGCCTGCGCGGCGAAGCTCCGGAGCAGGGAGATTTCCTTGTCGGCGAACGGCCGCACCTCCTTGCGGGCGGAGACGATCTGGCCGAGCAGCCTGCCGTCCTTGCGCAGGGCCACCGACAGCAGCGTCCTCAGCCCGCCGGATTCCACGGTACTGCGGGCAATCGGGTCGTCGACCACGGCCATATCCGGGATGTGGGCGAAGTCCTCACCCTCGAGCAATCGCCGGATCGGCAGGTTCGAGCCGGGGGTGTAGCCTTCTCTCAACCGCCTCGCTAGGGGCTCCGGCAAACTGTGTACCGCCACCGCGCGGAACTTTGCGCCGTCATAGAGCTGCAAGCTGCCATAGGCGACGCCGCAAAGCGTATGCGCCTTCTCGAGGATCGTCTCGAACACCGGCGCTAGGTCGCCGGGCGACGAATTGATGGCCTGCAGCACCTCGGCCGTCGCGGTCTGCCGCTCCAGCGCCTCGCGCTGCTCGTCGAGCAGTCGCGCGTTCTCCATGGCGATCACCGCCTGCTCGGCGAAGCTCTCCAGCAAGCGGATTTGCTGGTCCGTGAAGGGCTGGCGTTCTCGGCGGTAGACAGTGATGACACCCAACAGGGTGTCGCCCTTGCGCAGGGGAACGTGGAGAAGGGTCCTTAGACCTGCCCTGTCGACCAGATCACGAAAGCGCGGGTCGTTGCGGTAGGTCTCGTCTTCCTTGGCATCGACGACATGCGCGAGGCGTCTGCTGAGCAGGACACGCCCCAGCGGGCTGTGCTGGCTGGGCCGCACGGGATCACGCTGCAGCAGCCATTCCTCGAAGCGTGCGTCGCCGTGCACGGCAACCGCACGGGCGCTCTCGCCGTCATAGGTCCAGATGTAGCCATAAGACGCCGAGCAGAGACGTGTCGCCTTCTCAATGATCGCGTTCAAAACAAGTGCAAGGTCGCCGCCCGAGGCGTTGGTGACCTGAAGGATCTCCGCAATCGCAGCTTCGCGGCGCAACGCCTCCTCGTGATCGCTGGTGCGGGCGCACAGCTCGGCGACCAGCTGGTCGACCCGTCGCTGGAGGTCTGGAACGCTCGGTGAAGTGGAGTCGGCAGGCATATGCTCCCCCTGAGGTGGCCGACCACGAGGGATGAGCATGCCGGAGAAACCCTTCCTGCGGAAGGTTTGAGGCACATTTCGGCTCGGCATCGCCATCCCGCCGTCAATCCTTGACCGCGCCGACGAGGTCATAGAGTAAAAACCGCCGTGTCCGTTCCGGGTCAATCACGTCGATTCCGCGATATCCCCGTTACGTCCGCTCCTGCTCCAAGAGCGGCGGCAAAGCGGACATCCCAGGAGTTCGCATTCGTGCCATAGGCGGACGTCTGGGCCGCTGCGACGACAGACGGGCACCGACAATAACGCGGCCGGCCGCGACGGCACTGGCCTGGCCAGCCATCTTTCATGCCCTAGGTTCGTGCCGAGGGCGGGGGACCAGCATGGGGTATCGCGAGTGCAGGGTTACTCTCACCCGCCGCCGGCAGCTCGCGCATGCGCCAGTTATGCGAATTTGCCGCCGTCGGCGCGTCACCGACGCGGCTATAATTGCGCGGCGCAATCTCAGCTGCCTGGCAGGGAGGCCGACATGGTCGCCGACAAAACTGTAAGCGTGCGCACGACAATCGCGGGCATCATCAACGGCGAGGCGTTGCGCGGGCGAGTCTCCGCCACACTCAAGACCGCGGGCGGCGGCCGCTCGTCGTGCAGCTTCACGCGCCTGCCAACCGGCTTCACGCCGGCCACGCTCGGCACCCATGCTTGAACGACGCATCACACTTCTGCTGGTCTGAGCAGAGAAAGCATCGACGCCCTCAATCTCTTCGACATCACCCAGGGTAACTACCGGGTGTTCCGCACCGTCGCGTGGCCCGGCCTGCCGAACAGCCGCGTCATGCTCGATGTCAAGGTCAAGGCCTCGTCGGCGTCGGAATGGATCACCGAGATCTACGTCACCGGCGCCTATGACGGCCCCAACGACATCGCCGCCTGCAGGGACTATCGCCTCGAGTGGCGGGCCGACGAGGGCCGGCTGCTCGAGACGGGTGGCGCGATTCTGGTGCGCGCCTCGGGCGAGACGCTCGACCAAGCGTGGTCGTCCATCATCACCCCGGAGGGCCGGACGGACCGCGTCGCCGCCACGTTCAGGAAGTTCTCCAAGGCAGGCCAGGTCGCGAGCGCCTCGATCTCGCCCTTCCAGCTCAAGGACAAGGGCATGAGCTACACCTGGGAGGGCGTGGTCCGGTGCAACAAGTGATGCGGGGAGGGCGCGGCGCCGGGTAAAGATGACGCTGGCGGCGGGGGAACGGACACCGCCCTGTCCGGGGGGAGAGGCCAGGTGTGGGGCCGCAACGAGCGACTGGCCAGATTCAAGGCCGCGGACCTCGATCTGTCCCTTCTGGTGCCGCCCATCGGCGTCGCCGGCGCGCGTGCGGTCATGAATGCCTTTAAAACTTGATCCTACAGGCTTCAGACTTGGAAAGGAGGAGAGGATGCGGGGGCTCCTTTCGGTTCTCGGGCTGTTGCTGGCCGCTTGTGGCCATGCCCGGCCCGACTCGGCGCCAGGCAATAATGTCTGCGGCCTGTCGCGATTCGAGATCGGCAATACCCAAGAGCTGCAGAGGGTGAACGAGTATGCCAATCGACTTCGGGGAGCTGGTCCGTCCTGGGCGTCGACCGAAGTTAACATGCTGGAGCTCTCCGCTGGCGGTGAGTTCGGATCGTACGGAGCGGGCTTCCTGCTCGGCTGGGGCAGCGTCACCTCCAGTCCCCGGCCGACTGCGCGCGACAATATCCAGATCGTGACCGGCGTCAGCACGGGCGCGCTGATGTCGACCTACGCCTTCCTCGGGCGCAAGGACGAGGAGCTGAAGCAGTTCTATCTCGGCCTCAACGACGATCAGATCTACACACAGCGCCGCCTGTCCCTGCTGTGGGCGAGCAGCCTGTTCGACGCCTCGGGGAAGCCGGCGTTGCTCAAGAAATACATCACCACCGAAGTCATCGATGCGGTAGCGGCTTACAACGGCACCCGCTCCCTGTACATCGGGCTCGCCAATCTCGACAGCGGCCGGTTCGTGAAGGTCGACATGACCATGCTCGCCAACGGTTTCAACGACGGCAAGTTCACGAGCAAGGCGCAACGCGACGATTGCTATCGCGCCGTCATCGACGGTGCGACGGCGATCGAGGTGGCGTTTCCGCCGGTCTTCATCGACGGCGAGATGTATGGCGACGGCGGTGTGCGCCAGCACGTGTTCCTGGTGTCACCGAAGAATGCGCTGCCGCCGGATATGGACATGAGCAAGGTCACGCTGCGCATGATCATGCTGATCCATGGCGATATGGGCGTGCAGGACGACACGCCAGGCGTCGACGGCGCCACCGGGGTAAAGAACGGTGTGCTGTACGTCGCCCAGCGTTCCGCCAGCATCTTCACCGACCAAGTGCTGAAGGCCTCGATCCGGCTCGCCAATGCGATTGCCAGGGACCCGGGCGTCGTCATGGGAGAACATGCTGGCAAGCTGCCGAAATTCGAGACGTTCTATGCCTCCGCGTCCCACGCCGCCTGCGAGTGCCGCAAGCTTCCCGAAGTGGCGTCCCAGTGCACGTCGGCCACGGCGGACATCTTCTGCCAGCCCTACATGCGGTGCCTGGAGCAAAAGGGCGAGGAGGAAGGTCAACGCTATGCCTTGACCGGGAGATGGCAGAGCTTTGCCAGCCTACCGCTCAGCAGCGAGCCGGTCTGTTCGGGGACGGGGGCGCCACGCGTGCCGCGGCTGAAGCCGATCTTCAAGTAGCAGACCAACGCCTTGAACGACCGTTCGTGCGGGTGACCGAGAGCGCTTCCTCACTGGATTACGCAAAGCGGGTCTGACCAAGAGGTGAATGGATCGGTGTTGCGACGTCTGCTTCGGGTCAGTCGCGTCGGTTGCGTGATGTCCGCGATATGTCCGGTCTACCCCAATCAGCAGACATTTCCGCAAACTCGCAGCGAAAAGCTGGGCCCTCAAGTTGGCAGGCTCGGAAACAGGGTTGGCACCATTTGCGTCGCAAATTCCTTGAAAAGCCGGCATGGCTTTGAAATGTGCCGGTTCCCCAAATGAACGAGCGCAAGTTCAAGTGTGGGAAAGCGCCACTCGGGCATGACCTCGATGAGACGGCCCTTCCGGACCAAATCGGGCTGCACGACCGGTGGAAGCTCACCGATGCCGCTGCCCGCCACCAACGCTGACGCAATGCCCGCGAAATCGTTCATTGCGAGGTAAGGTTCGAACGTGAGCGTTTCCTTTCTTGCGTTACCGGCGTGGATGAAATCCCAGCTGCTTTCCGGCTTCCAGTAGGAGAACGTAAGCAGTCGATGCTTGAGCAGGTCGTGCGGCTTTTGCGGCGGCTCGCGGCTCTTGAGGTAGTCGGGGCTTGCCACAAGCTGGTGCCGATAGGTCAAGATCTTTTTGGCGGTCAGTGGCGAATCCCTGCGGCCCCTGCGCCTGAATACGATGTCTACACCTTCGGCGATGTGGTCGACATGGCGTTCCGTGACCAGGATCTGGATGCGTACATCCGGATAGGAAGCCTGGAACGCTGTCACCAACGGTGTCAGCAGCGTGTCGGAGATGCTGGGCGGCGCTGACAGCCGGAGCATGCCGGAGACTTTGGTCAGTCGATTCGAGACGACGTTCGCGATCGCCTCGCTGAGTTCGGCGCTGCGCATGGCAAGCTCGAACACTTCCGCTCCCAGCTCGGTGAGTCGCAGATTCCGCGTCGATCGCTCCAACAAACGAATGCCGAGTTGATCTTCGAGCTCGGCGACACGGCGACTGACCGTCGATACCGGCATTTTGAGCCGACGTGCCGCTTCGGAAAAGCTGCTGGCTTCAACGACCTTTGCGAATACGACCAGTGAATTGAGGTCCATCATCGCGTCTTCCCAACGATGGAAAATAAATTCTCGGCATTGCTGTCTAATGCATTACCGGCCGATCGCATAGGTTGTCGGCACCCGGGGGCGACCTCTTGGAGAAGTCCTATGCACACAGGTCACTATCTCGGCTCTCTGTTGATTGTTGCGTCGATGTTGGCCGCATCAGCTTACCCCGTACAGCTTTGCGCACAGACTGCAATGTCACCCGCTGCGACCGCCAGCGACGAAGCCGCCATCAGGGGTGTGCTGGCAGGCTACAATGCCGCCCTGAACGGCGGAAAAACCGCGGCGGTGCTGCCCCTCTATACTGACGACGGTGTCTTCATGCCGCCGTACAGCCAGTCGGCGGTGGGCAAAGACGCGGTCCGGAAGGCCTATGACGCCGTGTTCGACGAACTGAAGTTCAACGTCAAGTTCGATATCGCGGAACTCGTCGTGATCTCTCCCGTGTGGGCGTACGTCCGCACCAACTCGGCCGGTACGACGGGACACCACTCGACCGGCAAGACGACGGCGGAAGCCAACCAAGAACTCTTCCTCTTCAAGAAGGGAGACGACGGCCACTGGCGCATTGCGCGTTACAGCTTCTCGCCGACGAATCCGCCGGCCAAGTAACAGAGGCGACGCCAGCGAGTCGCTGATCGGGTCAGGGGAGGAGGCGCACCCTTCCGGCTCCGCCCTCCTTCTCCTCAAGCCAGCGTTTGCCGTGATGGAGGCGATGGTCATGGGCGTCCAGCAGCGTGAGGTTTCGACTTTCAAGGAGTTGCTTGCAGCCGCCACAGACGCCACCGTCGGCGACATTGTCGTCCTCGGTGATCTCGCCGGCTTGCGGACATTTCGACTGTCGCCAGGGCAGACCCTGAGAGCGGCAAAGCCGAAAGCAGCCCTGTGCTTCGCCGGAGGCGAAGACGGCCTGCAGCTCTCGACCGACAATCGGGTCGAAGGCTTCGAGTTGAACGCAGACCCCGACCGGCGGGTTCTTTTTAACGACACCGACGTGGAACAGCTGGGCCGCCTGGTGTTGCGAAATCTCCGGACAACCGGCGTCGTATATCTCCTCGCCCATGGCCAAGTCCGTGGCGGCCATGTCGAGGTCGAAAATCTTGACATCGTCGCGGCCGACGCCCGCAATTACAACGAGCGTCCCAGGGGCTATGGCGTGGAAGTCATCCCCGGCGCCTTCACGCTCCGGAATCGACAGAGCGACCGGGGGATCACGATCACGGCGGACCTGACCGGCCTGAGCGCGGGTCGCGCGGGAGCTCCGATCCACGGCAGTGGCATCTTTGTCGGCGGCGAGAGCGATACGGGCGGACGACTGGCGGTCCGCCGGCTGGAAACCGGCGCGATCTACAGCGATGGCGGGATCGCGCCAGGCACGCCGGATCGCATCTCCGGCGGCGTGTTCGTGGTTTCGAACGCCTTTGTCGACAATGTGCGCAATCGCGGCCCCGTCACGACGTACGGTCCCAACGACATGGTGTTGGACAACTGGGGCATCGTCGGTCGCTGGATAGCCGATGACAAAGTGACGTCCTTCGGTCCAAGTGGCATCGGCTTCGTCAACTTTGGCACTATCGATTCGCTGCAGGCGAACGCTTCGATCGAGACGTTCGGACAGGGCGCGCGGGGCTTCAATGTCTATGCGGGCACGGTGAATACTGCGGAGTTCGAGCGCATCGTCACGCATGCCGATGGAGCGGTCGGTGTCCAGATCAGCCAGCCCGTTGGCGAGATCACAGTGCGTCGAGGCATCGAGACCTATGGCGGCACCGGCGATTCCCTGGTGAAGGGTGTGGTCGTCAAGCTTTCGGCCATCGCGCTCAGCATCAAGCCGGGCGGATCGGCCCGAAGGATAGCGATCGCCGGCGGACTCATCGCACACGGCAAGGCCGTCAGTCCTCTGGAACTGCATGGCGCGGTGGACTCATTGCAAGTCACGGAGAGCCTTGCAGCGGCCGGTGGCGGCTTCGACAAGGTCTAGCGGGCAGCGTCATGAACACGATCGAGGCATGGCTTAAGGCACCCGTCCGTCTGATGATGGCGTTGTTGTTCCTGGTATCCGCCACGACCAAAGTAATGGGAACGGCGGCGATCCAGGCATATATGCAGGCCTACGGCGTGCCGGAGGTCCTCGTGTGGCCTGCGGCGGCCTGGGAGTACGCGGCGGGCGCGCTGTTGCTGGTCGGCTTCCTTGTCCGGCCGGTTTCGGTCCTGCTGGCGGGTTGGTGCCTGCTTACCGCGGCCATCTTCCACACCAAGTTCTCCGACCTCGATCAACTGATGAACTTCTTCAAGAACGTGACCATGGCTGCCGGCTTCCTGATCCTCGCGAAGAATGGTTCGTTCGGCGCAAGTATCGACGCCGTACTTGCTTCGCATCGACGGACTGCCCGCTGATCGACGGAGGGCTGCATGGCAAGCATGAGGGCTGCGGTGAACCGAAGGTACGGCCAAGCAGGCGACATCGCCGCTAGGGCCGTTTTTCTGCCCGTGGAATCGATTTCACTGTCGGCTAGAAGGTGGGTGACTCCCGACAGGCCAAAACGCTCTGGTGAGTCAGATTCTGACTCTGGCGTACGCCTAGAGCCCGTATCCAGTTCTACCAGTAGGACGCTCAATATTGACGATCACTTGCACGGAGCCGTGCATGGGAATCTCGAAGGTATGCAGCACACGCTTAGTCGTCCCGACGGTCGGCATGTTTTCGACCTGCACAGTAAGGCCACCGATTTGATTGTTGAGAAGGAGCAATCCAACGTCCATGCCAAACTGTTTGGCAAGTTCTTCGGCCGAAAATCCCCAGCACCGCGTAGTTGAGTCCATCTCAAAGAGCATAAGGTACCGGTTATCTCCGTCATACAAGAAGATGTCAGCGTATGTGATCCACCATCCTCTGATCCCAGGCGCTGGCTCAAACTCATCGCCTTGTTTGCCCATGGGCGTATCCGACGCCATGGCATTTGCTCCTAAGTTGCTAGTACCAGACTGCCAAAGACTCGACGACGGTCTTGAGAATCCCGATGGTTCCCACGCCTAGGCTAGTGGTAAGAATCTGACGGAACGTACCGTACTGATACTGCGCACTCGTTCGGGCTCTGATCTCGGCTACCTGGTCCGTTGACCCGCCGGGGGGCGCTTCAGAGTATAGTGGGTGATCGGCGGTATGGAGCAGGGGAGAGAATGGCCGGCGAACTGGCCTTCAGGGACGAGGCGGCGGCAGAGTACGACCGTGCTTTCGCGCATGTCACGGCGTACTTCATGCCCTTCCTGTTGCGCGCCGCCCATCTTGCACCGGGTATGCGCGTCCTTGACATAGCCACGGGCACTGGGCTCTCCGCCGAGGCGGCCCTCGCCGCCGTCGGCCCGACCGGCCATGTCACGGCTGCCGACGTCTCGCCGGACATGGCCGGGAAAGCGCGTGAGCGTCTCGGCAAAGCGCAGAATGCTTCGGTCTCGGTCGAGGACGGGCAGGCGCTCTCATTCTCGGATGAGAATTTCGATGCGGTCCTGTGCAATCTCGGGCTGATGTTCTTCCCCGACCCGATGCGGGGCCTGTCGGAGTTTCGTCGCGTGCTTCGCCCCGGCGGACGCGCGGCCGTTTCGGTCAATACGGTGGTGGAGCGCTCCTATAATCACCAAATCAACGTAATCATTGGGCGCTATGCGCCAAGTCTGGCCGAGGCCGTCACTCGCACTTTCGCCCTCGGCGAAGCCTCACGGCTCCAGTTGCTCTTCAGTGAGGCTGGCTTCGTGGACATCGAGACCCATACGGTGAAGCACACGTTCGTGCTGCCGTCATTCGACGCCTATTATGGCCCATTTGAACGCGGCGGCGCTTCCACTGGCCAAGCGCTGGCCGCGCTCCCCGAGGAGATACGCCGCGCCGTACGCGAGGAGGTGCGGCGCGACCTCGCCGACACTGGCGGGCCAATCAAGGCGGAAGCGGAGTACCGAATCGCTAGTGGCAGGCGCTAGCCTAGTGGATCGACCTTAACGCCTGTTCGCGCGTCGGACTTTTTCGATAATGGCATCGGGATCGGCGGTCCAAGTGAAGGGCTGGGGGTTGTCGTTGGTTTCGGCGAGGTATCGATTGATGCGGCCTTCTCGAACTGGCCGCGGAGGACTGAACAACAATACCGTTGGGAGCAACGCCATGGATCTTCTCAAACATCTACCGAGCCCGATCGCGCCGACCTTCAGCGAGGCATTGCGCATCGATACGCGTGCCGGCTCCTGGATCTTCATTTCCGGCCAGGTCGGCGTGCCGTTGCCGCCTGACAAAGGCAGCGTCACATTCGAACAGGAGGTGCGCACGACATTCGAGCGCATCCGCGATTCGCTCGGCAAACTCGGTGCCGGCATGAACCATGTTGTCAGCATCAAGACCTATCTGACAGACCTCGGTCCCTACGCTTTGTTCTCACGCATCCGCGGAGAGTTCTTTCCGAAAGACCCGCCCACGAGCACCGCCGTGCAGGTCGCCGGCTTGCTGCTGAACGCGAAGATCGAGATTGACGCCGTCGCCTTCCTCCCGCTGGCCCCGCCGCGTGAAAGCGGCGGCGGCGGTCGATGCGCCGGAGATCGGGAATGAGCGGCGCTACGTAGGCGTGCGGTACCTGTTCCAAAGACAAGTGTTTAATGAATAGCAATGAGCAAGCGCCAGAAGGCGCAGAAACCTTGACTCTCGGGCGAGCAAAATCGGTAGGGTTTTTTGTATAGGGGTGGCATCCCCACCAATCCAGCGATGCAACCTTTCGCCGGAATGCGCTGTTCCTCGCGAGGTGGCCGTCTCGCTGCCTTTGGCTGAAACAAAGGGAGCGACGCGCGTGTCCTGGATCTGGTACTGGGCAATCCTCGATCACGCGAGCGATGGCCGGACCATGGCCAGCATTCCGGACCTTGGAGCATATGGCGCGAACGAAAAGGACGCGGTGGCTCGGGTCGCAGAGCTCGCTGGCGACCATGTGCGGGCACTTATGGAAAGCGGTCAGCAGGTTCCGCGCGCCCGCCACGCGTCCGAAATGCCGAACGCTCTTCAAGCCAAGATCGGCCGGGCCATGATTTCTGTGAAGGTTGGGTGAGCCTCATCAAGGCCGCACCGGCAAGAGCGTCTTTGGTCCCGGTCCTGTCCGCGTCAAAACGAACATGTTGCTGACCCTGCCGTTGCCATAGCGGTGTTCGCAATGAAGTAGATCACTGGATTGGATCGCGCAGTGTGTGTGCACTACGCCGACCCGATCGGTGAGTATAATTTCGGCTTCCATGGTGTCGGTATGGGCAACGTAGCCGTGGAAATGAGGTCCGTAACCGTCGTCCCAAGTCGTCCGGTACTCGGCATCAATCAGCGCCAGTCCGTTGTAGGCGGGACGGCCGGGAATCGTGATCTGCCATTGGCCTTGGAGGTCGTTAGCCTCCTCCGAGCGAAGTTCGCGCGCCGCGCCGAAAAGCACCGCGCCGAGGAAAAGCGAAGCGGTCAGACCCCTTCCCATGACAACGAGTCTATCACAGGCGTTCCTCGAGCTAGAGCCGGCGGAGCTTTGTCACACCCGGCGAAGGGCTTCGGGCCGCTTGTCAGGCCGCGGATAGGGGCGCCCGCGGCAGCAATTAACTCGGTTGCGGTCACTGGCACCCGGTCCTGCTGATCTAGCAGATTCCGGACTTGGACATATTTTTAACACCGAGCCGCACAACAAGGACCGGCCATGATGTCCCAATGGAGCAAGTGCGCGGGGAAGCCTCCTCCCGCCGGCGCGGGGTACACGGCGCGTTGGCTAATAAACGAGCCGCCGACTCTCGCGCCCGTGCTTTGGCCTCGATCATTCATGAGCTTAGGGCTGCAGGCTTCATTTCACGGCGGTCGCTGGCGAAGGAGCTTAATCGAAGAGGAATACCGACTGCGCAGGGCGGTAGATGGCATTACACCACCGTGGTGAGGATGCTGGCGCGCCTGGGCCTGCTCCCATCCTTCATCGACGGGAGGACCAACAATGGACAGGCAGGTAAGCAATCAGCCGACGCCCAAGCCAAGGCGCTGGCTCCGACAGTTCGTGAACTCCAGGCGAAGGGCTTCGATTCTCTCGGCGCCATGGCGCGTGAATTGAACGCGCGAGAGATACGAACGTCACGAGGCCGGAAATGGCAATCAACCAGCGTTAGACGACTTTTGCGCCGCTTGGAGAGGCAGAAACCTTAGCCAACATCGCCGCTAGCGCCGTTTTTCTGCCCGTGGAATCGAACTAGCCCGCGGCCGCGGTGAGGATAAGATTCGTCCGTGAGGTGGAGGTCTCGGGAGGACCGTTCGATGGTTCAGCAGCTCGCCTTGGCTGGCGTTGTCCTGTTCGCCCTCGTCGCTCTGGTCTCTATTGCGGCTGCGGCTCTGTCAGTCTTCATTTTCCCGAGCTGACGGCCTGTGTCCACGCGTAGAGGATTGCACATGTACAGAGTCTGGTACTGGGCGATGATCGATCGCGATGGCGAGCCAACGCGTGCGAGCGGGTGTGGAAGGCGGCCAACCCGTTCCCCCACGGCGACAGAGCTCCGAAATGCCGAGCCAGATCCGATCCAAGGAGGTAGGCCGTGCCATTATCCCGGTGGAAGTCGGGCGCCGGGAAGCGTGGCCGACTCCGCCGTATCACATGTCCTCTTGAGTCTTGCCGCTTGGTATGGCGAGAGAGTCCCGGCAAAGCTCGCGGCCTCAGCCACCATGTTGACACGGCCTGGGGTACCATCTCGCTCGGAACAGTCTCTCCCTTTGCCCGTTGCTTTGAGTTGGGCGGAGTTCACAGGGAGGAACAAAAAATGAAGACCATGCTTCCGTTGCTCTGCATTGCCGCCTTGGCAGGCTGCGATAGCAACACATCGACACTCGGCTTGAACGGCTCAATCACGGGCGCTCTGAAGCCGGGAATGACCGAGCAGCAAGTAGCCGAAGTCAGCAACAATCGGGTGCCTGACAGGGTCGTGATGACGACCTGTGGTACCGAGACGCCGAAGCCGTTCGCCTGCAAGGTTTTCGTTTACGAGGGGGCCGGTCAGTACGACCCGAAGCTTTCGGTCGTTTTGGAGGATGTCGGAGGACAGTGGAAAGTAAGCCAGTGGCTCTGACAGTTCTCATTCTGAAAGTCCTGCCGAAAAGTATGGCAGAACGCGTGGGACATTTGGGCGCCTAGCCTGCGTCCCAGAAACTCCACGTCATGAGGAGGACGCCGATGAATCACGATCGACTCGCGCTTTTTCTCGCGTCTTGCACCACCCCTGGCTTCCGTCGCAGCCTGTCGGCCACGCCACACGACACCTTAACCCGGTGCAGCTTTGATCCTGGGGAGAGCGGCCAAATTGCCGCCTCGCTGGTCCGATTCCAGAAGAGCGCAAGCGGGGCGCATCCCGATAAGGTGAGAGTCGCTTTTGCGTTTCGACAGATCGATCAGTCCTGGGGCGGCGGCGGCAAGGCGTTCAAGGACGACTGGTACGGGTCCTAGCTTACGGTCCGACTTGGCGGCCGTATGGTCCTAGCGCACCTTCAACCGCTGCCGGCCGGCCTCGGTGAGGTTCACTGAGTGTAGACCGCCGGGGGAATGTTCCCTATTGAACAGGACTCTGGGTCGTGCTCGCTCCAACAACAGTAGGGAGGCGCAAACCATGACCGACAAAACGATCGACCTTGACCGGCGTCGCGGAATGGAAGCCCAGAAAGCAACCGATCTGCGCCGGTTGCTCGCCGAGGTGGAAGCCAACGAACGCGCCTTGCGCCTTCGCCAGGAAGAGCTGGAAGCGCACCTCGCCGACGCCCCGGCAGCGAACTGGAAGGAAGCCGCAGAGAAGGCCCGCTATGTTCTCGGCCTCTATGCGGCAACATTGACCGCCGAAGACACGCGCCGGCGAACCCTGGTTGCGGCCGTGCTGGAGGATCTGGAGCGCCTCGCCAGCGCGTAGTGACCGGGCACCCGACGAACCGCTTCAATTGCCCGGGGTGCGGGAAGGCCGTGGCCTGGCTGGCCTTCGAGGAGGGTCAGATGCCTCGACGAGCGAAGATGTAGATCGCCTTGCGAAGCGACTCTACTCCCGCATGATCAAACTTGATCCGATTGAGGGTGACCCCGAATGGTCGGAACTGCCTGACGACGAACGGGACTTTTATCGGCAACTCATTGAAGATTTGGTCAGATCCCCGGACTGGCGTTGGTTGGTCCGCCGACAAAGATCTACGTGGAGTGCAGGAAGCGGAGCCCGCAAGCGCCGCACGCCGTGGGTCTTGTCTTTTATAGGACTTCTCTTGGTCGCAGCGGTCCTGTACTTCGGTTTCGATATGCGTTGATGCGCCGCCTGGCAGTTCAATCGTCCCGCCTGATCGGGGTCCGCGTCCGACGCGACGGGCTAGTCATGATTGTTCCATCTGTCCTTGCCGCGGGCGCGTCCGCGGTGCCGGCAACGAAGCCTCCAGCTCGGCAAGCGTTGCGCTGTCCAACGCGAATGCCCGCTGGCTCGCCCAGCCGGGATGGCTGCCGATCGCTTCAGCCTCGACGGCAGCGGCGAACTTTCGGGCATCGCCCTCATCCCTGTGCTGCTGGCATGGTAGGGCTCTCCCGCGCGCTGGCTGTGCTCGCCACCAAATGGTTTCAGGGAAACACATCGGCGAAAGGTAGAGTGGTTGTCATGATTAGGCAGTCCGACATACGGACAGCATTGGTGAGCCTCGCGGGCTCGGCCGAAGTGTTCCAGCCGACGCCGCCACAGCGCCGTCTCATGCAGTCACGACCGCTCACTCAAACTGCAACTGCAGAGCGGCCCAAGACATTCACTTTGTGCCGGTTGTCGGGCAAGGCGCCGGCGCCCCGCCTCGGTCTTTTTCCACCCACGCAATAAGGCGCTTGGGGCGGGGCTAGCAAGACGGCAGCAAGAGAACCAGAGGCGCGCGCCCGCGAGCCACGACCGCCACGGGAGTTTGACGCATGAGGTTTGAACTCGCGTTCGCACTCATCGCACTCGCAGCTCCTGCCTTGGCGCAGCAAGACGGGCACGCAGAGAACCACGATTGGTACAAGTATCTCAACACGAAGTCAGGCAAGTCGTGTTGCAACGGCGATAGGGACCACGGCGACTGCCGGATAGCACAAGCTCGCCAGCGCAGCGATGGCCAGTGGGAGGCTTACTACCGTGGGTCACTGTCCCCCGGCCAATTTCCTAGTTATATGGGATGGTTCATAATCTCGCCCGACGTGATCCTGCCCGATGACAAGAACTTACAGCCACTGCACGCCCACATCTGCGAGCAAAACGGCTTTGTCTATTGTTTTCTGCGAGGTGGGTCGGGGAATTAGATGGCAAAGCTGAAAGGCAAGCCACGCATCGCGTCGCGACCTCCTGCCGAAGCAGATCCCGAGATGTTTGGCGATGCTGTGCACCATCACCCACTGCGCCGCGTAGGTGCGAGATTGTCTGTTGCCGCGTCTGCTGCTTGATCGCCGAGCGCCGAGCGCAGCCTTCGCGTGAGTTCCTCCGGCTTGAACGGCTTTTGCAGGAGCGGGCCTTCATGGAAATGTGCGTCGGCAGCTTCAAGAGCCTTGATGACTCGGGACGCCAAAATCACTTTGAGGCCAGGCCGATTTTTATGGAGCCAGCGAGCCAAGTCCAAACCGTCGATGCGGGCTCCGGGCATATGCACATCGCTTAAAACGAGTTGAACCGAGCGGCCGGCTTCGACGATGCGGATCGCTTCCTCGCCGTTCGCAGCTTCGACGACGTGGAAGCCAGACCTGCGCAAATGGTTTGCGAGCAGCATGCGCACCACCGGCACATCTTCGACCACGAGGACGGTCGGCTTCGTGGAAACAGGCATCGTATTACGTCTCAAGCGATCCAATTAGCGGGGTAGGTGCTTAGCGCCGGCCTCGCCTAGCGACCGTTTCCGGGTCCGATGCCTAGTCCGCCTCATCGCCTCCCGTTCCGCGTCGGCCAGCCCTTTAAGCCGATGAATAGTAATCTCTTCCATATTGGCTCCGTCCCCTGTCTCTATTGTCACGGCCCCGACCTTGTTCAGGCGCAGTAGCCTGTGGTGGCGCATAGCCTCACAGGCCGTGTCGCAGGTGATGGGCGCGGGCAGAATGTCCTTTGAGGGCCACAGTGCCAGAAGACGAAATTTCATGGAGCAACCAATGACGCGCCTGGGTGTCGCCAACGTTTTGCGGGTGCGCTAGATCCGCCTTAGCTCCTCTGCGAGTTGTCGGCCGGATTTGGTCAGTGCGATTTGGCCGCCTTCAACCTGTACCCATCCCCGCGCGGCAGCGAACTCGACGGCATCGGCAGTAGCGCCATCTAGTCGCTCGATCATGCGCCATTGCATCGGGCGCCCGTCCGGCGCGTCATTCAATGCGCGGACCAATTGCACGGCAACGGATTCGGTTTCGCTGGGCATGGCCGAAGTCTGACAGCCTGATCGCCGCAGTGCTAGCCGATGACGCAACCAGTCAGTATCTCGTAAGGCAGAAATCCTGCGCTGACTTAGATCTTCAGTCTCGTCAGGTCCTCTTCGGCAGAGAGATTTTCGAGTCGCGAAGCTTCTGCTCCAGCACCGGGATCGCCGGCCCGGGATCGCCCTCCTGGCACTGGGCAATCGCGACGGCGGTGGCGTTGTCGGGCTGCAGGACGCCATGAGGCCCGGGGACGCCCTCTTGGAGGGCCGTGATAAGCGCACGGCAGTAGTCTTTGTCGCTCATCGTCTGTGCGTTCGCACTGGCGATGCAAAGGCTCGTGACCATGAAAGCTATCGGAGGAAGAACGAGGACGGACAGCTTCATCACAAGTTCCTTTCTCGGTTGTGCAGCAGTTCTCAAAAGTCGTTCTGACACGACCGATGCGTGGCCTGCTTTGTGCCTATTGCGGCGACTTACCCGGTCTTGCCATCATCGAGTGATCAACTGCATTCGGTCGGCATCCCGTGAAGTCTAGGCATCGGCGCTTTCAAGAATCTTACAACGCGCGCGCCTGGCTGGATTTCGACGTTTTTTCCGCCCACTTGTTAGGCGTGCCCCGTTATGGAGTTAGTCACATGCTATGGACGACGACCCTTCTCGCGGCGATCACCTTGCTGGGCCTGCCACTGGCGGCGCAAGCGCAGTCCCCGACGAGCGCCGCCGACCTGAGCTACTGTGCCAAGCTCAGCGACCTCTATCAGCGTTATCTCGGGCCCGAGAAATCGGGCCATTTTGATACCACGCCCAACGTCGTCGGCGGCGAGGCGGTAGCCAAGTGCCAGCAAGGCGACGCCGTAGGGTCCATTCCCGTGCTCGAGCGCCTGCTGACCAACGCCGGCTTCACCTTGCCGCGGCGCGGCTGACGGGCCGCACTCGGCATCGTGCAGACGTGGGAGCCCGTGGAATCGATGTGGCCTCGGCTGGTAGGTGGGGTGACTCCCGACCGGCCATAACGCTCCAGTGAGTCAGATTTTGACTCTGACGGGCGTTCCGCGCCCAAGTCGTAGATCGGATTTTTGATCTAAGCGGGGAATGGCATGAAGATTTGGGGACGCGCCAATTCGATCAACGTGATGAAGGTGCTATGGACCGCCGACGAATGCGGGTTGAAGTACGAACGCATAAACGTGGGCTTAGCGTTCGGCGGCAACGACCAGAAATGGTACCTCGACATGAATCCTAACGGTGTCGTGCCGACGATCGATGACGGCGGTCGTGTCATCTGGGAGAGCAACTCGGCGGTTCGCTACTTCGCGGCCAAGTATGCCGCGGGCACCCTGTGGCCCACCGATCCGGGGGAGCGCAGCGAAGCCGACCGCTGGATGGACTGGCAGCTCAGCACCATTCACACAGGCATGCGCGAAATCTACTGGGGCCTGATTCGCACCCCTCCCGAGAAGCGCGACATGGCCTCAATCGCCAAGACGGCGGCCGACACCGGAAAGCTCTGGGCACGCCTCGACGAGAGACTCGCGGGCAAGCCCTACGTCGCTGGTCAACACTTCACGATGGGCGATATCCCGGTGGGCTGCTGGGTCCACTCTTGGTTTGCGCTCTCCGTCGAGCGCCCCGAGCTAAAGAACGTGAAAGCCTGGTACGAACGGCTGAAGACACGCCCGGCCTACGCAAAGCACGTCATGGTGCCGCTGACCTAGCGCGGGTTACTTAGGCAGTGTTGTCGATCGCCGCTCTCGCGCTCAGTGTTTCAGCACCTCGAATACATCCGCTCGCAGTAAGCCGTCGGCATGGTTGACGGCAGTGGCGGGATCGGTGGTGGGGGACCGCCCCACGGTACCGAACAGATAAAAGCCACCATCGTCGCGCGGCACTATGATGTAGTGAGTTTCCAGTGAAACCTTTCCGGTTTTGCAGGCTGTAAACGTTCTGATCGTTCCTGGGCTCTTGTCATCCGGGTTCGTACCAGAGGCAAACTTCCCCTGACTGCGGCTAGTTCAGACGATGGTGAGCTTGCCACACTCAAGAAAGTCGCATTTCAGCGTCTGACAGGTCATGCCCAGCACACCGAAAATCGGATCCGGCCGCTCGTCGATCAGGTCAAGCTTGCCTTGGCCGCAGCATTCGCAGGTCGGTCGGTCGTCATGGGGTGACAGCTTAGCCGCCGCCGCATGCAATTCTCCCAGGACATTCATTGTTGTTGCCCGTCGGGATGCTTTGACGCATCACAAGCAGAACAAGCCAGCGGTGTGGCGGCCAGTGTGAAAATCGTGACATGGCTCAGTGGTCCTAACCGCGAGAGTGGTTAGCAGAAAGGGCTGGGGCGCTGCGGACATTGCGATATCACAACTCGGTTCAGACGGCTTGGTTGGAAGGGCGTACCCTGGCGAAAGCCGCTCGCGGTCTCCCCCCAGAGACGGTCGATTCCGTGTGCGAGCGGTTAGGCCCCGCATAGCGCCTCCCCGCGATTGTGCGGGGCCGATCTTACGATGAGTCCGACCATCCCAACTGTCGCAAGAGTCGCAACTGTCGCAAGGGTAGCGATGTGACGGGAGGGCTGGGAGCCTTTCCGAATTAGCGGAAAGCTGCACGGAAAGGCGGCCCCGCACGCAAACGGGCAGGCTTGCATGCAGGGCCTGACCGTTCGCCGGACGCATCTTGGGGGAGACGAAGGCGAGCGGCTTCGCGAAGCCTACGTTGCTTCGGCTTCGCTAACATAATGATCAATAAGAGGCGAGTGGGGGCGCCAAAAACACGCGCGGACCCATTTAGTCTCTGGGCTGTGAGCAGGTCACAAGCTTCACACGCTGCGGTGGCCCGGTTTTATGCATTCTGATTGCCGCCGCACCCCAGTGTGGGGGGACCAAGCCCCGCGGCAGGCTCCGCGTTGGCTTATACCCATTCACCGACGCGGAGCCCCTTACTCCTCCGCAGGTCGCAAGGAGGGGAATATGGTAGCCGATGACCGCGAACTCGCCAAAAAGTGCGCCTTCGATGCTCGTGCACTACTGAATGATATGCAGGGGAACGGACACATTGACGAATTGAAGCTTTTGAAATCGGTGCAGCTTTTGGTCGACGCAGTGCAGGCCCTAGCTGCGACAGAGACCAGTCGAAAGACACTCTTCGCCACCAGGCTGAGGCGTTGATCGTCTCGCCGAGGCTGCTGCCGACGCCATGAGTGCCCAGCTAGACGACCGGATGGCGCGCGAGCTGCGGAGCATGCTGCAGGAGATGCGCGACGCCGATCCCGCCCGATACCGTGAGATGTTCGCCAACCTCATCCCGTTGGATGCGCTGCCGAGCGAAGCCTACTCCGACCGCCAGCTTGAGGTGATCTACGGCGCCATGGTGAGAGGCTTCGCGCGAAGGGCTGCACGGCTGGCAGCCAGCTTAGCGCACAAGGAATAAGCGCCGCCACCCCGAGCTGGCTCACCGCTCTTGGTGTTCTGTTTTGAACAGACGGGGACTCACAAGAGGCGCAGGGTTGCAGTGAGTTGATGATAATGGCGTTAACGGCACGCACGCGAAGTGCGGAAAAGGCCGGCGACACCATCAGCTTCTATCGGCGTCTGCAATCGACCCCATCAGCAGATAGAACGACCAGTAACTCAACGTGCCGCACGCAATGACCCTGCGCCGATAGAGGGTCATTCCGAATCGGGTTCGCTGCCCTCTGGGCGTTGTCGCTTTGGCGGTTTCCTTGTGAGACCGCGCGCGGAATGAATCGCCAGATTCCACATGAACTCCAAAAGGAGGACGACATGATGCGCGCAAACGCAATCCTGAGCGTGTCCGGCTTGGTCTTGGCTCTTTCCCTGCCTAGCTGGGCGCAGGAGGTCAAACAGCTTCCAACACAAACCGTCACCATTTCGGGCACCGTGGCGACCATCGATCATGCCAAGCGCGTCGTGAACATCAAGACGGCCGACGGCAAGTTCGAGACGATCGACGTGCCCGGAGGTGCGACGCGTTTCGATGAGCTCAAGGTCGGGGACAAGGTGTCGCTGACGTACAACAACAACGTCTCGGCGAGATTGAAGCCGCCGGGCGAGGCCGCGGTCGATACGGGGAGCTCGACCACCACCGCGGGGCAGCAGGCGCGACCTGGGGGCACGGCAGCCGTGCAGAGAACGATGACCGCGACCGTCGACACGATCGACAAGAACGCATCATCGATCACCTTCGTTGGTCCGAACGGATGGAAATACAGCCGACATGTCGTCGATCCGACTGTGTTCGACAAGGTCAAGGTTGGCGACAAGGTTGACATCACCTGGAACACCGACGTCACGGTTTCGGTGCAGTAACTCTATGGGAGCAAGGAGAGAAGGCCGCCCAATGCGGGCGGCCTCACCTCAACTGTACGAATATTGAAAATCTGGCAGTGAACCTCGAGGAGGACCGAACAATGCTCAAATCACTATTCCCTGTGGTCGCCGCCGCGTTACTGCTGGGTGCATGCAGTCAGACGCCGCCGCCGCCGCCCGCGCCGCCGGCTCAAAGTGCGATGGCGCCGCGCCAAATGACCCCGGCGACGGTGTACTTCGACACCGGCAGTTCGACCCTGTCGCCGCAGTCGATGGCCTCGATCCGGCAGGTCTCGGCCGACTACAAGACCGCGGGCAATGCCACCGTGACGCTGACCGGCCACACCGACACCGTGGGTTCGCAGGACTTAAACATGGCGCTCTCTCAGCGTCGCGCCGACGCCGTCAGAAACGCCCTCGTCCGCGACGGTGTGCCGGCGGCCTCCATCACCACCGGTGCCCAGGGCGAAGCGGGTCTGCCTGTCCAGACCGCCGACAACGTGAACGAGCGGCGCAACCGCAGCGTCGATATTGCCGTCGTCGTCCCGGTCCCGACGGCTCGCGCCGGCATGAGCGACGCCGAGTACTGCGCAGCATTGAGTCGCACGTATCGGCAATTCCGTCCCTCGCAGGCTGACGAGACAGCCGCCGCCGCGATGCACCAATGCGAGGTCGGTAACACGGCGGCCGGCATTCCGGTGCTCGAGCAAACGCTGACGATGTCCAGGATACCGCTTCCGTCGCGCTACTAACGATAGCTACCGGCGGGTGGCTGGTTGCGAGACCAACCGCCCCGGTGTGCGGAGTCACGGTTGCGCTTCGCTGGATCTCGCATCGGGCCGCCACAAACGATAGCTTGCAGTCGTCTCAGTCGCTGCGGGTACCGATGGACTGGGCAAACGAATCCTTCGGGACACTCGGGGGACACAAGCGAAGCGATTTCACCCTGATCACGGGCGGCAGCGGCAGATCGCGCGGCACCAGGAAAAACGGTTCGGGCAACTCGAACGGGATCATGGCTGCGCGCAGCACACCCAGCGCATCAGGTATGCCGAGCCGAGCATCAGCGCTTATCGGCACCAGGAGCGCCACCAGGAGGCTTGTTGCTTGGATCATGGCCAGCGGCAGCTGCCGCTGACCCGTGATTGAATTTTCAAAGTAGGTGTAGCCGTCATGCTGGCGGACGACTTTCCACGCGAAAGGCGCGCCAATCCTAGTGAGCAGTTTCATCGGAACTCCCCAAGTCCACCCTGACGCTGATGAACGGTACCTCTACCGTTCCGGCATCGACGCCTTTCCACACTCAGCGGGAGGAAGCAAAAGGCGTGCCGCACCCGGATCAGGCAGCCAGCAACTGCGAGACTTGGAAGGGCCGCCCGATCGGCCGGCTGGCGCCCAACCGCACTACAGTAGCCCGACCCGCTCCCGATTACCTTCGTGCAAGTCCTTCGTATTCTGCGCGAAGATGCGCGAGACTTTTCTGTTGGGTAAAGCGGCCGGTGAATGGCTGCCCTTGGCGCTCTAGAAAAATGCGCTGCGCAGAGATTGCCGACTGTTTGAAGTTCCGGTCTCGGAAATGGTCAAGCGCTGCGCTCAAGAACAAGCGCTCCCAATCACCGAAGAGAATTCGTCCATCTTCGAGCGCATTGAAGGCTTCCTGCAATTCGCGGCGGGCCTGCCAACGCCAAAAATCGCGATCAAAATCCGCATGCTGATGCGGCGGCTCTTCGTTCATCGCTCTAGGATGGGGGCGTCGTGGGCTAGGGATTCGATCTTCCTCGACGTGGTCGGAAATCTGAGTAGCAACAAGATGGACCTTGCGCGCATGGAGGGCTGTAACCATTGGGTGGGAGGCGGTCAGCCAAGAGGGATTACTCCCTCCGTGGCGGTCCCTATTTGTGGAAAGCCCCTCGGAAAGCCCGCGCCGATCAAGCCGCCAGAAGGCGCGATACTTGCTTGGCGGCC
>Ga0210399_10000713_pt1 | contig 26293 bp, 25 predicted proteins | sample IncBWC14MmetaG_FD_150865 | JGI IMG/M metagenome (GOLD analysis project Ga0210399, IMG submission 150865) | Forest soil microbial communities from Barre Woods Harvard Forest LTER site, Petersham, Massachusetts, United States - Inc-BW-C-14-M | ecosystem: Environmental > Terrestrial > Soil >... | reverse complement strand
GTGCGCTTTGTTTTGTGTTGCATAATGCCATTGAGTGAAGCACTTGATTTGCCGCACGATTTGGGCATGAACTGCTTCGTGTTGCATGCGTTTCGATGCAACTATCTGTTTTATGGTTCAACTTTATTTGAATTATTTATGGGCATGCATGGCGTGGTGCGACGCGATTTTGACAATGTCGCCGGGGTGACATTGTCGCGGAGCTTGCTTGTGGATTCAGATGAGTGGGGCGAATCCGGTTGCCGCTGCGGAGTGCAGCAGGCATCCCTAAGGCGGGGGATCGGAGGAGGGTCGTACCGGCGGCGGGGAGAACGGTGCCCGAACTTGCGGGAGAGGCTGGGTTGTTTGTTTGGGCGTATAAGAATTACATCGTTTATTTTGGCCGACCCTTTGTTGAGTTGCCGCATCCAAGTTGATGTTTGGGTGGTCAGGCGCGGATTTCGTGTTGACGGTGAATTTGCGCGAATCTAGACTAATTTTGGCGGCAAGATAATTTCTGGAGAAGGAAGGTCCCAGCCCATGCATCGTTTCGCGGCAGTTTTACTGTGCTCGGTGTGTGTGTTTGGAGGAGCAGCGCGGGGGCAAACCGCGAATATCGGAGCGATTCATGCGCAACCGGGGGCGGTGCTGATGTTTCACCTGCAGACGCGGCTGAATCCGGCGGACCGGAATGAGATGGACGTGCTGCCTCGCGGGACGGTTCTTCGGGTGAAATTGTTGAACGGAGTAGACTCCAGCGTTGACCACGATGGCAGTGAGTTTCATGGCGCGGTGGTGGATTCGGTGCTGGCGGGAGACAAGGTTATTGTCCATGCGGAATCGGAAGTGCGGGGGATCCTGGTATTGCTGCGGAGTAAGAATCATCCAGAGGGTTTTCGCTACGAGTTACTGGTTACGAGCTTGACGGATCATGAGAAAACGTATGATCTGACGGCTTCGTTGAATCCTTCGTTTTTTGACGCCGGGGCGCCCGCTGCGACAAATTCCAAGGCTGAAGTGCCGCGAGAGCCGAGGCCCGCTGAGGCTGGCGGTGCGACTTTGCAAGCGCCGCTGCATAATTAGAGTCAGGTGTTCTTCGGATAGTTCCCCCGCAAAACGATTCGCTGCGATTTGATGTAGAAAATGCAAACCTGCAAATTTTACCGTTCGCTTGACTGGAAGATAAGTGTTTGTGCGTGAAGAGATTTCCAGTCCCGGTACTTACCCAGACTGAATAAATTGCTAGGTAAGATTTGCCGCAAGATGGTTATTCGACAGGAGATAGTGAATTAGCGGGGTCTTTGAAGATCTGTGGCGGGCGGTCTGCAGTCCTCGGAGTACCAGTCGAAAAACTCCAGGAGGCTGTAACTATGAAAAAAGAGCTGAAGATTATCTGGGCCGCCATGGCAAGCCTGATTCTGGTTGCTGTGGTATGCGCGCTTCCCCCCGCAATTCCGAACACCACCACCACAACAACGCACGAACAGACTGCGGCGCCCACGCAATCCGTTTCCGGACAAATCGCCGACGTTCAAAAGACCTCATTCACCCTGAGTATTGGACCGAATCACACGAAGTCTAACCTGGGACAATATCTGCAGGAGACAGCGCAACGATCGATGACTTTCCAGATCGACAAGAATACGACGGTTGATGGGAAGTTGCAGGTCGGAGCGAATGCCGACGTGACGTACCGTGAAGACGGCGGCAAGCTGGTGGCAATCAGCGTGCGGGTATCCTGAGCGATTGATTCTCAATTAAAACGAAATGAAATGAGAAGGGTTTCTCCGGGTGAGTGCCACCTGGAGAAACCCTATTTTGTTGTGTCGGAGGAGTGCGGCCGGAGAAGTCGCGGGCACCCTGGGAGAGGGTGTACTCTGTGGGTTCTGGGAGTCACAGATTATTTCTGATGCCAGGTGCGCCTTGAGAAGCAAAAGAGTTTTCGGCGGGGCAATTCTTCTAATACTCTCGGGACTCATTGTTGCTGGCGAACGAAACGCGATGGCGTGGTTCCCTGCTTCGGATGGACCCAGCGTAAAAACGCTTTCCGCGAAAGCGCCGGTGATCGTGGTGGGGTTTGTTGGCGGGTTTGTTCGGCATGACAACGCGGTGCACAGCCCAGTGCAGCTGGCGGCGCGGATACGCGATGAGTATCGGTCTGGCGTGCAGGTGGAAGTGTTTGAGAACCGCCGGCGGGAGCAGGCTCACCAGGAGATCTTGAAATTGCTGGACGCGGACCACGATGGGAAATTGTCCAAAGAGGAGACGCGGGGAGCGCAGATTATTATTTATGGGATGAGCTGGGGCGGGTCGGAAACGGTGGCGCTGGCACGGGAATTGGGAGCGCAGAAAATTCCGGTGCTGTTAACGATACAGGTGGACAGCGTGGCCAAGATGGGGCAGAACGACGCCGTGATTCCCGCAAATGTGGTGGAAGCGGCAAATTTTTATCAGGCAAATGGGTTGCTGCACGGGCAGACGGAGATTCGGGCGGCAGATGCGGCGAGCACGCGAATAGTTGGCAATTTCCGGTTTGAGTATGGGGCGAAAAATTTGAAGTGCGAGAATTATCCGTGGTACGACCGGGTCTTCACGAAATACCACACGGAGATTGAATGCGATCCGGCGGTGTGGAACCAGGTGGAGTCGCTGATTCGCGGGAAATTGCCGGTTGCGGGGATTAACCGAACATCGAAGTGAATTTGGAGCAGGTGGGGAGTCTCATAGTGTCCCACCGCCGGGTATGGGTGTGACGTGAGGCAGCTTAGGAGGAGCGTTGATGCCAGCGGAAAGTGCGGTGGCGCTGTTTTGACCAGTCCTGATGGAATTCAAGCATGGTTTCGCGGCGATGTTTTGGACTTTTCAGGAAAGTTGAGGTGCGGGCGAGCAGGAGTTCGTAGGAGAGTTGCGGGTTGGACTCGGGTGCGAGGACGTTGTTGGCGCTTACGCCGACGGACGTGGATTCACTGTTTTCGGAAAGCTGCATCCAGATAGCGCCGTTGGCGTCGATGGCGGGAGTTCCCTTTTCATTGAGAAATTTGAAGAAATGGGAACGATCGCTGACTTCCGGCGAATCTCTGCTGTTCTGGATTTCCGTATCGAAGGCCTTGCGATAATTTTCCCATTCGGCGGAGGTGCCGACAATTTGTGTGCGCTGGTTTTGCACCGCTACGGTCTGCAAGCGAGGAACGGAAGTTGCAGTTTCCGGCGACAAGTTTGTGGCGGAATGCTTTTCGAACTCTTTTTCGGGATTGAAGCGGCCCGTCAGGACGTAAGAGCCGGCGACGACGGGCAAAGCCTGGTTTGCAAAGACGATCATCGGGATGAGGAGTTTTTTGGAGCGGAGGAGCTGCTCGGTGCCGGCGCGGACATCGCTGCTGCGCTTGATGGTGCCGGGAACCTGGGCGAAGTGCATGACGCGAAGGTTGAGTTCGGGATGGCGAAGCGCGTAGTGGGTGAAGGTGCGGGCAACGGCTTTGGGGCTGGTCATGCCGAAATCGTTGAGGACGTCGCGACTGGCGGAGTGGGGGAAATAAGTATTGACGATGCGGCGGGCGAAGTCCGCGCAATTGTTGGTGGCGCCGTTGAAGTGGTTTTCATTGGGCGCGTTGTTGAACTCGGCGATCAGCTGGCGGTCCTGTTCGATGGATGTGTCCACGACGAACATGTAAGCGCCGCGGATGAGAGTGGCGGCAACCATTTCGCGCCATTCGGCTTTGCCGCTGGTCTGGCAAGCAGGGGTGCCGCAATAGCCGGAAAGATAAGTTTCGCGGTAGCGTTCTTCGAGAGCGTGTTTGATTTTAAAGGAGCCGAAGATGGGGCGGTTGCGGGGGTCTTCGACGCCGTAGAGGTAAATGTTGAGCGGGACGATGTTCCATTCGACGGAGCGGTCTTCACCGATGTTGATGTAGGTGCTCATGACAGAGCCTGGTTCACCGGGTTGGCAGAGGCGGAGTTTAGTGGGTATGTCAGCGCAGATGCGGGAGAAATAGACGGCCGTGTGGCCGGTGCCGGTGATGCGGTCCATGCTTTCGCCGAGGGATTCGTTGAGGATGACGCCTACGTCGGCGGAGGCACGAGGAGTGGCGAGCGCGAGAAAGAGGCATGCGAATAGAATGAGGAGACTGGCCGCACGGATCAGGGAGGCAACGGGGGGAGATCCCCGGGTTGGGCGGCGAGCAGTATTAAGGATGCGAGTCAGCAAACAACCCCCTCGGGCACGGAAAGACTTAGCCCCACTTTGATAGAACACCAAGGGGCGGGAAGAGTTGCTTTGAATCTCGTTAAATGCTTTAGGGTGAATACCTTAGGCGGTACGGGCTTCTGGTGAGTGTCAGTTCCGGCAGGCAGCAACAGCGCAAGCAAAGCCGCAACGCAGATAGGGAATCTCACGATTATTAAACGCCGGACGCAGTATAGAGGGGTTAAGTCTAACGCTGCTTACCGGACAGTTTCACTATGAGCATGTCCGTTTACCCAATCCGTTGATGCAAGGACGAAAATCGGCCATCTTGTCTGTCAGCGAATTGGCGAGAATTAAGCTACTTCGTTTCTGGTTTGTTATGCAATTTAGTGCACATGGTGAGCGCATTGTTTGGATCGACGGCGCTATCGCCTTCTTCGATATGCTGAATCACACCGTTCTTGTCGATCACAATATTGGCGCGTTGAGCCCACTCATAGGTCTGATTCTGCTTGTCGTAGCCTTTGAGAATGCCGTAGGCCGTCAGCATTTTCTTGTTCATGTCGCTTAACAGGGGAAATTTAACACCAATCTGTTTAGCAAAAGCGGCGTTGGCAGCGGGTGAATCGATGCTGACTCCGAATACTTCCGTGTCCGAGATATCAATCTTTCCGGAAGTGATTCCAGACTGGACCGCCTGGAGTTGTTTGGTTCAACCACCTGTAAAGGCAAGGACGTAAACCGCAAGAAAGACATTTTTTTTGCCGTGATAATCACTAAGTTTGACGGGTTTCCATTGATCGCTGAGAAGTGCAAAGTCTGGGGCGGCATCCCCCACTTTCAGGCTCGTCTTTGCGACTTCCTCCACCTTCTGAGATACAGAAGGCGAAGAAGCGAAGAGCGGGGTAATGGCCAGAATCAAAGAACCGGCTACGAAGCGTCTCATTGAAATCTCCATGGCAAACGGAACGGCAACGTCGGGAGAATTTTATCCCACTGGGATCATGGTGCGAAGTAAAAAGATTGTCTACAGAGAACGCCAAGCAATATTTGGACCGAAACCACACAGATGGAATTTGGCGACGAAAGGCTGGTCTTTTCCTGAATGCCTCCAAACTGATTTAACACTAACCGATAAAGTGGAGGCTGGGGGTACAATTCAGTGTACGGCCCTGGCATGCAGACGATGGACGTCGCCTTGGCGCGCAGCTTTGCGATCACGGAAAGAGTGAGTTTTCAATCCCGAGGTGAGGCCTTCAACGCGTTGAATAAAGTGAATCTAGGCACGCCGAACCGCTTTGTGAATGAACCGCAGTTTGGGACTATCACGATGGCCATGACGCCGGGGCGTGAGATCCAACTAAGCGCGCATTTCATTCTGATCCGTAGAATCGGTTGGTCTGAGCTAAACGTGCCCGGTACTATGAGTCAAGTCCGGTTACCCGTTCTAGTCGAACTAGTTGGGACCGGTGGTGCTTCGCGGGCCGATTTCATCAGGAAAGTCGGAGAGCTTCTCGTAGACTAGTGCATTGCCTTGCGGGTGGCCAGGAATTGAGTGGCAGAGACCCAAAGAGGATCCAGTTATTAGGATTTTGAGTTTTCAGAGGCTGCGTGACCGGAGAAAGTTCAGCCCTAGGGGCGGAATAGCCGTCTACTCGGTCTGAGGTCTGTTACGCTCCGTTTTGGTGTGAGGGCGTTCAGACGCCCCAAAACGTAAAGTTGCACGGCATTTTGTTCTTCCGGAGCGAGGCCGATGAATCCCATTCCGACGCGCTCATTTGCATCCTTACGCACGATCCGAGCTAGGACTTGAAGAGAGGCATTAACTTCCGCGATTTTGAATTCCAACTCAACTTCCTGGCCGACCTCGATGTCCACCGAGGGTTGCAAGAGCATTCCGGTCTCGCTGATGTTCATGCTGCGCAAGGGAAACTGCCGGCCGTCCCACTTGCAGATGACATCCGTAAACAGGGGTAAACGAGCTGCCCCCTGCCGGCTCTTCCACCCGGGGGAATCCATTACCGCCAACATGGGACGGAGGCGAGCCGAAGTAATGGGCTTGGTAAGGACGAAATTGGCGCCCATGCCGAAGGCCTTCCGTAAGCTGTCAATGTCCTCCGTGGCGCTGAGCATTACGATTGAAGTTTCACCATTGAGCTGTGAGCTGCGAATTCGTTGAGCCAGATCGATGCCCTCCGGATCAGGAACGCGCATGCCCACAAAGGCCACATCGAAGCGCTGTTTGTCCGTACATTGCCCAGCTTCCTGGATGTTGTCAAACGTTTGGACAAAATGACCAAAGGCATTGGTCAGTGTCCTCATGAGCTTCAGGCTCTCCGGATCATCGTCGGCGATCATGATTTTCAGGGGCATAAGCTTGACCTCGGTGAAGTATTGCCTATTTAAGAGCGTGATGACGAGCTGTTGACCAGTTCCATTCGATTTTTCGCTGTCACTCTCAGGTCCTGACTAAAGCGATTGGCGTTGCGTTTCGCATACGACAGGCCCGGGATAGACAAGCGCGGCCACGGTCAACCGATGCGCGCCTCCACCCATGCCTGACTTCCCTGCATGGAGTCCCAGCTCTGCGACGAGGACGCTGGTAGAGACGTAGTCTGGTGCCCGAACGTCTACCTAATTATTGCGCATTTTTCTTTCCGGGGGCGTAGCGGTTGCCCATGTAACCAATACAAAGAGTAATCTGCTTTCCGCAGATGTTGGTCCCGGCACCTAAGTTGGCGATAATCCATGTGGTTTGGTCGAGCGGGCGCAAGAATCGATGCCTGTCTGGCGCCGGATTGAGGGCTCAGCCGGCGGCGGCCTCCTCGGATTTTTCAGGGTGTGAGTCGGTGGCCGCGCCAACGGGCTTGGCCATGATTTCGAGTCCATTCTTGTTCATATCGAATCTTTGTTTGCGGTCCAAGCTCTTGACGAACTCACGTACCGCTTTACCGACGGCTCCAGGAAGGCTCGATGCATCCACCTTGACCGTCGATTCGACGGTTCCTTGCGTTCGCTCTTGATAGCGAAATTGCACCTCAAACGTTTTCATGCGCTTACTCTCCCTTTTCTGACGGTGAACGGAGAAACCTGTTCACGCATTCAAATCCAATCGCAGGCTGCAAAATTCCTGGACGTTAGCTTCGGTGATGCTTTCGGCTTGCAGATTTCTTTCCGGAACTCTTGGTCTTCAGGGCCTTAATCTGGGCTTTAAGCTGCTCGTTCTCTTTCGTCAATGCATCGCGGTCAGCGGTCATTGACTCGAGATCGTTTACCGCCTGGCCGTTCTCTTTCTGAAGTTGCGCCACCTGGGATTTCAATTGCTCGTTCTCTTGGAGGGTTTTGGTGTCCTTACAGGCGGTCAAGGGCAAACTCAGCGCCACTCCCACTGCAATTATCGCCCAACTGTTTCTGCGCGTCATGCGTCATCCCTCGTGGAAAGGAATTCAAATTGAAACTGGAATCACCGATGGCGGGCGAGGTGGGAAGGCGCCGCTGACGACAGGACCAGCGTAATCGAGTTTGGAAGGTCGCGCAAGCCAGATAACCCGATTAGTTAAGAAGCGGAATTTACGGCGGAGGATTGAACGGAATAGCTTACGTGAGCCGGCACACCTGGCGTCATTGCTGGCGTTGGTCATTCAACCGATCGTCGCCGAGGAGATCAGCGAGAATCCATACTGCTCCGGCAACCGCGAAGGTCTCGACGGTTTCATCCCAATTCGTATGATTGTGGGAATCCGAAAGGAGCAACGGTACCCACACGAGTAGCCCAAAGCTTACGAGCATCATAGTAAGCAGGCGAGTTGCGAGAAGTGCGATTCGATTGGTAAGAAGAGCCAGAGCCGCGAGTGCGAACAGAACAGTTGTCGCGACGGCCCAAAATGTCTGACTTGGCGGAATCCACTTCGGGACAAGATTGGCGGTAGCGCCAAGATAGATCGCCTGTTCGAGGGCAAAGGAAGCGGCACAGATGCCCAAAAGAATGCCGCCGGCCCGATTAAGCGTTTCCCGCGACCCTGCCGATGAGAATCGCGCAAGAACGATTGCGGCTCCGGTCAGGAGAGAAAACTGCTCGAAGAAGTTACCCCAGCTATTGTAGATCTGCGGTTTGGAGACGATTCCTGGCAGGCACAGTAAGGCGAAGAAAAGATAAGCCGCAACCAGGACGGCTGCGCCCATTCTCGCTGTCTGGCGGAATTGAATCGTGGCGCCGCCGAAGATCTGGGCAGCGGCGGCGGCGTAGACAACGTAACGCAGTGGATGCCAATCGTTGTAGTCGTGCCAGGCCAGCGTTATGGAGCCAGCGGCCAAAGCCGCCACCCCAAACACACGGTGGCCGAAGTTCGAACCAGGCGTTGATGCGGTCATTTGCTTTCAATCCCGTTCACGCAGGTGTTCCGCGAGGCGGGAAGGCCGTTCGGGCGTCGCTCTACGTTGTTCGTCTAGCACCTTTGTCAGCATGAGATTTAGGTACAGGAGAAGTCAGCGAGTTTTATATCACGGCTATGGACTGTGAAGTTAAATGTGCTCGCCGGCTGGCATCCCGTGCCGGACTCGCCCACCCGTTGCGACCATACGACCGATCGGGCACTTACTGGGCACGGAGGTGACTGGACTGGAATAACGGCCTCCGTGATAGACTCCGCCGATGCATACCCGAAACAAGATTTGGACAGTTGGTTAGGGCGCAACAGGGCTGAAAGGAGTTGGCGTGAGAGGCGACTTAGTGAATTCTTTTGCAGCCATGGTTGTCCTCGCTATTCCCAGCGAGGTGATTTGGTCGTATTTTGCCGGTGGAGTGATTTTTGCAATCGGGCTAGTCACAATTTTCCTTCGTGGCGATTGGCAAAAGGCGCGAGGGTTCGACAAGTTGATACTTTTCGGGCCGCTTTTTTACGCAGCGCCACTCGCGGCATTCGGGACCGAACATTTCACGCTGACAGAGGCCGTCGCGTCGATCATACCGGCGTGGATTCCGTGGCATCCGTTTTGGGCGTACTTTCTAGGTACTTGCTTTATCGCTGCCGCGCTCAGCCTGGTGACGAGGATTCAGGTGCGTCTCTCCGCAAGTTTGCTCGCCCTGACGTTTTTCTTATTTGTAGTGCTGATGCACGGCCCGGGATGGGCACAAAATCCGCGAGACCGGTTTGCGCTGACGGTAGCGCTGCGTGAGTTATCCTTCAGCGGCGGCGCTCTGGCGTTGGCAGCCAGCCTCGCCGAGCAGCGGAGCGAGCGCGGCGCAGACGTATTTGCAACGATTGCGCGATACTTCGTTGCGATTCCCGTTTTGTTTTTCAGCCTCGAGCAATTCATGCACGGAGATTACGTCCCCGGGATTCCCCTGAAACCGCTGACTCCCGACTACGTCTACGGACACGCCATTTGGACATACTTGACCGCTCTGGTTTACGCAGTCGGGGGTAGCTTGTTGCTGGTTGGCAAGAAAACGCGCGCCGCCGCGACGTGGGTGGGGTTGACCGTGCTCTTCGTGGAGTTGATCGTCTATGTGCCGATCGGAGTAGTGGAACGCGCCAGCCTCGGCAAAGGTCTTAATTACGTGGCGGATACGCTGATGTTTTGCGGCGGCGTACTTTTGCTGGCTGGCGCCATGCCGCATGAAGCGACGCGACGCGAATGATCGGGTGATCGGTGATCGCATGAAGACGATCACCCTCAACGGCAATAAGATTTGAATGGATGAAAACAGCTACTTTTTCAATTTGCGAAGGTTCCTCATCCCACCACAAAAGCCCTGATAGAAACTTCCCAATTCGCACCCTCACCTTAGGACGGATCAGACGGCGCGTAAACATCGCTGGCATTGCAGCGAAAGCACCATGCCGATTTCTTTCCAATGCAGGCATTAGTCGAGGAGCGTAAACTAGGAAATATCGTGCTCGAGCGAAAACTCAATGAATTCTTTGGCGATGCCGAGTCTACCGGCTTTGGAACGGGCTGGTGGAGCGGGATTTTGTCGGCCTTTTTCGGATTTCTTTCTTTCGGGGGAGTTTTGTGTCTGCATTTTCCCCAGCTACTAAGCTCTCCTGAGCTGCGTCCCCATTATCCGATGAACACGATGCGGGCTTTAATCCAATGCCTGATCGTGGGGGCAATTTTACTCGGGGTGATTTCTTCGATTCTGCGCAAGAAAAAGATTTTGGCATTGACGGGAATGCTGCTTGCCACCGCGGCAACGGCTTTAGGCGGATCAAGCGTACCAATTAACGGTACTGTGCACGGCGGACTCGCAATCGGCCTGGACTGGTTTTTGCTTGATTTGTTTTTGATGGCGCTTATCTACGTGCCACTCGAAAGGCTCTGGCCGCAGTATCCAGAACAAGGAACATTCAGGAACCAGTGGACTCTGGATGCGGTTTATTTCATGTCCACTCATCTGCCTCTGCAAATTTTGTCTTTTCTGGTTTTATTGCCCGCCACCCAGGCCACCAAATATGTGGGCGTTCCGGCGCTTCAAGAATTGATTGCCCGGATGCCCTGGCTTTTGCAATTTTTTCTGGCCGTCGTGGTTGCGGACGTTGCCGAATATTTTATTCATCTGGCTTTGCATAAAGTGCCCTTCCTATGGCGTTTTCATGCCGTTCACCATTCTTCGAAGGCGCTGGATTGGATCGCAGGCTCGCGCTCCCACTTTGTGGACGACACGCTAGTGCGCGGATTTATCCTTGTTCCCCTGATGCTTGGATTTTCGCAAGCGATCATCCTGGCGTATTTGATTTTTGTCACGCTTCACGCTACCTGGACCCATTGCAATTTCGGACCCAATGCCAAATGGCTTGAACGGTTTCTGGTTATGCCCAGATATCATCACTGGCACCATACTTCCCAAAAAGAGGGCATCGACAAGAATTTTGCGATTCATTTTCCCTGGATTGATAAGCTTTTTGGAACTTACTACTATCCAGAGAAATGGCCGGAACGTTACGGCCTGGACGGCGAGGAAATTTCGACTAACTTTTTCAAGCAGACGATTGATCCATTTACAAAAAGGAAAAGAACACCTTAAAAATCCAGTGCGCCCAGTGGGACGCCCTTGGGTAACTCCGCGCCCGTCCTCGTTGCCTGCACCAAGCCAAGATATTTCATTAGTTTGACAGTGACAAATCCAAAGTCGTATTCAGATTTGTCGTGGCTCAGCCGCAACAGGCCCTCATAGTGGTGATGATTATTTTGCAGACAAGCGCTGAAGGTTGCCGTTACCGGCAGCCACTCGCCAATATTCATAGCGTTGTCGTCTTCATCGTTATACCGTCGGTACCCAAATGTTCGAGTGTGGGTCCAATAGTTTTGAATCATATTGACCCACAGTGAAAAAATTCGTATCCCAACCCACATCACCAACGAAAACTTCAGATCCCCAACCAATTTCCATAAGAGATAAAAACTAGAGGTTTGAGCAAGGATTGCAAAAACCGGATTCGCAACGACCCGGAAGGTCCGGGACTTCAAAATCCTGTCGCCGGCCAAATTTTCAGTGCATTGATACGGCATTACGCAGAGATACAGGGTGCGCCAAAAACCATCGCCTGACAGTTTGTTGGGATCCCCGGGATGGTCGGAATGTTTATGATGCAATCGATGGCGATTTACCCAGGCAATCGGATCCACATAGATCGCGAAGGTATTGTTCACGATAGTCACGGCCTTTATGAACCATTCCTTGTAGTCAAGCGAACGATGAGCGATTCCCAAGTGAAGCACGTCGGCCAGATACAACCCGCCAAAAAACCAGCAAAAGATAAAATAAACTCCGCCTATCAATATCCCAATCCAGGGTCCCAAATGCGGCGGGGCCGAAAACATACAAGCAAGCATGTAGGACAAAATAATCAAATAGCCAGTGAGATTGTATATTTTCATGATGGCTCCCCGTTGGGTTATTCAAACAGAAATTGGAGCTGCTTTCAAATAACAAGTTAGAGTAGATAAAGTCGAAGGCCGGCAGTTCTTCGACTACGAGAATTGGATGGGGACCTGTTGTACACTTGCAAAGTCAACACTACCTGAAAATCGCTTTTGGCTTGGGTCAATTGAATGTTCAGAGAGGAACTTATGATTCGAGTCAGGGTCGAGAGTGAGAAGGATCGCTTGAGATTGTTTCTGCCGCTCACGGGACTGCTATTCGTTTTGCTTTTTGCGATGGCGGCAAATGCAAAGATGGCGACAGATTTCAATCCCGATCTGGACTTCACGAAGTACAAGACCTTTGCGTATATCGGCGGAGTAGAGTCTCTGGTGAGGATGCAGTTGAACCCAGAGATGCTGAACAATCGAATCCACCGCGCGGTGGTGCGTGAACTGACGGCCAAAGGGCTTCGCGAGGTGCAGCCGGAAGAGAATCCGGACATGGTGGTGCGCTACTGGGTTGAAGCGGAGTCAAACGCGCAGCTGACCGCTACCGCTCATTGGGGCATGTATGGTTCCTACTATTATGGTTATTGGACAGTGATGTACACCACGATGAGTACGCCGGTGACCCACGAAGGCTTGCTTGGCATTGAAATGATTGACGCGAAAGCGCGGGACCTTGCGTGGCGCCTGTTTGTGAGTGAGAAGATCATTCACAACGACCCGGACAAGATCTGGAAGACGGCCGACGCGAACATAATCAAGGGGTTCAAGAGCTATCCTCCCACAGCAAAGGCCATTGAAAAAAAGAAAGCAGAGCGGGCCAAAATAGACGCGGCCAAAAAGTCCGCGCAACCTTAGTGGTTAAGTTCGGCTCCCGAACAACGCCGTTGCCAGACAAGCGGATCCCGGATTGTGGAGCGTGAGAGCATACATCTTTTCGGGAACCCGCCTTGTCATCCACTGGGTTCGGGCCAAGAGAAGAGAACCAAGGTCTAATTCTCCCGTGTCCTCACAAGCTTCTATCGATGCGGACGGGTGCTGTCCAAAGGGCAAATGGTCGGCTGCCGCGGGTTAAAGCTAGGTCGAACGGCTGGGGCCAACCGGTAGGGCACGTACTATATACCGCTGTGGGGAGCGCGGGCTGCGTCCGAAGGGGTAACAAGTTATGAGCGTCAGCGCGTCATCAGAGGTGGGCGCCAACTGGTCGACTGCTTCGGGGGCGACCACGCGGATGTCGTCAACAATGTAGGTTCTAGTTCTGAGGCCGGCGCGGCGGGAGTCATACCATTCAAGCTCAATGGTGTCGCCGAGAGCTACACCCTGAAGCGGCTCGAACCAACTGTCGCGGTGGCCGGCGAGTTCCAGATTGCCAGGCTCTCCCAAGGCAGCGCCGCTGAGGAGCCGCGCGGGACCAAACGCCAGTGTGCGCGGAGTTGCACCCTCCAAAACAATTTCGTCGTAGCCGAGGCGCGGGATGCGCAAGCGGGCTGCCGGATGGGTGTCCGCCCACGGCCATGCCGGGCGGGACACGCCAGAACGTGCCGTCACCTGCCAAGCCCGGCGGATAAGGGCGCCAGCAAGCTCGGCCTTCGCGTGCAGGTAGAGGGCGTGACCCGTGAGGCCCACGCCTGCAACGAGAATGACCGCAACAACGTAGCGCAGGGGCCTCACGCGACCGCTCCTATCATACGAACGAGGTACCAAAGTACGAGGCTCAGAAGGAGCAGCGTAATGCCGAGGGCTTCGAGAAAAGCATTGGCAGTTCCGGTGGCCGGCGCGCCGAAAACTTTTTCCAATTGCATGCCTGCCGGTAACTCTGCTGCAACTGGCACGGTGATGGAAGCACCGCTGGCGTTGGCGACGATTTCCTCGACGGCGACAAGCGAAGTAAAACGTGTGACTAGCCGGTAACGGATAGCATGGGCGATCAGCGCAGCGCGAATTTCGGCGCGGGCATCCTCGTCGCAGAGGCGCCAGTGGTCGATGAGATCCTCGACGCGCTGGCGAGCCCAGAGCGTGGTGATGCCGGGATGAAAAGACGCGGTGGAAGTGTCGAAAGCGAAATTCGCTTCGTAAGGCTGATCGCCCGCGCGAGCAGTGAGATGCAAGCGGCCGGAATGGCCCTGGGAGATGCGGCCGTAAAGGAGAAGAGGTTGGCGAAGGAAAAGATCGGGAGGACGCTGGGGGTAGACATCGGCGACTTCGATGCCTTCGAACGTCAGCTTTACATCGGTGAGGACGGGACTCTCGATTGTTCCGATGAGACGGCCCATCTGCTCGCGAATTTCGGCGATATCGGCGATATGCGTGAAAGTGCCGCGGCCGAATTGGGCCATTTTAGTGGCGAGGAAGAAGTTGGGGGAGCTGCCGATGGCGACAGTGTAGAGACGAGCGCCGCCCAAGTTACCGCGCAGAGCGTCGAAGATTTGCTCTTCGTTGCCAAGGTCGCCATCGGTAAGAAGGACGATGTGGCGCAGGTAGCCCGACGTTTCGGACTTCCGCATGACGTGGAGGAGCGCGGGAAGCATTTCAGTGCCACCGCCTGCTTCAAGATTTCGGACGAAACGACGCGCAGCAGCGATATTTTCCGAGGTAGCAGTCAGAGGCTCCGAGGCAAACTCATGGTAAGTGTGGTTGAAAGCGAGGATACCGAAGCGGTCGCCGGGGTTGAGACGGTCGAGGGCCTGGAGTAGCGCTTCGCGAGCCTGAGTGATGGAAGTCCCACCCATGGAGCCGGAAACGTCAATCATATAGAGCATCTCCATGGGGACGCGCTTGACGGGTTGCACGGTCGGAGGAAAGGCAGACAGGAGGAAATGGGTTTCGCCTGAGGCTGGATCGGGAGACAGGAAAAGAGTGGTCTTTGGTTGTGTGCTTTCAGCCTGTTGGACTTCGAGGACAAAATCTTTGTTTGGAATGGTGGTGCCCGAGGCGAGTTCCACGTGGCGGCGTCCGTCCGGCAGACGACGGACGGTGATGGCGTGAGAGACCGAGTTGATTGAGCCAAACTCGAAGCCGGAGTCGAGATCAACGAACAAGGAGATGTCGTGGCCGGGACGGCTGTCTGGATTGCGGACAAGAGGAGTGATTCGAGAGGCGTCGGAGACGGCGTCGGTATCAACAGCCCATCCCGTGCCTGTGTGAGAGACAGCTTGCGTACCGGGAATATAGCGCGGACCCACAACCATCGGGAAAACCAAGCGGATACGCCCTTCTTCCCAGCTCAGGGGCTGAACGTAGCGAAGGCGGACATCGATGTGGTCGCCGGGCATGATATTCGCGACCGAGGCGGTGAAGACGTTGGGGCGCTCCTCTTCAACGAGAGCGGCGCGCTTACCTTCGGACTTGGCGGAGTCGTAGACACGTTTAGCCTCTTCGCGCTCGCGGATGGTGCTGCGAATCAGGCGATTGGCAATGCGGATTTCCAAGTCGTAGACCGCACTGTCGTGAGGCAGGGGAAAAACATAGACGGCCTCGATGGGGTCTGTGCCGGAGTTCACGAATTGCTGCGTGACCGTAGCTGCGGCTGCCAGACCGCGCACGTCGAGGGTGACGTCGGTATGGGCAAGGGGGATGGACTCGAAGCGACCGGAGATGGGTGAGCGGTAAAGAAGCGAGCCCTCACAGACGCGAGGCGGGGCGTTGTCGGACTGTCCACCCTGCCCGGCGGACGCCCATCCGGCAAAGACAGTAGTAGTTGATAGAAACGCGAATGCTAAGCCGGTACACGCTTTGCTGTGGAGCCAGTTTCTCGGGAACCGTGGCATTGTCTGCTCCTTACATTCGATGTATCGCGTTTATCGCAGTGCAAGAAGTGCGCCAGGAGGACTTCGTGCGAAAAGAATGCCTCAAGTCTTAGACGATTAGTCACTTAGCATGAGTAGCGAATCCGAGCCGCGTTGGAGCACCCGTGTCGCGGTACCCACGGCTGTGGGCGCCCGGCAACGCCGGAGCGCCTGTTCTACTTATTCTCGATTTGCAGCTCGACCGCCAATTGCGGTTGGATGACCGCGCACTTGGAAGAAGCCTGCATGCCAGGCGGACGAGGCGCGTCACAAGCTGAATGTGTAGAGCAGAAGGCGGGTAATGAATAAATCCACGATGAGGACGACCAGGGAGCCGACAACGAATGAGTTTATCGTAGCTCGGCCCACGCCCTCCGTCCCGCCTTTGACGCGGAACCCTTTATAACAACCGACTGTGGCGATAATGAATCCGAAGACGAGCGGCTTGGCGAAGCCCATGCAGAGGTCGCCGAAAACCAGTACGTTTACGGCGCGTGACATAAATTCCGACGCACCAAGGTGAAGGACCAAATGTGCGACCACGAAACCGCCGAAGAGCCCCGCACAATCCCCGACTGCCACGAGCAACGGCAGCGTTAAGACCGTGGCAAGCACGCGCGGCGTCATCAGCTTGCGGATTGGGTCGATGCCGAACGCTCGAATCGCGTCCACCTGGTCGGTGACCACCATTGAGCCAAGCTCGGAAGCCATCGCGGTGGCGTTGCGGCCGGCGACGAGAAGTGCCGTGAACACTGGACCAAGTTCCCGGAGGAGGGCGAGCGAAACAGCGTCACCCACCAAGACCGTTTCGCCGAAGCGGGCAAATTGTGACGCTGCATTCAAAACCACCACACCACCGACACAGAAGAGCGCAACAATGACAATCAGCGACGAACCGACTCCAATCTGGTCCATCTGTTCGACCAAGTCAGCGAAGTAACTTTTGCTGGCAAACATGTTCCGGACCGACCTAATGGTGAGCAGTGAGTAGTCCTGGAGTGAGAACGTCCACATTTTCAAAGTGTTCTCGATAACTGAAGGAACCGAAGTTGAATTCATGAGCTGGCCTCTTGTCAGAATGGTTGGCGGAACTGTGAGTTGAAGCTTATAACAGTTCGAGAGACTGTGAGCGAATACCAGAATGGGGCAGCCGCGTTCCTGCCAACGGTGCGGCAGAAAATCCAAAGAAGAGGCCTTGCAGTTCCAGATAGCCGGTGCGAATCGAATTTTCTTCCAGTTAAATAGTTGTGGTAATAATCGCTGAACACGACTGCCTGGGGTAGAGTGGCGGCATGTCCATCCAACATAACAAGACGACCATTGTCAGCATGGCAGTGATCGCCTGTGGAATTGCGACGTTGCTGCACGAAGGTGCCGGCCACGGCGTTATCGCGTGGTTGAGGGGCGATGTGACGGTCGTGCTGGTGCTCGCGGTTAACGTCCGCCCACTTATGCCGGGGAGGCAGACATATAACACCGTTGGGCGGATCCCGTACTATGCGGCGTGCCTGTTCAGTTGCCCCGCGGGCGCGCTGGACCCGCTTGAAATAAAGTTGTTCTTCATGTCCACGGTTCCGGCCGCGTTCAGAGGTTCGTCGGGATTTCTCTAGCCAATTCGCTGATTCGCTGCCTGGAGAACCGTGAAAGCTGAGATGACAACTAGCGTGGTGGCCCAATCGCGCGCGCGACGCTCTTTCCGCTGGATGCGTTATCTGCTGATGGGGATTCTGAGTCTGGTGATCGCGCTTGTCTTCGCGGGCGCTGTCTATGAACGGATCGAGAGCCATCGCGACCGGCGGCTGTTTCGTCCTCCGGGCCGACTGGTGGACATCGGCGGTTATCGCTTGCAACTTTATTGCCTCGGGGAGGGATCTCCCACTGTGATCCTGGAGGCGGGGGGTGGGAATCCGTGGCTTTCCTGGTACAAGGTTCAGCCCCGGGTCGCATCCTTTACACGGGTTTGTGCGCACGCCGCGCGGGACTCGGATGGAGCGATCCTAGCCCGAGGCCGCGAACGACAAAAGTGATTGCGGAGGAGTTGCACACCTTGCTGCAGAATGGCGGAGTGAAAGGGCCGTTCGTTTTGGTTGGGCACTCTTTGGGAGGAATGGACGCGCGAATGTTCGCTAACCAATACCCGTACGAGGTGGTGGGTATGGTGCTGCTGGACTCGTCGCACCCTGACCAGGAAGATCGATTTCCGCCGGAGGCAAAAAAGCTGGCAGCGGGGTCTTATTACGTGATTCGCGCGATGCAAATCACCTTACCGCTCGGCTTGCCCCGACTTATCGCGTCGCGAACGATTCCACCCGAGGTTCGGGGTGAGTTTTGTGCGGTCTTCTGCCGCCGACAGTTCCTTGCGGCAGTCCGAGCGGAGGCAGCTGCGCAGGAGGAAAACTCGGCGCAGGTTCGGACTCTGGGACCTCTGGGCAATTTGCCGCTGGTCGTGCTGTCCCACGATCCCGACAAGGTGCGGTTTCCGGGGAATCTGACCGAGCCTGTAAATCGCGCGTGGGGGCAGATGCAAGAAGAGCTGGCGCACTTGTCGTCGAATGGTTCTCGAATGGTGGTCAAGGGGAGCGGTCACGATATACAGATCGACAAGCCGGAAGCGGTGGTGGATGCCATTCGGAAAGTCGTTGGCGAGGCGAGAGGAGCTAGGTAGCCGGAGAGCCGAGCGCTGGTTCAAGAAACGCTTTACACGCGGGTCCGTGCATTCGCCCTTTTTTGGATCAGGTAGAGAGCAAAAGACAGAAGCCCAGAAAATCTGTAAGTCGGGTCAACGTAGTGCTCGATTACGTAGAAGGCAAAATAATAGAAGCGACAGAAGGACCACACCGCAACGACCAGCAGAAATGCCACGCTAAGCGTGGGGTGCTCAAAGAACAGGAAAGCCGCAGACAGCAGCCCTAATAACAGAAAAAGCATGCCTTTTAATTTAATCCACCTTACGTCAGTTAGATTTTTCATACCTACCTATCAGGCTCCCAGTTGTGAAATGGTTTTCGCAACATATACGGCCGCTTGGAACCATCTGGCAAAAGAAGCATGAACCGATTTCCTCTCCTCACACAGGTGTCGCCGCACTTGCATTGATTTTCAGACTCCCAAGAACCATCCCTTACGACAACTTTAATCTCATAGTCCTTAGAATGGCATTTTCCACGTCGGCAAGCAGGGCGAAGCGGTCGAAATCGATGATAGAAGTCAGCCAGTAGGGACAAAGCATAGATCAGCAAGAAACCACATCCGATACCAACTAGCCCACCAACGACCCATCCAGCCTTGCCCCAATGGATGATGAGTTTTCGGCCCGCGAAGAACGCACAAATGGCGATGACGCTGAGCCAGAGTACATCGAAGAGGGTAATCTGGGGGCGAGGTGGGGGATTTTCTCTCACAGCATCGACATTGTCGCATGCCGCATGCCTGATTCAGGCGCTTGCCGGACGTGGATTTTGCGACAGGGGAATTGTGTGGGATTAGGTGGCGCAGGAGAATGATTAGTGGGTTGCCGCAACGGTTGGTGCCGGCGGTTTGGCGTAATAGCCTTTGCGCGCATGGACCTTGAAGGCTTTTTCGCCGGCGGAAATCTGGATCTTGCGGAACTTGCCGTCCCAATTTTTGTTTTCGGGGTAGTAGCCCAGGCTGTACTGGTGGTGCAGTTCGTCGGAGATTTCATCGAGCGCGTCTTCGAGTTTGTCGATGCCACGAACTTCCAACATTCGCCCGCCGGTGGCTTCGGCAAGTTTTTTGAGCAGGGGCTCACCGCTGCTGTCCCGTTGGTAGATGTGAAGCACGTCGCAATTGTCCCGCTTTGAGCCATCGTAAATCTGCAAGACGTACGCGATCACGTCGTTTTCGAGCAGAGCTTCCAGGGCGTCCGCCATCGTAGATTCGCTTTTGGAATCACCGGAGAGGGCCACGATAACGACCGCTTTGCGTCCCACCTCGCCCACAAGGTAGCGGTGCGTGGAGACACGGATGGCGTCGTAAAGGTGAGATTCGCGATTGGGGTCGAGCGGGTGGCGCCCGTTGATGCCTACGGTTCCGCCGCTCCAGATGCTTGGCTCCGCCGGAGCTCGTTCCGGCAATCCAATCGCCGCTCCCTTCCCAATGGACTGGGCGGCTTGCCTCAGGAGCGCAGGGTCCGAGGTCGGCAACTGCACGGTTTCTACCCGGGAGGCGTAACTGACAATGAAGCCGAGGTCCGTGGGACGCACTACGCGCCGGAGGAACAGAGCTGAGGCTTGTGCTTCTTCGGCGAGAAGCCAAGACATGTTCGAACCCGTATCAAGGAGCACGCCCACGTTGAGGACCACATCGGTATGGTGGGCAAAGAACTTGATGGCCTGTGGCTGGCCATCCTCCGAGACACTGAAACTATCTTGGGCCAGATCGCTGACCAGGCGTTTCCTGTCGTCGCGCACCGTGAAGTAGACGGAGACCAGATCCACTTTGCTTCGGAAGGCGCCTCCGTCAGTGCTTTTATCCTGTCCGAAAGCCGAGCGTGGCCAACCCAGACCGGCCAACGCCAAGAATGCAACCGCAGCGTACGCGCCGAGTCGACCAGGCATGGGTGCGCTCCTTACGCCTTGCAGGGGACGTGGGCAGTTGGATGCTAACAAGGCGGAGCCGAGTTGTCGCGCGAATTTTACTCACGTTCTGGCAATCTTGCCGGCCACAGAGGTGGCGGCTAGTACTTGGTGGAGCGGGGTTACATTTTCCGTCACGGGAACTTCTGACTGGCGGCATTCGACTTCATGGGTTGGCTACAATTGGTGTGTGCCCAAACCCAATTGCACCAGCCGCGCTGATTGGCGGCTTCAGACGGGAAAGCCTGCGGAGGCGCTGTCCGCGCATTACCGGTTGGACTGCGATTACGGAACCGCGGTAATAGTTTGCTGGCAGCAAGGCGGGAGTGAGCCGATTTACGTTTGTGAAAGCCACGCGAAACAGTTGGGGCGTTCGCGCGAGCATGGGCCGGAGGCCCGCGTCCTGACGGCTCCCGATGCGGAGCAGAGCAACAAACCAGGCAAACGAGACGTTCGAACCAAGAGTCAGGAGGTCGCCGTTCCAAAACGGAACGGGCGGGAGGCGCGCGTCCCGACGGCTCCGCAGGCGGCTGAGAGCAGCAAACCAGTCAAGCGCGAAGAGCGAACGCAAGTTCAAGAGGTCGCGGTTGTGGTGGCGAATGGCTCGGCTCCGCCGGTAGCTGCACGCAGTCGTGCGATTAAAAAGATTGGACGGGTGGCCGATGCATCCGTAAGAGCGCCTGTCCGTGAGCAGACGTATGGGAATTCGGCGAAGGCTATGGTGGACGAAGCGATTTGGAACCTGGCGCCGGGAGACCAGCAGGTTTTTCAGGCCGCGTTGCAGCAGGGGAAATCTGCCAATGAAGCGGCGGAAGCGGCGGGCGGGCAGTTGGCGGTTATCCATCGAAAAATCGGAGAGTACACGGGAAAGTTGGAAGCTGTGCTTTCCGAATCAAAAGCCAGGATTCATGTCGGAGAGGCTGTAGACAAACCGTTGGACCAACGGGTGCTGGAAATTATCAGCGATGGCACAAAGAGCGACTTGGAAAAGGACAGTGCCATTCAGCAACTGGGCGCGATTCAGGAATGGGTGAAACAGGGGCTGAAGGGCGAGATAACTCCGATGCAGGCGAACGGGATCCTACTGGCGATTGGCGACCGCTTGAACTGGGGCGGAGCTACAGGAGTTCTGGAGGAATTCAAGCCGGTCTATCGGACGATTTACATTACCTTGAAGACGGCAATTCACAGCGCTGTTCCTGAGGCGCAAGAACTTCACGATCGACTCACCAACTTGTACGCTGCCAAAGCTGAGATGGAAAACGGCTGAGCGGACAGAGTTGCTCTAGGCTCATCACATTCCTTCCTGAACAGGAAATCTTGAGGGACACCGAGGTTCGGATGTTGGGCGGCAATCGAAAGTGGTGTCGAAGCTCGCCTGGAAAAGATGGTTCAAGGGCAGCTAATGTTCGCGATGAGACAGCGGTTCAATTTCAAATCTCCCCTAACGATCAATCCAGAAAGCTCGCGAGCGAACTGCTGCGCGCTTCAGAAATTGGTTCTGAAGCTTAGTAGCTTCGCGGTGAAGAGGAACCAGACGAGGGAGAGGCAAGCGAGCGCGAGGACAACGTCGTGCAGCTTGACCCAGATCCAGCGGCCGGAGGTGCGCCAACTGCGTACGGCGTTGAGGACAACGAAAATTGTGCCGAGCGCGCAGACGACTCCCAGAAGACCGAAGATGACGATCCAGGGCGGGAGCGAGTTGAGAGCGGTAATGCTGTCCGTGGCAGAGATGGCGGCGATCCAGCCGATGAAGACGACGAGGAATAGGAGGCAGACGAGGCGGGCCAGGAGGCGCTGGCGGCGCTCGTCGGGGTTTAATTCCAGCGGACGGCCGTAATGTTTGCGAATCATGGCACCGACGGGCCAGAGCAGAACCGTGAAGGTAACGACGACGAGGCCGAAAATCAGGATGCCGAAGATGAAGGGCTTGCTTTCGAGAATGCCGACGCGCTGGAAGATGAAGAAGGGGTAGTCCATCTGGAATTGCCAGTTCCCTGCCGCATCTTTCTTGAAGCCGACGAGATCCTGCCCGTGGACTTCGCGATAGAGGAAGGGCTGAATCTCTTCAAACTTTTTGGGCTCACCGCTGGGCGCTTTCAGATCGGCGACACTGAGGGTGCCGTCTTCATTTGGAAAAACCTTGGTTTCGCCAACAAGTGTGAGCAGGTGAACAAACGAGGAGTCAGAGCGCCGGCTGGCTTTGTAGAGACCAGCGACAGCGGCGGCGTCGGCCTTGGGATCATCCACTTTGCCGGCGGGGGGCGGAGTGTACGGGAAATAGCGATCGAGGAATTTTTCAAAAAGGATGGTGCGCGAACTGGCTTCGCCTTTGCCGGCGCTGTTGTAGGAGACGAAGAAACCAACGTTTGAATCGAGAATAAGGTGAAGATCGCTGTGGAAGAGTTCGGTGTCTCCGCCGTGACCGATGATGCGATGGCCGTTGCGCGTCTCCTCGTAAAAGCCGTGGGCCATGCCGTTGAGGCGGTCGTCAGTGCCGAAGAGGCGGGCGTGCATGAGCTTGGCGGTTTCCGGGCGAAGGATCTGTCTGTCGCCGAATTTGCCGTCCTGAAGGTGGGCGATCATGAAATTGCACATGTCGAGAGCGGAGGTGGAGACGCTGCCAGCGGGAAAGGCTTCGACGAATTCAAACGGCTGGGCCTTGCCGGAGGCCTTGCGATAGCCATTGGACATCAGGGGCAGGAGATCGGCGGGGAGCGGCTGAACGAAAGTGGTGTGCTCCATGTCGAGAGGCACGTAGATATGTTCGGCGACGTACCGCGCGAATGGCTCGCCAGAGACGCGCTGGACGATGTAGCCGGCGAGAGTGGTGGCGTAATTGGAATAAGCCGGAACGACGAAGGGGGGAAAGATGCGCTCTGGCATGTGGTTCTTGAGGTACTGATCGAGGGCGAAGAGATGCTGCGCGTCGGCGACGAAAAGATCGCGGGCGGTTTCTTCGTAACCGGAAGTGTGAGTGAGGATATCCCGAAGAGTGATTGGCTTGCCGAAAGCGGGCGGAATCGGGAAGTCGAGATACTGGCTGACGTCCTTGTCGAGATCGAGTTTTCCCTGTTCGACGAGCTGCATGACGGAGGTCCAGGTGAAAAGTTTGGAGATGGAGCCGGGGCGGAATAGAGTGGCGTCGGGTGAGATGGGCTTGCGCTTGTCCATGTCGGCATAGCCGTAGCCTTTGGCGAAGATGACATGGCCGTCTTTGACGACGGCGATGACCGCGCCAGCGATATTTTCGCGCTCGAGTTGCGAGGGCATCATGCCGTCGAGAAAGGCTTCGACGTCCGCGCCGGTGAGTTCGTGGATCGGCGCGTGAGCAATGAACGGCGCGGCCGGGACGGGGGCTGGTTCCGTGCGCGGAGCAGAGGATTTTTTCGACTCGGGTGCCTGGGCCTGAGAACCGACACCGAAGCTCAATGCAAATGCGAGCGATGCAAAGATCAGCGCGTAGCAAACCATAAACCGTGCTGTGAATGACGAAGCTCTTCCCGTTCTATTCATTCCGAGTCTCCTGACGAGCAGTAATGAGCGATCAAGCAAAGCGTTCTGTTAGAAAGAGAATTTCAACGCAAACTGGATGACACGCGGATTCACGAGAGGCAAGGTGATCTGACCAAACGTCTTTGAAGTGAATTCCACGTCGGGATCCGCAAATTGCGGATGATTGAAGGCATTGAAAAACTCGGAGCGAAACTCGAGCGTTCCGTACTCGCGGACTGGAAATCTCTTGATGATGGAGAGATCCCAATTCTGCTGTCCGGGTCCGGAGAGAATTCCGACTCCAGCATTGCCGAAGCCGACGCCGTTCGGATCATCGGAACTGAAGACAGCGGGGGCTGCGAAGCAAGTCGTATTGATATAGGTTTTTGTGCCGCCGATGTTCGCCGCGGTCGAGCCTGGATTTACGTATTGCCCGCGAGAGCAAGTGCCAGAGAGCGAAGGACGATCAAAAACCGAGCTGCCAAAGACGCTGGGCTGGCCCGCGAAGTGGTTGTACGTCAGGGTCAGCGGATGGCCGGACTGGACGGTGACGACTCCGGAGAGATTCCAGCCGCCCAAAGCCTGCCCCTTGAAGGAATGCAACTCCTTCGGGCCGGGTAGTTGATAAGTGAAATTGGTTATGAAACGGTGGGGACGAACAAAGTAGTCCGGTCCGTAGCGTTGTCGTGGGTCGTCCTGGTTTCCATAGGCCTGGCCGCCATTTGCTCCACTGGTGGTAAAAGCATCGGTGGAAAGATCGCGGGTGAAAGTGTAGGAAACCTGGAACTGGAGGCCGTGGCTGAACCGCTTGTTGAGGCCAACGAGCAGAGCGTTATACCAGTAGGAACCAGAAGATTCGATCTGCTGCATGAGAGACGGATCCCAGCCTTCGAGCGGGACCCGAAGACCGACGTTGGCGACGGTATTAGTGGTTTCGCCGCGAATCGGATCCGTGGGGCTGGCAATCTGAGCCTGGTTAATCCCGCGGATGCGGATCTGGTGGGTGCCGCGCGCGCCCGAGTAGCCGACGTCAAGCGTCATGTTGCCAGGCAAAAGAGTTTGCGTGCCGAGGCTGTATTCCTGTGACACTGGCGGCCGGAATCGCGGGTCGAAGATGGTGGTCTGAAGGACCGGATTCGGACTTGGGAGATAGGCGGGAAAGGACGGGAGAGAAGGGACAGCGAGCTGGAAAGGCACCTGCTCATTGGCGGCAGCATTCTGTGCGACCTGGAGTTGACGGATTTGACCGAAGGGAGCGCTGACCAACAACTGGAGGAAGGGTTGGCCGGTGTAGCGAGAATGAAAGACTCCGTAACCGCCGCGGAGGACGACACGCTCCGTATGCGGGAGCCGCCACGCCAAGCCGACGCGTGGATTCCAGGTGTTTTGATCGTTGCCGTAACCGCCAAAGGAATTGCCCGTCTTCATCACGCCTGGGGGAAGCGCGCCACCGGGATAGTTGCCGGACACCAAATATCCCGCGAACGATCCGCCTGCGGGAGGATTGGGGTCCGCCAGCCTGGCGTCGAAGGATGAGTTTCTTCCCTTGTCGTCTCCGATGTCGCCGATGCGGTCGTAACGGAAGCCGAGGTTGAGCGTCAGCCTTGGAGTGACTTTAAAATCGTCCTGGACGTAGAGGTTGGTTTCCCAGACGCGCCAGGCACGATCGAATAGGCCCGGTAGATCCAGCGAGGCAATGATGTTGCTGCTGTTCACCCCGAAGGGAGCGAAGGGCGCCGTTCCATTATCGTTGGCATCCAGACCCAAAAGAAAGTCTGGCCAACTGAGAAAGAGTTCAGCGGCAATATAATGGAAACCAACTTCGTTGAGTTGTTCGCGGGTGACGCCACCACCAAAACTTAACGAGTGGCGGCCATGAGTCCAGGACAATGAATCCTGAAAACCGTAGGTGTTCTGGGCCAAATGCACAGTCTGGCCGTTACCACCGAGAGATAATCCGTTTGGCGACCCGAAGTCAAGCCCAATAGCCGGGATGGTGTCGTCAAAAGCAGGAACCGTGGCGCCGATTTGCGAGTAGCTGAAGACTTTGCTTTGATTGTAGATCCCGAGCGTGCGATGGAACGCAATCTCCGCGCGGTTGACCAGAGTTGGGCTGAAAATGTAGGTGTGAGTCAGAGAGAAATTGCGGAAATTGTTCGTAAGGTCGACTGGAAAACCGGGGGCAGTGGCTCCGCCGATGTTCGCTTGGGGGATGCTGAATGTAGTGGTGCTATCTGAGAAGAAAAAGCGCCCCTCTAACTTGCTTTTGGAAGAGATCTGATAGTCGACGTTGGTCATGAACTGATTTTCCGAATACGGGCAAGAGAAACTGAACGCCGAAAAACCCTGTACCTCGAAGGGCTTGCTGGGATCGACGGTCTGCG
>Ga0210399_10000710_pt1 | contig 26323 bp, 27 predicted proteins | sample IncBWC14MmetaG_FD_150865 | JGI IMG/M metagenome (GOLD analysis project Ga0210399, IMG submission 150865) | Forest soil microbial communities from Barre Woods Harvard Forest LTER site, Petersham, Massachusetts, United States - Inc-BW-C-14-M | ecosystem: Environmental > Terrestrial > Soil >... | reverse complement strand
CGAGTCTGGCCGCACCAGCTCTGGCCGTAGCCGACGAAGAAGCGCTGGTCGGGCGTGAGGCCGTCGATCGGGTCCAGCGTTTGGCCGGTGGTGTCGGCCTTCCATGCCATGTAGGCCAGGAGCAGGCCGCCGAGGTCGGCGACGTCTTCACCGAGCGTCAGCTTGCCGTTGATCTTGATGTCGTCGACGATGGTGTAGCTGGAATATTGATCGGAGATGCAACTGGCGCGCTTCTCGAATTCCTTCGCGTCTTCGGCTTTCCACCAGTCGCTCAGATTGCCGTGGGCATCGAACTGGCGGCCTTCATCGTCGAAGCCGTGGGTGAGTTCGTGTCCGATGGTACCGCCGGTGTCGCCGTAATTGGGCGCGGCGTCAGACTTGGGATCGAACGCCGGAGGCTGCAGCACACCCGCGGGAAAATTAATGTCGTTCATCTGCGGATCGTAGTAGGCGTTCACCGTCGGCGGAGTCATGCCCCATTCTCCATGGTCGACGGGCTTGCCGATCTTGGCCAGTTGCCGGTCGAATTCAAATTTGCGGGCTCGTTGCGCGTTGCCCAATTCGTCGCCACGGACGACCTCGAGTTTGCTGTAATCGCGCCACTTGTCGGGGTAACCGATTTTGTTAGCCATTCCCTGCAACTTGAGTAGCGCCTGCTGTTTCGTCGCCGGGGACATCCAGTTCAGGCCGTCAATATCCTGCTGCATCGCCGTCTCAATTTCTTTCACCATCTTGAGCGCTTTCTGTTTGGCGTCGGGTGGAAAGTATTTCTCGACGTACGCCTGGCCGAGAGCCTCGCCCAAATGATCGTCTACATCTTCGGTGCAGCGCTTCCAGGTTGACAAGGGTTCCTGCTGTCCTTGCAAGGTCTTGCCGTAGAAGTTGAAGTTCTCATCGCGAAACGGAGTGGCGAGAAATCTGGCATTGGCGTGCACGAGATGCCAGCGCAGGTACGCTTTCCAGTCGGCAAGACTCTCTTTGCCGAGGACCGCATTCATGGTTTTGAAGAAGGCAGGGACGGCCACATTCAGCGATGCAAGCGAGGGCAGTCCGACTTTGGCGAAGTAGACAGACCATCCGAAATCGGGGGAGATTTTCTCCAACTCTGCAGCGGTCATCTTGTGGTCGAGGGCTTTGGGGTCGCGGCGCTCCACGCGCGTCATGGAACCTTTCGCCAAAACGGTTTCGATGCGCATCACGGTCTGGGCCTCAGCGGCGGCTGCGTCCGCTTTGTCGCCCAACAGCTCAAACATTTTTTGTACGTGTACCAGATAGGCTTTGCGGAGGTCCTGCGATTTTGCGTCATCCTTGGTGTAATAATCCCGGTCCGGCAGGCCGAGCCCGCCCTGGTCAGCGTTGGCGATGACCTGATTGGCATCACGGTAGTCCTGGATGGACTCGAAGCGGAAGAGAACGCCGTCATAAGTCATGCTCGCAGCCACATCGGGGATCTCAGACTTGGACTTCATCGCGGCGATGCGGTTCAGATTCGGAGTAAGCGGGGCTGCTCCCTTGTTATCGCGCGCTTGGTCGTCGATGCAGGAGGAGTAGTAGTCGCCGATTTTCAGCGTGACCGCGTTGCGATTGGGATCGGGCGCTGCGGCGGCTTCCAGAAGGCCACGCAACTGCGCCAGATTTTCGTCCTGCATTTTGGAATAGGTGTCCCAGGAAGATTGGTCAGGGGGAATCGGATTTTTCTTGATCCAGCCGCCGCAGGAATAGGCGAAGAAATCTACGCAGGGATCGATGGTGCGGTCCATCGCGTTGACGTCGAGGGCTGGAGTGTAGTTCGCCGCGCCGGATTGCTGCGCGACGGCTAGAGAAACGAAACACATTGCTGCAATCGCAACCAGACTGACGCGCAGAATCGCCATGAAAAAAACCTCTTCCGGTAGGAAATAGAAATCGTGAGACCTCAAAGTATAAGCCGAAGCGTCAAGCAGCGGCGCCGGAAGTCCGGTTTTTTGAGGTCCGAAGTCTGAGGTCCGACGCCAGTTCTAGCCCTTCCGCAGATGAATGGAGCCGTCTCCCGTGCGGATGGTCAGCGAACTGCCGCCACCGTTGAGTTTTCCGTGGACTTCGTTTTCGTGAATCTTGCCCTCGGTAGTGATGGGCATGTCGAGATCGATGTGGCCGTCGCTGGTGTGCAGGCTTACGTCGGCCGACAGGTCGCTGGGGATTTCCAGGGAAACGTTGCCGTCGCCGGTCTCGAGCCGCCAGCCCGCAGCCAGCGTGGAGCCAGTTGCGGCGCGCACTTCGACGTGGCCATCGCCGGTCTTGAGTTCGAGTTCGTCAAAGCGGCCTTGCGCGGTGATGTGTCCGTCACCGGTCTCGGCGTGCAGCTTGCCGTCGACGCCGTCCAGGCGCTCGTGTCCGTCGCCGCTGTGCAAGTCCATGTCGCCCTTGAAATTGGCGAGCTCGATCTTGCCATCGCCGGTGCGCAGGTTGACCCGGCCCTCGCGTGGCATCTGGATAATGATGTCGACTTTGTGCTGGCCCCATTCGATATTGAAATTGTGGTGGGGGTAGCGAACTTCGATTTCGACCACGTCGCCATTCTGGTGCTCGCTGACGCGGATGCCGTCCTCGCCGATCTTGTAGCGGTTGGTGATGACCTTGGCTTCGATGGAGTTCTGATCCCAGGTGGTGACGCGGATGTTGGCGTCGGAGGTCTCGACGCGCAGGTCGGGCTTGCCGCTGATGGTGTAGGTCTTCGACCATTCGTCGGCGCGGGCGGGGAGAGCAGTGGCGAGGCCGACTGCCAGGGTTGCAAGGCCAAGACGGATCGCTAATGATTTCATGGAATCCTCCAGCGGGCAGACACAACTTCGCCCGCCTGTTAGACGTGGATACGGGCGATGAGTGAGGTTAGTTCCATAAATAACTAGCGTGTAGGCGGACCAACGTACGCCATGCGAATCAGGGTCCGCTCCGAAAAAGGCAGGTACAGCAGCGCCGCGCTGACTGCGAAGGCCGCGCCCAGGCCGATCTGTGGGATCAGCAGGAACGGAGCGACTGCCCAGAGCTGGTCCAGTGGCAGGACGAACGGGAATATCTGGAGAAACTTTTCGCCCAGACGCTGGTAGTCGAAGCCCACTGACGACAGCAGGTAGCAGCGCAGGGGAATGCCGATGCCGGCGGTGATGAGCACCGCGCCGGCTAGCACCGTTCCGAGCATTGCTCCACCCCAGGGGTTGCGAAACGAGTCTCCAATTTCCTGGACAGAGCGCAGGAGAAACAGGGCCGACAGATAGAAGGACAGATACATGATCTGAATCAGCGCGAACAGGCCGCGGGTGATGGCGCGCCGCGGGATGGGGACTTCGAGGTCGGGATGCAGCGCGATCGGAGGCAGATTTGAGGAGACAGGGGGTTCGACGGTTCCGCTTGGCTTTTGGCCGGACGCGGATTCCGTTGAAGCGTCTGGCTGGACCGGAGCGATGAAGCGGTATCCGCGGCGGGCGAGGGTTTCGACGTAGCGCGGACTGGCGGCGGAATCTCCCAGGGCCTCGCGCACCTTGTTGATGGCGGTGTTCAGGCTGTGGTCGAAGTCGACGAAGGTGTCGGAGGGCCAGAGTTTCTGCTGCAATTCTTCGCGGGTGACGACTTCGCCGGCCCGCTCGAGAAGAAGGGCGAGCACCTGGAACGGCTGGCCCTGCAGGCGCAGCTTAACGCCGCTCTTGCGCAGTTCGCCTGCGCTGAGATCGAGTTCGAACAATCCAAACCGCGCGACTCGGCTGCTTTTGTGCGACACGACGGGGTAGTGTAGCAGGAACATCTGCGCTTGCGGACTTCGGACCTCGGACCTCAGACCTCGGACTCTAGACCTCACGTCCGCGCTACAATATCGGCGTGCCCGACACTCCTCCCAAGGACGATCACAAGCATCACCGTCACGCGGTCTACGCCTCGGAAACTACCGGTTTGCTGCTGATCGCGCTGATGCTGCTGGTGTTGACGCTCGTGCGCTACTGGCACGACCTTCACTGGAGTCTTCGCTGAAGTGGGCCCCGAGCATCACGACGAGCATCACGGCCAACATCACGACGGACATCTCGACGACTCCCTGCTGGTAGTGATTCTTGGGCCCACGGCCAGCGGAAAGACGGCGTTGTCCCTGGCGCTGGCGCAGAAGTTCGACGGTGAGATCGTCAACTGTGATTCGGGCGCGATGGTCCGCGAGTTTGATATCGGGACCGCCAAGCCGAGCGCGAGTGAACTCGCATCGGCGGAGCATCATCTTTTCGATTGCGTGGATCCCGCGCAGTACATCACCGCAGGTGAATATGCCCGGCAGGCGCGGCAAGTGCTGAAGGAAATTAACCTGCGCCATCACTTGCCCATTGTGGTCGGCGGGACTGGACTGTACTTGCGGGCACTGCTCGAAGGACTTTTTCCCGGCCCGCAGCGCTCGGAGGAGTTGCGGGAGCGCTTGCGCGAAAGTGCCGCGAGCCGCGGCTCCAATCATCTGCATCGGATTCTTCGGCGTCTGGACCGCGCGGCGGCTGAGCTTGTTCACGGGAACGATATCCCCAAACTGATTCGCGCGATTGAGGTTTGTTTGGCTTCCCGTCAGAAAATGTCCGAACTCTGGCAGCAGGGCCGCGACCCTCTGCGGGGCTTTCGCATTCTGAGGCTGGGCCTCGATCCTGAGCGCGGGGCGCTTTACGCTCGCATCAACCAGCGCGCACGTCGGATGTTCGAAACCGGGCTGATCGAAGAGACCGAGCGCCTGCTGGCGAAATATGGTGCAGCCGCACGGCCACTGGCGTCGCTGGGATACAAACAGGCAGTCCAGCTTTTGCGCGGAGAACTCACCTGCGAGCAGGCGCTGCAAGCGGTGCAGCAGGCGCATCGCAACTATGCCAAGAGACAGATGACCTGGTTCCGGCGTGAGCCGGAGGTGGTGTGGCTAAAGGGATTTGGGGATGATGAAGAGATTCAACAGCGGGCTTTCCGGAGCGTCGGGTTAGTTGCTGGCCCGGAAGTATCATAGGTCAAGGAGCAGGGAGTCGTGACCACGCGTCCGCCCAAGATTCGTCAAGCCAAGGTTCGACGAACCAAGGCTCGTCAAGACAAGGCTCGTCAAGACAAGGCTCGTCAAGACAAGATTCGACAGCCCGAGGTCCACACTCAACTCGGACGAACCGCCGTCCGGATCTTTGCCGCCAATGAGCGCATGAACCAGATTCTGATCGAGCATCTTGACCCTGCCGCCTGGAGAGCGAAGCCGCCAGGCAAGGCCCGCAATATTGCGGCGATCTTTACGCATGTGCACAACGTCCGGACCAAGTGGGTCCGTCTGACGGCTCCGCACCTGGAGGTTCCACTACAGCTCAACCGCTCGAACTGCACGCCGCAGCAGGCGCGCGCGGGATTGGCGGAGAGCGCGGCTCGCTGCGGGGAGATGCTGGCGGAAGCGCTCGGCGGCGGGGGCCGCGTGGAGAAGTTTCTGAGAGACGGATGGGCTAAGCCTTGGCCGGTGGGTCCGGAGATGCTGTGCTACATGCTGGCGCACGAAGCTCACCATCGCGGGCAGGTGCTGATGCTGGCTCACCAGCTGGGATTCCCGTTGCCGAAAGAGGTGGGATACGGGATGTGGAATTGGGAAAAGCTGTGGAAAGAGTGCGGGGCGGGCGGCCCTGGGTGCGACTCCTAAGGCGGCCTCTTCCGGGACGAAAGGCATCGGGCCTGCGGCCCGAGGACAGCCGAGGGCGGCCGTCCCCACAATAGGCTGTCCTCACGTAGATGCTGGAAGCAACCCTAGGCCTTGTCTTCTGGTATCGTTCCTTCATGCCCCGATCCGTCCTCGCCATGGCGCTCGTGCTGGCTCTTACTGTGCCCTCATTCGGCAAGACTAAGCCCTCGCACTCCGCTCCCGTCAGTTCTGCACGCGGCGATAAGTGGGCGGAGAAGACGCTGCGCTCGCTCTCCGTCGAAGAAAAGATCGGCCAGCTTTTCATGCCCTGGTGCCGCGCCAGTTTCCTCAACATAGAAAGCCCCGAGTACCTGCAGTGGCTCGAGACCATGCGCAAATATCACGTAGGGTCGTTCGCCATGTCGGTGCACGTCGACGGGCCGTTCCTATTGCGCTCCGAGCCGTACGAGGCTGCGGAGTTGCTGAACCGCCTGCAGAAGGAATCGAAGCTGCCGCTGCTGTTTGCCGCTGACTTCGAGCGCGGCGTTACCACGCGCCTGCTGGGGACGACCAACTTTCCGCACGCCATGGCCTTCGGCGCCGACGGCAAGATCGAAGACGCGGAAAATTTCGGCCGGATCACCGGCCAGGAAGCCCGCGCCGTCGGTGTGCACTGGAATTTTTTCCCCGACGCCGATGTAAACTCGAATCCAGCCAATCCCATTATCAACACGCGCTCGTTTGGAGAAGATCCCAAGCAGGTCGGCGATCTTGTCACGGCCTACATTAAGGGAGCGCATGCGGCCGGAATGCTCACCACGGTGAAGCATTTCCCCGGCCACGGCGATACTGCCACCGACTCGCATCTCGGCGTGGCCAGCGTGAACGGAGACCGCGCGCATCTGGATTCGATCGAGCTGCCGCCGTTTCGCCAGGCTATTGCCGCGGGCGTCGATTCCGTGATGGTGGCACACGTCACCGTTCCGGCACTCGATGCCGACCCGAATCACGTCGCCACGATCTCCCCGGCCGTGGTGAGCGATCTGCTGGAAAAGGAACTTGGATTCAAGGGTCTGATCGTGACCGACGCCCTCGACATGGCGGGGCTGACGCATCTTTTCGGCAACGATATCGGCCGGGCTGCGGTCGAGGCGTTCAAGGCCGGCAATGATCTGCTGATTATTCCGGCGGATCTGGGCGCTTCCTACGAGTCGATGCTGAAGGCGGTTCGCTCGGGTGAGATTTCGCAACAGCGCCTCAACCGGTCGGTGCTCAAGATCCTGAAAATAAAGGGGCATCTTGGACTGAACACAGTACGCACGGTCGATCTCAGCGCGATTGCGAGCGTGGTCGGCAAGCCGGAAAACATAACATTTGGCCAGCAAGTGGCCGACGCCGCCATCACCTTGGTGCGCGACAACGGCAAAGTTCTGCCCCTGAAGTCGAAGGGAACCATCAAGGGCGCGCTTCCGTATATGACCAGAGAGGAGACCCACAACCAGGTGGTGGCCGTGATTTTTTCCGATGACATGCGCACGGAGTCGGGCCGCGCCTTTGGACGTGAGTTCCGCGCGCGCATTCCGGACGCGCATGTGATCTATGTGGACTCCCGCGTCGCTACGGGCATGAGCGACGAAGTTCTGAAGGCAGTCGACGAGGCCGAAACTGTGGTCGCTGCAGTCTATGTGATTCCGACGGCGGGCAAGATCGGCAACTCGGTCGCAATGGCCGATGCCAGCGGCGCACTGCTGCAGCAAGTGCTCGATCATGCAGCGCAAAAGACGGCGGTGGTTGCCATGGGGAATCCGTATCTGGCCAGCGATTTTCCGAAGATCGAGACCTACATGTGCACGTTTTCCAACGCGGCTGTTTCGGAAGTGGGCGCGATCAAAGCGCTGTTCGGAGAGATTCCGATTCGCGGGCATCTGCCGGTAACGATTCCGAATGTTGCCCAGCGCGGCGCCGGACTGGAACGGCCGGCGCAAGTCGCTACAGGAGGGCCTCATGCGCAGAACTAAACTTCAAGTGTTCGGCAGCGTCGCTTTAGGATTCGCGACTCTCGCGACGATGCTCTTGCCCGGCTGCAGCATTAACGTGAAGAAAGAGCAGGATGGGCAAGACAAGCAGGTCGACATCGACACGCCGGTCGGCGGCATTCACGTCAGCAAGGGCGCCAACGTGGCTGACGTGGGCCTGGCGGTCTATCCCGGGGCTCGGCTGAAGCAAAATGATTCCGACGGCAACGACAAAAGCGCCAACGTAAACATCTCGAGTTTCGGGTTCGGGTTGAAGGTTGTCGCCATGGAGTATCAATCCGACGATTCTCCGGCAAAGCTGGTCGCCTACTACAAAGGCCAGCTTCAGAAATACGGCAAGGTGCTGGAGTGCCACACCAGCCATTTTGAGGTGAACCCGGACATCAAAGGGTCGGATCATGAATCTCATGAACTGACCTGCGAGGGATCCAGCGGCAATAACGTCGAGCTGAAAGTCGGCACGAAAGAGAACCAGCACATCGTGGCCGTCGAGCCCGACGGTAAGGGCTCCAGCTTTTCGCTGGTGTATGTCCGCACGCACGGCAAGGACGCGGAGATCTAGCAATCGCTCGTAGAGACGCAGCTTGCTGCGTCTCGGCGTTCGTTCAAGGAGGACCATGTTTCGTCATTTGGTATTCACACTCGTTCTCACTGTAGGCCTGGCTTTGTCCGTCTTCGCACAGCAATCCGACACGCAGGACAAGCCCTTTGACGTGCGTAGCTCCGTTGGCGATATGCACGTCGGCAAGGATGCCGATGCCGCGAAGCAGGGATTGCCCCTGTATCCCGGGGCTCGTCCCAAGCAGGAAAAAGACAATGACCCGCTCAATTTCGGAATCCTGACCGAGAGCTTTGGGGTGAAACTCATGGTCGCAAAATACGAGTCGGATGATGCTCCGGCCAAGGTCATCGACTTTTATCGCGGCAAGTTGAAAAAGTACGGCAAGGTTCTGGAGTGCCATTCGCAGAAGCATGGCGGCGATGTCGAAGTGCACGACACCGACAGTGACAGTGACAAGGACTCCAAGGATAAGGATAAAGACAGCAAGGAATTGAAATGCGAGCAAAGCTCGGGCCCAGTCACCGAGCTGAAAGTCGGCACTGAGGATAACCAGCACGTCGTGGCGGTTGAGCCTGGCGACGCGGGCAAGGGAGCAACCTTCGCCCTGGTATACGTGCATACCCGGGGCAAGCGCGGGGACATTTAAGTAGTGGCCTAAACGCAAGGCGTCAACCACAAAGGGCACGAAGGTTCACGAAGGAATGCTGGTAAGCGAAGTGCTTCGTGAAACTTCCCCCCTTCGTGGTTTCGGCGCTTTCGCTTTCTCCGCCTGCGCCAACGGGATACTTTCTGCGATACTTTCAGAGACAGCCCTTCTTTGATCTCTGATGGAACAGCCCTGTTACAAGTGTGGACAGACGGTGGAAGAGGGAATTGCCTTCTGCCCGCACTGTTCAGCCCCCCAGATTCGCGTTGTGATTGCCGAGCCCGCGCCGCAGCCTTTGGCATTCGCGCCGGCGCCTACAAAATCGCAAGACTCGGACGTGCTTCCGGCGTCGCAGACGGTGCCGGTGCTGGCGCTCCCCATGCAGTGGTCTCAGGCAGTAAGGCCGTGTGCGCTGGCAGCCTTGGTTGCTGCGGTGTCGATGGTGCTCAAGCTCGTGGTTCCACTGATTGCCGTGGTTGGAGCCGGGTTTCTTGCGGTCGCTTTCTATCGTAGCAACAGTCCGGGGGGCACAGTCAGCGCCAGAGCAGGTGCTCGCCTCGGGGCGCTCTGCGGTCTTTTCTGCTCGGCGATAACCGCGGTCCTGGGAACGCTAAGGGTTACTGTGCTGCACGAAGGGGACGAGGTTCGCAAATTCCTGCTCGAGATGATCCGGCAGACCGCGGTGCGCTTTCCTGACTCGCAGCACCAAGCCGATCTGGAACTCCTGCGAACTCCGACCGGTCTCGTGGCGATGATGATCGCAATGCTGATCGCCGCATTCGTACTTTTCCTGATCTTCGGCATGGTCGGCGGAGCTTTGGGAGGAGCGATCCTGGGCCGCCGCGACAGATCCTAGGCTTCCCCGGTGAGCACATTCACCGCTCTTGCGGTGGTCGCCTCTGCCGCGTATGATGCACCGTTTGCACTTTTCTCAATGAACATGCCCGCTCGCGGTTCGCTGCTCGGGATCGAACACCTGGAAGCGAAGGACATCCTGGGCCTGCTCAAGCTGGCCCGCCGCATGAATCCGCTGAAGGCCCGGCCGCTGCTGCGCGGCAAGCGCGTCGTGCTTCTGTTTTACGAAGCCTCGACCCGCACGCGCTCGTCGTTCGAATTCGCGGCGAAGGCGCTGGGCGCGATGACCACGCTGGTGCAATCCTCGGGATCGAGCATCGAGAAAGGCGAGTCCGTGCTCGATACCGGATACACCCTGCGCGCGGTGGGCGCCGATTGCATCGTCATGCGCCATCCCTCGGCGGGCGCGCCGCACCTGATGGCGGAGCATCTCGACATTCCCGTGATCAATGCCGGGGACGGCATGCACGAACATCCGTCGCAGGCGCTGCTCGATGCCTTCACCATCCTCAAACACAAAAAGTCATTCAAGGGCCTGCAGGCTACGATCATTGGCGACATTTTTCACAGCCGTGTGGCGCGCAGCGCCTGCCATTTGCTGACCAAGTTTGGCGTGAAACTCACCCTCTGCGGTCCGCCCGAGTTCGTGCCTGACGTCGCCACAACACTCGCACCCGGCCTGAGGATCACGCGCCATATCGAAGATGCACTCCGCGGCACCGACGTGGTCATGCTGCTCCGTGTGCAAAAGGAACGACTCGCGGGGCAGAAGATCCGCCTGCAGGATTACATTGCGCGCTACCAGATGACGACCGCCCGGCTGAAGCTGGCCAAACGCGACGCCATCGTCATGCACCCCGGCCCGATCATTCGCGGGTTGGAGTTGACCGCTGAAGTCGCCGACGGCCCGCAGTCCGTGATCGTCGACGAGGTGCATAATGGCGTCCCGACGCGCATGGCGATTCTGGCGCGGGCGCTGGGGAAGGCAAAATGAACCACGTCCCTTGTCATCTTCGGAAGTCTTGTCATCCTGAGCGAAGCGAAGGATATGTGCAATTGTTTGAGGAACGGCGCAGTCACGAGAAAGGCGTCCGCCGCTTGGCATTTCAGGCCGCGCTCGCGCTGGCTCTCGCGATGTGCGGCCATGCGGCCGCGCAGAGTGTAAGCGCGCCGCCAACTCCTGGCCCCGGATCGTTCGTCGACGTAGAAGGATCCAAGCTGTACTACGAAGAGTGTGGCACAGGGCCAGAGGCGGTGGTTCTCATCCACGACGGCATCGCACACGCGGCCGTTTGGGACGACGTGTGGCCCGACTTCTGTAAGCATTTCCACACGATCCGCTACGACCGCCGCGGTTACGGGCGCACCCCAGCGTCCACTACCTGGTACACCGAAACGGAAGACCTGGCAGCGCTTCTGCGTCAGAGAAAGGTCAGCCACGCGGTGCTGGTCGGCAGCTCGCACGGCGGAGAGCTTTCGATCGACTTCACGTTGCAATATCCGGGCATCGTTCAGCAGCTTGTTTTGGTGGGCGCAGTGGTCAACGGATTTCCTTACTCCGATCATTTTCTGAACCGCGGTATGAGCAATTCGAAACCGTTCGAAAAAAATGATGTCGCGTCGGGCCTTGGGAACTGGGCCAAGGATAAATATCTGCTTGCTCCCGGTCATGACGCAGCGCAGAAGCGTCTGCTGGCACTGTTGACCGCCAATCCTCAGGATATGACGCACTCCGACTACGCACGCCCGACGCCGCCGGCGATTGGACGATTGCACGAGATCCGCGTGCCGACGCTGATATTGGTAGGCGACGCCGACATCCCCGATGTGCATGCGCACGCCGGAGCCATTGAGATGGGCATCTCAGGATCGAAGCGGGTCGTCATTTCCGATGCCGGACATCTGATGTATATGGAGAAACCGGCGGAGTTCAGCCGGCAGGTGATTGGATTCATCGAATCGAATCGTTTTTGAGCGGATTTCTCGATGAGGCGAAAATAGAACACTCAATACCCGACGTGAATAGCCCGAAACAAAATACGAGCCTGCTGATCAAGGGCGGCCATCTCATCGACTCGGCGGCCAAGATCAACGCGCCCATGGATATCCTGCTGCGCGATGGCCGCGTGGTCGAGGTTGCTCTGCCGAATAAAATCCGCGGCTCTGCTGATGAAAAGTTCGATGCCCGAGGGCTCATCGTTGCGCCCGGCTTTATCGACCTGCACGTTCACTTGCGCGAGCCGGGGCAGGGATACAAGGAAACCATCGCGAGCGGAACGGCCGCCGCCGCTGCCGGAGGCTTCACCTCCGTCTGCACCATGCCCAACACTGCACCAGTTGTCGACACGGCGGAATGGGTGAGCTGGCTGCGGAATCCTGAGCGCGCGGCGGTGGTCAACGTCTTCCCGATCGCAGCCGCAACGCGTGGCAGCAAGGGAGGAACCCTCACCGACTTCGCCGTGCTGCAGCGCGCCGGAGCCGTTGCCGTCACCGATGATGGCAAGCCCATCCTCGACGACGACGTCATGCGCATGGCCTTACGTCTCGGCGCGGAACTGAATTTCCCAGTGGTGCAGCACGCGGAAGATACGCGCCTCACCGAAAATTGCTCGATGCATGCTGGCCCTACCAGCTTTCGGCTGGGCCTGCGCGCCATGCCGGCGGCCGCCGAGGCTGCGATCGTGGATCGCGATGTGACGCTGGCGCAGCAGATTCGAGAATCGCGCCTGCACGTGGCGCATCTTTCTACATCCGACGCGCTCAAGGCCGTGCGCCGCGGCAAGCGTGCGAAGGCCCGCGTCACCTGCGAAGTTACGCCGCATCACTTCACTCTGATTGACGAAAATATCGGCGAGTACGACACGAACTTCAAGATGAATCCTCCGCTGCGTTCTGCGACCGATCGCGAAGCGATTGTGGTCGCGCTCGCCGACGGCACTGTGGACGCCATCGCCACCGACCACGCCCCGCACGCCGCCCACGAAAAGCAGGTCGAATTCGAGCGAGCGTCGTTCGGCATCACGGGGCTGGAAACGGCGTTGGCGCTGGCGATCACGAAGCTTCATCGCGAACACAAAATTCCGCTGACGCGCATCGTCGAACTCTTCACGGCGGGCCCCGCGCGGGTCTTCGATCTCCCCGGCCGTGGATCACTCGCACGCGGCAGCCACGCCGATGTGACCATCTTCGATCCCAAGAAGCGCTGGACCTTCGACGCCGCCAAGTCGCGCTCGCTCTCGCGCAACACTCCCTTCGACGGCTGGCAGTTTATGGGGAAGATAGTAGCGACAATTGTCGGCGGGAAGATCGTGCATCGCGAGGAATAAATTGGGTTGTGTGGGGACGGGCGCCCTCGCCCGTCCAGGCCGAGCAAAGCTCGGCAGCGCACCCCGCGCATGGATATGTCAGGCCGGCAGAATCCCCATGCGCTTGCCGACGCGCTTGAGCACAGCCAGCGCCTGCTCTAACTCTTCTTTCGCGTGCGTCGCGGTCATGATCGTGCGAATTCGCGCTTTGCCTTCCGGCACCGTCGGGAACGCAATGCCCGTGCCCAGCACGCCTTCTTTGAACAGTTCGCGGGAGAAGTCCATGGTGAGCTTGCCGTCGCCGATGATGATCGGCGTGATCGGAGTTTCGCTGGCGGGAGTGGCACGCCCGCCGATGTCGAAGCCGAGCAAGCCGAGTTCTTTCTTCCAGAAGCGAGTGTTCTCCCAAAGTTTTTCCATGCGCTCGGGTTCGTTTTCGAGAACGTCGAAGGCCGCGATGCAGGTCGCCGCCACCGACGGTGGATGCGACGTCGAAAATAGGAACGGCCGCGCGCGGTGATAGAGAAAGTCAATCAGGTCGCGCGTGCCGCAGACGTACCCGCCCAGCGCGCCAATTGCTTTCGACAACGTGCCCACTTGAATATCGACGCGGCCGTGCACCTTGAAATGATCGACGGTACCGCGTCCGTTGCGGCCGAGCACGCCGGAAGCGTGCGCGTCGTCGACCATCATGATGGCGCCATATTTTTCGGCGAGATCGCAAAGCGCAGGCAGCGGGCCAATGTCGCCATCCATGGAAAAGACGCCGTCGGTGATCAGCAGCTTCTTGCCGGGCGCGCCCTTAATGCTGGCTAGCTGCTCTTCTGCGTGCGCGATGTCCTTGTGGCGGAACACCAGAATTTGTGCCTTCGAGAGCCGTGCCCCGTCGATGATCGACGCGTGATTCAGCGCATCCGAGATAATGAAATCATCTTTGCCCAGCACGGCCGAGACCGTCCCCGCATTCGCCGCGAAGCCCGACTGGAAGACCACGCAGGCTTCTACATTCTTGAAGCGCGCGATCTTTTCTTCGAGCTCCATGTGGATCTTCATGGTCCCGGCAATGGTGCGCACCGCGCCCGATCCCACGCCGAATTTGCGCGTGGCTTCGAGCGCGGCCTCGCGTAGCTTGGGATGCGTGGTTAACCCCAGATAATTATTTGACGCGAGATTGATGACCTTCTTCCCGTCGAACGTGCACACCGCCGCCTGCTCGTCGTCGAGCACGCGCAGCCTGAAGTGCGTGCCTTTGGCTTTGAGCTCGTTGAGCTGGTCGGTGAGGTATGAGAGCGGGTTGGTGCGGGTTGCGGTGGTCATGGGAACCTCGAAAACCTTTTCGCCGCGGATTTGCGCGGATCAACGCGGATTGAAGAACGGATCAGAAAACGGATCAGTCTAATACTAACGTTGTCATCCTGAGCCAGTTCTTTGCGCGAAGGATCTATGGAGCTCGCTGGCAGTATCTGTAACTCCGACGAATTGCATAGGTCCTTCGCTTCGCTCAGGATGACAAATTGATTTGCGATCTACAAGTACATCTCGGATCAGAGGTTCGCGGGCGGAAGCGCTCGCTCTCACATGCACACCTAGCGCACGCCGTTCGGATATACCAGAATTTTGCTGGCTTCGCCGGTTTTCAGGCGCTCCATGGCTTTGGAAAAGTCTTTCATTGGGATGCGGTCGGTGATTACCGGATGCAGGTTGAGTTTGCCGCTTTTGAGCAGCGCCGTCATCTGGTACCAGGTCTGGTACATGCGGCGGCCGTTGATGCCTTGCACTGTGATGCCTTTGAAAATAATGTCCTCGGAAAAATTCAGCGAGATGGGTTTCGAGGTCAGCCCGAGCAACGAAATTCTTCCGCCGCGGCGGACGATATCGAAAGCGGTGCGAATCGAATCTGGATGGCCCGCCATTTCCAGGACCACGTCCACGCCCAGGCCGCCGGTTTTCTCAAGCACGATGTCGTGGACGCTTTCTTTGGCGGGATTGAGCACGTAGTCGGCTTTCATCTCGCGCGCGATCTTGGCGCGGTGCTCGTTGACTTCGATCGCGAAAACCGAGGTCGCGCCCACAGCCTTGGCCACGGCAATCGAGAACAGACCAATCGGGCCACAGCCTGTCACGGCCACGCTTTTGGCTGCGATCTCGCCAGCCAGCACCGTGTGCACGGCGTTCCCCAGCGGGTCGAGAATCGACGCGTACTCCTGGGGGATGGCGGGATCGAGCTTCCAGATATTCGACTCGGGAATCACCACGTATTCGGCGAAGGCGCCGTCGGCGTCCACGCCAATGATTTTCACGTTCTGGCAGATGTGAGCTTCGCCGGTGCGGCACTGCAGGCACTTGCCGCAGGCCACATGCATCTCGGCGGAAACGAAGTCGCCCTCCTCGACGCTGGTGACTTCATCGCCGAACGCCGCCACTTCGCCGCAAAACTCGTGTCCGGGAATCAGCGGCGGATGAATGCGGTTCTGCGCCCAGCGGTCCCAGTTATAAATGTGCAGGTCGGTCCCGCAGATGGACGCGACCTTTACCTTCACGAGGACGTCCGTCGGCCCGTAACTGGGGATTTTGACCTCGCGAATTTCCGCGCCCGCAGCCTTTTCCGGCTTGACCACCGCCATCATGGTTCGTGCTCTCGTTGCCCCAGCCATAATTGCCACCTATAAATTCCGGTACCAAAAGCACAAAACGTATGATTTTAGCACCCGAGGCGGCCTCGCATCGGGCACCGACCGCTTCATCGTTGGACACTGCAAGCGCCAACCGTCGCCTTGACAACCGCATCTAACGCCGCGAACCTTGTTTGCTGGGGGGTGAAAACCGTGGGCGTTCGGCTGATTGCGATCCTGCTTATCTCCGCTTGCTTTCTCGGCGGCGCGTCGGCACCGGCGTCGCCGGTGGCGGTGCTTCACAAGGAGGGCTCGGTTCACGGCTTTCTCGTGCTCAGCAATCTTGACGGTACACCGCTTGCGGAAGGCGATCTCACGCAAGTCCCCGAGGGCAACCGGATCACGAGCCGCCTGGTATACCACTTCAAGGACGGCTCGCGACAAGAGGAAACCACTATTTTTTCGCAGCGCGGAAGCTTCCGGCTGATCAGCTATCACCTGGTGCAGAAAGGGCCGGCATTCCCGCATCCCATAGACCTCTCGATCGCGACCTCCACGGGCCAGGTTACGGTTCTGTACACGGATGACGATGGGAAAGAAAAAACGGCAGCTGAGCGCCTTAAACTGCCGCCCGACCTTGCCAACGGTTTGGTCTTGACACTGCTGAAGAACGTTCGACCCGATACTCCGCCGGCGGAGGTATCGATGGTGGTGGCCACGCCCAAGCCCCGCCTCGTAAAGCTCGCGATCACTCCTCAAGGCACAGAGCCTTTCTCGCTAGCCGGATCCAGCCACGAAGCCGTGCACTATATCGTGAAAATTGAGATCGGGGGCGTCGCCGGACTGGTCGCACCACTGTTAGGGAAGCAGCCGCCCGATACGCATGTATGGATTCTGGGTGGGGAAGTCCCGGCGTTCGTCAAATCGGAGGGCGCATCGTTCTTAGGAGGCCCGATCTGGCGCGTGGAACTCGTGTCTCCCGTCTGGCCTCGAACCGCCGCTCCCGATTCTAAGAAATGACGGAACGCAGAAACACTGATTCGCAAATGCAGCAGGCTGAGTTGCGCTTAATTTTGGCTTTACAATCGTTTGAAATGCGCCTGTTCAGGCAAAGAGCGAGAGTCGTCGGAGTAGGCATGCTCTCGGCGTGCGCGTTGTGGAGCCTCGCTTCAACGCAGTCCGGTGCGCCGGTTTCGCGGCAGGACTTCACTCGTCGCCTGGTGGCCGCCGCCATCGAACGCACGCATCATTCGGTTCGCTACGTTTCCGCATATGTCCGAATTCCGTATCCCGGCGGGGACGTTCCGTCCGACACCGGTGTTTGCACCGATGATATTATTCGCAGTTACCGAGCGGTGGGCGTCGACCTGCAAAAAGAAGTCCACGAAGACATGTTGCAGAACTTCGCTGCTTACCCGAATAGGCGGCGCTGGTTGCTGGCTCATCCCGACGCGAATATCGACCATCGCCGCGTCCCGAATCTGATGGTCTTCTTTCAGCGCAAGGGGGAATCGGTCCCCATCACCAGCCGCGCGGAAGACTATGCGCCCGGCGATTTGGTGACGTGGGATCTCGGCGGCAACGTGCCGCACATTGGCATCGTCGTCGATCAGAAATCGCGGAGCGGGCGGTACATGGTTGTGCACAACATTGGCGAGGGGCCGAAGATGGAAGGTGTGCTTTTCAATTGGAGGATTACGGGGCACTATCGGTACTTCGGGCCAGGGCGCAGAACAGATCATCCCTGATCGCGGATAGAAGAACGTCCCTCAGGGGCTAAAAGCCCGCATCATTGGTGGATCGGCAGCGGCACGGCTCGAAGCCGTGCCCTTCCCAAATCCTTTGATAAAAGGCCAGAGCTCGCAACCCGCGGAGCTCCAAGCGTACAGCTCGCGGGACTCGCGCATGGCCAGTTCCATACCAGCCTCACGAAGCGAATTTATTTCTCATGGGGCAGACCTTTGTCAGACTTCGGCGCCACCTTCTTGAACTCCTCCGACTTGCCGCGCGGGATGCTCAGCGTTTTCCACTCGCTCGACCGGAGATGCTTGGCCAGAAACACGATCTGCCCGATGTGGGCCGAGTAGTGCGCGATCTGCCGGTTGATGGCTTGCAGCACGGTGTGGGGCTCGCCTCGAATGGTCACCGTGCGCATAACATCTTCCGGCTTGAGCGCCTCGATGGCCCCCAGTACGCAACCCCAGCCCTCATCCCACCACTTCATTACTTCGGCCCGCGTCGTCGCTTCGGTTAGTTCAAACTCATGATCGCGAAAGCGATCCGGCTTTTCGCCGTCGCTGGTGAGGAAGTCGCTGAAACGCGACCGCATATTGCCCGCCAGGTGCTTGACCAGAATGGCGACGGAATTCGACTCCGGATCGAGCGTGACGAAGAAGTCTTCGTCACGGAGTTGCGTCATCGCGCCTTCACCCATTCGTTTGTAGCCGCGCATCTGCCGGCGCGCCTCGTCGATATAGTGAGTGGCGGGATCGGGTGCCATGTTGTGCCTCCAGCGAACTTAGATGCCGGGGGTTGGTGGAGGAATTATGGGATAGGGTGCGACAGGCAGATTCGCCTGCGGCTCCAGTTCCAACTCGAAGCCGCCCACCCACTTGGCCAAGGCGTTATACAGCAGCGCGCCAACGGCGCCTGACACAAATCCCATGGCTCCGTAGAGAAGGGGCATGAGGATGGCGAGAACGACTCCAAAAACTCCGGCGAGCGGAGTTTTGTCGGTGCCGGCGAAAGATCCCACCAATCCGATCAAGAGGAAAATTGGGGCGAAGATCAGTCCGAGGCAACCATAGAGCAAGCCCATGAGCTTCGCGACCGATATCACTCCCACCGACTTGAGGATATGCATAAATTCGTGTCCTTTCCGCGCCAAACGACGGCAACGATTCAAAGCGAACGCTTAGGCCTGCCCCCAGCCGCCGCCACCGGGAGTTTCAATCGTAATCCGTTCGCCTTTTCGCAGGCGAGTGCTGAATTTCGCGGGCATTGGTTCGACGGAGCCATCGCGGCGTGTGATAAATGTTTTCCCCGGTGCGCCGTCACCTCCTCCGGACAGTCCCCACGGGCCGCGCGAGCGGCGGTCGGACAGCATAGTTACTTCGCAGTCGGTGAGCACTTCAATCTCGCGGACAATGCCGTCACCCCCGCGGAACTTTCCGTCGCCGCCGCTGCCTGGCCGCAGGGAATACCGGCGTACGCGCAGCGGATAGGCGTACTCCAGCGCTTCGGCGGGAGTGTTCAGAGAATTCGTCATGTGGGTATGTACGCCGGAAACGCCGGGTTTGCCAGGCCGCGCGCCCATCCCGCCAGCAATCGTCTCGTAGTAGGCGAACGGCTCGGCGGTGCGCGGATCTTTCGCGCTGAGCTGCACGCCGCCGATGGTCAAATTGTTCATTGTTCCCGCAGCCGCGGCGGGGATGCGATCGGGAATCGCCTGTGCCAGCGCCCGCAACACGACGTCGACGATGCGCTGTGAGGTTTCGACATTTCCGCCGGCAACGGCGGCCGGGGGCCGCGCATTCACGATGGTTCCTTCGGGGGCGATAACGTGAATCGGCCGCATCAGCCCGGCTGCGGCAGGAACATCCTCGGCCAGCAGGCAGCGAAAAACGTAGAAGCACGCTGAGTAGGTGATGGCCGCGACCGCGTTGACGCTGCCTTCGACTTGCGGATCGCTGCCGGTGAAATCGACGGTGACCATGTGGGGCGAAGCGCGTCTTCGACGCGCGACCGGGTCTGAGACCCGGTCCCACACTTTCACGGTCACCGCAATCTTGATCGGCCGATCGCTGATTCCATCCCCATCCAGAAAATCCTCGGCGCGATACTCGCCTGCCGGCACGCGTTGCAAGAACGCGCGCATCAGTTCTTCGGAATAATCCAGCAGATCGCTCGCCGCGCGCCGGGCGCGCGCTACGCCGTAACGCGAGCAAACTTCGCGCAGGCGCTCGGCGCCGGTATAGCAGGCCGCGAGTTGCGCTCCCAGGTCGCCCTCGCGTTCCTCCGGAGTGCGGACGTTATTGAGCAGCATCGCGAGCACATCCGCATCCATGACTCCCCGGCGCACTAGTTTCACAGGGGGAATGCGGACACCCTCCTGATAGATTTCGCGGCACAGGCCCATCGAGCCGGGATAAGCCCCGCCAACATCGGCATGATGCGCTCGCGAAGCCACATAGAAATCGGGCTTCGTGTGGCGCAAACTCGTGTGGCCGCGGGCGCCTCGCCCGCGCAAGCTAGTGGAGTGTCCTCGCTTCTGGCTAGCCCCGATTCCGCTCTGCCCCACGTACACCGGCGCGACCAGCGTGATGTCGGGCAGATGGGTCCCCCCGCGAAACGGATCATTCAGCATCACCACATCGCCGGGATCCATCGCTCCAGCATTGATGGCCGCCCGCACCGACATGGGCATCGATCCCAGATGGACGGGCATGTGGTCGCCCATGGCGATGACTTCACCCGCGGCGTCGAAAACCGCGCACGAGTAATCGCGGCGCTCTTTAATGTTCGGGGAGAACGCGGTGCGCCGCAGGGCCGCACCCATCTCCTCGGCGATGGAGTGATACAGGTTCTTGAAGATTTCCCGTTCGATGGGATCGCGCCGCATGAGGCGCAGTGTACTACCAGTCGTTGGTCGTTGGTCGTTAGCCAAATCCCACAACCACGGCGCTCGTTTCTCTGAAGTTCGCCAACGACCAACGACCGGCAGCTAACGACAGTTCTCAAAATTCCGCGCAAAACCGCAAAATTGTGTTGACACTTTATTCATACTGCCGCAATATCTTGTGATATAAGACTTTCCCATACTACGAGTAGGGTTGGTCTTTCAAGTACAAGGGCCCGTAGTCAAGAAACCTTTGCAAGGGAAAATCGTTCACGGAGGAACCTTCATGGCAACCAAGAAGAAGGCAAAAAAGAAGAAACACTAACCGTCAGCGAGGACGATACCTCGCTTACACCGATTTCTCACTGGCCTCTCAAGAGAAGCACCTCTTGAGGGGCTTTTCCTTTCTGCGTCCCCTGGCCGAAAATAGAATCGGCTGACAAGTTATGCAGATTACTCTTCGCCCGGCCCGCACCCTGGATTTCGACTTCTGCGCACGCCTGTATTTCGCCGGGATGGAGAACATCATTCGTGAATTGAACCTGGACAGGGTCGCTCAATCCGCCAGCTTTCGCAAGCAATGGGAACTCCCGCAGGTTCGCATCATCACTGTCGACGGCGCCGACGTTGGCTGGTTGCAGAGTACGACGCGGGAAGGCTCGCTTTTTCTTGCACAACTCTTTGTGGATTCAGCTTTCCAGCGGCGGGGCATCGGCACTGAGGTGATGCATGGCTTAATTGCTGAGGCCGCACGCGCCCGGCAGGCAGTGACCCTGGGCGTGGTGAAAATCAACCCCGCGCTGCGGCTCTATAAGCGAATGGGATTCCGAATCACCCACGAAGATAATCACAAGTTCTACATGAGGCGCGATCCTGACGCCGAAGCGTCAATTTCAGGATGAAACACCGGCGAAATTCCTCCTATCCTCGCCCCGACCTGTGGCACAATAGGCAGACCACAATCGGCAGAGCACGCGGCTTTTGCACGCACGATCGAAACAATGGCAGCGCGCAAGAAAAATACGGCGAAGCACAAAGTGGATGAGATCCTCATCCCCGACAAGCTCTATTTCCGCATCGGCGAAGTGGCCACGCTGTGCCACCTGCCCGCCTACGTGCTGCGTTTCTGGGAGTCCGAGTTTCCGCAACTGAAGCCGGTCAAGAGCAGCACGGGGCAGCGCATGTACCGCAAGCGCGACGTCGAAAGCGTGCTGCGGATCAAACAACTGCTCTACGAGCAGGGATTCACCATCGCGGGCGCGCGCCAGCACCTGCGCGAAGAAACGAAGACCGACAAGACGCAGACTGCCATTCCGTTCCCGGCGCACTCCGCGCCCGAGATCCAGCACATCCGCCAGGGGCTGCGGGAAATTCTAAGCATGCTCTCGGCGCGCAGAACGGGATAACGGGCCGCCACGACTGGACTACGGTTTTTTCCCTGGCAGCCACTCCGGTTTGAAATCGGAATTCGCAAGCCACTCTACAGGTTCAACCATGGACGCGATCGCCTGCTCCATGTGCTTGAAATCGATATGCGCCACATCGTCGCTCGGCCGATGATAGTCACTATGTAAGCCGTAGCTCGATACGGTCTGAGCGACGATGCCACGTTTGGCCAGAGCAAAATTATCCGAGCGCTGAAAAAACCGCTGTTGCGGATGGGGATCGGGCACGAATTTTGCGCCGCGCCGGGCCAGTTCCGGGCCAAGGTTGCTGCGATCATAGCCCGTGAGCCAAAGTTCGTTGGGCTTGACCGCGGGATCGGGCCGTCCAATCATTTCAAACTCAAGATTGGCGACAATACGATCCAAAGGCAGCGGCGGGTGACTGAGAAAATACTGGTCGCCTTGTCCACCGGTTTCCTCGCTGCCGAAAAAAACAAAGAGCACGGTACGCTTCGGAGGCGGCCCCGCCGCCAACGCCCGCGCCAGCTGCAGCACCGCGACGCAACCCGAGGCATCGTCGTCGGCGCCGTTATAGATGCTGTCGCCGTTCACCGGCGCCCTAACTCCCAGGTGATCGAGATGAGCGCTTAGCAGTACTACCTGGTCCTTCAGCTTGGCATCGCTGCCAGCGAGAACTCCGATCACGTTGCGGGTGTGCCACGCCCGGGGGCCGGAACGAAAATTCACTGTGGTGGAGACATCCTGAATGAAGTCGCCGTTGTCACCCAGGGGAGAAATTCCGATCTGGCGCAGCTCGGAGGCCAGATAGTCGGCCGCTCGCAGTTCGTCGGGCGTGCCGCTGCCGCGCCCTTGCATGGCGTCGCTGGCCAGAGTGCCCAATTCGTCGGCGATTTGCGCCCCAGGAGTCTGTGGGGCTTGCGGTTGCTGACCGAACGCGGGGTTGGCCGGGCCGAGCAGACAAATACAGACGGTGGCGGCAACGGTGAACGTGGCGCGGGTCACGTCTCCTCCGGAAACGAACCGTAGTATACGTTACCGCTCCTCATCAGCAGAGACGTTGCTTCTGCGCGCGCGAGATCCTCCCCTCCGCCTGAAAAACGGCTACGGTCAGGATGACGCCCCAGGTTAAACGAGAGCATCGAAGTCAAACAGCGCTGAGGTGCCCATCCACTTGAACCCACCTTGCCATCTAGCCTAGAATCGCTGCGCTATGGCATCGGAGCCGCTGGAGATCGAGCGTCTTGACCGGGGAGTGTTGAGCTTCCGCGGCCCGCTGACCATGGAAAACGTGTCCCCATTCCTGAATGCCGTCCGGCGCGAAGACGCTCCGACTATGATTCTGGATTTCACCAACGTTCCTTACCTGGATTCTTCCGGGCTGGGATCGCTGGTCAGCGCCTGCACCACCTGCACCAAGGCCGGGCGCCGCATGGCGCTCACCGGCGTGAACAAACGCGTGCGCAAGGTCTTCGAGATCACCAAGGTCGAGCAGATTTTCCTGATGTTCCCCACGCTCTCGGATGCGCTCGAGGCCTTCACTAACGCCGGCACGGCGTGACGAAGTTCAATCCTGAGATTCTTTGGTGAGATTTTTATGTGGGGACAGCCGCCCCCGGCTGTCCGCCGGGCGCAGCCCGGCCGGCCCGCTGACTCAGCTTGCAAGACTCAAGCCGCACGCACCGGATTCGGCTTCTTCGCTCCTCCGGCAACGGCGTCCAGGCGGATGCGCGTGACCCGGCCGGTTTCCTCCAACAGATCGCTGGTGAACTTGCCGCCTTCCCCCGCCATCACCGACCCCGCGGCCAGCGCGAAACGCAGCGCGTCCGCCTGATCTTCGAAATACAAAACCACTTGTCCCGACATAGCACTTCTCCCTGGGCCCGGAAGCCCCAAAATCGCGAGCCATGCGACCTGGAAAATCAAATTGGCCAGATGTGTTGATTGTCCGAGCGAATCCGCATTTAGTCAAAGTGATCTTCTTGGTTCCACATACTCGGTAGGCCATCTCAAGCGGTACCATTCCGAAAGGCAGCCTGTCAGTTCCTCGACATCAGCCGAGACAGCCCCACTTCGGATATGATGCGGTAGAAAAGCCATGCGCCGCGCAACAGCCATCCTTCTATTTGCGTTCGGTACGGCGCTCTCTCTCCACGCTTCCGACAAGGCGGTTCTGGGTTCCTGGGAGGGAGACTCCAAGTGCACGATGCCGGATTCGCCTTGCCACGACGAGCATGTGCTCTATCAGATAACCGAGGACAAAAAAGATGCGTTTCAGCTCGATCTGGACGCCTACAAAGTGATCGAAGGGGCACCAGAGTTTATGGGCACGCTGACTTGTCGCTATGACGGAAAGGCGGGCGTGTTGAGTTGCACAACGAGCACGAAAGACAAAGACGATTGGGAATTCCATGTTACGGGAGACACAATGGCAGGCAGACTCATGATCGACGATGGAAAGACGCTCTACCGCCGCATTACACTGCACAGGATTCCTAAGTAGTCCATGCCAGTACTGATCTCCATGCTCCGTGGCGTCAACCTTGGCGGCCACAACAGGGTCAAGATGGACGCCCTGTGTGCCCTCTACAAAGCGCTGAAGTTCGAAGATCCGCGGAGTTACGTGCAGAGCGGCAACGTCATCTTCCGGACCAGAGAGAAGAATTCCGCCGCACTGGCGAAAAAAATTCAGGACGCGATCGAGCGCAAATTCGGTTTCCGCCCCGCGATCATCCTGCGTACCACGGACGAAATGAGAAAGGCGATCGCCGCCACTCCGTTCCCCGCGTCGCGCAACCTGGAGCCCGGCAAGATCCTGGTGACGTTCCTCGCCGGCGAACCCGGCACGGAGGCGGAGGCGACGCTCGCCGGTTTTAAATCCTATCCCGAGGAGTTGCATCTCAAAGGCCGCGAACTCTACATCTACTTCCCCAACGGCGCCGGGAAGTCGAAGCTCCCATGGTCGCAGGTCGAGAAGCTGCTGAAGACCACCGGCACCGCCCGCAACTGGAACAGCGTGACCAAGATGCTTGCGATGGCGGAAGAGATGGAAAGCGCCGAGTGAATCGGATCAGAAAGAATGGTGAGCGGAGAGGGTGGCCCGCCTTTTGACCTCGCTTGTGCCAGCACACGTCGGTGCCGTTCTTCGCGTTCTTTGAGAAGGGCGGGCGCGATGCTGATCTATTATGTGCTTCTCTCAGGCGGAAGCAGAGAAAAAAATAAGAGTAAAGAATGGTCGGGACGGGCAGATTTGAACTGCCGACCCCTCGCACCCCAAGCGAGTGCTCTACCAGGCTGAGCCACGTCCCGACGAGGAAGGATTCCACCGATGCGACGGACGCCGTGCGGCGATCCGTCCGCCTCCAGCGGAGGGGTTCACCCAGTAATTCTACACTAGAGCCGCGCGCGTACTCGCGCACGCCCCACATAAAATTGTCATCCCGACTGGAGCGCGCCCTTCCAGAATGGAAGGGCAAGCGGAATGGAGGGACCTGCTGTTTTGCTAACATCGCACCGAACGCGACCCCTACTCCAGGTCTCTCCAGTTCATCCCCACGCCCATATCCACCTGCAGCGGCACGGCCAGCGCGTGGACTTTTTCCATGTGCTCCCGTACCAGCAGCTGCATCACTTCCACTTCGTTCTCCGGGACTTCAAACACCAGCTCATCGTGAACCTGCAGGGTCATTCGGGACTTCAGTCCGCGCTCGCGCAGGACGGCGTCGATGCGGATCATCGCGATCTTGATCAGATCGGCAGCCGTGCCTTGCAACGGCGTGTTCACCGCGGTGCGCTCGGCGAATCCGCGCTGGTTGGCGTTCTTGCTGTTGATGTCCGGGATCGGCCGGACGCGTCCGAACAGCGTCTTCACTTTCAGGTCACGGCGAGCTTCTTCCAGCGTCTTGTCGATGAAGCTGCGCACTCCTTTGTACTTTTCAAAATAGGCGGCGATGAACTGCTTGGCCTCGCCGGGCTCAATGCCAAGCTGCTGCGAGAGTCCGAATGCCGAGAGCCCGTAGACGATGCCGAAGTTCACCACCTTGGCCTGGCGGCGGTGGTCGGGTGTGACCATCAATGGCGGCACGCCAAATACCTGGGACGCCGTCAGTGTGTGAATATCGTCACCGCGCCGGTAGGCCTCCACCAGCAGCGGATCGCGTGAAAAATGTGCGAGCAGGCGCAATTCGATCTGCGAATAGTCGGCGGTCAGCAGCACGTGTCCGGGCTCGGCGATGAAAGCGGCGCGGATTCCGCGCCCGAGCTCGGTGCGGATGGGAATGTTCTGCAGGTTGGGATTGGCCGAAGACAGACGCCCGGTCGCGGTTCCAGTCTGCCCGAACGTTGTATGCAAGCGTCCAGTCGCGGGATGGATGAGCGCGGGCAGCGCGTCCACATAGGTTGACTTGAGCTTGGTGAGCTGGCGGTAGTCGAGCACCATGCGCGCGATGGGATGGTTCTCCGCGAGTTCCTCAAGCACGTCGACGGCAGTGGAGATGGTCCGCCCCCTGCCATATTTCACTGGCTTGGGAAGGTTCATGCGATTGAACAGAACGTCACCCAGCTGCTTAGGCGAGCCGACGTTGAACTCCGTTCCGGCAACTTCGTAAATCTCTCTCCCTTTGGCGGCGATCTCGCGCTCCATTTCGCC